>Ga0209235_1001145_pt1 | contig 14149 bp, 20 predicted proteins | sample GraSoi013_1_20cm_4_FD_185817 | JGI IMG/M metagenome (GOLD analysis project Ga0209235, IMG submission 185817) | Grasslands soil microbial communities from the Angelo Coastal Reserve, California, USA - Sample 09_25_2013_1_20cm (SPAdes) (version 2) | ecosystem: Environmental > Terrestrial > Soil >... | reverse complement strand
GCCGTCCGTCTTGCGCAAGGATCAAGTCGACGATCTCGATGTGCATTGGAGGCAGACCTTTCTCTTTTCGTAGCTTGTTGATCTCATCCGCGCTGGCCCTTGTGTCCTGAGTGACTACGATCGCCTCGATGTCTCTTTCCAAGACGGTCGGACCCCACTTGTCCTTTAGTCGTGCGATGTTCGCTCGGTCGGACCAGTTGCGTTCTCCCAAGAACCTTCTGAGTCTATCGACTCTCTCTGCGTAGGGTCGCACAGCATGATCTTTGGGCAGTCTTTGAATAAGATCATCCGTTGTGACGCCGATTGTGACCTTGTCTCCAATCTCGAAGGCACGCGATAGAAGCGCTGCGTGCCCTTTGTGCAAGACATCGAACGTTCCTCCCATCGCGACGCGCTTGAAATTCCTTCTAGCACTATCAGACATGCTTGGACCAAGAAAGAGACTTGACGATTCCGGATAAACCTTGAAGTGCCAACAGGAACAAGGAGCTCGGATCCGGCTAAGTCTTAGGCGCTGATGGCAATGTGGCGTGAGAGAAATGGTTGCCACGATTCTCTAGCGATGCTCGATGTTTAGGACTACGGCAGCGAGTACGCAGATGACGAGGAGAACTATCAGGAATTTTTCAATGTCCTACGAGAACCAGGCTGTCCCTTGAGCGCCTAGTATCCACCCTCACGAAAGCGATTACGATGAAGATTATTGCTAGCGTTAGCAGGATTGCTATGCTGATCCGTGCCTCTTGGGTGAGGCGGGGACTGGGCTCTGTACTTGGACCAGAACCTATGAAACACCAATAAAATGAGGTGAGAAGCCGAGGGTCAAGGTACTAAGTACTACCTTGACGTCGTCTCCTCTCACTTGGGTTGAGGGTACTCTCATTCCCAAATCGCTGGGTAAGGCAGTTGTATGTTAGGTGTCTAGAGGGTTTGAGCGACCAGAGGTCGCGTCTTCCGGGCGGGAGAAGATTCAGCTTCGATTATGAGCCTAAGGAAAAGACGAGGGTTTCTGCTGATGAGATCCTTGATAGTATGAACCGGAGTTTGCAGGTCGAGCAGATACTCGATTATGATCCGCAGGTGGAGTCGTATCTTGCAAAACATTCACGGGCTGAAGGTTCAGGTCGCGGTGCAGGCAGACTCGTCTTCGCAGTCATGCTCCTGACTGGAGTCGTTGTGGCTTGGTTTTATGCTGGATTAGCAAGAGTCTTGGATGTCAAATTCTGGAGGTCCGGGTTCGGAATACTTGGATACGGGGTGCCAATGTGGCTCATCGCAGTAGGAACACTCATTGTCTTGTCGCTGGCTGTAGCAGTAAGTCGCCGGGGAAGAACCGTCGAGATTACCAGATGAGCGTCAACGACCGATTCGGTGCCAAGTTAGGAAAACAGTAATTAGCATCGCTCTTCCTCGAATTCGTCGTGTCTCGGACAGGTTCATCAAACCGGGAAAATCAGGACATTCTTTCTCGAATTGTCACGTCGCCAACAATACTCTTTTCGATAATTCTTGTCATAGTATACGTGCTTCTCTCGTTCGTGGCTCAAGACTTTCTCAATCCCGTCTATAGTGCACCGCTGGTTTTTCAAGAATCGCTCGTGCAATGCAACCCATGTATCCTGATGCAGCCGGGCTGGCCATGGATTCCTTGGACTATCGTAACCTCGATTTTTCTCCATGCGGGACCCTTGCACCTAGCATCGAACATATTCTTCCTTCTAATCTTCGGCTACGTTTTGGAGGAACAGCTCAATAATCGTTTAAAGTGGATGGAGATTTTCTTCTTGACGGGAATCGCTGGGAACCTGTCATTTCTGGCCGCTTACGCGCTCGTTGGTCCGGATGCTGGAGTGTTCGGAGTTGGCGGGCTGAAGATCGCGATCATCCTAATTCTTGTAGCCGGGCTGGACATCTTCGCGGGCGGAGGGTTATTCGCGCACATTGGAGGCATGATCACAGGAATAGTCATTCGAAGATTATGGATTACGGGGGCCGAAGAGAAGACATCCCTCGAGTAACCGACTAAGAGGCACGACTGGGAATCCCTCTCGGAAAGTCTCTTTCACGTCTTGAGTTTTGAGGTGCTACCCACCCCTATTTTTACAATTTTATTTTTTTAAGCGCCTCAAAATGCGCGAGAAATAGGCTAATTCGTTCATTATGCTAGGAAAAGCATTTTGCGGAAATGGGTTTATTCATTTAAACATAGCGGAAATTCATGAGGAGGACATCGGGGGCCAGAAAAAGTGTGCGTATTTTGGCAATCAGGGCTCAAAATGGGCGATTTTCGTCCCCAGCGCTGAGATCATGCTAAAAATTATTAAAAAGTCGATCAGTGCGCGCTCTATAACACTGCATCTCGGAACCGTGACGAATGTAACGCGATCTTGACCCTCAGTTGAAAGTCATGCTATTTCTGACTTACAGTCCATCCTCAATGCGGCACGATGGTGGAACAGTTCCTCGTTGACGGGAAATTTCATGGGCGATCATCCCAGGACTCGCGGACACGTTAGAATGGATTTCGAATCCTCGTGACGGCGGTTGGCTACCTGTCAATCTAGCTGAAATGGGCACGACTTTTCGTGTGACGAGCTATGGACAGTTGAATCTGAGTCTAAGTGTCAGATGGATAGAGCCGGAGTACAAGCCATGGGGTCCATTTTGCTTTGTTATCCAAAACATGTCTAGATACCGTGTACCAAGATCTGTGTTGGTTTCAACTATGAAAAAGTTTTGAGAGTTGCTGTGGAACTTCCTGATGGTCGGAAGGAAGGGAGGGGCCTGGAGGAATGTGATTAGACGATCCAACCATATGGTCCAAGCATAACTGCAACACACTATAGACACCCATGGGAAGAATTGACGAGATTTGAACTATCCTACTTCGGCTCTTTATCAGCTGAGATCAGCAGGAATTCGAAACGCGATTCAAGAAGTATTACGGAGGCTCTGGAGAAGTGATTCCGCAATGCCAGTGCTCCGCAAGAGAGTGAAGACAGGTTGGTGGTGATTCACTTGTACAACTAATGAGGTCCTCGAGAAAATCAATGAATTCGCAACCCTTGGAGTCCAATATTCTACTCTCAAGACATGGCGTGACTTGTTGGAGGGTTTGGACAAAGCACTTTACCAGCTTTGCAGTCAACTAAGACTAGCGACTGCAATGACACTCCTCGCCCAGCATTGGCTTGATCTTAATTGGAGAGTTTTGTGGTAGCCCGGGGGAGACTGGAAATCATGAGTTCGAGAATACCCCGAGTTTTCCGGTATACGTAACGAGTCCTTCCGGAAAAAACCCAATACCATAGTTCCATATTTATTCTTGGACTGGTCAGCGTTTGCCAGTCCAGAAAACAACCATCCTCGTCGACCAGGATGCTCTGAGGGGTGCCAAGGCCAAGGCTGCTCTGAAGGGTCTCAGTCTCAGTGAAGTTATCGAGTCCAAGCTGAAAGAGTTCCTGGTAGAAGACGATCGGACTCCCTCTGCTTGTTCGACTTCTTCGAAGGGTCATGCAGGAGAACATCCATGACTGTGAAACGAGGCAAGAGTCCGCTTGTACTCGTCGTATTGTTTCTGATGGCGACTGGTCTCCCCAATCTTGTGGCTCCTGTTCACGCAGTATTCATAATCGACAGCACCACTCTTGCGGGCGGTTCATCGTATTTCGGCTATTTCGGAGTCTATCCGGCACGGTGGGGCGAGATTGGACAATGCTTCACTACTCCTACCGTGTCCGCCGACCCTCTCGTAGCAAATGGGTTGCAAATAACCCAGGTAAAATTCTACATATCAAGCGGAGCGGGGTCTCCCTCAGGCACAGTACAGGCTTTCCTGTTTGCGACCGCTGGGACATACGGGAGCAGCTGCGTACCATCCGGCCCAGTACTCGCCTCATCTGTTAATGTGGCGATAATCCCGATCAATGGCTACACCACTAATTTTCAGATCAAGTATAACGCCAGACCGAACACTCTCTACGCTATCAGCCTAAGAATCAATTCCTGTTCTTCCTGCGACCTCAATAATTATTGGCAATTCCAATTCCAGAGCCCAGCGTCAAATAATATTGCTCGCTGGGAAGGCTCGTCATATTCAGCGATTACAAACGGACAAGCCACGTATGAGATAGATGGAGATTATCTTCCTCCTGCTCCTACAACGAACTGGCTGGATATTTTCAACAGCTCCACCGTTGGAGTGCCTAACTGGCTATTGATCTCTGCCGTCCTGTTAGTGGTCCTCTCTATCGTAGCTTCTTCGGGAAGGGGGAAGAAGAAGAAGAGATGAAACAGGCCCTGGTTTTTCTCCTGCTCCTAGGGTCCATCCTTGGATCCCTCCATGTCCCAAACAAGTTGGTTCTGTCTGAGGCTCATGCAGTAAGCCAGCCACTGATTTCTAGCTCGACCGTTTACGCCTGGCATCTCATCAATCCTCAGTCGAGCAACAGGATCCCGTTAACCAAAAGCGTTGACTATCTGTTCTATCCTGATGGTCGTGTCAACTATGTGAACAGCAACGGAGGCAACATGACCCTTCTCCCCCTAAGTGCCAAGTGGGGCTCACTGCCAGCGAACGTTACTCTACCCTTCACCGGATTCCAGTACAACAGTACAACGGTGGAGTATTCGCTAAGCTACAAGTTTCTCAGTAACAATCTCACTCTAAACGTGATCTTCAGTCGAATGCCGCAGGACAATTTCAACTTGGACGTAAGATTCACCGGCACCCTGTCGGCCCTCGGAGCGTTAGCCCTCAGCTTTCATGGGACCGGAGCAAGACGGAGCGACAGCACGACGATCCACTTTGGAAGCGTAGGATTCGACTGGTCGGACACAGTCGCTTTGAACGTCACAAGCTGGCCAAATGGAGTGCAATGGTCCAACCTCACCAGTTTCAACATAGACCCGACCACAATAGGAAGCACTACAGCTGCGCTGCCGGTGCCCTTAGGATTCATGCGGGGGGTTTTCGCAAGCTCCACCGGCATCATATTTGTCGAGTACTGTGATGGAACCAATGATCAATACGCCAGCAGTACCGACGGAGGAGTAACATGGTCCGCCACTCAGCTGGTGGCAGGCTGCACCAACGGAGACAATAATTCATGGTGGTATGATGGAGGCTTCGTCTATTTCGTCAGCGTTGAATCAGCCGCCTGCGGACAAGCAAATTATCAGGCCTGTTACAAAGTCGGCACTGTCAGCGGGACAACCATCACCTTCAACAGTTTCCAAGCCGTCAGCGTAGGATACAATATTCAGCTGAACCCAGGTTGGGATACTGCGATCATCACTGTTGACAGCAAGGGCCAGATATGGATCGACGTCAGCGATTATCTCGCACACAAAAGCGGGATCGCTAACTGTGCCTGTACGGGACAGCAGACGTGGGTGAACGCCACGAGTTTTCCAACTGTTAAGACTGGCACGGGCGCCAGCACGATTGTTCCTTTGACGGCAGGGAAGGTTGCGCTGGTCTATCCTGATTCTAGCCCCGGACCGGCCATTAACATACAATCCTGGTCAGGCACCGTATGGAACACGGTGGCTGGGTCGGTGGAGACCACAAACAACAATCTCGCATTCTCAGCAGTAGCAGTGCAGGACAATATCCTGGCAACCTTCAGCAGTGCGACAACGCTCTACAGCGCAACTTATCATTACGTCTCGAACAGTCTCGATGCTTCCACGCAAATAATAGGCAGCTTCGAGTATCCAGCGCTGACTTATGATCTAGCGAACCAGCGGTTCTACCTCTTCTACATTGACACGAACAACATCTATTACACGTCTTACGGTACGGGATGGTCGGATATCAAACTCTGGATAAGCGGAGAAACAATTCTGCGGCCCGTGGAACTTAACACAGCCTACAATGTTCCCAACACTGCACCTTTCCTCTCTGGGCAGGACACGGCTCCGCTCTTCTGGTCCTCTGGAAACAGCCCCTATAATCTCCGTTATCAAGCACTTCTGATCAATGTGAGCCCAGCAGGCGCAACAAATCCTCAAGCGGGGTTTAGTTTCAAGACAGCCTACATCAAAATAGGCAACTGGACCTTCCCCTATCCTCTCCCTGTCCAGTTGGTTCAACCTACCACGATCATAATTGCGGTGAGCTTGACCCTGATCATCCTCGCCTCTTCTATCTCCTCAAGGCCGACGGACAAGCGATCGCCCGGAAAGAGCATCACTCCTTACCGGGAGTACTCGTACGAGGAGCACTAAGTTCGTGGGGTTACGTTCCGACCCCAGTTTTGGGGGCAGTGTTGGCAACAACAACCAGGCTGATCGATGGATTACTCGGGGAAGCAGTCAGAGCATCATTCGCCAGCGGAAGAGTCTTCTCGCTGCATGGGGTGCAGCCAATGATCAGGATCCTGGAAGTCTCACGGAGTCACTGAGACCAGGAACCCTTGATCTGTATGAGTCGGCCGATCGGATGGTCGACTATCTCCAGAACAAGAGACATCTCGCCACCGGGACGATCCGGTACTATCGAGGCTACCTCCCGAAATATTTCCGGTTCGCAGGACTTGGCTATGATGAGGACCTGTATGAGGACAAGGTCCGCTTTGTGAAATGGATCATTGAGACGTCACGCAAACTGCCGGAGCCTCAACACGTTGCGAGCATGCTAACTGAGAACAGACCTCCATGGTTCCGAGCCCTTGTCTCTCTCCTTCTATCGACAGGTCACAGGGTCAGCTCAGTCCTGGCACTGCAGCAGTCCGATCTCTCTTTCCAGAAGGTCCCTGTCAGGGCCCGGTTCGCATCTGTCTCGGAGAAGACCAGCATTGAGCGGACGACGTTCCTCTCTGATTATTCTTCTAAGCTCGTTTCGAGCTATCTTGAGGAAATCTCTGGATCTCAATGGGTCTTCCCGGGACACGACTTTCTCGGAGAGCCGGATCCTCAGGCCAAGCAGCCGCTGGAGTATCAGAGCGCTCGTCTCTGGATCCTCAGAGCCTTCAAGGAATGTGGACTTGACTCAAGATCTCAGCTGACAGGACGGTTTGAGACGAGGGCCCACAGCTTCCGCAACTTGAACCTGAACATTGCAAAGTCCTCCAAGTACCCTCCAGAGTGGGCCGAGTACCTTGTCAGTCACAGTCACGGGACGGACGCCTCCTATCCAGGGGAAGAAGCAGCTGCAAAGATCTGGCATGAGCGAGTCAGTCCTGCATTGGACAAGTACATGCAGGGACGATCAGACTGGATGCCCTCCTGGTCCGAGTAGAATCCTCTGTAAAGATTTTGTTTGAGACTATTCCTGAACCGCTGGATCAAGCAAGGTGTCATAAGGTCCAGACAATTCCGGGTTTGGGGCGTGGTTAGGAGGCTACCTGATGAAATTCATCGCAAATGCGGAAATCTTTCCCTCAGGTCCATTCGGGGTCCCTGATGGAGAGAAGGTAGTCGTGCCCGGTGGCATGAAGGATATTCTGAGTCCTCCGTACCATGCCACAATCCATGACCCGTGTCGGCCAAGGCACCCCATCTCGGTATCGGGAGGATAAGGATGCCCTCCGAATGACAATCAAGCTCGATGAAGTACAATGTGTTGTCCAGGACAATTTCCTTACCATCACAGTCGAAGCAGATAGGGGGAGAGAGGCCTACGAGAAAATTAGTTTAGCTCTCGACAGGTTCATTCGTTGTCTAAGTCTGGAAGTGAAGAGCTATGTCTCCTATCGACTCCTCGTTATCGAATCTGAACAAGGAGTCCCCTACACTTTACCAAAGTCGCTGCGGATGACGCTCACAGGCTATGATCTCGTCAAGCTACGTGAGGCTATATCGAACGCTGAGCAGGCGTGGCAGATTAGAGATCCGATTCTGGACAGGGCCCTTTCCTATTATGAACATGCCCTCTTTCTCTTCGAAGAGAGGAATGAAATTACCGACCTTTTCTCTGGACACTTTCGATACATGATCACAGAGATCTTCCTGAACATCTGGAAGGCGGTGTCAGTCGTCGTCGGGGACCCTGCAGTAGACAAGGACTACCGCAGAAGGTATAGGCTATTGGGGTTGGATGACGACTTCTTCAAGGACAAGATAGAGCCCGTCCGAAGATTAAGAAACGCATACGACATAGCGCACTATCGACTCGCACCTGATCGTCTCGATGAAATCGAACGGAGCTTCAATATGGCCAAGGAGACAACTGAGAAAGTCATGTCTGAGTATCGTCGGTACTTGACTGAGGAAAAGCCATCATTCATGACGATCATCAAGTCGAAGAAGAGTTTAGGTGAGACAGAGGCCGTAACAGAGCCCTCTACAGAAAACGGGAAACCATAGTCCTACCGGGTAGCATTTGTACATGCAAACAATACTCCCTCATAGGTCCAAGTGCGAAAGACTTTTGATTTCCCAATGGCATCTTTTGCAGGAGATCTCGGGAAATTGTCAGCCAAAGATGTGGTGAAGGTAACCTTCAACGTTCCCTCAGAATTTGCGAAAGGCATTCAGGGAGAAGCGGACGCCAACATGATAGATCGTGGAGTCTGGATCCGAAGCCTCCTGTGGGAGTGGTGGCTGATCTGGGGAAAACAGGGTACGCCTCTTGGGAGACTTGCAGAAACTATCAAGCCACCTGTCAAGCAATCTGAGGAAAAGTCTTAGCACAAAGCCCGACGATTCTTCTCAGCGATCACCAAAGACTATTATTATTCGTATGACTAGGAGTGCTCGACTTGTGGCGTCGAGCTAGCGAGAAGAAAGAGACGCTCTCCATCTTTGAATGGGGCCACTCCCGTCGACGCAAGAAGGAGCAGGACAGATTATTGGAGAAGCAGCTAAAACGTCACCTAGTTCTTACGGTCTACCTCTACAGAGAAGTCCGCTCTAGAATGACAGGAGGACTTGTGGATCCAACGCTCGCTCCCTCCCATGGCCAATCCTTCGATCAGGAGGCTCATCAATTCTATCTTGAATTGGTGGAGCGTGGACGGCTCGGTCATCCTCCAACGATCGAGGAGCTGTTCAAGAATAATGGAACCATTGGCATCTCCTCAAAGTGACTCTCCTCCGGACTCTGCTACGCTCGAACAATTTCGGTGGACTAGAGGACGCACGTCTCATCCTCCAGATACGAAGCAGTTAGAGAAGGATCATATTCGACGTCAGCTGGTGCTCTCTTTGTACTTGTTGAGAAAAGAGAAGCGATTGCAAGGCGATACAAGTATCCAGCTGGAGATCGTTCCTGATCAGTTCAAGCTGGACTCAAGAAAGTCGCTTGATGTATAGGGAGCTTATCCAACGAGACAGGAATGGGAGCACTCCCAGTTTTGGAGAGTTGTTTCGCAAAATGCTCTTCCTAGAACCCATCCATTGAGAAGAGGATCATGGAAAGGGATCTCAGTGATTCCCTGTAGGAAGCTCGCTTCGTTATGCCTTTCGAACGTCACTACTTGATAGGTTCGCCCACGGGCGATCCTGTCGGTTCCCCATCCTTCAGAATTTCTGAAAGTCCGGCGCTCTCAACTATGTAGAACGGTTCCCGATCCATGGCGAACAAGTTGGGAACCCTATACACTCTACTTATCACGTATCTAAGGCGAAGGTCGACCTTGTCCACAGGAAGACGATAGGCACTCCAATCCTCCCGCCTCGTCTCCACTTCAACCTCAATTCTCTGGTTGTTCGGTACGTCGGGGGGAGATGGCAGTCGTGGCGATGGTTCCCCCCGAAGCTTTGGAGGGGAGTGAGTGATCCATATTTGATGTGGAGCAACCTGGATGCCGAGCCGTTTGGGATCATTCGTATCGCCTATCCGGATCACCTTTGCAAGGATTAGTCTTCCTCTGAGAATGCCCTCTTCCCCTTGATCCTTGATCACGTATTCGTTCCATGGCTCCTTCACGATCTCGAACGGTAGGAACTCCCGAGCCTCAACGGGCATTCAGGGGTCCTCCTCGATCAATTCCACTAGGTCAGTGCTCAGGTCTACGCAGTTGCGGGCCGAGTTGTGTCCGACTGTTTTGTCAGGGTGGTAGTCAGCGATTACTCTCTGATCGAAAAGGTCGGCGAGCTTGTCTGAGATGTTGGGATGGCCTAGGGTTGCAAAGGCTCTTCTGATCTGCTCGTGATAGCTACCTGTCTGACCCTTGGCGTAGGCCAGAGCCCCGGAGCCATGCAGTTTGACAATACTTGTCAGGTAAGCAGCGTAGTATGCCCGGTTAACTGCAGTCCGAAAGTGAGCTTCAGTACCGCCGGCATCAGCGAGTGTTTCAGCTAGCTCCAGAAATCTCCGAGCTTGGAAGAAGACTCAGTCACCCGGTCTTAGGACGAGATGAACATTCCCGATTAGACTTTTGTCGAGTTTTTCAGCAAAAGCGAATGATAGTCCGTTCCAGAGTTTCAACATATCCCTGTAGGGCATCTGAGTAACTCGGATGACTACAAGCAGTGATTCTGAATCCAGTTGATCGGGATCCCTGCTAACCTCTAGCGATGCATTGAACTGTACACTATCGTTTTCGAGCCTCGCCCTGACCGAATTATAGGCGAAGGCAACCATGTGGAGACTTTTCTCAAACCTCTCCGGAAATGTTGTGGGACCAGCGACGGCTAGAAAGTCCTTCCCTAGGAGACCGGGGGAGCTAACATTGTATCCGACCTCGATGAAAAAGTTCTGTCGAAGCGGCATGCTAGGAGTCGAGGGCAAAGAGCCCAAGGAGATCTGACGCTTCTTAGTTTTGGAGTCGATGGAGCCAACGAACACTCCAGAATTTGAGCCCAGCTGAGTACCGGATGGGGAGAACTCCTGGACTGGCCACGGCTCAGTGACGTTGTCGCCTAACATCTTCGACAGAGTCTTGCCCGGTTCTACTATTTAGGCAGAATAGGAGTCCGTGCGGAGCGGAGGGAGTAAGGGAGAAGGAAACCATCGAAAATAGTATGGAAAGACCTGCTTGCAGGGGCTGCGGCCTGGCCAGCTTGGAGGCGTCTATCTTTTTCACTTGTGGGGCGTGTTGACGAGATGATTGTCTAGGCATGTTTTGCAGTGGAGCCACTTTCCGCATTTCCAGCATTGACGCCATGCACTCTTCTCCTTCCCTCGGATTAGGCCCAAGCTCTTGGACGGCTCTAGAGTCTGGTGCAACCTGTTTTTCATCAGCTCCGCTCATCTTCTTGCTGGGTTGTCTTGTGGACGAGCACTCGTTCGATAGAACGGGAAAGGTAGATGAAGAGGCTACTGTGCACTCGGCCGATAGACGAACCACTGAGTTTCTCCGCAAGCTCCAAGGGTATGCAGAGAGCGGGGAATGGTAGCATGTCAATTGTGTCTTCGAGCAACATACCCAACAGGCCACGGCTATCACGCATGAAGGATCGGAGCTCTCTGGCGACCTGAGGGAGGAGCTTGTAGACGTCATCAGCGCCTGGTTGCCCTTCCATGGAGCCATACTTTTGCACACGATCAAAATCATCAGTCATCTGAGATTGCAAGAATTGATCGAACGTCTCAGTCTCCAACAGATCCTCAGTCGAGGCTTGTCTCCCACGGAAGATGTTCACAGTCCCAAGGATCGACGATATGCCTGCGATTTCCCCGAGGAACTCGGCCACGGAGAGTAACCCTTTGTTGTAAATGCTGTTGTGACGAATTGTCCCCGAGGGATCCCGTTGAGTACTCATTGCTGAAGAGATGTTCCTGTCGAATGCTGTTCTGAACCAATTCGAGTCAAGGATCTTGAACAGAACTTTACCCTCCTCCTTTGACAAGGGCTCAGCCTTTCTGAAACTCCATTCCTGTCTTCCCCCTAATTGCTGTTGGATGAAAGGGATCACCGGCCACGGGTCAGATGTCAGAAGATACTGCACCCGACGGTCCTTTGTACCTGGGGGGCGCCCTCCGTCTCGAAGGCACTTCCAATCAATCAACTGGTCTCTGGCCTTTTTCACGGGACCCTTGTTCGTGGGATAGGGAGTACCGTAGATCCACGTAAGGAGCTCCTTCTGGGTGCATGGGGTCCAACATCTCAGGTAGACGAGCGACTCTGTCGTGGCGGTTTCAAGCGCTCGGGGAATTGGGTGCGTGATTTGGAATGGGAGCACCTAAAGCACCCATTATATCATATGAGCTTCATAAGACTTGCCCATGGTAGAATTCGACGTACCGATAAACGAGAAGCAACGGGTTGCGTACATCCCAAAAGTTCTCATTGAGGTCTTCGGTCACCGAGTCAAGATTCTGCCAAATACCAGGGCGGCGATAATCTACGCTGAAGGCACTCCTCCTGAACAAGTGCTCGAATCTCTAGCGATTATTCAGCAAGACTTGGAACTCAGAGTGAAACGGCCGAAGGGTGCCAGGTCGAAATGAGCCCGGGCGAGTCGTCTCGTCAGAAGTCCTCCGGCACTTCTGATATTGAAGATACAGCCGCAGACTCTAGGAGTGAGCCCTACACTGAGCTTGACCATAGAGACGAAGAACAGATCCAGCAGGAAATGACTGGGGAGATAGTCAAGGAATTCGTCCACACAATCAAGATTGATGGCCGCCAGATCACACATCTGAGTATCGTTGGGACAAGAGAAGCTGGTCGAAGACGAGGCAACATCGAGATCCTCGACGTCAAGACAGAGGAGACGACTGAGGAGATCAGAGCACTCGTCAAAATGCGGGATCTTGAGAACAGGATAGACGTCCTCGGGGCTTCCGCTGCGGACAAGAAGAAACCATTCGCCTACACCCTAGCCGTCAACAAGTTGATCCCAGCCAAATTGATCGCTACGCTCATCGAAGAGTTTCTCAAAAGACAGAGATCTCTAAGGACCGAGTCTGAAGCCCCGAAGGCTCCAGAGGAGCAACCCCCGGCCCAGCAGGAGACTTGGCATGTCTCAACCAGCAGGAATCTTCCTGCCACTGAAGACTCTCCACAGTACCCCTTGGCCGACAAAGACAAGATAGTCGGACAAGCTAACATCTCCCGATCGCATCAAGAAGCAGCCTTCCTGCCTGATGGCAAAGTCCTCTATGAATCCGGACCTGTAGGGTTTCTGCGGTCGAAGATACTTGAACCAATAAAGGCCAAACATCCTCAATTTGAATTCGAATTCAAAGTCGTCGACGGAATAGTCGAGGCCCTGTTCGTCAAACCCCTGGATCCTGAAGGCACCCGGCTGGGAGAACTGCTTGGACCGGTGGGCTGGGCGTATTCGAAAGCGACGGAGCCCGTCAAGCAGTAAACTGAATCTGAGGAACCGGAAGAATGACTGAGATAGATCTCAGAGACGCTGTGACCAACGAGATACAGGGGCATAATGTAACTGAGGAGTTGATCGTTGATCTTACAGCCGGTGCTCATCGAACAGAGCTAGAGATCGGGTACTCTGCGGATCTGTGTTTTGACATCATTCCCAGAGATTCTCGAACAAGGAGAGTTGACTGGAGACAGCTGCCGCTTGAGCCGGAAACCGTGGACTTACTCATTTTCGATCCTCCGCATCAAGTCTATGGCTTTGGTCGTGAGAGTTGGTTAGTCGATACTTTCAGTTCGTTCCGCAATATTCGAGAAGCTGAGGCCATTCTCACTGAGTCCTTTGCGGAGTTTCGCCGAGTTCTCAAGCCGAATGGCTCTCTATTACTGAAATGGTCAACTAACCATCGTCCTCTCTCGTGGATCCTTGGACTCTCTGGAATGCAGAGCAGGGTTCTGGTAGAGCGCTCTTCGCTGAGTGCCCAACCATCAAGGCCCTTCAGCCATAGAGCGATTGTCTCCTGGACGGAGATGTGGAAATGACAGCTGAGACAGCTGGCTCCGAGCCTGTCGAGTCTAGTCCAAGCCCTCCAAAGCTGGACAAATGGATCGAGCCGGAAGAGATTCTCTCATTCGAGCACAAGGCATGGGCGAAGAGAATGTTTCGGAGATTTGGTCCAATCTTCAGGCATCATCACGAGCTGACAGTCATCGATCGTGACCGTCCAGGGCATCATCTGAAGCTCGAACGTGTAACCTGTGATGGCGAATGCTACGATAGTGAAGGGGAGCGGCTCTAAACTCGATAACGCACAAGTCCCCCGAGGAGAAGGAGCTGGAAGAACGAGCCAAGATACAGGCCTTTGCGGGGACGTTATGGCCTCTCATAATGCCGAAACAATACGAGAATGATAATTGGATCTATGATCAGC
>Ga0209235_1001140_pt1 | contig 14191 bp, 17 predicted proteins | sample GraSoi013_1_20cm_4_FD_185817 | JGI IMG/M metagenome (GOLD analysis project Ga0209235, IMG submission 185817) | Grasslands soil microbial communities from the Angelo Coastal Reserve, California, USA - Sample 09_25_2013_1_20cm (SPAdes) (version 2) | ecosystem: Environmental > Terrestrial > Soil >... | reverse complement strand
TGGAGGGAACGTACCATTGGCATCTCGAGATCACGCCGCACCTGACGGAGATTGCCGGCTTCGAACGGGGCACCGGGTTCTACATCAACCCGGTCGTCCCGGAGGACGCCGCGGCGATCTTGAAAGGGGAGGTCCGCTGGCCGGCCCGCTCAGAGTCCTCGGCACCCTGACGAACGCCGTGGCGTGTGAGACCTACAGGATCGTGACAACGATCGTCAGATTCACGGAGTGGGTGACGGAGCCAATCGTGGCCGTCACCGTGACCGTGTACGTGCCCGGAGTCGTCAAGAGCGAGGTCGCGACCGTCAAGGTCGAGGTCGCGGTTCCGTTCGCGGCCAGCGTCACACTGCCCGGGGTCACGGAGACGGTCGGCCACACGACGACGAGGCCGGACGATGAGACCGACGCACTCAGGCTCCCTGTCCCGAAGAGCCCGTTGAGGCTGGTCAACGTGATCGTGGACGAGCCGGACGACCCGACGACGATGGACATGGAACCAGGCGCGGCCCCGATGCTGAAATCGCCGGGCGGTGGAGGAGGTGGAGGTGGCGGAGGAGGCGGGGTTGCGTTCACTTGAACCACGCGGGACTGCATCGACGTGAGGCCACCCGAGTCGATCGCCTGGACCACGACGGTCTTGTTCCCCGGCGTGCTGTAGCGGTGGCTTGCGGTCTTCGTCGTCGACCAGGTCGTGTCCCAATTTCCATCTCCGGTCCAATCCCACCGGACCTGAATCGAGCTCGCGGAATCGTGATCGTCACTGGCCTGAGCGGTGAAGGAGAACATGGTGCTGTTGTTGCCCGAGGTCGGGGTCCACGAGAAATCTACGGAGGGTGGCAAGTTCGAGGGCGGTGACGGAGGTGGAGAACTCGAGAGTTTCCACGCGGTGAATGGGTGGAGCTCCCAGTGGTACGGACCCTCCCAGAAGACGAACCCTTGGACGTCCAGCGAGATGCTCCCGTTGGATTGTTCCTGGGCCAGCGTCGCATTGTCGCACGAGGGGACGTTCGGTCCGCAGTAGCCTTTCCCCAACCAATCGCGGTCGATCTCGATTTTCATGTAACCGCTCGTCGTCCCGATCGTGATGATCTGTCCCGCGTTCGTGCAGACGGTCTGGTTGTCCGGATAGCGTGCGCCCCCGTTCTGCTTGGAGTACCAAGCCGAACAATCCGTCGTCTTGACGCCGTACCCGTACAAGGAAACGTCATTAATCTGAGCGAACGAGGAGAGGACTTGGCCGGTCGCATTCGTGATCGTGCAGGGCGGGGAGAGCGATCGTTCGACCGGAATCCCTCCGGAAGTCGAATTGACCTGATATCGGCTCCCGTTGAGGGCTTGGTGCGGATAGGCTGAACCGAGGACGTCACGGATCGTGACCAAGTCCGCCGCACACGAGACGTTCGGATTCCACGATGCCAGGCCGCTCGTCGCCGCAGACGGCGTGCTCCCGTCGGTCGGCGAGACGACGGCCAGATACACAGGCACCGCAAGGATGAGCAAGAGGAGCGTGACAGAAAACGTCAACAACGCCGACTTCCGCGCGGTCGATCCGCCCTGGCTTGGAGCCCGCCTTGCTGTCACGGTGGGTCCACTACGCCCGCAGAATATCTGGCGGACGTTTACACCGGCGTGAAATGGAACACTATCCAGTGCAATGCATGAGGCGCGTCGGCACGCGCAATCGAGCGGATCAGAAAGCGAATGGCTCGAGAGACGCCAGCGCTCGATTCGGCGTTCGGCGGACGAAATCGACCGAGGCCCTCATAAGAGCGATTGCTTAGTCCGGCTTCCCGGCGTCGAACGCTCCGATCACCGCGTAAAAGAACAGCATGATTGAGTCATCGGCCGCCAGAGAAGGGTCGATGGACTCTGAAGGTATCACGGCTGCCAAATCTCCCGTCCCCGCGGCGACTCCGTTGCGCGTATCTAACGGTTTCCCCGGGAATATCGCCTTCGACTATCGCACTCGAAAAAGAGAGAAGAGCACCCCCCGGGGCACGCGTCTACCTCTGCAACCGGGCTGCGGTCGGACCGCCGAAAATGTCGACGGCTCCACAGAGGTTCAATAAATTCGCGTATTGTCGTCAGGCGGATCCGGCGCGGCTTCCTGCGGGTCAGGGGACGGATCGGGAACAGGTTCCAGGGGCGGATCGGGAAACGGATCCGATGCCGGGTCGGGGGTCGGTGCGGGAGCGGCGGGAGCTGCACGGGCCCGGCGCCATGACCAAACGCTCAACATGAGCGTGGCCCCCACCAGCGCTAATCCGCCGACGAGTACGATGAGGGCAACGATCGTTTCGCCGGTCTTCAACCCCAGAACGACGAAGTCGAGTTGGAGTTGGAGTTCGCGCTTCTGGGGGACGTCAACGGCGACGACGTGATACTGACCCGAGCCAGTCAGATTCATGGAGAACATGACACGCGTCCCGCTCTGTTCGAAAAGAGGCGCCACCGAGTTGGAGCCATCGCGGAACGACGCGTAGCCGGCGTCATCGAACACGAACAACGTGAAGGCCAGGCCTTGGAGTTCGGATAGATTTCCGCTCAACCGTCCTGTCCCCAAGATGCCGAATTCGAAGACGTAGTAGTTCCCGGAGAGGACGACCACATTTTGGGTCATCCGTACTGGCTGGGCCGCGCCAATCAGGGTGATCGATCCGAGGATGATTTGCAGGCTAGCGATGGCGACGAGGAAGTAGGTGCGTTTCACGGGTCCGTCTCCTCGTTGCTTTCTTCATCCCTCATCGAGAGGTCCGATCGTGGGATACTCTGCAACATGAACATTCCGGTCACGGTGTGAAAAGAGGTGGGGCGCGCGCGATGATGACCGAGATGTTGTCCGTCCCGCCCCCCCTGTTCGCCAACGAGACAAGGATCTCGCAGGCCCTTTGGGGGTCGCTCGTTTCGACCACGACGCGATGGATGTCTTCATCTTCCACGTGATTGATGAGGCCGTCGCAGCACAGCAAGACGGTGTCACCGGGCTCCATCGTCAGGCATCCGATGTCCGGCGTGACCTCCTCGTAGACTCCCAGCGCCATCGTGATCACGTTTTTCCTCGGATGGTGCTTCGCTTCCTCGGGCAACAGTTCCCCGCGATCGACCATCTCCTGGACGAGGGAGTGGTCCCGCGTCACTTGGAAAATCTCTCGCTCATTCACGATGTACACGCGGGAGTCGCCCGCATTCGCGACATGAAGGCTGCGGCCATCGGCCACCGCGAGGCTCAAGGTCGTACCCATCCCCTGGCACTCCGGATGCCGTTCCGCCTCCAGGAAAATTGCCTGATTCGCGCGGGCCACGGCGGCTCCGAGGTCGCGGTAGTACGTGGCTCGCGGGATGTCCTCTTCGCTCGTCAAGAGCGGGAGGAGCGAGCGTGCGACCGTCTGGATCGCAATCCGGCTCGCCACTTCTCCGCGATTGTGTCCCCCCATCCCGTCCGCGACCATGAGGAGCAGCCGGGTTCGGGGTTCGGAGAGGAACGCCATCCGCAGCTCGACCGCGAGGATGCTGTCTTCATCGACCGGCCGGACCCTCCCCACGTTCGAGGCGAACCCCACTTCCCCCCGGGGGGAGCGAATGATCGTATCGGACATCCTGGCGGACACTTCTTTCCCACTCGCGTTTCGCGTCAACGTCACCGGCCCCCGCGTCGTCGGCCACCTTTGAACGCGATCGTCATGTACGGTCCTCGCCCCGGCTTGTAGACGAGGGCGACGACATCCCCGTCCGTCAGCTTTTCGCGTTTGAATCCCGGGATCTGTCGATAGGTTCTCCCGCCGTCGTGCGACATCGCCGTGCCGTTCAGGCTCCCCAGGTCCTCGATCCAGCAGCGGCCTTTCCCATCCTTCAAAACCCTTGCGTGATGCTTCGACAGGTACCGCTCCGCATCGAGGATGCCGATTTCCGGCGGGTGTCCGAAGCCTCTCTTCGTGCAACTTTGGTCGCAGGATTTGTGGTCCCGGCCGATCTCCATCTCCCGCTTGACGCGGCACTTCTTCCCGAGCACCACGAGATGTGGAAACTCGAGCGACTTCCCCGACCCTCCGGACATCGCTTGCGCCATGTCCTGGGCCGTGGGAAACCGTTCTTTCGGGTCGAACGACATGGCCCTCGTCACCACGTCCGAAAGCTCCTGCGGGACGCTGGGCTCCAGGTCGCGGGGGGATCGGAAGAGTTCGGACTTGCCAGCCGCGAGTTGTTTCATCGACGCTTGGGGGTCTTTGGCCGTGAGGAGGAAGAATAGGACCGCGCCCACGCTGTACAGATCGCTCGCCGGAGTCGCCTCTCCGAGATTTTGCTCCGGCGCACCCCAGCCCGGCGTGTAGATGACGGTTCCGGACCCGGTGAACTGGTGGAACTCCTTCTTCGCCGCTCCGAAGTCGAGGAGGACGACCTCGCGACGGGCGTCGAGGATGATGTTCTTGGGCTTCACGTCCCGGTGGATCACGTTCCGCCCATGGAGGTACGAGAGCGCCTCGAGCAGCTGGACGATGTGCCGCGTCGCGGTCGCCGCATCGGCCGGCGTATCTTTGTACCGCTCCGCAAGCGTCTCGCCTTCGAGTTGTTCCTCGACGAGACAGAACGGTCCGAGGTTGCTGCCTACGTCCAGATATCGGACGACCCTCGGATGGCCGGGCGAGCTGAGCGTGCGCAGGATCTCGGCTTCGATCCGAAGTCGTTCCTCGGACTGGGCGAGGTCGACGCCGCTGGCCTCCTTCACGATGACGGGCACGCCGCGGTTGGACTTGCCGACATAAATGGTCGACATCCCGCCTTCCGTCATCTTGCTGAGCACTTGATAGCGGCCCTTCCGACCTTTCAAGGTGCAGGGAAGGGAGAGGGTCATACCGTTCGCAGACCTATCTCACCACAAACTGCAGCGTCACCAATTCCGCGACGTCGATCTCGTCGTCGTCTTGGAGTTCGGTTCGGCCCGTGCCGGTGACCAGAATTCGAGAGGTGCCGCGGACCAGCCACGTCTTGTTCGTGCTGGGCTTCCGTTGCACCATCGTCGTTCCGTCTTCGACGAAGAACCGATCGCCTTCCTGGAAGACCGTGAGATGCCCTCGCGAAATCTCGTTCGCCTTCTTCGGGTCGGGCAGAAACTTCGCCAGGTCCGTGCGGCCGATCAACCACTGGGACGGGGGAATCGGCTGTTCCGTGTTGTCGGGAAAGACCAGGTAGCCCGCCTTCGGGGGCTCGGCCGGGAGCTCTTCCTCGGGCTCCGTTGCCTCGGCGGGGCCTCCGTCCTCGACGTCCGCCAGGTCGGCGGAGCCTTCGCCCTCCGGTTCCGTCACATCGGCGGCCGGGGGCTCCGGTTCAGCCCTGGGTTCGGGCTCACCAGCATCCGGGCCGAACATCGAATCGCCGGCGCCCAGGTCCTCGTTCGTCGGAGGGGCCAGGCCGTCATCCTCATCAGGCATCGCGGCGAGCTTCAGTTCCGACGTTTCAGCTTCGGGCTCGATCTTCGCTCCGCACGCGTTGCAGAACCTTGCGCCTTCCCTGTTCTCACTGTCGCACGCCGAACATTTTGTCACGTTCATCACCGCTTCGGTTTCTTCTTTCCAATGATCGTCGTCGCTTGCAAGAAGTCCTTCTTCGCCGCGTCGCTGAGCTGGAGCCCGCTCCGCGCCACGGTCGCCTGGGCGTCCCGCATCGTCGTCGCGACGTCGCTTAGCGTGGGGTTCGCGCGAATCGCGGTCGCCGCGCCGGCATCCGTCGCCATGGTCCGCATGATCGTCTCTGCCTTCTGGAGCGCCGTCGCATCCCTCGACTGCACCGCCCGCTGCATGAGGACGGTGGCCTCCGCAGAACTCAAGAGCGTGCGCGGGTACGGATTCGTCTCCGCGTTCCACAGGCGCTGGTCGTCGGTGAACGCCACGTCGACATCTTGCGTCACCTCGACCAAGGAGAATCGAAGCAAGGTGGCCTTCCCTGCGGGCCGTGGCGGGACGCCGATGCGGAAGACGAGGGTCTGCTCCTCCCCCGCGATCAGGTCTCGGAGCGGCACCGTGAACGCGGCTCCGTCGAAGCGGGGCCGGGGCAGGCGGTTCAGGACCGGCTTGACGGTATACGCGTCGGCCAGCTCCGACCCGGGCATGATCGAGACTTTCAACTCGGGATTCGAGACGACAGTGCCCGCCATCTGGGCCGCCTGGTCCGCGAAAATCTGGGGGAGGTTCGCTCGCGCATCCACGATGTGGTGCCACAGCCCCCCGCCGGACTCGGCGATCTTCTCGAGCAGCTGCTCGTTGTAATCGGTTCCGATGCCGATCGCGGTGATCGTGATGCCGGCTTCCCGCATCCCCTGTGCGAGGGTGACGAACTCCCGGCCGTCGGTCTTGCCGACCGTGGGATTGCCGTCGGTCAGGAGGAGGACCCGATTCACGGTCCCCGGTTCCTGCGAGGTCTGGCGCGCCTGTTGGAAGGCGGCTTGCAGACCATCGTACATCGCCGTGAGGCCGCTGACCGAGATCGCCTTCACCGCCGCCGCGACCTCGCGGGAGTTTCCCACGTGGGACATCGGCAGCTGGACCGTCACGGTATCCGAGAACGACACGATCGAAATCTGGTCGGTCGGGCGGAGCTGCTTGAGGAGGGCCAGCGCCGCCGCTTTCGCCTGTTCGATCTTCTCGCCGTCCATCGACCCGCTCGAATCGATCGCGAGCGAAATGCTCCGGACGCGTCCGGCGATCACAGCCGCCGAGGGCGTCAGGTCCACCGCAACGTACACGGATGTACCCAAATTCGGCTTCAGGGACGCGCGATTGACGGTGGTCTTCATCGCCAGCGGCGATCGCCGCTGGGGGCGGTTCTGGGGCTCCATCACCTGTTTCATTTTCCCACCCGGGGGCCGGGCGATGGAGGGGAGGCTTTCTTATGTCTTACGTCCTCGTTCTCACGATTTGATTTTCACGTCCCTTTGGTGCCACTACAGGTGGAATGCCGTTTCATCTCCGTGACCATGGAGAACGATCTGGAGCGACGAGTGTCTCGACTCGCGTCATGCATGCGGGAGGGAGTCTCGGTACAACCCACGCGCGGAACGGGGCGAATTCGATGCGTGGGCCAGGATTCGAACCTGGGAACCCCTGCGGGAAGGGATCTTGAGTCCCTCGCCTTTGACCGGGCTTGGCTACCCACGCGCGGCCGCGCAGAGACCGCGGTCCGTAAAACCTTTCGCGTCTCGGTCGCGTGCGAGATGCGCCATCCGAGCCTTTTTCCTGTGGGCCGACTTCCGGCCTGCGAGAGCAGCGTCCATGGTGCAATACTTCACCAAGGCGTTCTTCGACGAAATCGCGAGTCGCCTCAACGTGGATCCGGAGTGGGGGAAGAAGGCCGCGACAATCACCGCGAAGATCGTCCTCACGTGCACCGATCGCAATGCCTCGTTTCTCGTTGACATTCAGGGCGGGAAGGTGGCGGTCCAGCAGGTCGCGCCCGATGTCCCCGCCGACTTCAAATTTGAAGGGGCCTACGACGCGTGGACGCAACTCGGGAAAGGTGAGCGGGACTTCCAAGGGCTCGTGTTGGGCGGGAAGATCCGATTCCGGGGCTCGATGCCGAAGGTCATGGCCCTTATGGGTCCGCTGGGCCGCATCACCCAGCTCGCGCAGCAGGTTCCGAAGGAGTTCTAGCGGCCGCCCAAAATGCAATGATGGCCAGGAGAAGGCAGCTGACCTCGAGGACGCCGAGCAGGAAGGCGGTCCCCACAAAGAGCACGGTCCAGGTTTGCGATCCGACGAACGCGACGTTGTCGGGGCCGGCGACGAGGAAGTGGCTGACCATTCCATAGACGAGCGAGGCGCCCATCAGAACTGCGAGCAGTCCGGCCGCGAGCGGCGGATTAAAGCGCAGGATGGCGAGGGCCACGAGGGGCCCGATCAAAATGACGCCCACGATGAAGACGAGGTCGATCCCCGCCGGGATGATCTGGAGGGCGAAGTGAGCGGTGGAGTGCACGAGCGACACGATGAAATGGGTAAGGACGAGAGCGATCAGATACCGATCGAAACGCTCCATGATTCAGACCCCCCGGCGCGGAAATCCTTCGGACTGCCATGCGGTCGCGACCTGCTCCATGCCTTCCACGTAGGTCGGAAAGGAAGGCTGCCACCGGAAATCCCGCCGGAATCGCGCGTTCGACGTCGAGAACGACGAGCTCAGGATCCGGGTTCCGTACCGTCCCAGGAATAAGCGCGCGAGCCACCACGGCATTCGGCGGGGCGGACGCGCGCCGAGTCGTCTCGCCATTTCCCCCAGGAAATCGACCAGCGGCACCGGCCGATCGTCGACGATGTGCCACACACCGGTCCTCGGTGCCTCCACGGCGGTGACGAACGCGCTCGCGGCGTCGTCCGTGTGGATGAGCGACCATACCGGGCTTTCCCGACCGATGAGCACCGGCCGTCCCCTCGCGATCGATTCCGCGAGAATCCGCGTGTGCCAGCCATCCGCGGAGTAGAATCCACCGCATCGCAAGGCGAGCGTGGCGAATCCGTGTGCCGAACCGGCCTCCCGGGCAATCTGCTCTCCATCGAGGGCGGAGGCCAGGATCGGATCGCCCGCCGGCGGCGCGTCCTCGTCGAACGGCCGTCCGTCCAAGGTCCCGACGGCCCAGACGATGCTCTCCTGGAGAAACGCCCGAGCGCCGACGTGGGTCGCTGCCGCGACGAGCGAGCGGGTCCCTTCGCGCCGGACATGATCGTTCATCGCCCAATCCGCGGGCCCGGTGCGCACTTTCGTTGGGATCGCGGTCGCCGCCCGGATGATTATCTCGCATCCGTCCGCGGCCTGTGCAACCGCCTTGCTGTCGAACAGGTCTGCCGTTCGAGGTTCACCACCGAGGGATCGCACGGTCGCCTCCGCCGTCACGCTCCGCACCAACCCGACAACCGTGTGACCGCGGGCAACGAGCTTGCGCACGATCCGGCGGCCGAGGACGCCGCTGGACCCGGCCACGAGCACGCGCACACCGCGGTGATGTCTATCGAACGATTAAATATCGCGGGGCTCATCGTCCCGTGAAGCGGCGGGGCGGAGACGATGGTCGAGTTCGACCTCACGGATGAACAACGGCTCCTCCAGAAGACGGCGCACGAGTTCGCGGAACGCGAGATGCGGCCCGTCGCCCTCGAGTACGACAAGAAGGGGACGGTCCCGTGGGACATCATCCAGAAAGCACACGCGATCGGCCTAGACACCGCCTTCATCCCCGAGGCGTACGGCGGTGGCGGCATCGGTTCGGCGCTCACCCACGTGATCGTCAACGAGGAGCTGAACTGGGGTTGCGCCGGCATGGCGACGGGGCTGATCGGCGCGGGCCTCGCCTACCTCCCGATCATCCACATGGGGACGGAGGAACAGAAGAAGCGGTTCCTGACGCGCTTCACCGGCAAAGAGGCGCGCCTCGGCGCGCTCTGCCTCACGGAACCCGACGCCGGATCGGACGTCGCGAACATCTCGACGACCGCGAAGAAGGACGGCGACGAGTGGGTCCTGAATGGCGTCAAGCGGTTCATCACGAACGGCGGGATCGCGGACATCCACGTCGTCTTCGCGACCCTCGACAGGAGCCGGGCCCATTTCGGCATCCGGGCCTTCGTCGTGGAACACGACACGCCGGGCCTGAAGGCGGGAAAGGTCGAGGACAAGATGGGGGTCCGTGCGAGCCATACCGCGGAAGTCATCCTGGACGACTGCCGGATCCCCGAGGACAACCTCCTCGGTTCGGACGAGGGCACCGCGTTCTACGGGGCGATGAAGACGCTGGAGTCGTCCCGACCGCTCGTCGCCTCCGGCGCCGTCGGCATCGCCCGCGCCGCGTACGAGTACGCGCTCGACTATTCGCGCAAGAGGAAAGCGTTCGGCACGCCGATCGCGAAGAAGCAGGCGATCGCGTTCATGCTCGCCGACATGAAGACGAAGATCGACGCCGCGCGCCTGCTGACGTGGCGGGCCGCGTGGATGCTCGACCACGGCGAGCCCATGAACAAGGAGGCGAGCATCGCAAAACTCTTCGCAGCCGACATGGCGATGGACGTCACGACGGATGCGGTGCAGATCCTCGGTGGCGCGGGTTACATGAAAGACGAGCCCGTCGAGAAGTGGATGCGCGACGCGAAGATCTTCCAGATCTGGGAAGGGACCTCGCAGATCCAGCGACTCGTCATCTCGCGCGAAGAGATCGGGGAGCTCTAGGCCTTCCGCGCGAGCGCCTCGAGTTTCGTGGGTCCCTCGAGGAGCGACCGCAGCAGCTTGCGGTACTCACGCTCGACGCCCAGATATTCCGTGAACTCCTTGTCCGTCATCGTGAGCAGTTTCGCGAGATGCGTGATTCCCTGTTTCACGAAGAAGTCGACGTCCTCGAGACCGGCAATCGCCTCGGCCCACTCCGGTTTCTCGCCGACCGATTCCATCCGCTTCTCGAGCTCGACGATCCGAGCCACGACTTCGGGGTCCGCCCGCACGCGCAGCCCGATCTTCGCGAGGGCCTGCAACGCCTCCGTGGCCTTCTCCGCGGCATACGCCGGGGACATCCCCTCGCCGTGGGAGAGGTTGAACATCTCCGCCGTCGCGCGATAGTACGTCTCGATGAAGTGGTCCACGCGTTCCTCGCGAGCGACCTCGACGAGGTCTGCGTCGCGCATCTTGCGGATGTGATGGTAGATCGCCTGGGGCGTCAGCCCCAGCTCCGCCGAAATCTGGCTCACCGTCATCTCCTTCGCGCGAAGAAGATAGATGATCCGTCTCCTTGTTTCGTCCGCGAGAAGCTGAAATGCTTCGGGGCTCTTGATGACCTTGAATGCCTTCATTGGCCGCCTCCGGAACAATGTATGTTTGTGCTCTAAGATAAATGTTTCTATAATTAAAACAAAGGCTTTATTAACAGGCGTTGCAATTAGCCAAACATGCATTGGAACAAGAGAAACGGACGATTTACGAAGTCAAGCGGTGAGACGAACAAGGCCCTCCGGCCGGACTCGGCGGTCCGCTACGCTTGGGCCGTGCGAGGGGTGGATCCGTGGAGCCGGAGGTGGCCCCTATGATGAGTCTGCCCTCCTACACCTCGATTGTCGCCGGGTTGCCGCGAACCCGCACGACCGATCTCGACTGGTACGTTCGGGTCGAATTCGGGGACCGGGAGAGCGCGTGGCTTGTGAACGGGCTTCGCTCGAACCATTCGGCCAGCACGTCGAGCGAGCCTGAGAACGACGGTCGCCTGCGACGATTCACGCAGGCGATCACGACTTTCCTCTTCTGAACCGACCCCTTATCGTCAGCCTTAAGCGCACCTTCTGTGGTTGCGCGAACGTGGCCATCCCTTCGGTCGGCCAATTGCCCGAGCCCCTTCGACTCCCGCACGGGAGCGTACGGGGCGCGATTGCAATCGTCGTGGCCGCGGCGTACGGGTACGTCCTCCTTCAGGGAGCCTCCGTGCCGACCGTCTTGGTGAACGCGGTCGTCGTCGTCATCGCCTTTTACTTCGGCAGCCATGCGGTCTCGACCCCGCCCGCCGTCCCGCCGGGGCAGCCCGCCCCGCACCACCCACGACTGGTCCGGATCCTGTTGTTCCTCGGCTTCGCGGGCCTCACGGCCTGGTTCCTCAGTCGGAACCCGTCCCTCCAGGGCATCCCGCCCGCCCTCCTGGCGGTCCTCGAGGTCCTCGGCGGCTACGTCCTCGGGGCCACGGCCTCCTGGCTCGTCCACCGTCGGGCGCATGAGACCCGCGTCCGGCATCGCCTCGCTACGATCTTTCGCGATGTCGTCGCCGCCGGCGCCCTCGGGTTTACCGCGTACATCTGCTTCGCCTTAGTGACCAACCAAGGAGGAGTCTTCGCGGGCCGGGCAGATCAGGCGCTGTCCCTTGTCGTCACCTTCTACTTCGGCTCGCGTGTGATCGGGCATTGAACGCGGGCGTGAGCTCGCCCGGAGGCAACTCGCGTCGCCGGCGTCCACAGCGGGTCGCAAGAGTTTCATTTTGGATACGCGGCGAGGAACGTATTTAGTTCGGTCCGAGAACGACGCGACGTTTCCCCCATGGATCCTCTTGCAGTCGCCGTCGTTTCGATCTTTCTTTCGTGCTTAGCCGGGTTCGCCTGGGGACGACGTCAGGCGTTCCGTACCGGAGTTCGGCGTGGGGATTGGCTCTGTCTGGTCTGTGCGCAACGCAACGAATTCGAGCTGGACCGATGTTGGAGCTGCGGGCGCGAGGCGGGGAGGACGGTTCATGATCCGAGCCACATCCCGCTCGCACGCCGGTGGCCGTGCGGCGCGTGCGCTGCATGGAACGGGATCGGACGGGATACGTGTTGGCGGTGCGGAGCCGCTCCAGGCGCTAGTGGATCTCGGGCGCTTCCTCCAGAATCTCTCGCTCTCGCATCTCGCGGCGCTTCCATCCCTCGAGCTCCCCGACAAAGTACGGGAGCAGACGCATGGAAACGTAGGAATTCATGAGCGGGATTCCGAGCTGCTCCGAGAAGACGAGCAGGTTGACCGCATCGTTGTACCGGATGCGCATCTTCATGTTCTCCGTGTAGAGATCGAAGATGAAGAGGCCCCATAGGACCTCCTTGACAACCTGCAAGGCGCGCCTCCAGCGGCTCACGCCGTCCCCCGATCCGAGCGGATGGTCGGACGGCGCTAAACGCTTTCCTGCCGGGCCGTAGCCCTTTAGGGCGCGCCCGCGTTTCGGTCCGCCGTGGCGGATCTCGACCCCGGCGTCATTGCGGTCATCATCGTCGCCGCCTTCTTTCTGGCGTGGTACTATGGCGCGTTCGTCTATTCCCGGCGGCTCGCCCGCCGGATCGGGACGGAGCTCAAGCAGGCCGTCGTCGGCCTCGGAGGGACCTCGAAAATCCAGTGGTTCGGGACGACCGCTTTCCGGATGAGGACGGAGGGAGCGAACGCGCCGTTTCAGGAATTCTCCGTTACGGTGACCCTGCGACCTCGGGAGATGCCAATCAACTGGGCAGTTGCGACAGCTCAGGGCCGGAGGGATGCCGCCCTGGTCGAGGCCTCCCTCCGCAAGGACCCGCGGATCGGGTTCGAACTCGTGGATCCGCACACACGCATCGGCCAGCGGAGGAGTCGGTCGAAGGCCGGTTGGTCGAACGTCTCCTTCGGTGGGCGTGAACTTCTTCTTTCCTCGGATGACGAGCGCAGTGTGCGGCGGATGCTCGAGAACATCGACGCCGACACCCTTGCCCCAATCGCGGCGCTTCATGTGACCGCAGGGAAGCAGCCCGGCATCGCAGCCTCCGTGTCTGTGGCGCCGGGGGCCGCGTCTCGAGGGATCGCGGCCATCCGCGCTTTGGCGGAACGGCTCGCCGGCTAGTGGCACCGCGTTGCCGCGAGAGGAGTCAGGAGGCCCTCGAGGAGTTCCGCGGTCCCTCGGTGCATGAACCGGAGGTCGACGAGACGTTGGGTCTCGTCGCAGTGGTACGACAGATGGAGGACTTGGTAGAGCTTCGTCCCGAGGAGGCCGAAGTGCGCCGACCCGAGTACGTACGAAGCGGAGTGGCCGCCCATCGTGCACATGCCCGGGCGGGACTCATCGAGCTTCGGCGGCGGAATGGATCCTCGCGCAGTCCGGAGGGATAGCTCGATCGCCCGCCGGGCTTGCGCGTCGACGAGGAGCCCCGAGGCCCGGCCTTCCTGAGCCCAGCGCACGCCGTCATACACGACGGTGTAGTCCACATCCATCGGATGGCGACCGAGCCGCAAATCCCATCGATCCGGGAGGCGGATCACGACAAAATTGGACGGCCCAAGGACGAAGTGCGTCGCGGCGACGACGTGATCCCGCGTCGTCGGCTTCATGCGGCGCCCGTCAACTCGGCGGCGAACGGGGGCGTGTACGTCATCATGTCCTCGGAGACCCGACGCACCATGTCGACGCCCGTGACTTCGGACGGATAGAGCGGAATGTACGACCGAACGAGCGGACCGAGGTCGCGGTACAGGACCTTCATGTACGCGATCTGCTCGTGGTACTTGTTCGCCAGGTACTCGCCCGCACCGTCTTGCAGGGCGATCTCCGGACGGAGCACTTCGTTCACAATGACTCCGCCGATCGGGATGTTGAACTTCTGGACCATGCCGATGAACCGGCGTACGACCGCGATCGGGAGAGCGAGCGGTAGAGTGACGAAGAAGAACGCGGTCCGTTCCGGATCCACGAGGACAC
>Ga0209235_1001137_pt1 | contig 14209 bp, 13 predicted proteins | sample GraSoi013_1_20cm_4_FD_185817 | JGI IMG/M metagenome (GOLD analysis project Ga0209235, IMG submission 185817) | Grasslands soil microbial communities from the Angelo Coastal Reserve, California, USA - Sample 09_25_2013_1_20cm (SPAdes) (version 2) | ecosystem: Environmental > Terrestrial > Soil >... | reverse complement strand
GATGCCATCGCCCTCAGCGCGAAAGTCCAGGCTTTGGAGGCCGAACTGGCCAAGCTTCAGCTACAGCGCGTCAACGAAACCGTCAACCAGCCTTCCGGCAAAAAACCCGAATGGGATAAGGGAAATGACGCAGACCCAGACAAGCCGCCGCGCAAGCGCAAACTCGGCGGTCGTCGTCCTGGTTCAGGCAACCGTCCCAAGACGAATCCCAAAACCGGACCGTTCGATCCATAACGCGTTAGTTAATCAGGATCGAGTAGCTTTGACTGTCCTCTTGTGGGCAGCTGCCCGCCTCCTTTTCGCCGCCAGATGTTGAGCGATACCTTGAGACCGGACAATGCCCACTTTTTTCAGGATGCGCAAGACATGCGACTTGGACACGCCTAATTCGTTCGCGACTTCCCTGGCCGACTGGGCTGCCTTATACAGGGCAATGATTTCAGCAACGAACGGAAATTTTTCTGTTGGCTTCGGCGTATTGTTAATGTGCTGCGCCAAGGCCCCTCACTGTCTCAGTCACAAGTCGCGCCTCGTATTGCCCATCACTGCAGTTGGCTTCGCGTCTATAAAGGTATGCGCCCGACTGAACGGATGACCGCCGTAGAACTAACAGCCTACATATAAGAAGACGTAAAAAGTCGCCTCCGACATTCAAAGTTCTTGCTCATCCCAGGCGTCAAGAGTGCGGCGAAAGCGTGAGCAATGAACAGCGCGGCCAAAACCATCGCGCTCAATGACAAATTCGCTCCAAGTCGCGGTGGAGATGCTGGAGTCCGCACTGGCCCGTCGCGGTTCGGATTGAAAGTCCGCAAGTGCTTTGTTTTGGTTGGAGGCCTTCACTACTGCCAGCTTCCCAAGCTGGACGTTATCGATTGGGTCCGCTTGTTCTACTTTGAGACGTAAAGCCTTACAGCCCAGCTTGATATCGTATTTCCAAGCGAACTCCGTTCGGCTCCCGCTGGACGTAAACGGCATCCCCGCTGGCAGTAGTCCGCTGGCAGTAGTCCGCTGGCAGTAGTGAAGCTCATTTTTCCCGGGTTCCGTTCGTGGGGTTTTAGGGAGATGCGTATATAAATGGGGAATTCCGGGTACGGGGAGGTCGTAAGCGCGCATTTTGGGCAAGTCGCTATCTGCGCACCGTCAAGAGTTTGTGCAGCCCATTCACAAATATCCGCGCGTCATTTCGTACGTAAGCACCAAACACAAAGGAACTCCCTTGCACCACGCTGATGAACTGCGCCAATACGGTGAAGTATTCCTGATCAGCATTCTTCTGGAACGCGCCCAACGTTTGTTTGTTCTGAATAGTTGCGAGATCGGTGTGCGCCAAAATCTTGTTGCGGGCTGGTTTGATCTGCCGGTAGAAAGCATCAAGTTGACGGTGAAGCTGCCGTAAGGTGCTGGCCGTAGCACTGTCCCATCCGCCATTCTCAATGATGTATTCGAGGGTGAGATTCTTACCTTTGGCGCGGTCGTGCAATTTGGCCAATTGAAGGAGGGCATAGTCCGCTGTTATGTTGCTGAGTCGGCCCAGTAATGGGCCGTACTTGCTGTGCCTCAATTCTTCGCCGTTCGGATTGTCATCGAACAAAACGCGGTGCGTAATCCATGCTTCATATGTCCAGTGGCAGATGTTGATGAAATCCTGGACGGTCTGCTCGCTTAGTGTCGCCATCTTGCTATCTTAGACGCAGGGATGAATATGCGATTGATAAGAGCCGTTGCGGTCGCGTTGCTGTTGGCCGGGTCCGCCAGTTCCGCGCACCTATCCGAGTCCGGCCTGATCTGCACGCTCACCGGCAAGAGAATCGACGTCTGCTGCCAATTGAAAGATGGCAGGCTCTATTGTCCGCTGGCCAAGACGTACATAGACGCTTGCTGCTGCAAGGTCTCGGATTAGTCCAAAGCCTCCGAGCCGTGCCAATCTATCGCCTCGCCTCTTTCACACCGGCGGAGAAACCATCTCTAATTCAAAGTCGCACAAGACGGCATCTGCGCCTTCGATGAAACAGACGAACGTATCGGTTGGAGTCGCTGCACGACTCCGCTGCACGACTCCAAGGATGCCGAAAGGCGGTATACGCTCGTCATGGTCCCGATCCGGCCACTCGCATTCCGACCTTGCGCCGACGATTTTTTGCGTGTTGGCCGCTCGATTTTACGTCTTTCATAGTAGGGGGGGATTACTTCCTGAAGACGCGGAGGGACTCGGATGGCAAAGACGGGACCAGACATGCAGCGCGTCCCCGAATTTAATGTCGGCGATTTGGCATCCCCAAAAGCCGCCATGAGTGTAGCCATATCGGTGGTTTTGAGAGCCGATGAAATCCCCGCCGACTCGCCGGATCTGATCGTCTTTCCTGAAGGCATCTCGTGGGACCAGATTCACTTTGCCGCTGCGCGTCATCCGCATGCCGCCATCGTGGGCGGTGTGGATGAGGGCGGTCGGATTCGCGCAGCTCTGTGGCACGCCGGGGCAAATCGGATTGATTACCGCAAGATTGGGACGGATGGGAGGACGAAAGGAAGCGGCCTTTTGCCGCAAGCGTGGCCAGTGTACGAGTTTGATGACCTGTGCGTCGGTGTGTTGCTCTGCATGGACATTGACTTTGCCGTATTCAGTCGCGCCGTTGTTGAGAGAATCCAGTCGAGCCAGCACCCGTGGAAATTTCTTTGTGTGCCCGCAAATATGGGATCGTATTGGTTTGAAGGAAGCAACATCGGCGCGCATCTTGCAGGCATGCACCTCATCGTCTGCAACCATACGAACTTTCACCAAGTCCGGTGCGCGAGTTTTGTCACTAACACGACTGGCAGCAAGATCCACATCCAGGAAAATCACGAGCCGATCCATGTGAAGTTGCCCGCGCCGGTGTGACCGCCAGACGCGGCAAGTCATGGCATACCTCTCCGGTGGGACCGCCAGGAATTTTCTATCGGACCATGGGGCGGCACACGCTCAAATTCGGCTGGAGCACGACCCGGTCCCAGCGGCTGCTTTTTGTGCCACCGAATTTCTCAGGGTTGGTAAGGCGCCTTGGAATCCGGACGGCGAGGTGTATCCAAGGATCTCTGCGGATCGTTGGCTGAAGAGCCGCCCGACAGTCCACATTGCAAATGTTGATCTCGTCCCTCTGACTCGGATATAAACAACACACTTATTCCGCCTTTATTTATTAGGACGGCTCATGCGAAAGATGTGCAATGGACGGAAAGGATTTTACGGCTACGTTTCCCATTCGGCGGTACGCTGAAGACTCTCAAAGAACCGGGCAGAAACCGCCCCGAAGATGAAGCCGCCGACATGAGCCGCATAAGCGACACCCCCCGCCTGTACGTTTGCCACGGCGCCGACCTGACTGAAAATTTGAATGAGAAACCAGAATCCAATCAGCAGCCCGGCGGGAATGAACGTTATGCGGATGAATATGCCAAAAAAAGCAGCGTACGTATTCGATCGCGAGGGTACGTAATTAGAAAAGCGCCCATAACGCCGGCAATCGCACCACTAGCCCCGAGATTGGGAACAGTTGAATTGGGCATGGCTACGATCTGCGCCAACGAAGCCGCCACTCCGCTAAGGAGATAAAAGGCCAAGAATCGCAGGCGTCCCATCGCATCTTCGATTTCCGGACCAAACGCTTTGAGGAACACCATATTGCCGATGATGTGCATCCAGCCACCGTGCATGAACATCGCTGAGATGATAGTGACCCAGTGTTGGCCGGATACAATGTCGGCGGGGATCACCGACCACTGCTTTACAAAAGGCTCACCGCCGAGCAGTTCGAATAAGAAGACGATCGCGTTAAGCAGGATGATTGCGGCTGTCACGACCGGAAAACGTTTGGGCCGCCGAGATGCGTCCGCCAGCGGGATCATGCTCACAACACGCTCCTCCTCCGTTCCTGGCGATCAAGCTTGCGCGCCCGATTTTCCCACACATCCGCCTCTCCTGCCTAAGCACGCGGCGTCCGCCCTTTGCCCGCCTCTCAGCTTGGGTCGGCTTCACGACGCATGACCGGAAGCGATGCCAGATCATGGCGCGTATCACGGCATTGATTTACAACTGGTGGACCATCTTCATGCGCCTGGGCATTCCAGACAAGCATGCCGAGGCGGTGACCGCGCGGCCATTGGCGTTACATGGAATTGCGCGGCGAACGCATCACAGCAACCAAACGAGCGTAGAAATCACCAGCACACATTCGAAGGCCGGCCTGATTGCGAAAGCGCTGACGAAGGTCAGTGCGTTTAAGCGAATCAAATCGACTAAAATCCCAACTGGAACAGAATACAGCTTCTCGGCAACAACCTCTTTATGGGTGTGATTCAAAGAATTGGCCGGTAATAACCGACTACTCAGGACTTGAGAGACTGTCTTTTGCTCCGCGATTGTGCGCAGCTATCCTTGTTTTCGGCGTACCCAGTGGTTCATACCTGCGGGGAGACCATCTTGCAGGCACTCAGGATCTCCGCAAGGTCTCTCTCTTTGGTTGGGGCATTCCAGTATGCAAACGACCGAGATGTATTGTGCGCCGATCCTGCGGTGAAGCTCGAAGCTCTAGAATCTGTCGTTGCTCCAAAGCTGCGATCCGGAGGCTTCAAGGCAACCGACAAACTGAATGCCTCGCTGAGGAGTGGCTCTTTTGTGCGGAGAGAAACTATCGAAATGATTGGTGAGCGGGCTCTCAAAAAATGGCTCCGCATAAAATGGACTCCGCATTGAACCGACCCGTGGAAGATTGGGGCAAGCTGTTGGGCGAGTACCCTAGCGTTTCATGAACATTGCCTGTTTTTCCCGGATAAAATTCCGCCAGAATGCCCGTGACGCGAACGCGATCTCCAATCCTAAAGCGATGATTCATAGTCCGAACCTCCGCAAGACATGAAATCGCCGTTTATCTGAGATCCGTTAATGCTACGATCATGCATATCTAAATGACAAATTCTCTCTCAGCAAGGGGAGGCGGTCGTGTCTTTCGAACTGAGGAGTTCGGCTTTCCAGCAAAACCTGTCCATTCCGACCAAGTACACCTGCGACGGTGCCAATGTCTCGGTCCCTTTGAGTTGGAGAGATGCACCGAGGGATGCGAAGAGCTTTGCTTTGATCGTCCATGATCCGGATGCGCCTACCGGAATATGGGTGCATTGGGTGCTCTACGATTTGCCAGCAACCAGCCATGCGCTTGGGGAGGGGATTCCAAACCAGGAGACGCTCGCGAATGGTGCGAAACAGGGCGTTAATGATTTTGGAAAAATCGGGTACGTCGGCCCCTGCCCGCCGGGTGGTCTGGCACACCGCTACTTTTTCAAACTGTATGCTCTGGACCGGATGACGGAGTTGAAGCCCAGGGCGACGAAACAGCAACTGTTGGATGCGATGAACAAACACATTTTGGCGGAAGCGGAGTTGGTCGGTACCTACAAGCATGCCCTTCAGTTCTAATGCGGCAGGTCATCAGGATGGTGAAATCGTTGAAAATCTTGCCGGGTAAGTTTTGCGCAGTGGCTGCGCCAGTTTTAATCGACGCCTCCGCGTAAATTCCTGCGTCCTTCGGAAACGGACCCCACTGTTCCCCATTTTTTCCAAATTTCGGACGAGCGGTGGGATGATTAGCCCGTCAAATGAAGAGGGAAGTATCGATATGGCTGATCCACAAGACTTGCAGGAAGCGGCCGATGCCATCCGCGCCGTACGCGCGTTGCCGGCGGTCCAGCGACATCAGGAATTAGACGAGCCGCTGCGGCGAGCTGAAGAATGGGCCCGAAAAGAATATCGTAAAGTCCGTGAAGAGAACGGCGATCACGGAGCGGGCAATCTGCGAAACGACCCGCGCCGCTAAAGTTCTCAGTTCCGCTGGTTTGTGGTTGCGAACACGTTATTTGCCCAAGGTCCACGGGCCTGTCCTTTCGTTATAGCTTAGAACGTACGTTCTGCTATCGTCCGCACGCACGCGAAAGAACATTGCGTCCGTCCCACGCCATTGATCCTCAATAGATTCCACGAAGAAAACCTCTTCGTCGATCCAAAACTTAATCGGCCGCTCATTCGATTTGTAGCCGGAATAGCATTCGACCTGGATCTTCATCGCAAATGATTATTCCAGGTTTTAACCTGGAGGTCCTTCCATTATCTCCCGCCAGGAATCTACTCCACGCAGCGCGCTTGCTTGATCGCCATCGTATTTCCGATAGGCGCCGCATTCCTATACCTCGCTATTACAAGTCAACTGTTCGCGCGCGCCACATGGCGCAAGGTACGTCCGGTTTCCGCGCTGGTCATCATGGGATCGATTGCTGCGCCGTGGCACGTATTGGCGATGCTGCGGAACCCGCCGTACTTCGCGTTCTCCATGCACAGCGGACCGGGTGAGTATCACGGCTTCTTTTGGTTTTACTTCATCAATGAGCACCTGCTTCGATTTCTCAATCTCAGGTATCCGCGCGATTACAATACGGTGCCCCGGCTCTGGTTCTGGCTGTTGCACCTTCTTTGGCTGTTTCCCTGGAGCGCCTACGGCGCAGCGGCCTTCAAACTCAACTATAGGCCCGTGGATCGGGCGGGACGGACGCGGCTCTTCGCTCTTTGCTGGATTGGCCTTGTGCTGATCTTTTTCACGTTCTCCACCACGCAAGAGTACTACTCGATGCCGGCGTATCCGGCCTTCGCACTGCTGCTGGGTTCCGCTATGAGCGAAGCAAGCGTTTGGGTGCGGCGTGGAACGAAAGCGATTGCAATTGTGGCTTCGACGGCGGTTGCGATCATTGCAGTGATCCTTGTGAAAGTATGGTCGCTGCCGACGCCGGGCGACATTTCCTCAGCCCTTGTGCAACATCCTGAAATGTATACGCTGTCGCTCGGTCACATGGGCGATCTCACGTTGCAATCATTCGCATATTTGCGTCTGCCGTTGGCGCTGGCAGGCATCGCGGCGTTGGTGGGAAGTCTCGGAATTGCTCTGTATCGTCAAGAAACGAGGCGCCAGTTTTTTGCGCCTGCATTGATGATGCTGATTTTCTTTCATGCAGCGCGGATCGCGATGATCACCTTCGTTTCGTCTCCCGGATAATCAGGTCTGCAAGTTACAGATTCAATGTTGCCAACGTTCCCAAGATTGCCACAGTTGCCAGGGCGCATTGCCCTAAAAGACCCTGACATCTGGATCGACGGGCGGCTTCCGTTGATGAGGCCGCTAACCTTTTTCCGCTATCAGCTTCCCTCCGGCCCGTCTGTTTTTGCCCGGGACGCCCGCAGACATCGCTCGGTTCTTAGAGTTTCATGCGCGTTCGCTACCTGCGCGACTCTGGCATGCTTGGAGTTGAGCGTAAAGGGCCGCCTCAGACGCCGCAGGACTACTGGCCGCCACCCAACGCCGGATTGCCGGTTCGATTGGTGATGCGATAAGTGCAGCATCTGTCTCCAGAGAGGAAGTGCGCGACTCGATCTACGGAGACGTCGTCACCCAGGGCGGCACGGAAGAGCGACAACTCGCCAGCGCACAAGTTCGGGCAGAGGCGCGCTGCTGTCGCGATGGAACAGTGATTCTCGACCAGATCGAGAGTCCCATCGGGTCCGCGTCCCCACTCGGCCATGTACCCTTCCTCGCGCCGGATCCGGGCAAGGCTGGCCACGCGTTCTTCGATCGGCGCTTCGGGGCTGGGCATCCGTGCGCGATAATTCTCGACTTGCTGCCGCGTCCTCTCTTCGGTCAGACGTTCGAGGCCGTCTTCACCAAAGGCGCCTCGAATCGCTTGGAGCATCCCGACGGCAAGCTCTGCATGGCAGTCGGGGAACCGATCGTACGCCTTCGGCGTGAGCCGCCAGAGGCGGGCGGGACGGCCCACTTTGCGCCGTTCGTCCGTGAAATCGACGAGCCCCTGTCCCTCTAGGACGGCGAGGTGCTGGCGAACAGCCATCGTTGTGACGTCCAGTTGCTTGGCCATCCGTGCCGCGGTCTGCGGTCCATGCGTCTTCAGGAGAAAAAGGACCCGTTCTCGGCCGGAACCGGGAGGGTCGGCGTTCATGGTGGCATCGTACTCTGCTACGTCCATTTTCATAAATTTGGAAAGTACATGCTTGATAAATAGAAGTCAAGCGAATATTCTTAGGCGTAATTAATTGTAATCACAGGAGCTATTGTTTAGCAATAACCTGCTTGACAAAGTTAAAATAAGAATATACTTTCTAAACTTTCAGATTGCTCGGCAAGGGCTCGCGCCAACCAGATAAGGAGAGCACGATGACAGACACGAAGATCACGAAGCGCAGCACGATGCGGGAGGTCCTTGAGTCCTATCCCAGCGCGCAGCGCGCCCTGTTTCGTCGTTTCCATATCGGCGGATGTAACAGCTGTGGGTATCAACCTGATGACATCCTCGAGGAGGTGGCGCACCGTCACAACATCATCGACCTCGACGAGGTCATCGGCTTCATTGAGTACGCCGAGCAGATCGACCGGCGCATTCAGGTGAGTCCGCAAGAGGTAGCGGCGGCTTTGCGCGGAGACAACCCGCCCCGCCTCGTCGACGTGAGATCTCCCCAGGAGTGGGAGGTGGCTCGGATCCAAGGCGCCACGCTCATTACCGAGGCGCTGGTGCAGGTGATGATGGACTGGCCCAAGGACTCGCCCGTCGTCTTCTACTGCCACCTCGGGCAGCGGAGCCTCGATGCGGCTTCGTACTTCGCGGGGCACGGCTTCAACAATGTCCAGTCGATGACCGGCGGCATCGACGCCTGGTCTCTCGAGATAGACCCATCCGTGCGGCGCTACGAGATCGCACGTGATCCCGTCCATGGCCAGCCGACACTGCAGCCGCTCCGGTCGGCCGTGTCTCAGGCTGTGGACTGCCAGAAGGGGGAGTGAGCGCGATGACTGCCTTACCGACCGACATCCGCGAAGTCGCGAGCCGGGAGTACAAGTACGGGTTCGTCACCGACCTTGAGACGGACGCGGTGCCACGCGGGCTGAACGAAGACGTCATCCGGCTGATCTCGGCTAAGAAGAACGAGCCGGACTGGCTCCTCGAGTGGCGCCTCCGGGCGTACTGCCGGTGGCTCACCATGGAGGAGCCCCGCTGGCAGAACGTCCACTATGAGCCCATCGATTACCAGGACATCATCTACTACTCGGCTCCCAAGTCTAAGATGCCGGGTCCCAAGAGCCTGGACGAAGTTGATCCGGAGATGCGGGGCATGTTCAATAAGCTCGGCATCTCACTTGCCGAGCAGGAGCGTTTGTCCGGCGTCGCCGTGGACGCGATTGTCGACTCGGTCTCGGTCGCCACGACGTTCAAGAAGAAGCTCGCTGAAGTGGGCGTCATCTTCTGCTCCTTCTCGGAGGCCGTGCAGAACCACCCGGATTTGGTGAGGAAGTACCTCGGTTCGGTCGTCCCCTACACGGACAATTTCTTCGCAACGCTCAACTCCGCCGTCTTCACCGACGGCTCGTTCTGCTTCGTCCCCAGGGGCGTGCGTTGTCCGATGGAGCTTTCCACCTACTTCCGCATCAACGCCGCGGACACCGGCCAGTTTGAGCGAACGCTCATCGTCGCCGAAGACGGCGCGTACGTGAGCTACCTCGAGGGTTGTACGGCCCCGATTCGAGACAAGAACCAGCTCCACGCCGCGGTAGTCGAGCTCGTTGCGCTGGAGCGCTCGCAGATCAAGTACTCCACTGTACAGAACTGGTATCCGGGCGACGCCGAAGGACGCGGAGGCATCTACAACTTCGTCACCAAGCGGGGCAAGTGCGCCGGCGCCAACTCGAAGATCTCCTGGACCCAGGTCGAGACCGGCTCTGCCATCACTTGGAAATACCCGGGGGTTATCCTCCAGGGCGACAACTCGGTCGGCGAGTTTTACTCCGTCGCCCTTACCGCCAACCGCCAGCAGGCTGACACGGGCACGAAGATGATCCACATCGGGCGGAACACGCGGAGCACGATTCTCGCGAAAGGAATCTCGGCCGGCCACGGACAGAACACGTACCGGGGGCTGGTGAAGGTCCTTAAGTCGGCGAGCGGGGCGCGGAACCATACGCAGTGCGACTCGTTGCTTCTTGGCAGCAAATGCGGGGCGCACACGTTCCCGTACATTGAGGTGAAGAATCCGACTGCACAGGTCGAGCACGAGGCGTCCACCTCGAAGATTGGCGAGGACCAACTCTTCTACTGCCGTCAGCGTGGCATCCGCGAAGAGGATGCGATCTCGATGATCGTGAACGGCTTCTGCCGCGAAGTGTTCAAGGAGCTACCGATGGAGTTTGCGGTCGAGGCGCAAAAACTCCTCGGCGTGAGTCTCGAAGGGAGCATTGGGTGATGCTGCAGATTAAGAACCTCCACGCGAAGGTTGGCGACAACGAAATTCTCCAGGGCGTGAACCTCGAGCTAAAGGCGGGCGAGATGCACGCGATCATGGGGCCGAACGGCTCCGGCAAGAGCACGCTTGCCCAGGTGCTCGCGGGCCGCGAGACCTACAACGTGACCGGTGAGGTCCTCTACGAGGGCAAGGACCTGCTCGCCATGTCGCCGGAGGAACGGGCTGTCGCCGGCGTGTTTCTAGCGTTCCAGTACCCCGTTGAAATTCCCGGTGTCGGCAACCTTTATTTCATGAGGACGGCGCTCAACGCAATTCGCAAGCAGCGAGGGCTCGATGAACTCGACGCGATAGATTTCCTCGACCTGGCCAAGGAGAAGATGAAGCTGGTCGAGATGGACCAGAGCTTCATGAGCCGGTCCGTCAACGAAGGTTTCTCGGGCGGTGAGAAGAAGAGGAACGAGATCCTCCAGATGGCAGTTCTCGAGCCGAAACTCGCCATCCTGGACGAGACCGACTCGGGCCTCGACATCGACGCGCTACGCGTAGTGGCTCACGGCGTAAACGCGCTGCGAAGGAAGGACCGGGCGATGCTGGTCATCACGCATTACCAGCGGCTGCTCGACTACATCGTTCCGGACCGCGTCCACGTCATCGCGAACGGCCGTATCGTAAGGTCCGGCGGGAAGGATTTGGCCGTCGAACTCGAGAAGTATGGCTACGTGGGCCTCGAGCAGCACGCATCGGCACGCTCGATTGCAGTGCCATGAGCGACTCGGCGAGCGCCTTCATCCAGCGCCTCTCGAGGCTTGTACCCCAGCGCAACGGCCTGCACCCTGTCTGGCTCAAGGGGCTTCGCCGCGCGGCTTTCCAGTGGGTATCCGAGCGTGGCTTCCCGACGCCAAAGGACGAGGCTTGGAAGTACACGTCGGTCGGGCCCATCTTGAAGGTCCCTTTCGAGTCGGCATCGCCGGAGAAGATCCGCCGGCTTTCCACCTGGGCAATCGACCAGTTTGCGGGCGACTTCGGCGGCGAGCGGCTCGTCTTCGTCAACGGATATTTCGCTCCCGGGCTCTTGTCACCGAAGAAGCTTCCCAAAGGCGTCAAGGTGACGAGCCTTGCATCGGTGCTTGTCGAGGAAGCGGAGGTTCTCGAACCACTCCTCTCGCACCCATTTCGAGAGCAGCCTCATGCTTTCACAGCGCTGAACACCGCCCTTGCCGAGGACGGGGCGTTCGTTCAGATACCAGCCAATACGACGATAGAAGAGCCGATTCACCTCGTGTTCGTTTCGAGCGCCGGCGGTTCCCCGCTCGTGTCGCATCCGCGGTCTTTGGTACTCGCCGGGGCCGGAAGTCGTGCGGTGATCGTCGAAACGCACATCGGCCTCGCCGGCAATGTCTATCTCACCAATGCGGTCACCGAGGTCGTCCTCGATGAAGGCGCGGTGGTTGAGCACTACAAGGTCCAGAGCGAGAGCGAGGCTGCGTTCCACATCGCGCTCCTGGACGTCAGACAGGGGCGAGGCAGCTGCTTCGCGTCGCACTCGGTGGCGCTCGGGTCATCGATTGCCCGGCACGAGGTGAAGGTGAGGCTTCAAGCCGAGGGGGCTGAGGTCACGCTAGATGGTTTGTACATGCCCCGGCGCGAGCAGCATCTCGACAACCCAACCACCATCGAGCACGCCGCGCCACACTGCACCAGCCGTGAACTGTACAAGGGGGTCGTCGATGGACGCGGCCGAGGTGTGTTCGACGGCCGGATCGTCGTGCACCCCGGCGCGCTCAAGACCGACGCGAGCCAGACGAACAAGAACCTGCTCCTCTCCGAGTCGGCGCAAGTCGACACGCGGCCGAGGCTTGAGATCCTCGCTGACGACGTGAAGTGCGCCCACGGCGCTGCGGTGGGCCAACTCGACGAGGACGCCGTATTCTACCTGCGTTCGCGAGGTGTTCCGCGTCAGGCCGCGCGGGGCATGCTCACCTACGCGTTCGTGAGCGAGATGCTGGGCCGCCTTCGAGTTGAGACCCTCCGATCCCGTGTAGAGAAGATGGTTGCCTCGCGACTGGCGGAAAGTGGTGTGGAGGTGCTCGCATGACTACCATTCAGACGAACTCTGTGGCCCCGAGTCTTGTCGATGAACAGGCCGTTCGGAACGGCGCGGCTGACTTCGACGTCGAGCACGTGCGTCAGAAGTTTCCCATCCTCACCGAGAAGGTTTACGGCAAGCCCCTGGTCTACTTGGATAGCGCTGCGACAAGCCAGAAGCCGCAGGCTGTGATCGATGCAATATCGCGTTTCTTCTTGAAGGAGAACGCCAACGTTCACCGCGGCGTCCACTACCTCTCGGAGCGGGCAACGGAGGAATACGAGGGTGCCCGCGCTAAGGTTCAGCGGTTCCTGAACGCAGATCACATCGGCGAGATCATTTTCGTCCGCGGCACCACCGAGGCCATCAACCTCGTGTCGCAAACCTACGGCAAAACGCATCTTGCCGAGGGGGATGAGGTGCTCATCACGGCGATGGAGCACCACTCGAACATCGTTCCCTGGCAGATCCTGTGCGCGGAGCGAGGCGCGTATCTTCGCGTCGCGCCCATCAACGATGCAGGCGAGCTCTTGCTCCAAGAGTTCGAGCAGCTCGTCGGACCGAAGACTAAGCTTGTGGCTGTCACACACGTATCGAACGTTCTGGGCACCATCAACCCGATCCGGCGCATCGTAGAGATTGCGCACGCGCGAGGCGCCTGCGTGCTGGTCGATGGCGCACAGGCCGTGCCGCACCTCAAAGTCGACGTGCAGGCGTTGGGCTGCGACTTCTATGCGCTCTCGGGCCATAAGATGTATGGTCCCACCGGCATCGGCGTTCTCTACGGCCGGAGCGAGCTTCTCGAGGAGATGCCTCCCTACCAGGGAGGCGGCGACATGATCCTTTCAGTAACCTTCGAGAAGACCGTCTACAACAAGCTCCCTTACAAGTTCGAAGCGGGTACACCCAACATGGCCGGCGCGGTCGGCCTCGCGGCGGCCATCGACTTCATTTCTGGCTTAGGGCATGAGGCGCTCGCGGCCCACGAACACGACGTCCTTGCGTACGGCCTTCGCGTGCTGTCTGAGGTCCAGGGCCTCCAACTCATCGGCACGGCTGACGCCAAGGCCAGCGTGCTCTCCTTCGTACTCGACGGAATTCATCCGCACGACATTGGAACCATCCTCGACCGTGAGGGCATCGCGATCCGCACGGGTCATCACTGTGCACAGCCCTTGATGAGCCGGTTCGGGGTGGCGGCCACGGCCCGCGCGTCGCTCGGCTGCTACAGCACGCGGCAGGACATTGACGCACTCGTGGCCGGCCTCGAAAAGGTCCGGGAGATCTTTCAATGAGCAGCGAACTTCGGGACCTCTATCAGGAAGTGGTCATCGACCACAGCAAGCATCCGCGGAACTTCCGCAAGCTTGAGGGCGCTACGCGAAGGGCGGAGGGCTTCAATCCGCTCTGCGGTGATCAGCTCACGCTCTACGTGAAGCTCGCGGACGGTATCATCGAGGACATCGCGTTCCAAGGAGCCGGATGCGCCATCTCGAAGGCCTCGGCTTCCCTGATGACCACGGCGCTTAAAGGCAAGAAACAGGAAGAGGCCCTGGCGTTCTTCGGTCGGGTTCACGCGATGCTGACCGAAGGACCAAACGGCAAGGTCAAGCCGGAGGAGATGGGCAAGCTCGCGGTGTTGTCCGGCGTCTGGGAATTCCCCGTGCGGGTCAAGTGCGCCACCCTGGCCTGGCACACGCTACGGAATGCGCTCGAAGCAACGGGCACACAGGTTTCAACGGAGTAAGCCATGGCGTTTGGTCTGCCCACGCCCATCATTCGGATAATCGACTCGGCGAGGA
>Ga0209235_1001124_pt1 | contig 14265 bp, 13 predicted proteins | sample GraSoi013_1_20cm_4_FD_185817 | JGI IMG/M metagenome (GOLD analysis project Ga0209235, IMG submission 185817) | Grasslands soil microbial communities from the Angelo Coastal Reserve, California, USA - Sample 09_25_2013_1_20cm (SPAdes) (version 2) | ecosystem: Environmental > Terrestrial > Soil >... | reverse complement strand
CGGATCGACGAACTCCATCGCAAGATCGCCTCGCTCCGGACCGACGTCGACCGCGAGACCGCGTTCAGCTCCCTCCGAGACGAGGGGCGACTCGAAGAGCGCGTGACGAGAATCGCGCGGGAACTGGGATGGCTCGCGGACCGTGCCGACTTGGTCCGAGAGCTGAGCGAGGAACAGGCCCGCGCGGAGAAAGCCCTCTTCCGCGTCCACGAGAAGGTCGCTTCGATCGACCAGGACTCGTTCGTCCTCACGGAGTACAAGCGGCAGCTCGAGCAGCTGAAAGACGACCTTCGACGGGAGGCGGACGACAGCCATCGGCTCCTTCAACCCCTCGACGACGCGAAGATCGAGGCGTTGCGCCAACTCGACGCGGTCCCCTTCACGGAAATGGACGAGAAGCGGTTGGAACTCGTCGGTCAATCCGTCCTTGAAAAGGCCGCGAAGCGGAAGCGGCTCGATGAACTCACGATCCTGTTGCGGCAGGTCGGTGACGTGAGCGCGCGGCTTTCGGACCTCGCGATGCAACGCCAGTCACTCGAGACCGAGCGCATAGCCCTCGAAACGGAGCTCGCAGGGCTCCGATCGTCGGAGGAGGCATTCGGTACTGCGAAAGCGAGGATCGAGACGCTGCAGGGAGAACTCGATGGGGAGCGGAAGGCGTGGCACCTCCTGGAGGGGCAGGCCACGACGCTGAAGGAACAAATCGCCGGTCTCGAAGCGGACGCGATGAAGCTGAAGGAGTCCGAGCGACAACGAGAGGCGCTCCGCGGGGAACTCGAAATCTACGATGTCCTCGTGAATCGCGTGTTCCACAAGCGCGGCGTCGTGATGTACGCCGTCGATCAGCTCCTGCCGGAACTGGAGATCGAGGCCTCGAAGAACCTGTCCGAGCTCACGGACGGTCGGTTCGGTCGCATCCGCCTGGAGACGTACGAGGAGGGCCGGGGTCACGGGATCCGGATCCTCGTCCAGGGAGTCGACGGCGAGTGGCACGATGTCGCGGAGTTCAGCGGGGGCGAGAAGACGCAGATCAACGCGGCGCTGCGCTTCGCGATCGCACGGGAACTCGCCTCGATGCCACAGATCGGCCGCACCTTCGGTCGCATGAAGACGTTGTTCATCGACGAGGGCGACCTCGGCTCCCTCGACACGGAGATCTCGCGGGAGCTCTTCGTCCAGAAGCTCCTCCGGATGGGCGAGGTCTTCGAGAAGGTGATCCTGATCACGCACCTCGCGGAGATCGCGGAGCGGTTCCCCGGTCGGATCCGGGTGACGATGACGCCGAACCAGGAGTCGAAGGCGGAAGTCCTGTCCTAGGGATCGGCTCCCGTCGCACACCGAGCGGTTCGTAGTTTTGCAGGGGTGTTCGACATGCTTATATGCCGTCTCGCGTCCTCTTTGGCGCTTGAGGGTTGCCCTCTGGTCCCATGGGATGACGCGGAGGGTGCACCGGACCCGGGGCGCGCCCGCGTCAGCTACGTCGACGACATGCGCCGGGAACTCGAGCTGCTCGTGAAGCATCACCGGGACGTCCCTCTCCCCCCGGAGGAAGTCCCGGAGTTCCGCACGTTCCGATGCGCCGAAACCGCGAAGGACATGATCGCGGTCGACGGCTCGTATTCGTTCCTCCTCAACCTCTCGAGCTGGTGGCTCGCCCTGATCTCCGTCGGCCTCCTGCGGTACGCGTTCGACGGGACGGCCTTCCGGCGGAAGGACTGGCGGCTCGTGCAGCGCATGGTCGGGGTGTCGACGTTCGCCGAGTTCGTCGCGAGCCAGGACGAGCTGCACCGGTCCCTCTTCGAATTCACGAAAGAGCGGCGCGAGGAACAGCCGCGGGACATGGTGAACGAATACCGCCGCCTGATCGAAGGTCAGACAGCCATCAACTTCGCGGACGACCTCGAGGATTGCATCGTCGCGGTCGACGGGACGCTCTCGGAATTCCCGAAACAGTTCTCGGTGATGGAGCGACTCGTCGAGGTGTGCGAGAAGCGCGGGCACCTCCTGGTCGGCATCTCGAAGGACAGTCAGCTCCACGCGTTCGGGCACGTCCTGACGGACGAGGAGCTGATGGCCCGGTGTCAGGACCGACTGCCTCACGACGCCCTCGCGTACGCCCGGGCTCCGAAAGCCGCGGAGACGGAGAAGGAGGGCCTCCTGTACGGGGACATCTATTATGCCCGATTGCATCCACGGGCGAGGAAGTGGTTCCGGGTGGACCTCGGGACGTTCCGCGACCGTCCGGACGAGGCGTTCGGCCAACTCTCGTCCTTCGGCAAGAGCCTCGTGTCGGTCGGGTATCCGTGGCCTCTGATCGAGGCGCACCGAATGGCCGTCACCGTCCGCCAGCTCAAACCTGTGTACCAGGAGAGCGTGATGAAGATGGCACTCCGGATGGGACTCGACGTGCGCACGATCCTCGACGGGCTCACGCAGGTCGAGGGCCGGAAGCGGAGCGCGTTCCACGAGTACCTGGACAAGGTCGCGAGGGACCTGCGATGAAGATCGGGGAGATCGTCGCCGCGTCCGTGATCGACGGCCTCGTCGCGAAGCTCCAGCTCGGGAATCCGGAGGAACTGAAGATCGCGTTCCCCGTCATCGTCGAGGGCGCACGGTACGATTTCTACTGCCTCGTCGAGGATGTCCTGAACGAAGAGAGCGACATCGCGGACCAGCTCGCCGGCTCGACGATCGCGGACGTCATCGTGCCGCGACCGGAGACGCACGAAGGGTACGGCGGACCGATCTTCTACAGCAAGGCGAAACTCCGGATGATCCAGCTCGTCGACCGGGAGACGAAGAAGCTCAGCGAGCCTCAGACGATCCCGCCGTACTTCTCCTCGTGCCGACATGCGACGCGAGACGACGTCGAACGAATCTACGAAGTCACGGACACGTCCGCGACGTTGGGCACGATCACGGGCGTCGAACCGTTCCACGTGCAACTCGACATGAAGAAGCTCGTCGAGAAACCGTTCGCGATCTTCGGTCGGACGGGGACGGGCAAGTCGATCCTGAACAAGCTTGTGTGCGCGGGGATCCTCTCGAAGGACGTCGGCTCCGTCCTGATCTTCGACATGCACAGCGAGTACGGCGTGTTCAGCGCGACGGACAAGACGGAAGGCCTGAAGTTCTTCTTCCCCGGGAAGGTCGAGATCTTCTCCCTGGATCCGAAGAACCGCGAGGCCAAGCCCTTCGTCCTCGACACGGGCATGATCACCCCGGAGGATCTGATCGTCGCCCTCCAGGATCTGACCGCTCCGATGGTCGATACACTATACGAGATCGCGAAGACCCGAGGCGGGCGAGACTTGATCTCGGCCGTCAAAGAGGCGACGATGGAGATGCTCGGTTCAGAGCGAGCCCACGAGATGACCTTGCAAGGTCTCAAGCGGCGCATCGGCCGGCTCGACCGTCTGCCGTTCCTGAAACCGATGAAGGAAGGCAAAGACGCATTCGCCCACATCCTCGCGGCGATCCGCGCGGGGAAGAGCGTCGTCCTCGACTTCGGAGACTATGGGACGGACCAGATGGTGTATCTGTTCGTCGCGAACATCCTCTCGCGGCGCTTGTTCGATCTCTACACGGAACAGAACGAGGACTTCCCGCGGCTCGTCCTGTTCCTCGAGGAGGCCCACAAGTTCCTGAGCCCGGAGATCGCGCCGTACGCGCACACGTTCAGCCGCCTCGCCCGCGAGACGCGGAAGTTCAATCTCATCCTCGCCCTCATCGACCAGCGACCGTCCCGCATCTCCGACGAGGTCCGGAGCCAGCTGGCGAACCGCCTCGTGATGTCCCTCAAGGAACCTTCCGACGTCGAGGCGGCCCTGGCCGGCGTCCCGGACAAGAAGATGTGGGAGAACATCATCGCGAAGCTCCCCTTGCGGACCGTCGCGGTGATCGGCGACGCGATCCGCATCCCGACGGTGATCGACGTCCTCAGCTACGACGACCTGAACGTGCGGGAGCACATCCTCGGCGCCAGCATGATCGATGAAGGCACGGTGCGGGAAATCGCCAAACGTGCCGACGATGTGTTCGGCCGCGGGTAATCGAGGACCGTGACGAGAACCGAGAACGCCGCGCTGTCTTTTTATAGTCCGAGCCGAATCGACGCGCGATGGCTGCGCTCCCCGGGATCATCACCTCCCCGGAGATTCGGTATCTGCTCGCGGCGATCCTGATCCTCACGGGTCTCGCGCTCGCGTTCTGGGGCCACGGTCTCTGGGCCACCGTGATGTCCTTGATCGGGGCCCTCCTCGGCAGCGTCGTCGGCTATCTGTTCGGGGCCGCGCTCGGGGGCGACCTGACCGGACTCATCCTGGCGATCGTCGGCGCGGTGATAGGGAGCATCCTGTTCACGAAACTGGTGAAGGTCGCCCTGGCGTTCCTCGTCGGACTCCTCGCCGGGGCCGCGGTCTACGGCGTCCTCGGCGGCCGAGCCACATTCACAGCCGGCCAGCTCGACACGCCCCTGATCGCGGCGATCCTCGTGCTCATCGTCGTGTTCGGTATCTCGTACTATTATGTCGACGACATCATCGGGATCATCACCGCCGCGATTGGCGGACTCCTGCTCGCCCTGGGCCTATATCTCTTGCAGGTCGTCTCGACGCTCACCGCCGCACTGGCGGGTCTCGGGGTGTTCGCCCTCGGAGCGTTCTTGCAGACGGCTGCGCTCCGCCGGAAGCGACGGGCGCGTGCGGCCGCGGCCACCGCGGCGAGTCCGCCACCCCCACCGTCGAGCTAGGGCCCGCGGTCAGACGGCCTGCGTCATCCGTTCAACCTTAAACAAGGTTAACTCGCGAGGTTCATAGATGGGGGCTCGCTGGTCCCCTCGGATGAAGTTCCGCGTGGATCGCAAGACGCCGTTCCCGAGAGACGCGGTCTTCGCGTGGTGGACGGACTTTCGGGAGGACGACCACCAGCATCCCGGATCTCCCGCAGACAGCACGCGCATGATCCTGGGGCGGACCGGGAACGAGGTCTGGCTGCGGGATCGTGCGACGAGGCCCATGCGGGTCACGATCGATGAGCGGGTGATCCTCAACCCTCCTCTCGGCTACGCGGTCGACGCGCGCTATCCCGCCGCGGACATCCAGTACACATACCGATTCGACGCGGAGGGCGACGGCACCCGCGTCACGCTCGACGTGGATGTCCGACCGAGGCACATCGGTTGGATCCTCATCCCGCTCGCGACCCCGTGGTGGCGGCGCTACACGGAGCGGGACCTAGACTTCCATCTCGAGGCGATGGGACGCGACCTGAGTCGGTAGGGCACTTTCACCGACCTCCCCTCCGTCCCCGACTTTATATCGCCATCTCCATCGAATCGCGGGGAGGATTTCCATCGCCCTCGCCGCGGAAGCCATCGTCGTCCCGGAGGTCCGCGTCGAGACGCGTCCGGCCCTTACGACCCTGGTGCCGACCCTCGATCGAATCCTCGGGTCGTTCGAGGCGGGCAAGATCACGCTAATCGACAGCGGCTCCGACTTCGTGTTCCATCTGACGACCTTGCTATCCGTGCGCGCGGTCATGGAAGGCCACGAGGTCGTCTTCCTCGACGGCGGGAATTCGGTCGACCCGCACGGCATGGTCGCCCTCGGGAAGCGGGCCGCGCTGACGCGGGAGGAAATCCTGCCACGGGTCCATGTGGCTCGGGCGTTCACGTGCCACCAGATGACCACGTTAATATTGGATATGCTGGATAAAAAGATCGAGGAGACCCGCGCCGGCCTCGTCGTGCTGGCGTGCCTGCCGACGATGTTCCTCGACGAGGACGTCGAGGTGGGCGAGGCGCACCAGCTGTTCCAGCGGTCCATGCGGGCGATCCGCCAGACGGTCGGGGAGCGGGAGGTCGTCGGCTTGGTGACGAACGCGGGCCTGGCGAAGCTCCATCGCCGGAAGTCGATCCGGCGCCAGCTGTACGAGGGCGCGGACCGCGTGATCCGCATCGCCCACGGGAAAGGCGGCGTCCTCATCCACCGGCTCGACACCGGGACGTCGGAATGGTATGCCGCCGTGCCCCCGGACCAGACGACGATGGACGACTTCGCGATCGCGGCCCCGCGCATCCCGGCATTCGGGGTGGCGCGCGGCTCCCGCGAGATCCGGCTGACGGAGCACCTGCGTCTCGGCTGGTAGATTTCAGAGGAGGACCGCGACCGCGGACCACACGAGCCAAGCGGCGAAGGCCGCAAGGCACACGATCGAGAACACGAGGACCGCTTGATACGTGCGCGCGATGCGGCGTTGGGCCTCGCGCAGGGCGAGCGGGAAGACCGAAATCCACAGGAGGAGGCCCGAGAAGAACCCGACCAGGACCGCTGGACCGAGCTGGTCGATCAGGATGAGGCCGGCGGTGAGCCACCAGAGGATCGGATAGGGGCTCGTGATGTTCACGCTCAAACCGGTCGCATAGGATTTCGCGTGCTCCTCGGGGTTCGACTCGATGATGGTCGCAGCCCGTCGCAACGCGCGGACCGTGTTCCAGGCGAAGTACGCCATCACGCCGGCCCCGAGGAGAGCGATGAAAGGGACCCATCCTTGGATGCTCGCGATCGCCGAATGCGCGGCGACGGACACGGCGAGGAAGATCGTGTCCGCGGTCGTCGCGCCCATGCCGACCAGGAATCCCGCGCGCCACGATCGGGTGACGGTCTGGGACGCGATGATCGCGTTCACGGGCCCGGGCGGCGCCGCGAGGGAGAGACCGATTCCGGCGCCGGCCAGGATCGCCCAGAGGATCTCCAGGACCACGCCGAGGCCATTGCAACGGCCCTCATGAAACGCGCGCGGCAAATCTTATACCGGCCGGCTGGTTCGTGCGGCCGTGCGCATCGGCGGATCGACGTACAGCCGCGAGCCATTCCCGAAACAGGTCGAAGAGCTGCGCGAATCCGGCTTCGATTACGCGGAGCTCGATCTGACGTGGCTCACGTGGGAGCCGACGAAGTTGGCGGCGGAAGCGGAGGCCCTCGCGAAGCGCCTCCCCCTGTTCACCGCCCATCTCCCGCCGTCGCACTTCCACCAGGCCGACCTCGCCCGGTTCGTCGGCTTCATCGACGTGCTCGAGCCGGTGGGGATCCATGTCTTCAACGCACATTTCATGGAGGCAAGGTCCGCGCCGCGGATCTCGCCGGAGACGAAGGCGTCGTGGTTCGCCGACCTCGTCCGAGCCGCGTCGAACCGGGGTGCGGTCGTGACCGTGGAGAACGTCGACGAGTCGCCGGAGGTCATGCGGACGGTCCTCGACGCGGTGCCGGACCTGCGGTCCTGCCTGGACATCGGACACGCGCATCTCGACAATCGGACGGACGGTGCGCGGACCTACCTCGCGGCACTCGCCGACCGCCTCGGACTCGTGCACATGCACGACAACCACGGAGGGCACGGCGAGACCGGCGACGAACATTTGCCGTTCGGGAAGGGAACGATCGATCTCGAGCGAGATGCGAAGGCGCTGAAGGCCCGCGGATACGACGGCCCCGTCACCCTCGAAATCTTCAAAGGAATCCCGGACGACCGACGGGCGTGCCTCCGCAAGATGCGACGGTGGACGAAGGAATAGACCGGACCATGCCGACGTTCGGCCCCGTCCTCGAAGTTGCCAGACTGATGCGAGGGTTTCCGCGCCCCTGGTACATCGCCGGAGGATGGGCGATCGATATCTTCCTGGGGCGCGAGACACGGGAGCACGACGACATCGACGTCGCGGTCCTTCGAAACGACCAGGCCAAACTCCGGACGCATCTCGCGGCCTGGGCGTTCGAGAAGGTCGTGGATGGCCAGCGACTTCCGTGGCCCGACGGGGAATGGCTCGATCTCCCGGTTCACGAGGTCCACGCGACTTCGGAGACCCGCGCCCGCGTCGAGTTCTTGCTGAACGAGTCGTCCGGCGCAAGCTGGCAGTTCCGAAGGAATCCCGCCATCACACGGCGGCTCGACCGCATCAGAATGAGGACCTCCGCTGGCGTCCCGTTCCTCGTTCCCGAGATTGTCTTGTTGTTCAAGGCCAAAGCCTCGGGAGCGAAGGACGCCCGGGATTTCGATCTCATCCGACCCCGCTTGCGAGCCGAACCGCGCCGTTGGCTGAAACACGCCTTGGAAACGTGCCACCCGGACCATCCGTGGATCGCCCGGCTCTGAGGGACCTATTCCCGGACGAGAAAATATCGCAGATTCCAATCCACGACGAGGCCTTCGTCCGTCATCAGCGGGGTGACTCGCTTACGGAATTCCGTGCGAAACGACTCGCGGCCCTCAGCCGTCATGTGGCGCCACTCCCGTTCGTTGTCGCCCCATGCGAACGAATAATCCAGGTACGCATCCGGCCCTCGAAACGTGGCCCAATGAGTCTCCTCGACCGTTTCGACCGACGACAGGCCGGCATGGCGGAAGAGACGAATCCAGCCTTCCGCGGATTGCGTCTCCTTGCCCTCCTCCGTCGAGGCGAGGACCTTTCGGGCCTCGATCAGGCGGGCGACATCGGTTGCCACGACCGCTGGCCGGCGGCGTTCCAGCATCTCGCGAACCAGCCGGCTTGCGGCTTTCTCTTGAGCCTTGACCGGGTTCCACACGCAAAGGGCGAAACGTCCTCCCTCACCGACGACGCGATGTACCTCCTCGAAGCACAGTCCCCTTTCGATGAGCGGGTGGCCGAAGCCCGACAGGACGGCGTCGAACGAGCCGGCGGGAAATCGGAGGTCACGGGAGTCCATGACCTCAAAGCCGATGTGCCGAAGCCCCAGGGCGGCGGCCTTGTCCGCGGCATGCCGCACGACGCGCTCCGCGAGGTCGATTCCGACGACGGAGCCCGTCTCGCCCACTGCGGCGGCGGCTTCGAATGCGACGATTCCTGTGCCGCATCCGATGTCGAGGATCCGTTCGCCTTCTTTCACATATGCGAGCTCGAGCAAACGTCGGGCGATGGGTTCGTGATAGGGCGTCACGTATGTGTCGTACTCGCGGGCCATGCGGCTGTACTCCTCAATCAGGAGTCGAGATGCCTCCTCAGGATCCAACGCGTGGCGGATGGCCCCGCGTCTACATTGCACTTTCACTGACCCCTCCCCCGCGTCCCATCTTATGCACGCATCCAATCCCCAGAGGGAATGGGCCGCACGATTCCGACCTATCGACTGCACCTCGAGTCGATCCTGAACGACTGGATGGACTATCGACGCGCGCTGCGGGAGAAGGACCGCGAGGTGTTCGATCGCCTGTTAAACAAATCGAGACAGCACTCGAGCGCCGCGAGCTACTGCGCCCACATCGACCCAAGCATCTTGGCCCTGCTCTCGGTCCTCCTGGAGATGGAGCGGGACATCGAGACGCTGAAACGGGAACGTTCTTCGGCCGTGGGCGATTCCGGGCCCCGTGCGGATTCGTGAAGCGACCGTCGCCGACCGCGACGCCATCGTGAGAATCGCCCGCGCCTCGTTCGACCGGGTGTACGCGTACTTCGCGGTCCGCGGGATGCGGCACGCCTGGCCCTTCCTCGTGGCCGAGGGTGAATCGTCGATCGCCGGTTTCCTCGAGGGCATTCTCTTCCGCGGGACGCCGCCCATCGGGTACGTGTACTTCGTCGCGGTGGATCCACGGGCGCGCGGAATGGGCTCGGGACGGGCCCTCGTCCTGGAGTCGCTCCGGCTCTTTCGGTCCCGCGGAACCGACCGGGTGTTTGCCGCCGTGCCGAGGGACAACGATCCGTCGATGCACCTGTTCGAGTCCCTCGGGTTCGAGCGGGTCGCCCGTCGGGTCCTGTGGCAGTGGTATCGCTGGCGCGGGCTCTTGGTCCAGATGCGGATGCTCTTGGCTCCCCACGAGGTCCTCCTCACGCGCACTTTCACCGACCTCCCTCCCGCGTCGCCTCAAGAGGTCCCCCGGGCCTCGTGATGGCGGGGGAGCTCACTCACGCACGGCTGGATCATCGACGCGTATGGCGACTACGACCGCGACTCGATGGTCCTGTGGTTGTGGAACGAGCGGGGCGCACATCGGATCGAGGACCCGCGGGTCGTGCCGACGTTCTTCCTGCACGCACCACCGTCCGAGCTCCCGGAGATCCGCCGACGAATCGAGATCCTGGATGGCGTGCGCGAGGTCCGAGACGTCTCGAAGCGAATCGCCCTCGAGGACGACGAGCCGAGGCCCGTCCTGGAGATCGTGCCGCGGCATTACCGCGACATCCGGGGTCTCGCGCACATCCTCGACTCGAACGGCGGGTACGTCGACCATCGGCTGTTCAACGTCGACCTGCGCTTCAGCCAGCGATATGCGATCGAGCACGACATCTTCCCGATGGGGCTCCTGCACTACGCGAACGGCGTGTGGCGGGCAGAAGAGGAGCACTTCGCCCTCGACTATCCCTTGCCGGGGTTGCGGAAATCCATCCTCGACCTCCACGTCGACAACCCCGTAGGCATCCCGCGGATGCAGGACAAACTCCTCGGGGCCCGCGTCGACGACGTCGAGATCGACGGAGACGCGGAGACGATCCTGAAGGGAATCGACGCGGTCGTGCGATCCAAAGACCCGGACGTCCTCATGACGGACGGCGGCGACGCGTTCCTGATGCCGTACCTCGCCGCGAAAGCCTCCGAGCTCGGCGTGAATCTGCAACTGGGCCGCGACCCCGACCGGTTCGCGGGAGTGAAGGCGAAATCCTACTTCACGTACGGGAAGATCGTCTACAAACCGGGCCAGTACATCCTGCGCGGCCGGCTGCATCTGGACCGCGGTCACTTCGCGTTTCGCGAAAGCGATTTCGCGGGCCTCGCGGAACTGTCACGTCTCTCGACGTTGACGCCGCAGGAACAAGCGCGGCTCACGCCCGGCACGGCATTCTCCGCAATGCAGGTGAATCAGGCATACCACGACGGCTGTCTCGTGGTGTGGAAGAAGAATCGACCGGAGGATTTCAAGGACGCCGAGAACCTCTTGCGCGGCGACCGCGGCGGCTTCACATTCGAACCGGAGGTCGGCGTGCACGAAGGCCTCTACGAACTCGACTTCTCCTCCTTGTATCCGAGCATCATGGTGAAGTACAACATCTCGGCGGAGACGCTCGACTGTTCCTGCTGCACGACCGATGGGCTCCCCGTCCCCGAGTTGCGGTACCATCTTTGCACGCGGCGCGTCGGGATTGTCGGTCGCGTGCTGAAGCCGCTAATCGAACGGCGGCGGTATTACAAGAAGATGAAGAAGGAGCCGGGTCCGCTCCAAGGTGTCTACGAGGGACGCGACACGATTCTCAAGTGGACGTTGGTGACCTGCCTCGATGGTCGAACAGTAATCCCCTACAAGATGGGCGATGAGCGGGCTCAGAAACCGATTTCCGAAATCATCGATCCTCTCCTGCCGGATGGCGGCATGGCAGATGCTCCGGCCGAACTGCGGCTCTTCGGTTTCGATTCGAATTTACGCCTGAAGGAGAAGAAAGCAACCAAGGTCCTAAAGGTCCGAGGCCCGCCGACGATGCTTCGAATCGGGCTTCGAAAGGGGCGAGAAATCTTCGTCACGCCGAACCATCGTTTCTTTGTTCTTAACGAAGAAGGCGGCTTTGACATTAGGCGAGCGGATGAACTGCACATTGGGGACTATATTCCAACCGCCATGAATCTGCCAAAGAGTCCCCAGCGAATTCGCAGTGTGAATTTGGCAATCGAACTGGGACAGAGACTGACCGGCGATGAGCTTTTTACTTGGAGGATCCGAGGAGAAGCATTGCGGAAGGCAATCTCCCTTCACTACAAATCAATCCTGAAAGCCGGCCTCACTCGTGGTTTCACATATCACACTGTTTGGTTGTGGCGGGAGCGAGGCCTGCTGCCACTCGCCTTTCTCCCATTGCTGCAACTATCCGACGAACTCGCGGATGAATTGGAAATCGGACGGACGAGACTAAACGGCGGCAAAATCAATTTTCTCCCGTGTCGAGTTGAGGTGGACAGAGAGTTGGGATTTTTCCTAGGATTCTATGCCGGCGATGGCAATGGCAGAACGAACATGGTTCGTTTCGCGGTCGGAATGACTGAGTCGGAGATTCTAGGGAAGTTGATGAATTGCGCAGATTGGAAGTTTGGGCAGCTAGGAAGTGTGCGCAAGGAAACGCACGCGCGGATGTGGGTTCTCCAGTTCAACAGCGGAGCACTCAGGCGAATTCTGGAATCAGTCTTTGGCATGGGCGGCTCGTCTGACTCCGGAAAACTCGTGGTTCCTTCAATCGTCCTGAGCGGTGGGCCAGATATTCAATTTGGTTTTGTCGAGGGATTGCTCGCGAGTGACGGGAGCATCACTCCCTCCCGGGATTGGGCGTTGATTCACACCGCTCATCGCGGATTCGCAGACTCGATCGGTCTCCTCCTTGCGAGTCTGGGTTTGAAGTATGTGACAAGGCGCTCGCGACAGAGCTCCCAAGTTCTGTACAGTGTGGGTTTCCGACTACGGGAATTGCCCCCCGAGAAACTTTGGATGAAAATCGGTCATCAGAAGAGAACAGAACGATATGCTACAAGAGATCTGAATCGCGCGGGAAAGATACCCGTCCTCGAAAGTGGTCTCCTTGCCCTTTGCGAAAAACACAAGGTGACGCACAGTCTGCCGAAGGGTCCCCATCACTTCGCTTCTGCAGAGGACATTCTGCAGCGAATCCAGCGTATTCGAAAGAAACAGCGGCAGATTTCCGAGTCCGACCTAAGAACTATTCAGCAGTTGGAGAGCCTCGTCCAATCCGAGCTGACTTTCCTCCGTGTTCGAGAGATTGTTGAGGTCGCTCCGCAAACCGAGTTCGTCTACTGCTTCGAAATGGAAGAAGAGCTCAACGGGTTCATCACGCAAGGCAATCTCCTTGTATCGAACTCATTCGGATATCAAGGATACAAAAATGCCCGATTCGGTCGCATCGAGTGCCACGAGGCCATCAACGCGTACGCGCGGAACATCCTCGTCCGCACGATGGAGATCGCGGAATCCCATGGCTACGAAGTCGTCCACGGCATCGTCGATTCCGTCTGGTTACGGCCCACCGCGAACGCAGATCCGATCGAGAAGGTCCGCGAGCACATCGCGGGCTCCATCGGCCTCCCGATCGAACTCGAGGGCCGCTACAAGTGGATCGTATTCCTCCCGTGCAAGACGACCGGCGTCGGCGCGCTGAACCGCTACTATGGATTGTTCCAGGACGACGAGTTCAAGCTCCGCGGGATTGAACTCCGCAAACACGACACCCCGGAGTTCATCAACATCTGCCAGGAGGCGATGCTCGGAGAACTCAGCCTCGCGTCGACCGCCGCGGAGTTCCGCGAGCGCATCCCGAAGGCCGTCGACATCCTGCGGTGGACTGCGAAGTGCGTCCTTGACCGCGCGATCCCGGTCCACCAGTTCATCCTCACGAAGAGCGTCTCGCGCACCCTCCCGGAGTACGTCGTCCTGACGGCAACCGCGGCGGCCCTGAAGCAGATGGAGAAGCGCGGCTTCGCGGTCGAGCCGGGCGAGTCCGTGCGGTACGTCCTCTTGGACGCCCGCGCCCGCGATTCCGAACGGAAGGTGCGCGTCGCGGAGTTCCTCCAAGGAGACGAGGAGCCGGACGCATGGGAGTACATTCGCCTCCTCTGCCGGTCCGGACAGACGCTCCTCGCGCCGTTCGGGTACACGGAGGAGAAGCTGGCCCGGATGTGCGAAGACCTCTCCGACATCTCGATCGCGAACATCCCGGAGCAGGCGATCACGATCCAAGAGGATTACAAATCGATCGGAGAGAGCCGCAGCCGAGCCCGCGGCGGGGTCGGGTACAAGAAGCCGTGGCGGATCGTCGACGAGGAAGGGATGGCCAGTGAAATCTCCGGGGACCTGTGAGAAGCGACGCTCGGCGAGCATCGGACACGGCAGCCCGGGGGAAATCACTCGACGGGGAACGGTTCCTCGATGAGTCCCTCCGCCGCGGCGATCAGCTTCGTCACGCGCTGCTCGGAGTCCGCGAGGATCGCGTGGCAGCGGCGGTACAAGCCGAGTCCTTCCTCGAAGACGGCGAGGGCGCGGTCGAGCGGCAGGTCGCCGCGGGACAACGCGTCCACCGTCGCCTCGAGGGCTGCGAGGGATTCCTCGAAGTTCGGCTCTTCGGTCATGGTTCCTCTTGTTCCTGGTTGACGTGAACTCGAATCCGGCCATCCTGGAAGCGGACCGCGAGGGCGTCGCCCGATCCGACCTCGGCGGCGTGCGCGACGACGTGGCCGTCCTCCCGTTCTGCGATGGCATAGCCAC
>Ga0209235_1001123_pt1 | contig 14269 bp, 10 predicted proteins | sample GraSoi013_1_20cm_4_FD_185817 | JGI IMG/M metagenome (GOLD analysis project Ga0209235, IMG submission 185817) | Grasslands soil microbial communities from the Angelo Coastal Reserve, California, USA - Sample 09_25_2013_1_20cm (SPAdes) (version 2) | ecosystem: Environmental > Terrestrial > Soil >... | reverse complement strand
GTTCACCGCCGGTCCAAACGTTACTCCACCATCATTACTGCAGTCCACGAAAATGTTGTTGGTTGTGCCATACGCGTGGTATGAGATACAGACTCTGTTGGCTCCGTCGGCTGCAGCCCACTCTCGATCGTCAACAGGAATAGTGGCGCCGGTCGGGTTCAGTAGCCAGGTCGCGCCTCCATCGTGGCTTGTACTTACGTAGATGTTTGCGAGTGCAGGAATCGTCGCGAGGCTGGCTACGTAGAGATTGTAGAATCCGGCAGAGTTCTTGACCGGTGCAACAGCAAGGTCCGTGTCACCGCCTGCAGGTGAGAGTCCAACACTCGTGCACGTGGGAGGGGGCAAGGGAGATGTGCATTGAGCAGGGAGTTTTCCTGTAGAAACACTATCGGGCAGCGGTAGTGTTGTAAAGTGACTTCCGCCATCAGTTGACTTATACGCGAAAGTGCCACCACAAAGGCCGCCTATGACACAGAAGACGTTCTCTGACGAGCCGTAGAAGTTGCCGGATTTGTCTGCACGAATAGCAGGCTCGCCCTCAGTATTCTGACAAGTCCCTGACGGATTAGGACAAGTAACGCCGACCGAGAAGGCGGGATCCGTATTTGTTCTAAACGGATTGCCAGCTACTTCATAGTTGCTGAACGTTGCAGGTGTTTGTGTCAAGCCACCGCTGCCGCCCCCTCCATTATCCCTGGCGGCAGTCCGCTGTATGGCTGCTGAGGTCATTAGGAGCGTGCTTAGGATCATCAATACGGATAGAAGCAGTGTTTTTTGTTTTGTGAATTTTCGAGGAATTTTCATAGTACAAGCCGAAGATCTACTTTCCTGTTATAACTAATGTTTCTCGCGTCGAGATTCTCGAACCGCAATATTTTCTAGATTTGATATATCGAACTATGATATCTCGTCAGAGGCTACGTATCAGCTCCTGAGAGTCGAAGTTGCGACCCCTGGAAACAGGAGGGTTTGGGGATGTGTCCCTGAGCAAAGGAGAATCGAAGCCCGAACAGGTTCGGGCCCCTCCGTCTGAGATGCGTACAACAAACGGAGGAGGCATGAATTGGTCCCGGACCCATGATGTCATGACTGGTAGCCGAGTCAGGCGGTAGTGCAACGATGCAAGGGGAGACAAAGCCCGATTGTTTGGGGAACAACGCTTATGGGATCCATCGGGCGGTATCACTCTTGGAAGGCTACCCGTGACGACCGAGGATACCCGTCAAGTTCATCGACTCAGGTCCTTCCGACTTCGCGTCATCGGACGCATCCCGTACAACAGCCCTCCTCGGAAAGCAGCTTCCCGATTGCAGGGAATACTCCGCCGATCGATCGAAGACTCACGTCGAGCTCACCAATTCGCAGAGGAGAACGATCTGACTGTAGAGTTTCCGAAGGAATGGAAGGCAAGAGCGAAGATCTTGTTCTGGATCGTACTCTTTGCGGTTAGCATGTTGTTTGTCATCTATCTTGGATTGCACGGTTTCACCGCGCCATTCGGATAGGTACGCGGCCAGTCCCGATCACTCACTTGAAATCATGCGTTGTGCTGCAGTGAATATTTTCACTCTGCCGGACTCTGGGATGCTGCTAATCGTCGAGTATTCGAATTGACTCTTCCACGCTCAAAATTTTCATTCTAGCCGGGGTACACTCAGATTTCACGAGGGAAAGATCGGATTTTGAAGGAAAATAGATGGTTTTGACTAGTTTTCTGCCAGTCTCAACGTAGTATACCCTGTTGATGAATCAGGCTTGGTAGAGTCTCTGGACGATTTCTTGCGCTTCGGGTCGAGTGAATATCTCGTTCAGGGACCTGGGCACCTTGTCCTCGAAAACATCCTTGGCATACCATTTTGCACCGAAGGCCATCAAGCGTATCAGGATGGGAAGGGCGTCCTCGCCTTTCTGTGTGAGAGTCCATCTCAGGATCATGGAGGAGCTTTCATCCTCGATTTTTTGAATGATACCGTCTCTTTCGAGTTCTTTGAGGCGCATGGAGAGTACCCGAGGAGTTAGGCCTGGGACGGAGTCGAGTAGGTGGTTGAATCGGTCGATCTTTCTGAATCCAATGTCTCTGAGTATGAGTGTTGTCCATTTTCTTCCGAAAACGCCCATACTGGCCTTGATCGGGCACTGTTGGAATCTTACACCAGGTTGAAGCATTCCTTTTACGATAATTGGCCTTTCCTTTTTCAGGGCGAGTTGTGCTTTTTGCAACGTTCTACCTACTATACTTTTGATCCGGTGAGGCTTATAAAATCCACTATACAAGGTATATCGCGATACTGTGCCATGTATATTCGTCACTATACATTATATAGTACTTCGTCAACCGGGTTCAGCCTACTAAGGGTGGATTAGTCAGTTGGAGAAGCTTCAGCAACCGGAGTTAATGCCGCAGTCGCTGTCATCAGGATTCGAGGCCAAGCAAATACTGACCCTGCTAGTGTGCTGCCTCTCGATATCGATCATCGTGATCGATTTTACGATAGTTAACAATGCGCTGCCGACGATTCAGAGAACCTTCGCTGGGGTCTCGGTCAAAAGTCTAGAGTGGATAACATCCCTCTATGGTCTCCTGTTCGGTGCCTTCCTGCTGACCTGGGGAAAGCTAGGGGATCAGTTCGGCAGAAAACGAATCTTCCTCGCGGGAATCGTTCTGTTCGTCTTCGGCTCAGTAATCGACGGAGTCTCAGGGGACCTGACACAATTGCTCGTTGGCAGGACAATCCAGGGCTTCGGAGCTGCGATGGCCTCTCCATCAACTCTGTCGATCCTGTCAACTACTTTCACCGGGAAAGCTCGCAGCATGGCTTTCGGAATGTGGGGTGCCGTGGCCGGGGCAGCGGGAGTCATCGGACCTCTTCTAGGAGGATACTTTGCGACCTATGCCAGCTGGCGATGGTCGTTCCTGATCAACGTGCCCATCGGAGCCATTACAATAGTTCTGGCCGTCATTGCGATAAGAGAATCAAGATTCAAAGATCCAAAATATACCGCGGACATTCCCGGAGTGATTCTTGTTACTCTAGGCCTTTCCAGTCTTCTCTTTGGGTTCATCGAGGCCCAAACTTATGGCTGGCTCATACCGAAGGAATCTTTCAGCGTGGGAAGCTTCACGTGGCCATTAACTAGTATCTCGCTTCCCGCGGTCTGCCTGATTGCAGGCACCGTTCTGATTGCCGGGTTTACTCTGGCAGAGATTCGACGTGCCAGATTTGGAAAAGTTCCGCTCTTCGACTTCGGCCTAATGAAGTACAAGGCTTTTCGATACGGGCTCTTCACTGTCGCAATAGTTGCGGTAGGCGAGTTTGCGACGATATTCATCTACACCATCTACTTCCAAATAGGGAGAGGATTACCTGCTATCGATAGCGCGATCAACCTGATTCCATTCGGTATTGCGATCTTTGTTTTTTCACCGATTGCAGGACGACTCTCAAACAGGTATGGGCCGAAACGAATAGTGACTTCCGGGATGATTATGGAGACTGTTGCGCTCTTCACCCTTTTCCTGACAACGGGTGATTCGACTCCGCTCTATTACTTCACGCCAGTGTTTGCCTTCTTCGGGGCAGGATTCGGTCTCTCTCTGCCCCAGCTAACGAACACCGTGCTCGCGAGTGTTCCTTTCCAGAAGGCGGGTGTTGCAGCGGCTGCGAATAATACGATTAGACAGATCAGCGCGGCCTTCGGGGTCGCTGTTCTTGGAGCAGTTATGGTTGCTCAGATCTCAGCGGTTGGACAGGCGCATCTTGCTACGACGGACTTGCCGGTTGCGATAAAGGAGAGCTTAGGCAGGCTTCTCAGTTCAGGACTGACTGGAGGCACTGCTCCTGCTATTCCAGCAGGAGCTACTTCTGATATGATCCTTAAGGTTCACGAAATTATCGCGGATGCTATCACTCAAGGAGCTCGATGGGCTACCTTTACTGCTGGCATCTTTGTCGCTTTCGGGGCTCTTAGCTCGTTTCTGATTCCAGCTCAGAGGCCCGCACTGAAACAGGAGACCGTTCAATCCCCTGTGTCGTCGCCGATTGAAATCATACACAGCGGGTCCTGTGAATAGTTTCACTCGGTACGACTCTTGAAGCTTAGCGCTTCTCTAAGGTTGAATTGACTCTTCCACGTTCAAAAAATCCTGTTCGGGCCGGTACCCACCCCCGGTTCTTTATGTCTAAATCACAAGGAGACGATTCGATTTTCATCGGGAAAGTGTTGATTTCTGAACTGTTTCTAGGGGAAAAGAGGCAGCTGTCTGGTTGGCTTTCTGTCCTCCTTCCCCAAGTTTTTCCTCGAAACTAGTATATCCCTCTAGTGCTCACTTTTCACGCTCAATTTGTAAACCTCTCGAGGAAGGTCACGTCCGCTGTTCGAGGGAATTCTAGAAGTTGACGAGATGAGCGGGGAGGTGTTGGGACGGCAGGATACTTTCCATATGGACCGCCGTTTGTGGTATCGTGATGAGCCCAATGGATTCTGGACTTGCTAGTGAATCTCTATGTCGCCGCCGGCTAATGGTCCAGACTTGAAATAACCCGTTCCGAGTGTTATCGAGAAGTTGTCCGGTCCTATGGTTGGGGTATCATTGTCCTGGACGCTGATCACGTAGCTTGTCTCTAAGCCGTTCGCCGTTCCAGTTCCCTTGAACGTGACTGTGTTACCGCTGAAATTGACCGAGGATATCAATACCGTACGGAAGGACATGTTGATCGATTGGTCCACGTAAGCCGTCTTGCCCCTGACCCGACCGGAGGGGTCGACTGTTAGCTCGATACTGAAAATTCCATGGTCCTGTTGCGGATCGACAAAGATGTACCCACCTCCTGTTACTTTGCAGGTTGTTCCAAGTGGGCAATTGGTGGCGACGGTCGTTGTGCGCATGATATAGTCGAAGCTCCGTGCTGCGTCCGCATCGACGAGTAACGGGTCGCCTTTCACGAACGGCTTGGACAATGCCGTGACGCTGAACAAGGTGTCGCCAGTAATCGGATTCCCTATGTCCACGAGTGGGACGGTTACGGTGATCGTTCCCTTTGCCGTGTTGATCGATCCAGTCTCCGTTTTCTCGGCCGGGTAAAGTATGACCTTACAGTTCTGCGGGGTGTTCGTGATGCAACCGTCGCCCATGACCCCTGATGGGCTCGCGGATAGTCCGGTTCCAGCGAAGAAGGATGTTATCCCCGCTGCTGTCACGCTCGCCCCGGCATAGAATATTCTGTAGCTCTCCTCGCCGCCGTCGCCGGTCGAGAGGAACTGCCATCTTGTCAACCACAATATCCCGTCTGTGCCTGCAGGCGGTAGAAGTGAGGCGAGGCTGGCAACCTGCACGGTCACGGTCAAGTGTGAAATGTCGGGCTGGGACAGTTTGACGGAGAGTATGTCCAACGCGGGCTGGTTGGACCCGGGACCTGTGAGTGAAAAGTGAGGGACCTGTGCGTCCCCAGCAGGGTCAGTAGCCCCAGTGGCGGTGTTGGACGACCCCTTGAGCGTCGTCCCGAAAGCTGTTGGTCCCGCATTCTGGGTAAGTTCGTACAGAGCTGCGCCGTGATGCTGGTTTGTGAGATCGTTATACATGATGTGGGCGGCTCCATTCTTGTCAAGAGCGAGAGAGAAGAAATCGGCAAGACTCCGGTCCCCTCCCGAGATTGAGCAACCCAACCCTCCGGTGCATAATTGCCCGTAGTCTGTCGGGTGCTCGCTCGCCTGCGACATGTATACTGTAGGTGTTGCTGACAATGCGTTCTGCACTTGGACGAGGTAGGTGAACCATTTCACCGTGGTTGCTGCTTGGCGGTTGTTGAACCAAGACGGGAAGTTGTTCGGATCACCTCTTACAGCGGTTGCATAGAAGACAATATCGACGGTTCCATTCGCTCCCGCGACAGCCCATGGCATGACGTTCGTGTTGGCCGGGTTTCCGTTTACCTGCAACGGTAGTGTCCAGGTGTTGCCCGTATTCTTAGATACCGTGACGTAGACGTTGTTGTTGTTCGAATCCACCCAGGCGAGATAGACATTCCCGACACGGTCAGAAGTTAACGAGGAGAACAAGTGGCCCACAGCCCCGCCTGGACTCGGTGGCGTCTCGACTAGGGTGAATTGTAATCCAGTTCTGATTCCCGGTGGTACGTGTGCTTCCGCTAGCTCCACATGGTTCCCTGCGACGCATGGAAGATAGAGCATCCTCAAGACTGGATCGAAGGTTAGTCGGCCGCACGGTGCTCCGTGCGCGGGGAAATCTGTGGTCGCAGCGTTCTGGAACATCAAGCCACCATTAAGGTCCGCTGGTCCGGTCGAGCCTGGCGATGATAGAATCTGCGAGCCGAACAGTATCTGACGGTAAGTAAGGAAGACCGTATTGTCCGTGGCGGATGATGATAATCCGTTGTCGATTGCCAGCCACTGCCTATCATCCACGTCTGTGGCGGAGGCGAAATTGTTTGTTCTCCAATTGTGTCCTCCATCGTTGGAGACGGCGGCAAGTATGGAGGCTAGACCTTCAAGATCGGCGAAGTACAGGTTCCCCTGATCGTCCGTTATCACGTCAGAATCACCACCTCCAGCAGCGGAAGGGTTCGGGCGCAAGTTCAATGATGATATGAGGTTGAACGTCTGTCCGCCATCGGTCGATTTAGAAAGGAAGCTTTGACCTGTAGAGAATCCCCATGGCCCGGTTGAATACACATTCCCCGCTTGGTCAATGTGAGCTAATGGCTCTCCCTGTGTCCGCTGTGCGTCCACTACAGTCGCGGGTCCGAAGCCTATGCCTCCTGTCGGGAAGGATGGGTTCTGTACTGGAGGCGTGTTGAAAATTACGAGGTTTGCAAAGCCGGAGTATGCCGAGGCGAGGACGAGGAATGGAACAGTTCGGATCTCGTATGTTCCTGAAGTTGGACTCTGTATCATGACCTGTTCCTGAGTCTCTCCACCGCCTGCTGTGGACGATCCGACAAGCTGTCCATCGCTGGTCCGGTAGACGTAGAGATCAAAGTCGTTACTTCCATCTGCCCATGTAATTGTAATGTTGGCAGATCCCGTGTGGGTCAGCCAAAAATCGGGCGCTAGGTCGATATTGAGGAGGAAGTGGTCGCATTGAAGGTTATTGGGGTCCAAGTTCGGTGGGCACTGAGTGGGGTCTGCGTTAACTCCCGCGGCGAAGAATTGCCCCTGCCATGTCAGACTGGACGGTGATGTGGATATCGTTCCCCCGGAGGGTGTTGCGGCGCGGGTCGGATGACTCGCTACGCCGATCACGCTTGAGAATATTGCGACTAGCAGAATGATGATCTTGATTGGTTTAACGTAGCGTTTCCTGTTGAGAGTGACTGACAAGGAGGTTCGGATAGTCGAAGCTACAGTCTAGGAAGAAAAGGAATATTCCGCAAACAAATATTTCTAGAAAGTCGATAATTTCGGATTTCGATATATTGCAGACATCGCTTTCTTTCTCTCGCGCGCCGAGACTAAGAGGAGTTAGAGGCAAGGGCTAACGGAGGGTTCGTTCATCATTGGTTGTCGTGTAGATGTGCCTGGCAATCCAGACTCCGCTGAATAGCACGAGTGCACCTCCAGCCACCCAGACGATCGGTTGATAGTAGAACAGGGGATCAGCCGAGAGCACGATACCAACCGCAAGGAGGAGTCCAGGCGACTTTGGGAGAGTCTTTGAACGCCATATTGCGGCGCCGAGCAGAATGGCTCCAAGGACAAGTAGGAAGACTGCGGTCCCGCCGAAAACTAGGGCGGTGGGGTTTGTGATCGATGTAGATTCTGAAATGGCGCTGACTGCTGTTTTGTCACCGCTAAGAAAGCGTCTTCCCAAGACGGGGGCCGTGAAGCCGTAGATTCCTATGAACGGTAAGAAGAACACTGTACCTACGAGAATTAGCAGGAAGCCTGCGAATGCCGGACGGTCCACGGGAGTCCTAGCCAAGAACAGGTAGAGGGCCAGAATGCCGATCAATAGCAGGCCTGCGGATGGGATGCCGAGCATATTGCTCAGGCCGATATTGGAGGATGCGCGTGCAAACCCTTCCGGGTCGACCGTGGGATCGATCCCTATTCCAGGGATTAGAGCTGCGATTGTAGAAAGTAATCCTGACAGTGGAAGAGCCCATATCCCCAATCGAACTCTGTCCTTCATTGCCTTTTTACCAGAGCCTCTAGATAAGGAACCGGATCCTGTCTCTCATACTGATGTGATTAGTGAGTCCTGAGGATGCACTCAATGCGATCCTCATCAGCCTTGGGTCAGCACCCGTATTTCTGATCAGCCGTTTGCCCAGCCAATAATAGAACCGGTTCTCAGTTGTTGTGACTCGGGCTGTTCTCTCCGATTGATCCTGGACAAACTTCGCCTGTTTCCGTCTTCGGAGTTCATAGGACCTGAGAGCGTTTGCACTAAAATCACTTGATTCAAAACATCTCTCAACAGTATCTGCGAGTGCGACTGCGTCCTGCAAACTCAGATTCGCCCCTTGAGCCCAAGCAGGATCCAGGGCATGAACAGCATCTCCCATCAAAGCAGTCCCATCTACGACCCAGTTCTCGACATCCACTCTCTTCGGCGCAGCATGAGATACATCCTCCCAAGAGTGAAGATTGTCAAGAGAGTCGGAAACCTCGGGTTCGATCTCTCCCAGTTCCTTCTTGAATGACTCTATTCCTGCGGATCTGAGATCATTGAACTTCCGTTTAGGAAGGTAGTAGAAGACGTAAGTCGAGGCTAGTGTCGGATAGAATCCCACCATCTTACCGCGGGTGAAATACTGCCTAGCCTCCTGTCGGATCGCGTCCACCGGTCCAATTAGCATGAACAGATACTGGTTGACAGATTCCTTGACACGCGTCCGAACGCCTAATGCTTTTCTGCAATTGGAGTTCTCCCCGTCAGCACCCACGAGGATTCTTGCAGAATATTCGATAGCCTCACCGCTTCGTAGAGCCGTCACTCTCAACTGTCCATTTGGTTCGTGCTTGACGCCTAGAAACGACGTTGATTCATGCAGGACTCCTCCCCTTCTTGACAACTCTTCCCTTAGAATCGTTTCAAGTTCGCTAGGGATTATGGTCAGTAGAAAATTGTGCGGGTGATCGAGGATCGAGTAGTCGAACGTTGCTAATCGCCCATGGCCTATCTCCCACCAAGCCACACGATTGATCCTCTTTCCTGTACCAAGAACTTGAGCGAGAAGTCCCAGATTATCCAGTGCTGCTAAGCCATTAGGCTGGAGGGCGAGGCCTCTTTTCGATCGTAGCAGACTAGGTCTCGACTCTAAAACACAGGTTGTGCGTCCGTTGGCTGCGAGCCCACAAGCCAAGGTGAGGCCTCCTATTCCCCCACCTGCAACCACGACATCATAGTCTTCAACGTCTTCTTGCAACATTCGACTCTTCTACTAGTCTCCCGATCTCGGGTCATGGACAGATGGCAACGCGAGCGAAGACAGGACAGCCAGGGTCTCTTCCTTTTGCAGGATCCTTCTTAGCCGCCCACATTAGTAGTGGATGGATAGCCGCTCGCAACTCTGATCCTTGCGCAGTCAGGGAATACTCGACTCTTGGAGGTGTTTCTAGATAGCTGTCCCTTTTGATGAGCCCTAACGTGACTAGTTTGTCCAAAGTCTCTGTGAGTGTTGTGGGACTGACACCCTCCAACATGTCCATGATTTCATGGAATCTCAGCCTCTCGTTATTTCCTATGACATTGAGAACGAACAATGACCATTTTCTCGCGACTAAGTCGATCGTCCCTTTCAATGCGCAGAGGCAGATTTCGTCTTCCTGTAATACTCTCTTCAAGAAGAGTCACTACGCTTGGACGGACTTACCCTGATAAATACTACGGAAACTGTAGTAATAATGGATGGGATCACAGTTGCTTGTGGAACTGGAATCAGACAAGTTCGATAGCGTCACGGGCAAGAGTGGCCGGATGGTGCTCGTCGATTTCTGGGCGGACTGGTGCGGATACTGTCATGTTATGGACCCGATAGTCCAGGATGCTGCGGCCAAGTATCAGGACAAGATCGAGGTCTTCCGGATGAATGCGGACGAGAACGTAGAGATTGCAAACCGATTAGGGATTAGTGGGCTGCCAGTGTTCATGATCTTTTCAGATGGAAAACCAGTATGCTCCCTACTGGGAGCCACGACACGAGCTAGATTCGAATCCTGGATTGAGGACTGCGTCAGGAAGAACTCATCGAATAGCCACTGAGCCCAGTCGCTTCAACAGCATTGATACGCCTCGGAATCCCGGGCCGGCCGGGCGGGTAGGATATTGAAGGTCGCTTCTCACGCATTAACTCCGGGAATGCTCGGCCGATTTTTCCAAGTCCAGATAGGAAGAGTTGCTTTTGAGTCATGGTAGCAGTCTGCTGATCCGCCATTAGCCTGAGCTTCTTTTCGAATCGAAAGCCAAGAATGATTTGTAGACACATTGCGAAGATTAGTGCTGTTCCTGAGTATATTCCATAGAATGCGAGCCAGAACGGTGTTGGGGATCCACGGTAGGTAGTCATTCCGTTTAGGTTGATTATTCCGAGTCGCCAGAGAACTGCCGGAATAATCAGGTAGACAATTGTCAATGGGACTATTCTGATCAATAGTCCGACTCTTCGTTTGGCTCGGAATTTCTGTTGGTAGAGCAGCTCAGAAATGACTAGTGGAATCCATTCTTCAGTGTCTAGCTTGTCCTGTGATGACAATGGGAGGATGATAGTTCCTTTCTCGAAGACGCATCCGTCGTACGGGACCAGAATGGGTGGACCGGATCTGCGAAGACCCGGTTTTAGGTTGGAATAATCCTGCCACTTGATCCCGTCCGCTACGAATCTCGGAATGTCGAGTTGTCTTGCAACATTGTTGACACTCGAGATTATTCTTTGGTCGGCTGAAGCGGGAATAGGTTGTTCAAGGGACGAAGACTGCAAGTCAAGAACTGGGGACGTGTTGACTGATGATAATGGCGTGGTTCCATGATCTCTCTTCCACGCGCTCTGGTACTTTTTCACCGTGAACCTTCCGGCAAGAGCTAGACCCGCAAAGGGTGCAAGAACAGCGGCGAACAAGACGGCTTCCGCCCAATTGTTGTAGCCGACGTTCTGCAGGAAGATGGCGGAAACAATCCCTAGCGTTGCTCCTAGCCCGACGGCTATGACGGCCGTTACTCTCATGCGTCGTTGCCATCTGAACAATTCGGGATGAACTGTTCTAGTGTGCTCTCTGAGTGCAGCTCCATACCCTTTCGGATCTCTTGTCTCTAGAGTCTGTCCACATATCACACAACGTCGAGTGGCCAGAGCGGTCATTATGTCTGACGTAGAGGACGCCGATCGTCAAGCGTGACAGACGAAGAATAAGAGTATATCCAAAAATTTGCCCGAATTGTCTTTCTCTGGGTATCTAGAAGAACAGGAATCTTCCCACTTCTTGGATATGTTTTTCCGCGGGAAGACAAGAGTAGTTTTGTGCTCTTGTTTTCTTGTCGAGTAGTTGATTGGACAGAACGTGCTGGATATGCATCATGTCGTAGTGTACGATAGAAAGGCTAGGTAGATTGGAATATCGGCGCCTGAATGGAAAATCGCAGCGGCAAGCAGGTTTCCAGATCTTTGCATCATGTAGCCTAGCCACAGTCCAAGGATGAAGGTTATCCCGAGAAAAGGCAGCAGAGACGGAGTATATCGGACTTGTACATGGAACGCGGTGAATATTGTGGCTTGGAGAAGATTAGAGGGCAATGGACCCAGAAACTTTCCGTATTTTTTTAGAAAGATTCCTCTGAACCATAATTCTTCCCTGAGACCGTTCGAAAGGACGAGGATCAAGATTGCTGGTGTGAGTGCGAAGAAGCGTGATAAAGTAACTCCGTTGTTCGGGAAGAGTGATTGAGCTAGGCCACTCGCAGTCCAGAGATAGAACAGTAGAAAGCCGATAATGCCAACAACAAGTCCCCTCCGAGCCCGCGACTTATCGATAAAGATCGAGCTCAAGTTGCTCCCTGAAGCTTTTGTTAGAAGGATTATCGGAATAACTATGCTTAGCGTGCTGACCAACTGAGCTAGAACTGTCGCAAGAACAGTGGACCCGAGGGGATTATTTGCGCTCGTAGTATCGTGCAGAACATAGTCTATGAATCCATGCAGAAAGAATGTGTCAGCAGCGCCTGCGATTGTAAAGATAAAGAAGGCGAACGGAATTTCCCAGTACTTGCTCAGATTCCGTGTCCTTCTTGCAAGGACCGCGACCGCTAGGAAGACGGCAGAGAGACCTAGCAGGAAGGCGCCTTGGAAGATCCATAGAGATATCAACGCAACACCTAATCGAAATGATAAGCCCGCAACTAAACAGAACGCGACAAGTAGGGTACGCGAGATGATGCGTGGAGATTCCTTTCCGGGCTGGACATTAGCGTTCGAAATTGTTCATCTCAAGACACATAGAGTTGACGTGCGGCCTGCTGAATCCTTCGCACACGGCGTCGCAGCAATAATGACAGTGATGATTTTGAAGTTGTTATATTAGCTTTGATATGGAAAGCAAGCCCTGAATAACTCCGACAAAATAGAGCGTGTGATTGTGGAATGGGGATGAACAGGAAGATCGCGAAGAATTTTGATGAGTACTTGGAAAGTTTTCCTAAAGAAACCCAGCAGCTCTTAGGGAAGATGCGTCTTACGATAAGAAGGGCCGCGCCCAAGGCTAAGGAGTCGATCAGTTATGGTATGCCTACGTTTACGTTAGGCAGAAATCGGGTCTATTTCGCAGGGTACAAGAATCATATCGGGTTCTATCCCGGTGGGGCGATCGCGCCGTTTAGGGAGGACTTGTCACTGTACAAGTCAACCAAGGGTGGGGTACAATTCCCGATCAACGAACCGCTTCCAACGGCTCTGGTGAGCCGGATCGTGAAGGCTCGGATGAAACAGAGCTTAACTAAGAAAGAGAAAAAGTAGCCCTCAGATGAATTCCGGAGTCGGGACCGGAGTTATTGCTGATCGTGTTCTCCACGCTTAGACATAGGAACCTCATTTATTACTCCGTTTTCAGGGTATAATAGATCCGGAGAATTATCAGGGGAGCAAATGTTTGAGCGTTCAAACTAAGAAAAGTGAGCTCAAAGGATGGCTAAAGACGGCCGCGTTCGTTCTTGGGTTTATGGGCTTCATTACCATCTTTATAGGAGTCAAGTCTGGAAATCCAGGGCCCATTATCGCTTGGGCTGCCTTTACTGGAATATTTGTCGCAGTATTTCTGTACGCTTGGTATAGTCGAGTAACAGTCGCGATCCCTGATCGGCCCACGATACGTTTTGGAGCTCAGCAAGTGCCGGCCCCTTATCCCGTTAACATTGCCTCTCGTAGCTGTCCCAACTGTGAAAGAATGATATCCCCGAAAGTGAGTGTCTGCCCTTACTGCAAGAAGAATACGCATTTCTAGTCAGCGTGTCTTAGGAGCGGTTCACGCTTGTCGGCTACTTCATAGACTTCAGTGAGAATTCTCGTTTGGCAATGTTCACGTAGGTCTCGAAATCGAAGGAGGGCGGAACCTCTTCAAACTTTAGACTTAATCGTTTGAACAGATCTCTCACCATAAGCCTCTCAAGAATCTCCGCAGCCGGACCGAAGATTTGCTCGAATCCGTTGTGCAATTCACTTGGAGCTTCAGCAAGCGAGACAAGTTTCATCCTTGAGAATACTGCATCTAGCGCCGCTTGCCCGAGGACATTGCGTATTCCTCCCTGAACGCAATCGCTGAGTGCCGAGATAAATTTTCCGGCCGCGGCAGTGCTCGTTCCAGTATCTTTCAGTTGGGTGATCCCCTCTTATGTGAGAACTGAAGTGGTCGCAACAGTTGGCTTCTTCGCCGCCTTTCTAAATAGCTCTACGAAAGTCTGAGCACCAGTCTCACTGGCGCGAGCGCCGTGCTGGTCTGGCTCACTTGCTCTTTGCTTGGGCTTGGAATCTTTTGGCAAGTCCGAAAAACCCGAGAAACAGGGCTATTCCTGCGGCGAGGTTGACCATCGAGCTGACGAGAGTCGTTGTGACTCCAACCGATTCAATAAGCGTACTAACCTGGTCAGCGGGAAGCGAGAGGGTCATGAACAGAGAGACCACACTCCTAACTGTCAGAATGGCGAAGGCGGCGATGATCAATGTCCACGCTTGAAAGGATCCAGTTATTCTCGTCACCTTGTAAGCGTACACGAAGACTAGCGCTTGGAGGACGAGCTGGACTACCGAGACAAAGTAGAGTGTCG
>Ga0209235_1001119_pt1 | contig 14303 bp, 18 predicted proteins | sample GraSoi013_1_20cm_4_FD_185817 | JGI IMG/M metagenome (GOLD analysis project Ga0209235, IMG submission 185817) | Grasslands soil microbial communities from the Angelo Coastal Reserve, California, USA - Sample 09_25_2013_1_20cm (SPAdes) (version 2) | ecosystem: Environmental > Terrestrial > Soil >... | reverse complement strand
TCGCGTCCATCGGCGTGGTCGGACGCACGACCTTGAGCCCCGGCACGTGGTAGAAGTACGTCTCCATCGACTGCGAGTGCTGCGCCGCGAGCTGTGCCGCCGGCCCGCCCGGCCCGCGGATGACGAGCGGCACGTTGTACTGGCCGCCCGACATGTAACACATCTTCGCGGCCGAGTTCACGATCTGGTCGAGGGCGAGGAGCGCGAAGTTGAACGTCATCATCTCGACGACGGGCCGGAGGCCGAGCATCGCGGCCCCGATGCCGAGGCCGGTGAACCCGGACTCGGCGATCGGCGTATCGACGACCCGCGCGGGCCCGAACTCCTTGAGAAGCCCCTGCGTCACCTTGTAGGCGCCCTCGTAGAGCCCGACCTCCTCGCCCATGACGAACACGCGCGGGTCGCGGCGCATCTCCTCGCGGAGCGCCAGGTTCAGAGCCTCGCGATAGGTCATCACCGCCATCTCAGTCCTCCTTGTAGATGTCGGTGAACAGCTCCTCGTCGGGCGGCTCCGGGGAGGCGTCGGCGAACGCGACGGCCTCGTCGATCCGGTCGTTGACGTCCTTCTCGATCGCCCGCACGTCGGCCTCGGTGAGGATCCCGGCCTTGAGCGCGCGCTCGCGGAGCATCACGATCGGGTCGCGCTGCTTTTCCCGCTCGACCTCCTCCTTCGTCCGGTACACCGCGCCCGCCGGGTCGCGCATCGAGTGGCCACGAAACCGGTAGGTGTCCGCCTCGATCAGGGACGGCGTCTTGTCCCGCCGCGTCCGAGCGACGGCCCGGCCGACGACCTCGCGGATCGCGAGGACATCCATGCCGTCGACCTTCTCCGACGGGATTCCGTACGTCTGGCCGAACTTCCAGATCTCGGTCTGCGCGAGGGCGCGGTCGGTGGAGGTGCCCATCGCGTAGCGGTTGTTCTCGCAGAGGTAGATCACGGGGAGCTTCCAGAGCGCCCCGAGGTTCAGCGACTCGTGGAACTCCCCCTGGGGGACGGCGCCGTCGCCGAAGTAGCAGACGACGACCGCGTCCCGCCCCTCGTACTTGATCGCGAAGGCGGCGCCCGTGGCGAGCGGCAGGTGCGCGCCCACGATCGCGTGGCCGCCGAGAAAGTTGACGCTCCGGTCGAAGAGGTGCATCGATCCGCCCTTGCCCTTCGAGAGCCCGTCCCGGCGGCCGAAGAGCTCGGCCATCACCCGCCTCGGGTCGGCGCCCTTGGCGAGGCAGTGGCCGTGATCGCGGTAGGCGGAGATCGCGTAGTCGTCGGCGCGGAGGACCGAGGTGGCGCCGACCGCGACCGCCTCCTCGCCGATGTAGAGGTGGAGGAACCCGCCGACCTTGCCCAGGGCGTAGGCCTCCGCCGCCTTCTCCTCGAAGCGGCGGATCAGGAGCATGTCGTGCAGGAGCCGCCGCGCCAGCTCGGCGTCCACGCCGAGGGCCGACGGCCCTTTCCGCTCCGGGATCGTCTTGGCCATGCCTCCCTCCAGCTACCAGCGCATCAGGCTGAGGTCGTCCACCGACAGCCGCCGGCGGAGACGGAAGATCGTGACGATGATCGCGAGCCCCACGGCCACTTCTGCGGCGGCGACGGCCATGGCGAAGAACACGACCGCCTGGCCGTCGGGGTTGCCGACGCGGCGGCCGAAGGCCACGAGCGCGAGGTTCGCGGCGTTCAGCATGAGCTCGATCGACATGAACATCACGAGGGGGTTGCGCCGGATCACGACGCCGACCACCCCGATCGTGAAGAGGATCGCCGACAGCCCGACGTAGTACGACTCGGGCACCATACCTTACACCCTCCGCCGCGCCAGGAGGAGCACCCCGACCATCGCGGCGAGCAGCAGCACCGAGGTCAGCTCGAAGGGGAACAGATACCGGGTGAACAGGAGGCCGGCGATCGACTCGACGCCACCGCCGACGGGCGGCGACCCCGTTGGGGCTCCGCCTGGCGCCCGGCCCACGACGAAGATCAGCTGGAGCAAGAGGAGCGCGCCCGCGGGGAGCGCCAGGAGCCGCCAGGCGCGCCGCGGGTCGGGGCCGGTTTCCTCCTTGCCGGGGATGAGGACCATGATCGCGAAGACGAAGAGGACCATGATCGCCCCGGCGTAGACGATCACCTGCGCCCAGGCGAGGAACTCGGCGCCGAGGGTCTGGTAGAGCGCGGCGATCGAGCCGAGGTTCACGACGAGGAAGAGCGCCCCGTGGATCGCGTTCCGCCTGAGGACGAGCCCCAGCGCCGAGCTGACGGCGATCGCCGCGACGACGAAGAAGGCCGCGTACGCCATCACGGCCTCCGATCCGCCGGGATCGGGACCGGCGAGGTCGGACGGCCGTCGGGGCCCGCGGGCTCGAGGGCCAGCAGCGTCTCCTTCGTGTAGATCATCCCGTCCCGGCTGTAGGCGGAGAACTCTAACACGCCCGTGTCCATCCGGATCGCGTCCTCCGGGCACGCCTCCACACAGTAGCCGCAGAAGACGCACTTGCCCAGGTCGATATCGAAGCGCGCGGGGACCTTCTCGATCTCCGGGTTCGGGTGCTCGTCCGCGACGATGTAGATGCAGCGCGCCGGGCACACGGTCTCGCACATCATGCATGCCACGCAGCGCGGCGAGCCGTCCTCGCGTCGCACGAGCCGATGGAGGCTCCTGAGACGCGGCGAGTACGGCCGGCGCTCCTCGGGGTACTGGATCGTGACTGCGCCCCGCGCGTCCGACCGCCCGAGCGCGTGGGCGATGTGGCGGCCCATGTTGCGGAAGAAGTGGGCGGCCGTGAGAGCGAGCCCCGACAAAACCTCCGCGAGGTAAAAGCGCTGCCGGAGGTTCACGCCGGCTCCCCAAAGAGCAGGAGCCCGAGCCCGGTGACGACGATGTTCAGGATCGACAGCGGGAAGAGTCCGAGCCAGCCCAGACGCATCGCCTGGTCGTAACGGAAGCGGGGCAGCGTCCACCGGACGAGCATCATGAAGAAGATCATCGCGCAGACCTTGACGACGAACGCGCCCACCTGCAGGAGGACGACGAGCAGGTGGGGCAGAAGGACCGCGCCGCCCCACGGGAACCGGAAGCCGTCCGCGGCGAGGTAGGGGACCTGCCACCCACCGAGGAAGAGCGAGGTCGTCATCCCCGCGATGACCACGGTCTCCAGGAAATCGGCCATCGCGAACATCCCGAACTTCATCCCGCTGTATTCGACGAAGTAGCCGATGATCTCGGACTCGCCCTCCGGCATGTCGAAGGGGATCCGCTTGGTGGCGGCGATGCCGGCGGTGAGGAAGATGACGAACGCCGGGAGTTGGGTGACGATGCCCCACTTGGGGAGCCAGCCCCAGAGGAGATAGTCGCCCTGACCGCGGACAATGTCCTGCATGTTCAGCGAGCCGTAGATCATCACCACGCCCATGATCGAGGCGCCGATCGCGATCTCCGCGGAGATCATGAGGGCCGCTGCGCGCTGGCCACCCAGGAGCGCAAAGTTGTTCGCCGACGACCAGCCGGCCATCATCACGCCGTAGACGCCGAGCGAGAGCATCGCGAACACGTAGAGGATCCCGACGTTCAGCGTCACCGCCTGCAGCGGGACCTCGCGCCCCGCCACGCGGAGCACGTCACCGAAGGGGATCGCCGCGAAGGCGACGAGCGCGCAGAAGACCGAGACGAATGGTGCCAAGCCGAACAGGAACCGGTCGGCGCGCGCGGGGCGGAAGTCTTCTTTCGTGAGCATCTTGATCGCGTCGGCGAGGGGGTGGAACAATCCCAGCAGGCGAAGCCCGAGGATCGACGCGCGGTTGGCCCCGATGCGGTCCTGCATGATCGCCGACTGCTTGCGCTCCACCCACGTGAGCAGCCCGCCCAGGTTGAGGACGAAGAGCATGACGAAGGCGACGCGCCCGAAGGCGATGCCGAGGTCCGTTGCGCTCATTGTAGCGGGGTCCGCGAGGCCGGCTCCGACCGTGGGTGGCCTGCGGTCGGGGCGCTCAGCACCGCTCCCGTGTCACCGATGGCTTGGTAGGTGAGCCCGGCGAAGGCCGGGACGGCGGCGGCGAGCTCGCGGAACCACCGCTCGGCCCGCGTCGCGCCGACCTCCACGCCGAGTGCCCGCAGCACGCGGCCCAGGATGTCCCACTCGGGGAGCGCCTGGCCGAGGGGCTCGACCGCCTGGCGGAAGCGTTGCACCCGTCCCTCGAAGTTCGTATACGTTCCCTCCCGCTCCACCCACGCGGCGGCCGGCAGGACCCAGTGGGCGCGCTCGCTCGTGGCGTTGGCGTTGGTCCCGGTGAAGATCAGGAGCGGGAGCGCGCGCAGCGCGGCGTCGGTCTCGGCCTCCGGCCAGGCGCCCGCGAGGAGATCGTGGCCGAAGACCCAGAGGCACTTCACCTGTCGGGCGCGGGCCGCGGCGAGGATGGCCGCGCCGTCGCCGTCGAGCCCGAGCAGGGCGGCGCCGTGGGAGTTCGGGTTCTTGTCGCTCCGGATCAGCAGGGTGTCCGCGTCGCCGGGCTCCCGGGGGGGCACGCGGAAGGCGACGCGCCGGATCCCGGGCGCCTCGAGGACGCGCCGGAGCGCCCAGAGATCCTCGTTCGCCATCTTCGGCGAGGCGAAGACGCCGATCTCGTCGGGCGCGAAGCGGCGGAGCGCGCCGGCGACCGCGCCGATCGCCTCCTCCCACGTGGCGTCGCCCACCGCGCCGTCCTCACGCCGCGCCGGCGCCACGAGCCGCGTCTTGTCGTCCACGAACGCGAACCCATAGCGGCCGGCGTCACAGATCCACCAGCGGTTGACGTCCGCGTTGAAGCGCGGCTTGAGGCGCGCCACGCGGCGCCCCTCGTTGTGGTGCGGGCGCCGGCGGTTCACGTGCACCTCGATGTTGCAGCCGCGCGCGCAGCCCGGACAGACGGACTTCGCGCTGTCCAGGTACCAGACGCGCACCGCGAAGCGGAAGTCGCGGTCGGTGAGGGCGCCCACCGGGCAGATGTCCACGACGTTGCCGGAGTACTTGTTGGCGAGCTCCGTCCCCGGGAAGAGCCCGATCTCCGAGTGATCGCCGCGGTCGAAGATGCCGAGCTCACCCGTGCGCGTGACCTCGTCGCAAAACCGCACGCAGCGCGAGCAGAGGATGCACCGCTCCGCGTCCAGCATGACGTGCGGGCCGAGGGGCACCGCCTTCGGCTTGTGCACCTTCTCGTCCCGCATGCGCGGGTCGTAGAGGCCGTGCTCCATGTAGTAGATCTGTAGCCAGCACTCGCCCGCCTGGTCGCACACCGGGCAGTCGAGCGGGTGGTTGATCAGGTGAAACTCCATGATCGACTTCCGCGTCTCCTTGACGCGGTCGGTCTCGGTCGCCACGACCATCCCCTCAGCCGCCAGCGTGTTGCAGGCGATCGTGGGCCGGGGTGTCTTCTCGATGTCCACCATGCAGAGGCGGCATTGCCCGGCGATCGAGAGGCCGGGATGGTAGCAGTAGTGCGGGATCTCGACGCCGACCCTCCGCGCCGCCTCGATGAGGTTCGTCCCGGGCGGGACCTCGACCGCGTGGCCGTTGATCGTGAGCTTAGGCATGCGCGGTGGCCGCGCGGGACGCGGGCGTGGCGACGACCCGCGCGCCCGCGCCGTCAATCAGGGCTTCGAACTCCCCCCGGAACTTCTCGATGTAGGAGATGTAGGGCCCGACGGCGCCGTCGTAAAAGGCGCAGATCGTCGTGCCGGCGCCCCGTCGAGCCACGTCCAGGATCGTGTCGAGGTCGTCCTTCCGCCCCCGCCCCTCGACGATCCGACGGACCATCTTATAGATCCAGCCGGTCGACTCGCGGCAGGGCGTACACTGCCCGCAGCTCTCATGCGCGTAGAACCGCGCGACGACCATCAGCGCCTCGGGGATCGACACCGTCTCGTCCATCACGATCACGCCCGCCGAGCCCGCCATCGTGCCGGCGTTGCGGAGCCCGTCCACGTCCATCGTGACGTCGATCTCGTCGGCACGGAGGATCGCCGCCGACGCGCCACCGGGGACGACCGCCTTGAGTCGCCCGTTGCCCGTGACCCCGTCCGCCAGCTCGTCGATGAGCCGACGTAGGGTGATCGCCACCGAGGCCTCGTAGACGCCCGGCCGTCTGACGCGCCCGGAGACCGAGTACATTCGCGTGCCGCCCTGGGTCTTCGTGCCGAGCGACGCGAACCACCCGGCGCCCCGGGTGATGATGTGCGGCACGTGGCAGATCGTCTCCACGTTGTTCACGATCGTCGGTGCGCCGAAGGCGCCCTTGATCGCTGGAAAAGGAGGCTTCAGCTTGGGCCAGCCCTTCTTCCCTTCCAGCGAAGAGATCAGTCCGGTTTCTTCACCACAGATGTAGGCACCCGCGCCTCGATGCACGACGACGTCGAATCCCTTGCCGAGATAGCCGGCGTCGTACGCCTCGCTCACGGCGGTCGAAAAGCGCCGATACGGCTCGACGTATTCCCCACGGACGTACACGAAGCCGGTCGCCGAGCGGATCGCCCGCGCCGCGATGAGCATCCCCTCGATGAGCGCGTGCGGGTCGCGCTCGAGCAGGTAGCGGTCCTTGAACGTCCCGGGCTCGCCCTCGTCGGCGTTGATGACGAGGTACACGGGCCCCGTGTGGTTCTTCGGGATGAACGACCACTTCGTCCCCGTCGGGAAGCCCGCACCGCCGAGCCCGCGGAGGTTGGACTGCTTGACCTCCTCGGTGATCGCCGCAGGCGGGAGCGTCTGGGCCTTCTGCCAGGCGGTGTAGCCGCCGGTCTCGAGGTACGCCGTGAGCGTGTGCGAGTCGGCACGCTCGAAATTGCGCGTGAGGATCTTCTCGGCCGTCACCGGAGACCCTCGAGGATCCGGTCGACCTTCTCGGGCGTCAGGCCGAACTCGTAGCGGTCGTCCACCTGCATCATCGGCGCGTGCTCGCAGGCGCAAAGACACTCGACCGACTGGAGCGTCACCCGGCCGTCAGCCGTGGTCTCGCCGACGTGGATGCCAAGGCGGCCCTGGAGGTGGGCGACGATCGCGGGCGCGCCGGCCAGGTGGCAGGAGAGGTTGTGGCAGACGGCGACGACGTGGCGGCCTTTCGGCGCGCGGAAGAACATCGTGTAGAACGTCACCACCTCGTGCACGTGGGCCGGCGTCAGGTCGAAGAGCCCGGCAACGTACCTCTCGACCTCGAGCGAGATGTAGCCGAACGTCTCCTGCGCCAGGTGGAGCACGGGCAGGAGCGCCGCCCGCCGGTCCGGATAGAGCCCCTGGAGCCGGCGGACTTCCCCGAGCTGCTCGGCGGAGAACGCGGGTGTTGGAGCGGGGACCTCGAGCCCGGCGTGGTCGGTGGGTGGCCTGCTGGAGGCGCGTGTGGCTCCGTCCGTCCGATCCCGTCCGCTCACCGGTCCAGCTCGCCGCCGATCATGTTCACCGAGCCGAACGTCGGGACCAGGTCCGCGACCATCTGGCCCTCGATCATCCGGTGGAGCGCCGCCATCGGCGGCAGGCAGGGCGGCCGACAGCGGACCCGGTACGGCCGGTCGCTGCCGTCGGACACGACGTAGAAGCCGAGCTCGCCGTTCGCCCCCTCGACCGCGAAATACGCCTCGCCCCGCGGCGGCCGGATGCCGTAGCCCTCCATGATGAGCATGAAGTGGTTCATCAGCCCCTCGATCGACCCGTACGTCGTCTCCTTCGGCGGCAGGACGATCCGCTTGTCGGGCGCATTGACCCGCTCGTGGGCCGGCCGCTCCGAGCCCTGGAGGTTGGGCGAGAGCGTGATCGGCACGAGGAGCAGCCCCTCCGTCTTGCCCTGCTTGCCCCGGTCCACGTACGCCGCGGGATCGATCGGGCGCCCGGCGGAGTCCACGTTGATCGGGCCGCCCGGGATCAGTGCGAGCGCCTGCTCCACGATCCGCATGGACTGCTCCATCTCGGCCATCCGGACGAGGTACCGGGCGTAGTTGTCGCCGTCCTTCTGTGTCGGGATCTCGAACACGAGCCGGTCGTACACATCGTAGGGCCGCGCCCGCCGCACGTCGTAAGGGACACCGACCGCGCGGAGCAGCGGACCCGTGATCGCGTACGCGATCGTCTCCTCGCGGCTGAGCGCGCCGACGCTGACCATGCGGTCCATGAAGATGCGGTTGCCCGTCAGGAGGCGGTGGACCTCGTCGAGGACCTCGCGGGTCTCCTTGAACGCCTTGGCCGTCCGCTCGGTGAACCCGTTGGGCAGGTCCGCCTTGACGCCGCCCACGCGCCCGTACGAGATCGTGAGCCGCGCGCCCGTCACGTCCTCGACCAGCTCCCAGAGGAACTCGCGCGCCTTGATCATGTAGAGAAAGACGGTGAACGCGCCGAGCTCCATCGCCGAGGCGCCGATGCACGTGAGGTGGTCGCAGATCCGCGAGATCTCCGACATGATGACGCGGATGTACTTGCACCGCTCGGTGACGTCGATGCCCAGGAGCTTCTCGACCGCGGCGCAGTAGCCGAAGTTGTTGATGAGCGGCGAGACGTAGTTCAGCCGGTCGGTGAACGGGATCGCGTTGTTGTAGCCGCCCTGCTCGCAGTCCTTCTCGAACGCGCGGTGGAGGTACCCGATCTCGACGTCGGCGCGAAGGATGACCTCGCCGTCGAGCTCGGTCAGGATCCGGATGATCCCGTGCATGGCCGGGTGCGCCGGCCCCACACCGACGTGCAGGCTCTGGCTCCCGCTGCCGGTCCCGCTCCCCTCGCCCAGCATGAACTCGCGTCGCGCCGTCTCCGCCATCGTCGTGCCTAGTTCGGCGGACCGATCAGCGGTTGGCGCCGGTCGATCGGATACTCCTTCCGCAACGGGTGACCGACGAACTCCTCGTACATCAGCAAGCGCCGCAAGTCGGGGTGGTCCGCGAAGCGCACGCCGAACATGTCCCAGACTTCGCGCTCGAACCAGTCGGCGATCGGCCAGAGGTCGATGGCGGTCGGCACCACCGCGTCGTCCTCGTCGACCCGCACCTTCAATCGCAGCCGGTGGTTGTGCGCGAGCGAATAGAGGTGGTAGACGACCTCGAAGCGCGGACCGTCCTCGCGCCCGGGATACTTCGAGTAATCGACCGCGGTCAGGTCCGTGAGCATCTCGAACGCGAGCGCGGGCTCGTCCCGGCAGTACGCGAGGACGCGCGGGAGCGCCTCGCGGGTCACGACCGCCGTGTGGTCGCCGCGGTGGTCGTGCGTCTCGACGACACCCGACCCGAATCGCGCCGTGAGCGCGGCGAGCATCGCCGCTCCGTCCATCAGTACCTCTGCGCCTGGGCGGCGATCTTGTCCTGGAGCTTCATGAGCCCGTCGATGACCGACTCCGGGCGGGGTGGGCAGCCAGGGATGTAGACGTCCACGGGGATGATCGTGTCGATGCCTTGGACGGTCGCGTAGTTGTTATAGAAGCCACCGGTGCACGTGCAGACGCCGAACGCGACGACCCACTTCGGCTCGGTCATCTGATCGTAGACCCGCTTGAGCACGGGCGCCATCTTGTGGCTGATGGTCCCGACGACGAAGAGGACGTCCGCCTGGCGTGGCGAGAACCGCGGCAGCCCCGCGCCGAACCGATCGATGTCGTAGTGGGAGCACGCCGTGGCCATGTACTCCATGCCACAGCACGCCGTCACGAACGGGTACTGGAAGATCGAGTATTTCCGCGCCCAGCCGATGGCCTCGTCGAGCTTGGACGTGAAGAAGCTCCCTAGTCCCATTCGAGTCCTCCCTTGCGCCAGATGTAGAGGAACCCGAGCATGAGGACTCCCAGGAACACCATCATCTCCGCGAACCCGAACCAGCCGAGCCGGCGGTAGATCACCGCCCACGGCCAGATGAACATGAGCTCGATGTCGATCAGGATGAAGAAGATGGCGATCGTGGAGAACTTGATCGCGAATCGCCCCTCGGCCACGGCGATCGGGTCCTTGCCGCACTCGAACGGCTCGGCCTTCACCGGCGTGAGCCGCCGCGGCGCGAGGAGTTTGGGGATGCCGAGCAGCGCGCCGGCGACGAGCGCCGCGAAGGCGAACGTCATGAGCAGAGGGGCGTAAGTCACTGTAGAGGGGTCCGCGGGGCCGGCGCCATCGGTGGGTGGCCCGCGACGAGGTGCGACCCGGCTCCGTTCGGCATGGCGCTGTTCATTCCATCCGGGGTCCGCGGGGCCGGCGCCATCGGTGGGTGGCCCGCGACGAGGTGCGACCCGGCTCCGTTCGGCATGGCGCTGTTCATTCCATCCGGGGTCCGCGGGGCCGGCGCCATCGGTGGGTGGCCCGCGACGAGGTGCGACTCGGCTCCGTTCCCCTGCGCGCTCCTCATTCCATCCGGGGTCCGCGGGGCCGGCGCCATCGGTGGGTGGCCGGCGACGAGGTGCGACCCGGCTCCGTTCGGCATGGCGCTGTTCGTTCCACCGGAGGCCGCGGCGTCCGCCTGACGCTTGGCGTGGTACGAGCTGCGGACGAGTGGACCCGCCTCGACATGGGTGAACCCGAGCTCCCGACCGATCCCCGCGAGCTCGGCGAACTCGTCGGGATGGTAGTAGCGCGAGACGGGCAGGTGCTGCGGCGACGGCCGGAGGTACTGGCCGAGCGTCAGGATCGACACCCCGACCGCGCGCAGGTCGCGCAGGGTCGCGACCAGCTCGTCCCGCTCCTCGCCGAGACCCAGGATGATCCCGGACTTGGTCGGGATCTCCGGCGCGACTGCGCGCGCGTGGCGGAAGAGCCCGAGCGCACGCGCGTAACGGCCGCCGTGCCGCGCGGCCTTGTAGAGGCGCTCCACCGTCTCGGTGTTGTGGTTCAGGATGTCCGGCCGCGCGTCGAGCACCGTCTCGAGCGACGCGGCGCGTCCCTGGAAGTCGGGGATCAGGACCTCCACGCGGCAGCGCGGCGCGTGCCGGCGCACCGCACGGACCGTCGCCGCCCAGTGCGCGGCGCCGCCGTCCGCGAGGTCGTCACGATTGACCGACGTGATCACGACGTACTCGAGCCCGAGCTCGCGCACGGCCCGGCCGATCCGCTCGGGCTCCTCGCGATCCTCCCAGACGGGCGTGCCGTGCGCGATCGCGCAGTAGCCGCAGTTGCGGGTGCACACGTCGCCCAGGATCATGAACGTCGCGGTCGCGTCCTCCCAGCACTCCCCGATGTTGGGACAGCGCGCCTCCTCGCAGACCGAGTGGAGGTTCCACTCGCGCATCCGACTCTTGAGGCGCATGTAGTTGGGGCCGCCGGGGGCGCGGACCTTGAGCCACGCCGGCTTGCGCCCCTCCGGGATGAGGCTCGAAGGCTGGATCACGGGAAGTGAGCGTGTCATTAGCACTTATCTCCGTCCGCTCAAACCGAATCATTATGCCATACGGCGGGAACAACGTTCGGGCGACGGGTGGACGAGAACGGAGAGTCGTTCGCGGTGGAGCGTCAGCCGGGGAACTAGCCTGGTCGGACGCGGGCGTGAGGGTCGCTCATCCCCTCCCTCAGGCCGAAATTCTCGAAATTCCCGTCGCCCACGCCTGTCCGAATCGGCTAAGCCAATCGTCGAGCTCGAGGGGTCCCCAGCCCGCCCACATCCACTTGCGGGTGGTCACCGTCGTGCCTCTGCCCCACTCCGAGCTGATCTCGAACTCGTCCATGATCCGCCGGACGCCCGGCAGGCCCAGCCCGAGGCTCCTGGAGGTGGAGAACCCGTCCCGCATCGCCAGCGTGACGTCGAGGATCCCGGGCCCGGTGTCGGCGGCCAGAACCTCGACCCCGCGCTTGCCGCCGTCGTCGACCAGCCTGAGGATGATCTCGCCGCTCGTCGCGTAGCGGACGATGTTTCGGGCCAACTCCGAGATCGCGGTCGACACGAGGACGCGGTCGGTGGGGGGGAAGCCGCACCATCCCGCGAGCTCTCGCCCGTTCTGGCGGGCCGCCACGATGTCCGTGTCGGAATCGATGGGCACCCTCACCTCACCCGCGATGAGCGCTTCCCTCATGCGTCAGTCCTTTCGATCCTCGAGTGGACGGCGATCCTCCACGCGCGATCCGGTGGGACGGCCCCAGTCCGATGGTGCCGAAGGGGGGAGTCGTTCGGCGCGATCCGCGCAACTTGCGATGTTGTTGCTCTTTTCCAGCGTCAGTCGCTAGTTACGCGGCAGCATCGGGTGTGCGCGCGTGCGCTAGTTTAGTACCATTTCAGCGGTGGTGTACGGGCAAAATACGGGGCTCTTGCGGGCGTAGATCGCGGCGATCATCTGCCCGCCAGCAGGCTCGACATCCGCCTTTGATACCGCGCCTGGCGCTTGGTGCTGATGCCGGCCTCGCGCAGCGTGTCCTCGGGCGTGGTCTGGGCCTTGTCGAGCCGCCGCCAGACGAACGTCCACAGCCGGTCCGTCTCGTAACTCAGAAAGCCAGAGTCCAACACGGTCATCCGTGAGCCTGAGCAAGAGCAAGAGCAAGAGCCGCTGATGACCCTGGGGGCTGTTGAGGCGCAGCGCCGGACCGTCTTCCTCAAGCATCAGCTCTATCCGCAGCGCGGTCGTTTCCGGGAGTAAACAGGGTCAGGCCGGCGGTGCGCCCATCGTCGGTCGTCGTCAGTGTGGCGAGGCGTTGTCTATCCTGGTTGATGAGGTTGAAGCATGTCGCGGTAACCGTGCCCGCGTCGAGCTTGGCGCACACGACGCTCGGAAACACCTCCGGCGGAGTCTTGTCGATCTTAGCCATGAGTTCGTCATCGCTCAGGCGCTTCTCCGGCTCACTGGCGGACCCTGGCGCTCTGCAAATCTTTTCACAGATTGACAACCTACCGGGGCGTGCTACAAGGGCCCACTCGAGAAATTGGAGGAGGTGTCCCATGCGGACCTTCGTCCTGCTCGCCCTCCTGATCCTCGCGGTGGCTCCGGTGGCGGACGCGGACACGACGTACAGCTACACGAGCGGAGCCTTTGCCGTCGTATCGGGGATTTATACTCCCGATGACCGCATCAGGGGCTACTTCACCGTCGCGGACAACTTCGTGCCGGAGCCTTATGTGCTCCGGGACTTCACGGCCGGCGTCGTGGCGTACAGCTTCACCGATGGCCATCAGACCTTGACGCAGGCCAATTCGACCGGCCGTTTCTCGTTGAGCCTCTTCGTCGGAGTGGACGAGTATGCGTTCTGGGGTGTGGCGATCACGAACCCGGAGATCGTCAGTGCTCCTCCCTTCTGTCCTGAGGCGTGTGTCCACAGCTTCATCAGCACGTACCAGTATGGAGATCGAGACGATTTTGGCGTTCTCAATTCGAGCAGCTTCGGATGGAGCGTCGCCGGAGTCCCGAGCCCCCCCGAGACCCGCGGGACAAGGGGCGTCTGGACCGTCACCGTCCCCGAGCCCTCGGCGCTCGTCCTCACGGCGCTAGGGCTCACGGGCCTCGCGGGCCTCGCGGCGTCGAGAGCCTGGGTCACTCGAGCCCCCCGAAATAGTCGCGCGTCCAGCCGCTCATCGAGCGCACCTTAGCTTTCAACTCCGTGACCCAGGGAGCTTTGATCTGCGCTCTGGCCGCATGCCACTTGTGTCTCATCGCTGCGCGCCTCCGTTTCGAAAAATCGTTGGCCGGGCTCAGCGGCATGCCAACCAACAGAATCTGTTCATGGCCGAGCCGGGCCAGGATTACGTCTTCACGGGCCGGAAGGGGGAGAAGTGCGCTCGTCGTCAAATGGGGTATCTCGTCGGCGGAGGCCGCGACCGTCGCGTTGAACTCCAGCTCGTCGATGAGCGCCTGAATTGGGCCGACGTCTGTCCTCGGCGGGACGGACGCGAGGAAGTGTGCCGACGTCTCGCAAAGCCTCAGCCACCGCTCCTTATGCAGACGTAGCTCCTCCGGAGTGAACTTCCGGCCCCGAGGATGACGATCATTGTAGGCATGGATCTCCGCGTGGCACTCGAAGCAGACCGGCATGGCATTGTCGATCGTATCGGGACCCCCATCGGCGCTGGATTGCATGTGGTCGAGTTCCATCTTCACGCCGCAGAATCGGTGGCAGATGCAGCAGCGCCAATGGCACCGCGCGAGTAGCTCGGTCGCCTCTCTCTCGGGAAACCTCCCCATGATCTCTCTCCGAGTCAGGCGAGAGCCGAGGTCCTGCGGTACGGGCTAAATACGGGCGTTAGCCTGGGCTGTTTCGAATTCGCTGAGGAAGATCACCGCGTTACTGAAACTTGGTGCCGAAGGGGGGACTCGAACCCCCACGGGTTGCCCCACACGCCCCTCAAACGTGCGCGTCTGCCAGTTCCGCCACTTCGGCGCAATGCGAACCCGGAGTATACCGCTACCGCGCGCGGCTGAC
>Ga0209235_1001113_pt1 | contig 14345 bp, 15 predicted proteins | sample GraSoi013_1_20cm_4_FD_185817 | JGI IMG/M metagenome (GOLD analysis project Ga0209235, IMG submission 185817) | Grasslands soil microbial communities from the Angelo Coastal Reserve, California, USA - Sample 09_25_2013_1_20cm (SPAdes) (version 2) | ecosystem: Environmental > Terrestrial > Soil >... | reverse complement strand
GGCTCCCACCGCGCGCGAGAGCGTGTTCTTCGGGAGCAGGCGTAGCAGCGTGTACGACAGCTCGGCCATCGGGCTGCGTTGTCTAGCAGGCCATGGCGCCCGGCGCTATTGCGGCTGCTGGGCCTGTGGCGCCGGGGCGGGCGGTGAACCGCCCGGCGGCGGACCCGGGCGCGCACCTGCCGCCGGCGGGCGAGCCGCCGTCGCGGTGGCGGAAGGCGGCGGCGGTGGCGGTCTCGGGTCCGCGGCCCGGCGATAGATCTTGCCGTCGACCACGAGGACGATCTGGCCGCTCAGCCCCGGCAGCTTGCCCCTGCATGCATCCGAAGGAGCGACGCGGTACACCGTGCCGGCAACGCCCGTGCCCTGCTCGGTGAAGGGCTCGTTGTCCATCAGGCACCCGCCGTTCTGCTTGTTCAGGTCGGCGACCGACGCGCCTGGCCCGAACGGGTCCAGCGGCTGCCCCGCGTCGGGCTCGCTCGCCGCGAGCACCTTCGAGGGATCGATGTTCACCTGTGCGGCGGCGAGGCTCTGCTCCGCGGCGGCGGCCATCTTCTCGCGCTCGGCGCGTTCCCTCGCCAGATCTTCTCGACCGTGCTGGATGGTCCGCAGCATGGCCTGCGCGCGATCGGCATCGATCGAGCGCGGATTTACCTTTCCCAGCAGCACCACCACTTCGTCCATCCTCGGATCGCCATAAGCGTCGTCGAGCTGGGTGGCGTAGAGCTGCTGGTAGATGGCGGTCGCCTGCTTGAAGTTCGGGTCGGGGTCTTTGTTGCGGCAAGCCGCGGACGCGAGCAACAGGAAGCTGAGCGCGGCGCTGCGGGACACGACGTTCCTCCTCGCGAAGAGCGACCTTCGACGCTAGCACGGCAAGTTCTGCGGGGCAGGTTTCCCGCGGTGGTCAGAAGTGGGTGGTGACGCCAATGGAGTCGCCCTGCAGATCCCACCAGAGCAAACCGCCCCCCGCGGCGGCCAGCACCGCGGCGGCCACGTAGAAGCCGCGGGCCAGGTTGGTGTCGCGATTGACGTCCGCATATCCCTGGACGCTGCGGGTATTCAGCTGATTGGCGCCAACGCTCGAGCTCGACGAGCTGGAGCCGGCGCGCGCGTTGAAGGCGGCCCCGATGACGGCGCTCGCCACCCCGGCGCCGAGCGCGGCGACGGCGACCGGGCGGACCCACGCGGGTTTGCGCGGCGCGGACGCCGAGATGGCGACCGGGAGCGCCGCCGCGGGCACCGCGACGACGGGAGGGGCGCCCAGCTCGATCTGCGCGTCGGTGGTGCGCCCGAACCGCACCTCGACGAACGTGCTGGTCTCCTGGGCCTTGTCCTTCACGCGCACCACGTGCTGCCCGGGGGAGAGACCTTCCAGGGGCTGCCCGAGGGGAAGGGTCCCCGCGAGCTTGCCGTCGACGAAGAGTTGCGCCCCTTCGGCGCCGGGGGCGTTGACCCGCAACGCGCCGGCGAACCTTTGCGGCGCAAGCAGCTGCACGGCCGCCTCGCGCACCATCTCGATCAAGGCATCCTGCGCGCCGCTCACCGGATGGGTGACGCGGCGGAGTTCCTGCCCCGTCCGCGCCTCGATAAGCTTCAAGTCGATCATGAAGGAATCGCCGAGCTGGCTGGTGGTACCCATGATCAGCTGGCGGGCGCCGGCGTGGGCAGCGCCCGCCGCAGCGCACGAGACCTTCGCCTCACAATCCGGCTCGCGTTTCAGCGCGTCGGCGACCGCCTGCGCGGGCGCCAGCCGGGCCTCGGGCAGGTGCGCCAGCTCGTTGCGCAGCGTGACCTCCAGGGCGTGGACCACGTCAGCGGGCACGCCCAGCGGGCGCAGGGGCAGCAGCGCAACGACTGGCGGCGCCGTCGAGGAAGCGAGCACGAGCGCCATCGCTGCCCACATCGCGGTCATTCTCCTACATGGGAAAGGTCGGTAGCGAACAAAATTACAGCACAATCGCCGCCTGGACTACACTCCCCCCGCGATGTGCCGCCTTTTCGGCTGCCGATCCCGGGACCGCGGCCGCGTATCCCACGAATTGTTTCATGGCGCAAACGCGCTCCGCGTGCAAAGCCGCGAGCATCCGGATGGTTGGGGTGTCGGCTGGTACGAGGACGGCACGCCGCGTGTAGTGCGCAGTCTCACCCCTGCCCACGGGGACGCAGATTTCGAGAAGCTGTCGCAGTTCGTGAGCGCACAGACGGTGGTCGCCCACGTCCGCAAGGCCAGTGTAGGGCGGGTGGCGGCAGAGAACACACATCCGTTCCAGCGGGGACCCTGGCTGTTCGCGCACAACGGCACGCTGCCGGACTGGGAGCGCGTGCGGCCGCCCCTCGAAGCCCTGATCGATCCGTCGCTGCGCGGCGAGTTGCGCGGCGAAACGGACAGCGAGCGCTGCTTCCTGCTCTTCCTCACGCGTCTGCGAGGGCACTGCGATCCGGAGCGCGCCGACGTCGGTTCGGCCGCGGCCGCGCTGGCGGAGACCGTCGCGCTCGTGCGCGAGATCGCGGAGCGCGGCGATGCCCGCGCGAGCACGACCTTTCTCGCGACCGATGGCCGGCTGCTGCTCGCGTGCCGGCGAGGCCGCACGCTCTTCTTGTCGTCGCCCGCTCCCGATCGGAGCGGCGCGTGCGGATACGTCGCGATCGCCAGCGAGGATCCCGGCGAGCCGCCTCCGGGCGGCAAGCGGGCCTGGCGCCTCTTGCCGGAGGAGGCGCTCGTCGCCGTGGACGAGCGGCTGCGGCTCAGGGTGACTTCGCTGCTGCCGCGGTGAGGCGCGAGGGAAGCTTTCCAGGCCCGGCCACGTCGCCGTCGCCGTCGCCGTTCACGTTCACACCCACGACGACGACAAACGTCGACGCTTGACGGTCACCGACCGCGGCTAATCTTCGTCGCGATCGTGGTGCTTGCCGCCCTTGTGCTCCTTCTTCCATTCCTTCTCCGCCTGCTTCGCCTCGCGCCGGCGCTCCTTCTCGTCCTCGCGCCAGGCGCGCCTCCGTTCCTTTTCCTCTTCCCTTGCGGCCTTCCACTCCGCGTGGTGGAAACGACGGTAGTGACCTGGCGGAATCCGCTGCAGCCCGAGCGGAACGAAGCGCGGCTGAACGTACACCCATGCGTGCCGGTGATCGCGGGCGCGATACCAGAGGTTTCCGCGGCGAACCCAGTACCATCCGTCGACGAGGAAGACCTCGTCGTCGAGGTCCTCGACGACCTGCACGCCTGGGCTGACGACGACGACCGGCGGCAGGACTACCGGGAGCGCGACGGTGATGCTCGCCTGGAAGACGCCGTCGGCACGCGCGGCCGCGGCGGCCAGGAAAAGAGAGAGGGCAACGATTCGCAATCCCTTGTGCATGCCTTCCAGACTCGCCAAGGATCGCGCCGCCCACAACTTTTCTCGCGATCAGCCCGCCGTCAGGGCGAGGTCGAGTCGAGCCTCGGGATCAGGGCGACTTCGATCCCGCGGCGCAATCCGGCTGGAACGACCGCACCATCGCCGCCAGCTCCAGCTCGACGCGCGCAAACGGCTGCGGCGTCGCGAAGGCCACCACCTGCTACCCGTGGTTCTTGTCGGCGAAGACGCCGCGGTAGTACTCGAGGTCCAGCGTCTTCGCGTGACCCCTCAGGTGCAGCATGGCGCCCACCGGCAGCACCTGGCGGCCGAGGTCCTCGAATTTCGTCATCCGGCCCTTCATCTCGTCGATCACCGCCTGCTCGAACTTCTCCTGGTTGATCCGCATCGTCGGCGCGACCGACTCCCCGATGATCAGCACGCGCTCCGAACACGATCATCCCGAGGACCACGCGCACGATGGCCCACTTCTGCAGATTCGCCTTCCCGGCGAGCAGACCGCCGCCAACGATGAGATCCACGATCATGCCCTTCACTTCGTGGTGTGCGAGGGGATCGCTCCCCGGACCTTGCTTGATCATCGTGAGCGCGTTGGCCGCGGCATTCAGCAGCAGCACGACGCCCGCGACGCGCGCGCCGACCGGAATCGCCTTCGCCGCTGCCTCCTTGCCCAGGCCGAGCACCGATCGCGCCGGGGCGACGAGGGAAGAGATGGCATTCGCGCAGCCGCGACAGATGCGATCGGCGGGCGTTTCCTGCGTGAGCCCGCATTGGGGGCAGGTGATGGACATGCTCATTCGGCCATCATACGGACGTCGCCGCCGCGAGCAGTTTTTCCGCTCGCGCGCCTGTGGCATGCAGGCGCACCTTGCGCGATCTCGGCCCGGCATGCTCGAAGGCGACCTCCAGCCGATCCGCCGGAAGCGCACCGCGCGCCCGATCGGCCCACTCGCAGAGCGTCGCCGCGGGCTCTTCGAGCAGGTCATCGAATCCCAGCGAGAACAGCTCCGCTGGATTCGAAATCCGGTACAGGTCCAGGTGCTGTAGCGGGACCGGGCCGCCGTACCGGTTGAGCAGGGCGAAGCTGGGAGAGCTGGCGGCCTCGGCGCCGGCCCCTTCGGCGACGGCTTTGACGAACAGCGTCTTGCCGGCGCCGAGGTCCCCGATCAGCGCCACGAAGTCTCCGGGCCGCAGCGCGGCGCCCAACCTGCGCCCGAGCGCGCGCGTCGCCGCGGGGCTCTCGAGGAAAAGCTCCCGGATCATCGGCCCCAGCGCCGGAACAGGCGCGGCAGCCCGGTGCGCGCGATGTCGCTGGCGACGAGCGGCGTCTCTCCCATCTCCGAGGCTGCGAGATCGCCGGCCGTCGCATGAAGGAAAACGGCCAGCCGCGCCCGTTCCGCGGTGCCGCCCATCCCGCCCCGGCGCGCCAGCACCGCCCCGGCGATCCCGGTGAGCACGTCGCCCGAGCCCGCCGTCGCCATTCCCGGGTTTCCGGCTGCGCAAATTGCGCTCGATCCTTCCGGATCGGCGATCACCGTGTGTGCGCCTTTGAGCGCGACGCAGGCCCCGAAGCGCTGGGCGGCGCGCACCGTGGACTCGACGCGGTCGGACAGCACGCGTTCGCTCTCCTCCCCCGTCAGGCGAGAGAACTCGCCCGGATGCGGCGTGAGCAGCGGCCGCGTCGGCGCGCGCCGGAACCACTCGGCGATCCGATCGCGGTGCTCGGCGAGGGCATTGAGCGCGTCGGCGTCGAGCACGGTCACTTCGGCGGCCGAGACGAGCTCGGCGATCAGAGGACCCGTTTCCGGTCCGTGCGGGATTCCCGGCCCCACGGCCAGTGCCGTCTTGCCCTTGAGCGCCTCGCGCAAGGGCGGCAGGTCCGCGAGGGAGAGCGGCCCGCTTCCGGGCAACGGAACGAACATCGCTTCCGGCACTCCATGCAGCGCCGGCGCGATCTCCGGACGCGCGGCAAGCGTGACCAACCCCGCCCCTGCCCGCAGCGCGGCCTCGCAGACCAGCGCCGCGGCGCCGCTCTTTCCCGCGGATCCGGCGACGACGAGCACATGGCCGAAATCGTTCTTGTGCGCATTGCGCTGGCGCCGGGGAAACTGCGCGAGCGCCCAGTCCTCGTCGATCAGCTCGCATGCCGGCCCTGCGAGCTTCTCCTCCAGCGCGCGCGGAATGCCGATGGGCGCGACCGCGATCCGGCCCGCGCAGTCCGCGCCGGGATGCAAGTACAGCCCGCGCTTGGGCGCATGGAGCGTGACGGTCACGTCTGCCCGGGCGATGTGCACCGGGTAGACATGGCCCGTGTCCGAATCGACACCGCTCGGCACATCCACGGCGACGAGCAGCGCGCCCCGCTCGCGGGCCGCGTTCAGCGCGCGGATCGCTTCCGCCTCCGCGCCGTCCGGCGGGCGGGAAAGGCCGCTGCCGAATACCGCGTCGATCAGCACCACGCCGGGCCCGCCGCGCAGCGTCCGCTTTGCCTCCTGGCCCCCCGCGGCGCGCCATGCCTTGGCGGCGAGAGCGGCGTCGTCCTTCAGCTGTTCCGGCGGGCGCGTGTACCAGGCGTACACCTCCGGCACGGCGTCGCGGAGCAGCCGCGCCGCCACCGACCCGTCGCCTCCGTTGTTCCCCGGCCCGCAGAAGACCACCACCTTGCGCGGAGAGTGCTCGGCGACGGCGCGCGCGACCGCCGCGCCGGCGCTCTCCATCAGCACCCGCGTGGGCAGCTCCGCTTCCGCCGCGGCGAGCCGATCGAGCTCGCGCTGCTCGGCCGCGGTGAGGAGCCTCATCCGATCAGGTCCTTCATGTCGCGCACGGCGCGCTCGAGCCCGGTGAGCAGCGCGCGGCAAACGATCGCGTAACCGATGTTCAGCTCGGTGATCTCCGCGATCTCCGCCACGGGCTTGACGTTCCAGTAGTCGAGGCCGTGCCCGGCGGCGACGCGCAACCCAAGCTTGGCCGCTGCCTTGGCGCCCTCGACGACGCGCGCCAGCTCCCGGGCGCGGTCTCGCTGCGTGCGCGCCTCGCAGTACCGGCCGGTGTGCAGCTCGACCGCTTGCGCCTCGGCGCGGTGGCTGGCCTTGATCTGCTCGAGGTCCGGATCGACGAACAGCGACACCTCCACGCTCGCGTCCCGCAGCGATCGGGCCACCTTGCGGATCTCTTCGCGGTTGGTGACGACGTCGAGTCCGCCCTCGGTGGTCAGCTCCTCGCGGCGCTCCGGCACCAGGGTCGCCGTGTCGGGGCGGTGCTGGAGCGCGAGGTTCAGCATGGTCTGCACCGCGGCCATCTCGAGATTCAGGGTGCCGTTCACGGTCTTGCGGAGCAATTCCAGGTCCCGGTCGTTGACGTGCCGCCGATCCTCGCGCACGTGGAGCGTGATCTGGTCGGCGCCTCCCAGCTCCGCGAGCGCCGCCGCGGCGACCGGATCGGGGTAACGCCCTTTGCGCGCCTGCCGCAGAGTAGCGACGTGATCGATGTTGACGCCGAGGCGCATGGAGGGGTGCCTCCCCGGTACAGTGTAGAACACATCCAGATCGAGCGCAGGCTACGCGCCGATCGCCTTCTTCAGCTCGGTGGCGATCTCCGCGGCGTAGCCGTCGATCAGCTTCTGGTCCGGCCCCTCGACGAGCACGCGGACCTTCGGCTCCGTCCCGCTGTACCGGACCAGCACCCGGCCGTTGTCGCCCAGCTTCTGCTCCACGTCGCGGATGGCGCGCATCACTCCGGCGAGCGATCCGAGCTCGGGCTTGTTCTTCACCACCAGCCCGAGCTGCGCCTGGGGAAAGACATCCATGCACCTCGCCAGGTCGGAGATGGGCTTGCCGCTCTCGACCATCACCGCGAGCAGCGCCAGGGCCGCGATGCTGCCGTCGCCGGTATTGGCCCGGTCGAGGAAGATCAGGTGCCCGCTCTGCTCGCCGCCGAAGCTGTAGCCTCCGCGCCGGAGCTCCTCCAGCACGTACCGATCGCCGACCCGGGTGCGCAGCACCCGCCCTCCCGCCTTGGCGAGGCACTGGTCGAGGCCCATGTTGCTCATCACCGTGGCGACGAGCGTCTTCTTCGGCAGCGCCCGGCGCCGGAGCAGGTCGAGTCCGCAGATCGCCATCACCGCGTCGCCGTCCACCACGTTCCCGTGCTCGTCGGAGATGATCAGCCGGTCCGCGTCGCCATCGAGCGCCATGCCCAGATCGGCGCCCGTCTTCCGGACCGCCTTGCACATCGTCTCCGGATGAAGTGCGCCGAAGCCGCGGTTGATGTTCTTGCCGTCCGGCTGGTTGCCGATCACGATCACCTTCGCGCCCAGCTCCTCCAGCACCGCGGGCGCCACGCGGTACGCTGCTCCGTGCGCGCAGTCGACCACGATGGTGAGCCCTTCCAGGGTCAGGTGCCTCGGGAACGTGTTCTTCGCATAGACGATGTAGCGCCCGGCTGCGTCGTCGATGCGGTAAGCCTTGCCGATGCTGGTGGCGGTCGGCCGCAGGTGGTGCAGCTTGTCGTTGGCGACCAGGTCCTCGATCTCCGCCTCGACCTCGTCCGGCAGCTTGAACCCGTCGGCGCTGAAGAATTTGATCCCGTTGTCCTGATAGGGATTGTGCGAGGCGCTGATCACCGCGCCCGCATCCGCGCGCATCGAGACCGTCAGGTTGGAGATGGCCGGCGTCGGCAGCGGCCCGCAGAGCAGCACGTCGACGCCCATGCTGCAGAGACCGGAGGCGAGCGCCGTCTCCAGCATGTACCCGGAGAGCCGGGTGTCCTTTCCGATCACGACCCGGTGGCGATGGTTGCCGCGCTTGATCTGGTAGGCCAAGGCCCTGCCGAGCTGCAGCATCAGCTCGCCCGTCATCGGATACACGTTGGCCGTGCCGCGGATTCCGTCGGTCCCGAACAGCTTGCGCGCAGGCTCCAGTGGTTTCTCTGCCAAGCGGACGGCCATGTTGGAGGCTCCCGGATTGAGACGCAAATCTTGGTGCCTCGCAGGCGGGCCGGCAAGCGCCGGAGCCGACTGTCAGACACCGGACGTCCGGATGGAATCCGCCACCGCCAACGCCTCCCGCGTCGCCGCGACGTCATGCACCCTCAACACCGCTGCCCCGTTCGACGCCCCGATCACCGCGGCAGCCACGCTTCCGAACAGCCGATCCGGCGCGGGCTTGCCAGTCGACGCTCCGATGAACGACTTGCGCGAGGCGCCGACCACCAGCGGGCGGCCGAGCTGTGTCAGCTCACGCAGGCGGCGCAGGAGTGTCCGGTTCTGCGCTGCCGTTTTCGCGAATCCGAGACCGGGATCGACCGCGATGCATTGCTCGGGGATTCCCGCTGCGCAGGCGCGTTCCAGCGCCTCCACCAGCTCCTGCTCGATCTCGCCGTGCAGGTCCGCATAGCGGGCGCGCGACTGCATGTCCGCCGGAGTGCCGCGCATGTGCATCAGGCAGAGCGCCGCGCCGCTCGCGGCGCGGAACATCTCCGGATCGCGGGTCAGTCCGGAGACGTCATTGACGATCTCGGCTCCGGCGTCGAGCGCGGGCGCGGCCACGGCAGCCTTGGTGGTGTCAATGCTGATGGGCACCTGGGTACGCCGGGAGAGCTCGCGTACCACGTGCTCCGTGCGGCGCCGTTCCTCGACCGCGTCGACCGGAGTTGCATCCGGGCGCGTTGACTCGCCGCCGACGTCGAGGATGTCCGCCCCTTCCTCCGCCAACTTCAGGCCGTGCGCGACGGGGTCGTAGGCACCGCCGTCGGAGAAAGAGTCGGGTGTTGCATTCACGACGCCCATGACCAGCGTGCGGCGCTCCGGCAGCTTGCTGCGCGGGAGCTTCCAGGCGCTGCCCGGCGCAGGCGTCTCGACGTTTGCCGCCCGCAGCATCAGCTCCCGGGCCGCCTCACGCGGGGGCTCGCGTTCGAGCGCATCCGCGAGGCTCCGCGCGGCCAGCCAGATCTGCGCGATGCTGCCGAACACGAGCGCTCCTCGCGCTCCCTGCAGGACCGGAAGGCCGGACTGGCGCATGCCTTCGGCCAGCACGCTTTCGGCGAGGACCGCCGCCCACCCGCGCAGGTTCGCGTCTGCCACCTCGCGCCCGATTGCCGCGCAGGCTTGCCGCGCGTCGGCTTCGCACTGGAGCTCGAGGAGTCGCATCGCGTGGACTGTACAGGACGTGGGAGGTTGACGTGAACGTGGACGGCGACGGCGACGTGAACGTGGCCTGAACGCCATCTTTCGGGCGATCGCGCCCACAGCTGTATAGACTACCCTGATGAACGACGCCGCTTTCATCGCCGCGCTGGAGTCGGGCTCGCTCCCCAAGCAGCTGATGAACCACGCCGCCCATCTACGGCTCGCGCTGATCTACCGCGGCGAGCCGGAGAAGGCGCGCGAGGTGCTGCTCAAATACGTGGACAAGGTCGGAGCGCACGTCAAGTACAACGAGACGTTGACCTGGTTCTGGTTGAAGGCGGTCAACGCGCACGAAGGGGACCTGGCGGCGCTGCTCGAGACTCCGCTGGCAGATACCAATCTGCCCATGCGGCACTGGTCGCCGGAAGTGCTCTGGTCCGACGCGGCCCGGGCCGGGTGGGTGGAGCCGGACTTGCGGCCGCTCCCGTTCTAGAGCGCCCACGGCCACGTGGCCGTGAACGGCTTTCGCGGCGCTACGCCTTCCCGGCCTCAGGCTTGGGCACGGGCGCCGTCAGGCCGCCGAGGGCGTCGAGGATCTTCGACTTCTCCTTCACCTCGGGCCGGCGGACCTCGTTCGGCTTCTGCGCCGGCGGCGGCTTGCTCTTGTTGAGCGTTCCGCCGCGGAGCAGCAGCTCGAGTTCCTCGCCATCCAGCGTCTCCCACTCGAGCAGCGCCGCGGCGACGCGATCCAGCGCGGGCTTGTTCTCCATCAGGATCTGCTTGGCCCGCGAGTACTGCTCGGTGACGATCTTGCGCACCTCGGCGTCGATCTCGATCGCCGTCGCCTCGGAGAAGTTGCGCGACCGCTGCGCGAACTCGCGGCCCAGGAACACCTCGCCCTCCTCCTCGCCGAAGGCGAGCGGACCGAGCTTCTCGCTCATGCCCCACTCGCACACCATGCTGCGCGCGAACTTGGTGGCGTGCTCGATGTCGCTCTTTGCGCCGGAAGTGATCTCGTTGAACTCCAGCTCCTCCGCGATCCGCCCGCCCATCGCCATGGCGATGCGGTCGAGCACCGAGCTGCGGTTCCAGTTCAACCGGTCTTCCTTGGGGAGCATCTGCGTCAGCCCCAGAGCGGGCCCGCGCGGAATGATGGTGACCTTGTGCACCGGGTCGTTGTGCTCCGTGAGCCTCGCCACCAGCGCGTGGCCGGCCTCGTGCCAGGCGGTGATCTTCTTGTCCTTCTCGCTGATGATCATCGAGCGCCGCTCGGCGCCCATCATCACCTTGTCCTTGGCGAACTCGAAGTCGCCCTTGTCCAGGCGCTCCTTGCTCTTGCGCGCGGCGATCAGCGCCGCTTCGTTCACCAGGTTCTCCAGATCCGCGCCGCAGAAGCCAGGCGTTCCGCGGGCGATGGCGTCGAGGTCCACCTCGGGCGAGAGCGGCGTCTTGCGGGTGTGCACCTTGAGGATGCCCTCGCGGCCCTTCACGTCCGGGCGCGGGACTACGATGCGGCGGTCGAATCGGCCGGGCCGTAGCAGCGCGGGATCGAGGACGTCGGGACGGTTCGTGGCGGCGATCAGGATCACGCCCTCGTTCGACTCGAACCCGTCCATCTCGACCAGCAGCTGGTTCAGCGTCTGCTCGCGTTCGTCGTGACCGCCGCCGAGGCCGGCGCCCCGGTGGCGGCCGACCGCGTCGATCTCGTCGATGAAGATGATGCAGGGGGCGTGCTTCTTGCCCTGCTCGAACAGGTCGCGCACGCGGCTCGCCCCCACGCCGACGAACATCTCCACGAAGTCCGATCCGGAGATGGAGAAGAAGGGAACGCCCGCCTCTCCGGCGATGGCCCGCGCGAGCAGCGTCTTTCCCGTTCCGGGGGATCCCATGAGGAGGACGCCCTTGGGAATGTGCCCGCCGAGCTTGGTGAACTTCTTCGGGTCCTTGAGGAAGGCGATGATCTCCTCGAGCTCCTCCTTCGCCTCGTCGATGCCGGCGACGTCGGCGAAGGTGACCTTGTTGTGGTTCTCGGAGAGCAGCTTCGCCTTGCTCTTGCCGAAGCTCATCGCCTTGCCGCCTCCCGCCTGCAGCTGGCGCATGAGGAAGACGAAGAGGATGCAGAGGACGCCGAGCGGCATCCAGGAGACGAGGAACTGGGCCCAGAGCGACTGCGAGTCTTCCTTCTCGAACTTCAGGGCCACGCCCTTCTGGCGCATCTTCTCGAGGAGCTGGCTGTCGAGCGGCGAGACGGTACGGAACTCCTGGCGATTCTTCAGCTGACCCTGCAGTACGTTCCCCTTCACGGTGGTCGTGGAGACGTCGCCTCGCTCGACCGCCGCGTAGAACTCGCTCGCGTCGATCTCCTTCGGCTCCGAGGAACGCTGCTTGGAGAAGATGGAATAGAACGAGAAGAAGAGCAGGATCAGGACTGCCCAGAGAAAAAAGGTCTTGTACGACTGTCTCACCTTGGCTCCTCGTCAGGCCTGGGATCCATCGTAGCAGAACAGGATTCGTGCCGCCGCTTGGACGGTAACGGTCCGTCCGAAGGCTTCATTTCCGGACGAAGCCGGAAGGAGATGCCGCCGCTGCCGCACGCCGGTCCGGGGCGCAGCCCCTCGACCCAGAAGATCCGTCCATGGGCATCGGCGAGGAGCGCCAGACGGGCACGCTGCTCGCGGGGAATGCGCGCGTCGATCCAGAGATCCGCGACCTTCTTCGTCCGCCCTGCGGCGGGGCGGAAGCGGTCGCCTGGCAGGCGACCGCGCAGCGTCCATGGAAATGGCGCTTTCGAGACATCGACCTCCACGCCCGCTCCGCCGATTGCCTCCACCTCGAGCACCCGCGAGGCCCACAGGTAACGGCCGGGCGCGGGGATCGCCACCTCGCCCGGCTGGGGATGCGGCTCCCTGCGGCCTTCGAATTTCACGACCGCGCGCCCCCCGGGCAGATCCGCGGCGCCCTCCCCGCGCTCGAGCAGCCGGAGGATTGCGTCGAGGTGCTCGCGTTCCGGGCGGATGCCCTGCTCGTTCGCGGCCGCGAGCAGGGCCCGCCGCTGCAGCGCCGGGTGGAGACGAGCGGCGCGCTGCGCGAGTGCGTCGAGGAGCTCGTCTTCCTCGGCGAAGAGGGCGGCGGCACCCGAAAGCGCCTCCTCGAGCCTTGGGTTGAATTCCAGGAGCGCCGGCCAGAGTGCGCGCAGTCTGGCGCGGGCGCGGGCTCGATCGGAGTTGTGCGGATCGTCCACCCAGCCGAGACCGTTCGCGCGGCAGCAGGCCTCGGTCGCGGCGCGGGAGACATCGAGGAGCGGCCGCACCAGCTCGATTCCGGGAGCGAGGACCCGCCGCCGCCGCACTCCCGCAAGCGCCCCCGGCCCGGCTCCTCGGAAGAGGCGCAGAAGAAGTGTTTCCGCCTGATCCCTGCGCGTGTGCGCCGTCGCGACGACTCTGGCGCCAGCGGCTTGTGCGAGCTCGGCGAGCGCCTCGTAGCGCGCGCTCCGGGCGGCGGCCTCGAGCCCGGGGCCGCGAGTGTTCAATTTGTCGATTTTCTTCAGGTAAAACTCTACGCCCAGGTGGCGCGCGAGATCCCGTACGCCGTCTGCTTCGACTGTGGATCCCGCGCGCAGACCGTGGTCCACGTGTCCGATCGCGCACCGGACACCGACCCTGACGGCGGAGGCCGCCAGCGCGACGGAGTCGGCGCCGCCCGAGCAAGCGACCAAGACGATGGTGCCGTGGGCCAGGCCGCGGGCGACCGCGTGTTCGACGCTGTCCGCCAGATTTCCCACACCCCCCACAGTGTAGCGCCGCATGGCGCCCTAGCGTCCTACGGACTTGCGCGTAGACTGTTGAGAATCCAATTTTCCAATCGGAAAAAGGGGGCATCGGACCAGCGGCGGGAACATCCAGCGCGGACAGCGGGTTCTGAACGGTGACGCGGCTCCCGGCCGCGACAAGAATTGCAAGTGAGCCTGGGGGTTCCCCCCTCCCCCTCCAGGCTCATGGGCTGGCCCAGCAAAGCTGCGGCCAGCCTTTTTTTCGGCGCGGCCACCGAAAGTGGCTTAGCGCCGAGGCTTGAGACTGTGCCTATCTCCGCTCATCAGCCCACCAAGCGTACGACGCAATCGAGGAACGTGGTGTGTCTGCGACGCAGGATCGCGACGCAGCACCTGAAGTACGCCGCTGCGCCGAACTCGCGCACGATGATGCCGCCATGGCGCAGGATGTCTTTCGTCGTGATCACGCCAGAGATCGACATCGGAGAAGGTCCTCGAAGGAGTGCTGACATGTGGTCTTGCGACCTTCATGCCAGCGACCTGCCGCTTGCTCTCCTGCTGTCGGTCGAGCGCCTCAGGTGTTACCGAGGGTAGCCGCGGCTGGAAGGAGGCAACGGCTGGTCGCTTACTTGACCCCGCTGTCGTCCACGTCTAGACACAGGGGACGGTTGTGCGCGCTCCGCGAGCGGCGGGCGCCCCTCCGCGGAGGATTTGATGGCAGGTACCGACAAGAGGAAGCAGAGCCTCTACTTCCCCGAGGACATGCTGCGGGAGATTCAGGAGGAGGCGAACCGGCAGGACCGCTCGCTCTCGTGGATCGTGCAGCAGGCATGGAAGATCGCCCGCAACGAGATCATGCGCTTCCCCTCGGTGAATGACGTGATCGGCGGCGAGCGGCCGTCCGAGGAGCGCGAATAGATGTCGGCCAACGACGCGCGCAAGCAGAGCCTGTACTTCCCCGAGGACATGCTGAACGAGATCCAGTCCCAGGCGCAGCGGCTCGACCGCTCCCTCTCGTGGGTCGTGCAGCAGGCGTGGAAGATCGCCAAGGGGGAGCTTCGCAAGGTCCCGTCGCCGAACGACATGCTCGACGACGATTCCG
>Ga0209235_1001112_pt1 | contig 14352 bp, 11 predicted proteins | sample GraSoi013_1_20cm_4_FD_185817 | JGI IMG/M metagenome (GOLD analysis project Ga0209235, IMG submission 185817) | Grasslands soil microbial communities from the Angelo Coastal Reserve, California, USA - Sample 09_25_2013_1_20cm (SPAdes) (version 2) | ecosystem: Environmental > Terrestrial > Soil >... | reverse complement strand
ACCGCTCCCGCGATCTCGGTGCCCGCCACGGATTTCACGGTCGCCGCCTGGTTCCGTTGGACGACGAATCCTTCGCCGTACTACACTGGAATCCAGGGAGGGGGCTTTTCCTGGGAGCTCCGCGTGCGAAACGACGGTCGATTTGCCGTGGTCTTCTATCAGTCTATTGCACCGGATGTGGTGACGGAGGTCGTCAGCCCGCTTGCGTACAACGACGGCGATTGGCATCATGCGGCCGGCGTGCTCGGGTCAGGCTTGGTGAAGCTCTATGTGGACGGATTACTCGTTGCCCAAGATACGACGAACGCTATTACCTCGGTCCGGACATCGACGCAGACCATCGTTGGGCAGGTTGCGAGTGATTTCGCCGGGGACATCGACGAGGTCTTCGTCTTCTCCCGAGCGCTGACCGCTGTTGAGATCGCCGCCCTGGCACCGCCTCCGCCGGCGGACGGTCCCGTCCTACACTACGACCTGGAAACGCTTACCACGAGCGGGCTGATGAAGGATCTTTCGGGACACGTAAATCACGGGACGATTTCGGGCACGACGGACGTCGCCGGGAAGGTCGGTCGGGCGAGGAACTTCGACGGAAGCGGAGACCGGATCACGGCTCCCGCGATTTCCGTCCCGGCCACGGACTTCACTGTCGCCGCCTGGTTCCGTTGGACGACGAATCCGTCGCCGTACTACAGCGGAATCCAAGGGGGCGGCTTCTCATGGGAGCTCCGGATACGGAACAATGGCCGGTTCGCCGTCGTGTTCTATCAATCCGTCGGCCCAGATGTGGTGACCGAGGCCGTAAGCCCTCTCGCGTACAACGACGGGGAATGGCACCATGCGGCGGCCGTCCTCCGATCCGGGTTGGTCAGGCTCTACGCGGATGGGGTGCTCGTCGCGCAAGACACGACAAATCCCATCGCCTCAGTGCGAGCATCTACGCAGACCATCGTGGGCCATGTGGCATCGGATTTCGCCGGAGACATCGACGAGGTCTTCGTCTTTTCCCATGCATTAAGCGATGCGGAGATCGCCGCCCTCGCCTCTGGCACCAGTTTCATTCTCCAATTCTCAAAAGCGGACCCGTCCTCAGGAGCCTCCCTCGCGTTCACAGAGCCGTTGTGCGGCCCGGCTCACTTTGCCACCCTTTCTCTGGCGGCGCCTTCGAATAGGCTTGAACGGACCTACTCGGGGACAATCGCACAATCGACTGGTCCGACCTCCTGGACGATGTGGCTCTCTCTTATGGTCGCCGGCACGAACATCCTTTGGTTGTCCCGAGAAAAACGCAGTAGTTACAACAGCTAGGCGGGATGATGCATACCTATCACGTCGATCGAGACAAGTGAGTAAGCGGGCCCCTAACGAGGCGCCAACTGCGAGAGGGGGGCTCGACAGGCAAGCGAGAATGCCTCGACCCTTAATCGGCGCGTCGAAGCAAGAAGTCAACTTACGCGGACGTACAGATGGACTTCGGCGTAAGGAGAAGAGGGATTGCCGTCCTTGAAGAGGAGGAACTGTATCTTCCAAAGGCCACTGTCACCGATCTGGAACGTGTAGGCTTGGGTCCAGTTTTGCCCGTCCGCCAACGTGACAGCGAATGTAGACCAGGTCGTGCGGTTGACCTCAACGGTGTCGTTAAACCCCGATGTGGCGTTATGGACGATCTGAACGCCCACGAGGTCGATGCGAACCGTGTAGTTCAATCTCGCGGCTTCGTGGTTTGCGATGCCGAAGATGACGGATCCGGGCTGCGAGAGGTTGAGAGCCGTCGGGTAGCCGGATGCATCGCCACCGGGGCCGAGGATGTAGAACTCCGTGAAAGTCTCACCGGGACGCGCCGTCGAGAGCACATACGTCAGGAACCCCAGATTAATCGCGATGATCGCCGCGAGGGCGACAGCTACTACGCTGCCGACGAACCCTCGTTCCCTCCACGTCCTCGCGGAGAAAGTGAAGGTCGCCGCCAACCGATCCGTCGCAGGCAACCTCATTCGTCGCCACCGAGCTGCGAGGCCGACGAGGGCCGCGAAGATTGCCGTCGACACCAGTATATGCGGGATATCCGCGCCAAACTGCGTCAGATCCAACAGCAGCCCAAAAAGTAGCACAAGCGAAATGCCGAGTCCGAAGCTTAGAGCTATCCGCGCAACCCAATCGATGTCCTTGTTCCTTGGGTATACGGCAGCCATGAGCACGTAACCGGGTGGGAAGACCACGATGAGGATTGCGAGAAGGTTGTGGACTGCCGTCGCAATGAGGACTCCGGTGATGCCGATTGTGTAGATGATTGCGACGGACAGGTCCCGCGGTTGCTCTCCGAAATGGATCCGCACCTTTCGCCCGGAAGTGGCACTTGCCTTTGGCCTTAAGAGCTTGTGCAAGAAATCGGGCCCTCGTCATGGGCTACGCAACTTCGGCCAGCCAAACCACTTGTCGTGCTGCCCTCTTTAGCAGTGGCACCCTTTCCAAGAGTCCGTCTACCTTGATCATTCCCGGCAGTCTCTCAATAATCCCGGAAGGCAACACACGGACGAACCTTCTACTGACTACGGTAAAACCGGCAACCTTTAGCAGTTTTTCTAGTAGAGCCCTCCGGAAAGCATTCCCTACCGTGAGAGGGGCTTCTTTGTAGTAATTCCTCCTTGCGGTTCCGACGATTTCTTTTAGAGAAGGCGGAGCCGCGAAATCCATCAGCGTGTGGAAAGAAAGTGGCACCTCAGTTATCAACATGCCGTAGTCCCTCAGCACTCTCCGAAACGATCTCAGAGCTGCGAGAACGCCCTCCTTTCCGTCCGGTAGGTGTTCGAGCACTTCGAAGTTCACCACGCAATCGGCTGTTCTATCTTTCAAAGGCAGCCGCCTTACGTCGGCTTGGACGAAATCCACGACCGCGCTTGTCGAAGAGGGCTGTCGTCTCCTTGCTTGGTTCAGCATGTTGCGGGATATGTCGACAGCGATTACCCTCTGAGCGACCGCAGCAAGAACTGTCGCGTGGCGACCTGGACCACAACCTGCGTCGACTGCCACCCCCAAAGCTGACCCGAGCGAACTTTTGAGGAACTCGAGCTCCTTGCGATGACAATACCCATACTCGTACCAGACGTCGTCAACGATGTCGTAATACGCTTCGGCAATCCCATCGAAATGCCTTTGGACCTGTCGTCCGGGGCTCTGTTCCGTCTCATCACCGACCTGCGACCAAAACGTTATTGGGTTCTATCGACTCAGTATGGTTCTGTACGCTCGAAGCGTCTTTTGGGCAACGACATCCCAGTTGTAGTTGCTTTCTATGTGGTTGGACAAATCAGTGTGTTTGGGTGTCTCGTACGCTGCCACAATCCCCTCCTCGATGCTTCGTTCGTCGGTTGGATTTACGTACCATGCTAACTCGCCAAAGTATTCCTTCGATCCTCCAACCGCCGTAACAACGACGTTTGCACCTGCGAGTCCAGCTTCCAATCCAACGAGTCCTGGTGTCTCGTAATAACTCGGCAGCGCGACAACCTTGCAGGCTTTGTACGCGGCAGCGAGGGTGGTTGAGTCGTGTGGAAGTGGCGGAAGGAACAGCACACTATCTGTTGCTTCTCTCTTACACAGGACGAAGTAATCCTCGTCCACGACCTCACCCAAAACAACTAGTTTGGTCTCCAGCCGACTTCTGACGAACGCCCGAATGAGCCTCAGCAGATTCTTCCTCTTCTCCACCCTGCCGACAAAGAGTACGAAGTCCTCCACCTTGTACCGATCGCGGAACTCTGAAGGATCTCCTTCTCTGAACCTTAGATCGACACCATTTGGGATCACCTCAAATTTATGCTTGGGTATCCTCGGAAACAGCCAGCGCAGCCACTCCGATTCTTCGTGGGAGTTCGGGAGTATGACGTCTGACATCAAGAGCAGGGGTTCAAGGAACCGATAAGGGTCCAGTACCTGGCTCAACTTGTTCCTCGGAGAAAGCCGTCTCATTCGAACTAGACTCCACCACAACGCAGCCTCTACAACGCCTTTCTCACTCCTGACAAAGGCGTATGAATCGAAGCATATTGGAGATAAGGAGACGCGGACAGAGCGTTTCTTCGCCAAGGCTGCTATCTTCAGAGCTTCTTGGGGGAAGCTGTTTGGATTGAATATGTGAACAACCCCAAATTCCTCCAGTTTGTCGTGCCACATATCGAAGAATTCGATTCTAATGTCCTCACCACGGCGGTTGATGCGATCAAGGGTCTCCGTGAGCTGTGTCTCCGCCCCCCCGTAGGAGTTCATGGCGTCCTGACGAGTGACGTAGGCTATCTTGATCATTGACTACCACATGGGCTTGTTCGGCTCTGAATTGACCGGACCTCCTCGTGAAGGCGAGTCAAGTCCATCATCCGAGCCAAAGACGCTGTCGGACGAGACCACAGATTCGTCCCTTTGAGGGTTCCTGCAGACCGCGGACTGCGAGATGAACAGGCTCCCACATCCCCATATCCAGCTGTTCGCCAGTGACGCCATTGTGCCAAGACCCCTAAAATCTCTATGCATATATTTCGACGCATGAGTTGTCGTAGACTTTGTTGTCGTGCTGGAGAACGGAAAAATAGATGGCCGAGGCGGTTGTCGGGACATACACACGAGGCCGCTCCGGTGAAGAAGGAATCAGGCCCTGGTTCACGTTCCAACACCTCAGAAAGGCGCTGGCCCCCTCAGGCAGCTGATTAGAACTTCCCCAAAGGACTCGAACCCTGGGAAAAATGCTTCCGTAGAGCAAGTAAGCGCCATAACTGTCAGCATACAACCAGCTGGATGCGGGAATCGAGGTCGCCGTCCATCTTGACCCGGCCAATTCCATCGAGTTGAACCGCGGATAGTCAATAGTTGCGTTCAGAGGCATCGAGGTGGGTGGATCACCTGTTACTTGGAACACGAACCCTGAGGTGAAGAGAAAGTAACTGAGAAGCAGAAGAACGATCGCCACGGTCGCGTCCTTCACACTCTTCGGCGATGACGGGTTGCGATTGTGGACCACATTCAAAGTCCTTTCTGCAACGGACCTCGCCCCCGTGACGCAAAACGGTCCTAGAAAGAACAACGCAATGTGATAGATTCGAGTCGCGTTCAGAGCGCCCGCGAAGTAGGGAATTAGCACGCTCAGCGCTAGGAGTGCCGCGCTGGTAAGTGCAAAACCAGAATACCAGAGGTGGGCTCCGTGTTTCCCACTCCTAAGGTAATTCAATAGACCGACAAGGATGCAGAACTCAGTCAAATACTGGATTGCCAAGTAGAGTTCACGAGGAATCGAGCGCACCTGCGTTGTCCCTAGCCCCACAGCCAGCAACACGTTCGGATCTCTGGTCTGCGGATTAAGGAGTTCAGAAAGACTGGAGTAAATGTGGCCTCCAACGCTAACAACAGAAAGAAGCGGTGACGACGTGCTGGTGTACAGGTACCACGCAAAAGTGAAGACAAAAACAAGTGTCGTGAAACCTAGGCCAATGTTCCTTGACGTTACCAGTTCAGTTTCAGATTTTCGGTCTCCTCTCAGAACGCGCTCGAATTCTGTCCTCAAAAAAGAACGACTGCCCCGCGAACGGAACGGAAAAAGAGCGTGGGTTCTTCTGGAGATCCTCACGAAAAGATATGCAGAGAGTAAGAAGAACAGAAATAGGTACGACAGTCCATAGTGAGAGACCGTCACTCCGAATCCGAAGATGATTAGGATCAACGTAGCGGCAGTCGACCGGGTCTTTTGTTTTAGATAGAGAAGGAAGAAGAGCGCAAAGAACAACTCCGCGATTTCCTGTCTCAATACACTGATCATCTCGGTAAAGAACACATAAAACGCCATGAAGAAAAACGCGCCCAGAAATGCTGTCTTCTCATCGAATACATCGCGAAAAATCAGATACAGGGCTACAGGTACGAGAGCAAAGAGCACGGGATAGATTACCTTGAACACCCAGATTGCATCTAGCCCCGTGAACAGGGAGTACGCCGTTGGAAGCACTGTGATGCTAAGCATCGAGTTGAGCTGCCCAGACACCGTCGGGTCCCAATAGCCTCTTGTCTGGACGAGTTTCTCGAAGTAGTACTCGATGTTAATGTCCCAGCCAGTCAAGTATGACGACACCAACGACTGATGCCAGAGGAGAGAAAGAGCGACCGTGAAGACGGCAATTGGGTAGACTCCTTTAGGAATAACATTAGTCAGACCGACGAGGAGGGGAACGGATCCGATTAGAACGATCAGGGCCAATAAGACCGAGTTGTTGCCATAGGCGTTCATCGCCGTAGCGCCGGCCACGCTTGCGACAATCAACATGATTAGGTACAGGATTGGTGCCAATGTGGCGCCTTTCAGGTCCCGCAGGATCAATCTGAACTCGGGCGCCCGCGCCGATGTTCTTCTTTGCCAGATTACAGCTGAACAACAGAAAACCCATACTGACAGTACCGCTACCAGATTGGTCAGCGACAAAGGTCTGGTTACTCCGAAAAACGGCAACGTCGAATTAATCACGAGTCCGAAGAACATGTCGAGCGCAATGCTGAGTCCAACCGCGTACAGCACTCCTTCAATTCTCTCCAAGCTCCGCGGCTGGAGGGCACTCAGCAAAAGGACCCCTGGGACGAACGTTAGGTAACCAAATGCGACGAACTCGCGAAGTACAGGCAGTCCCAGGCCTTGAGCTTGCAGTCCAACCACACCCCAAAGCGCGATTTGAAGGCCCCACACCTCGCCGAGGAGGCGCTTGACACCGACGACTTGGAGCTGGTCATCCTGGATGGAGGCGTCACCAACTGGCCTCAACGTGTCTCCTCCAGTACAGTCGTCGTCACGCTGCGTTTCCCCAAGCGGTCGTAGAGTCGGGCTAGGTGGTCGCCAATTTTGCCCCAGTCGTGTTTTGCCTTTGCTAGCTGCCTGGCGTTGGATCCTATTCTTTCCCGCTCCCCCCTGTGTTCAAGCAGGGACACGAGTGAGCGAATGAACTCGTCGTCGACGGAACGAACGATCAACGCCTCCTCGCGATTTCGCGCGTCGATGCCCTGAACGCCCTTCTCGGTAGCCACAACGGGTAAACCGGCTGCAAGGTAGTCTAGCATCTTGAGCTTGACTCCGGCTCCAGATACCAAGGGCACAATTGCAATATCTGCGGCCCTGAGGGCGAGGCGGAGGTCGCTCACGAAGCCGATCGATCTTACGTTTGCGTCCGCGAATTCCGGCATCCCCGCCCCGGCGATGAGGAATTGCGCCTCTGGGTTTGAGTTAACTAGGGCGGGCGCAATGAAAGTGGTAATTAGGTCCACAGCTTGAGCGTTTGGATGGAGAGAGTGGAGCCCGTGAAACAGGATTACAATCTTTGCCGGCGAAATGTTCAGCGCTCTCTTCGCGCTCTCCCGGGCGTCCGAGGTGGTTGGTTCTAGTAAGGGGCCGCCGGAAGGAACCACTGTGATTTTCGCTGGATTGACTCCATATCTCCTAGCCAACTCGTCTCTGTCTCTCGCGCTGCAGACAATGATGTGGTCCGCGACACGCTTACAGACGACTCGTTCGATTAGTGCCGTGTACCAGGGGACGAATGAGCGTTCCAACCAAGTGGAATTGTGCCCTTCCGCATAGGTTTCGGCGGCGAATTCAGCTTCCACGTTGTGGGCGCTATATACTAGTGGTATCTCGCGTCCGATCAACAGCATCAGCGCCATCATTCCGCTCGGATGAGTCGCCTCCACCAAGTCCAACTCCTCGCGGCGCAGGATTCTTCTCACGGTGGCGAAGAACGTCAGGTTGAAGTCTCGGAGAATAGGCAAAGACTTCCCGAATAGCTTGTAGTCGTTGAAGGCGTACACTCTCGCGAACTGCGAGTCTTCGATCCTGACAACTGAAAAGGGTTCTAGGACGACGATTTCGTACCCATGCCTCTTCAACTCAGCGACCAAATGGGAAAACCTGTTCTGTCCGCCGCTTACAGGATTTGTCAGTCCGTACGTGTGTGGAACCGAGAGAATCCTCATGAAAGCGCCTCCTTCCTGCCTTCCTTTTCACTGATCAGGAGCCCAAGACAACGCGGTAAGATTCCTCCGTCTCTTCCGCGATCCGCCCCCATTCAAGATGCTCGATTACGAACTTGCGGCCGCGTTCGGTCATCTGTTTGATGTCCTCTCCGTCTTGGAGAGTGCGAGAGATCGCTCTAGCGAGTTCCGCGCTATCGCTCACGGGGAATGTGATGCCGCCTCCCGTAGCTGCGATGATTTCACCGCATCCGGAATCGTCAGCAACGATAACAGGTCGCCTGCAAAGGAGAGCTTCGAATGGAACCAGACCAAAGATTTCGAACGATCCGGGATAGACCACTACATCGCTATCGACAAGCACGTTGAGCTTCTCAGGCAGGGTAACCAAGCCAGTGAACAGCACGTGCTCTTGGAGTGAGAGTTGCTTTATCATTCTCTCTACCTGCCGACCATATCCGTCGTCTGGTCCTGCGAGTACTAGCGACACGTCAACCCGGATGTCCAAGAGTTGACGGAAACTTTTAAGAAGAGTGTCCAGCCCTTTGCGGGAATTCAGTCGACCCAGGTAGGTCACAACCTTCCGGCCAACTAGGCCATGTTGACGGGAAAACGACCCTCGTGGTGGCAACGGTGAATATTGCCGTGCATCGATGCCGTTAGGGATCACCGCGATTTTGGAACTCGGAACGCCCATCGTCTCGTATTGTCGCTTTTCGGCGTTGGAGACCGCAATTAGCCTCGCCGCGTCCTGGAGGACGCTCTGTCCAACGATTGAGTCGAAAACGGTCTTGGCCAACTTCTTCCTTACAATCCTCGGAACGGATCCGTGAGCTGAAAGGAGGTAAGGGGTGTTTGTCCTGAGCGCGTGTTGCCGAACCACAACATTTTGGTAGGTCCGGAACGAATGAACATGAATTATGTCGAAGGTTTTTGCATGGCTACGTAAGAAGGCGCGGGTACCCGAGGGCAGGAACAGTTGGTGGTTCCACGCCAAGTAGTTGCTGAGATTGGGAAGGTAAAAGATCTCGAGGCTGCCGACGGTGTGCCGTCTTGTTTGGCGCTTAGTCGAACTGAACGCATCAGTCGTAAGCACGGTGACTTCATGTCCTCGACCCGCGAGAGCCTCGCAGAGTCTGTGAACTGTTTCGGGAGGTCCTCCGTAGGAGTAGGCTGGTGCGAAATACGGTGTTACTTCCAGAATGCGCATGAAAGATTGGCCCTCCTTGTCGGTTACTCGGGTTGTCGTCCTCCGGACCTCGGGCTTGGTTACCGCGTTGCGACGCATTTTTTCGATATATCATGGTATCGCTTCCTCATAGGCTAGCCCGCAGTTCAGTACCGCAGAGCTCCGCGGCCGACGTAGCACTGATGGAGGTCGAAAGTCTCGTCCCCAACGTCAGCGCATCGAACCCGACCGTCTTGCGTCGACCGGCGGGCTGGAGAATCGCATCGCAGGAGTTATATGGCCCTTGAAATGTCGAGGAGCAAACGACATATCAGATCAATAGAGGGTATCCTTTGGAGACTAGACATGTTCTCGTCACAGGCGGCGATGGCTTCATCGGCACGCAGCTTGTCCGTGAACTGGCTTCACGAGGCCACGATGTGCTCTCATCTGACTTGTACGGTAATGAGCGGACCGACTTCGTTCGGTGTGATGTGCGAGAATACCGCCAGCTCGCACGCGTGTTGGAGGCGCGCAAGCCCGACTATGTTTATCATCTCGCGGCTGAGTACGGCCGCTGGAACGGTGAGGACTATTACGAGAACCTGTGGTCGACGAACGCGATCGGCAGTAAGAACGTGATTCGACTCCAAGAACGTCAAAAGTTCCGGCTCGTATTCTTCAGCAGTGCGGAAGTCTATGGGGACTACCGGGATGTGATGAGCGAAGACGTGTTGGAAAGAATCCCGATCAAACAACTCAACGACTATGCGATCACAAAGTGGGCCGGAGAACTCATGTGCTTGAACTCCGCGGAACAATTTGGCACCGAAACCGTCCGCGTCCGTCCCGTGAACTGCTACGGCCCCGGCGAGCGCTACACCCCGTACCGCGGCTTCATTCCGAAATTCGTCTACCACGCGCTTCACAACAAGCCCTACATAGTCTACCGAGGCCACAAGCGCATCATCGACTACGTCGAGGACTCTTGTCGCACCTTCGCCAACATCGTGGACAACTTCATTCCCGGTGAGGTCTACAACGTCGCGGGCCGCACGGAATGGGAACGAGACATCAAGGCCTACTCAGACCTCGTCCTAAAGACTGTGGGTCGCGATGACTCCCTGATCACATACAAGGACGCGGAGCCCTTTACAACGAAGTCGAAGCCGGTGGACTGTTCCAAAGCAATCCGGGATTTGAAACACGACCCGAAGGTCACGCCCGAGGAGGGGATTCGACGGACCGTCGACTGGATGAGGCGCGAATATGGGATGGCGGTTTGAAATGGAAGATCCTTCCGAAGCCTTCCGTCGCAAGACCGTTCTCGTGACGGGCGGCGCGGGCGCCATCGGTTCCAACCTCGCACTTGCCTTGTCCGAGTTTGACGTAAAGCGTATTTTCGTCCTCGACAACCTCTCGTCTTCGCACGAATGGAACCTCCGCAGGGATCCGAAGATTCAGTTCGTCAAAGGCGACATCCTGGACGAGAAGGACCTCGCCCAGGCCTTCCACAGCCATCCTCAGGTCGTGTACCACCTCGCCGCGCACTTCGCGAACCAGAGCTCTGTGGACTATCCGGAGCTCGATCTCCAAGTCAATGGACTGGGCATCCTCAAGGTTCTCGAACATTCGCAGCGCGCCGGCGTCGACCGCTTTGTCTATGCCTCCTCAGGTTGCGGTATCTACGGGTCCGACACACCGATGCCGTTCTCGGAGGACTACGTCAGCATGGACTTGTACACGCCGTACCAAGTCACGAAGATGCTCGGGGAGCTCTACACGAACATGTTCCACAACCTGTACGACCTCCCCATCGTTAACGCGCGTTTCTTTAACAGCTACGGCCCGGGGGAGGTGCCGGGGAAATACCGGAATGTGATCCCGAATTTCTTCTATTGGGCCATGCAGGGACAACCCCTTCCTATCACTGGTAGTGGCGACGAGACGCGCGACTTCACATACGTGGGAGACATCGTGAACGGCCTCCTCGCCTGCGCCGCGACCGAACAGGCAGTAGGAGAAGCGATCAACTTAGCAACCGGACGGGAGATTAGGATCCTCGACCTCGCCAACTGGGTGAACGAGATTACAAGAAACAAAGCGGGCATCGTCTTCAAAGAGCGGCGAAATTGGGACAAGAAGAACCGTCTCGTGGCTTCGATCGAAAAGGCCAGAAGGCTCCTTCACTATGAACCGAGGATGGACTTCAAGGACGGCCTGAAGCAGGTCCACCGTTGGTTCGAGACGAACTGGGACAACATCCAGAAGTCCGCCGAGTTCTAGAGCGGGTCGTCCCTCGACTTCAACTCCCGTTCCTGCCTTCCGGGTCTGGATTCCTTGCGCATCCTCGTCCTCCAAGAATCGGATTGGATTGAGAGGGGGCCCCATCAATCCCATCATCTCCTCGAACGAATGGCTCAGCGAGGTCACGAGGTCCGCGTCATCGATTTCGAGATTGGTTGGCGGGAGCGCAGTACGCGAGAGCGGATTGCCCCAAGGCGTGTCGTTGCCGACGTGCACAAAGTGTGCGACGACGCCTCCGTCACCGTCGTCCGACCGGCGTTCATCCGTGTCCGGGTTCTCGACTACGTTTCATCCGCGATTTCACACAGCCTCGAGATTCGGCGGCAGATGCGTGAATTTCGACCCGATGTCGTAGTCGGTCTGGGCATCCTGAATGGCTTTGCGGGAATCAGGCTTAGCCGAAGACGCCGCATTCCTTTCGTCTATTACCTCATCGACACCTTGCATCGCTTGGTCCCGGAGCCTGCCTTCCGCGGACTCTCGAAAGTCATGGAGGAATCGAACCTCCGCCGGTCTTCGCTCGTCCTTTCGATCAATCAAACTCTCCACGATTATGCCATTGCGATGGGAGCTCGAGAAGTGCGATCGAAGGTACTGCCTGCGGGAGTGGACCTAACGCGCTACAATTCCGCCGATCGTCGTAGGACGAGGTCGGAACTAGGCCTCGCCGAAGACGACCTCGTTCTGTTCTTCATGGGGTGGATGTATCCATTCTCAGGGCTTCCGGAGGTGGCCCAAGCGATTCTCGGAGGAGGTCAGTCGACCAAGAATCTGAAGTTGCTCGTCGTTGGAAAGGGCCCTCTTTGGAACCGATTGCAGGCTCTGCGGAACGACGAGGGAAGCGGGAATCGAATCCTCGCCCTCGAGTGGCTCCCGTACGCGCAGATTCCCTCCTATCTTGTGGCCAGCGACATCTGTTTGCTAGCGGCTCAACGCGACAAGGTGATGCAAGACATCGTTCCCATCAAGATGTATGAGTATCTCGCGGCGGCAAAACCGGTCCTGGCGACCCGTCTTCCTGGCCTGGTCCGAGAGTTCGGGGAGGGTCACGGGGTTGTCTACGTGGAGGGTCCAGAACAAGTGGTTCCCCGCGCCTTGGAACTAGCTCGCAATGGATTATTGCCCGGACTCGGCGCGCAGGCGCGAGCCTTCGTCTCCGGGAACGATTGGCAGACGATTGCCGATACATTCGAGAACTATCTCAAAGAATTGGTCGAGCGGAGCGACACCGGATCGTAGGTCTGCATCCGAATACCGGTCTGCCTTCATCGCGCCGACAGTCGTGTCAGCACGTTGAGCGTGACACCAATGAAAATCGTGATTGTGCCGATGATTCCGAGGAACACAACGATGAACGTGTATCCAACGGCTAGCTGGTGCGGGGAGGTCGAATAGTACGTCTGAAGGACGATGACTCCGAGTGCCGACGCGATCAGGAGCAACGCCGCGCCCCCAACGCCGAAGAAAAGGAGGGGTCTCTTTTCCGAGACTAGTGTGATGATCCGGCCGAGGACGCTCGATCCGTGACGACCCGGAGAGACCTTTGATCCGTCGACGTCGTATCGAGCGTCGATGTTCACCTCTTGAATTCGGAGCTTCGTCTCCTGAGCTTCCATTAGCATCTGGGACTCGATGGAGAGCCCTTTGTCGGTCGGTTCGATAGCGTTCAGCGCTCGCGACGAGAATACGCGGAAGCCGCACTGGGAGTCCGTCAGCATGCCATTCTTCGTCGCGGCTGCGGTGGCGTAGTCAAGCGCACGCTTGCCGACTCGACGATACAGTGGCATCCCGGAGGTCTTCCCCCATCGCACGCCTAGGACCACGTCAGCCTCGCCGGTTAGGATCGGCTCGACGATTCGCGGGATATCCTTCGGGTCGTGCTGGTGATCTCCGTCGAGCAAGACTAGGACCTCGGGATGTCTCTCCCGGGCGAACAGCCACGCGCTTCGGATTGCCGTCCCTTTCCCCAGGTTTCTCGCATGCTGTATCACATGCGCGCCCGCGAGGGCGGCAATTTCGGCCGTGTCGTCCGTCGACCCGTCGTCGATTACGACGACCTCTTCGGCGAATTGTTTCGTGCGGAGCACCACGGAGCCAATCGTTGGACCCTCGTTGAAGGCGGGAATTGCAGCTAAGATGCGCAGAGGTCGGCTCCTTGCTGGAACGGGCTCGACGGTCGAAGGGCGGTAATCATTGACCGCCAGGAAATCCCTCCATGGGGGCGAAGCGCAGTTTCCGCGAGGGTATAAGAGCGTTTTGCCGTGAGGGGCGCTGGGTGATGTCTGGCCGTTGGCCTCGGGGGAGAGGCCTCGCTCTCGATCGCCTGATTCGTCAGGTACCTGGTTTCAGGTCTCATTATCGAGACCGAATTCCAACGCGGCGGACCAGATCCAACGGAATGATTATATTGTCAGAACACCTGTGTCGGGACTGGAACGAGGGGATTCGCGGCTCTCGCGCCGCGCGCCCTAAGTTCTGGGGGAGTTCCGCTGATGCGGACCGTTGCCGAAACACGTTTTCGTCGTGCGCCCTGGGGTCGGAAGAAGCATCTACTGCCGCTGCCCATCTTGTCCGTCGTCCTGATGGTCACCGTGATGGCATCCCCCGGCCTCCTGCGGATGACCGTCACGATCATTGACGACAGCAACCTCACGCTCACCGCGGCCGTCCAGAACGTCGTCCATCCGTCCGGACCGGATGGGAAGATTGTCGGCATCATGAGGGTAACGAATCACGCGTCCACGGACATCCGCCTCACCGCAGCCTCCGTGCGAATCCAATCGCTTGCGCCGGAGACGCCCGGGGAATCGCCGGACGGCCGGCTGGATACGACGATCACGATCAACGTTCCCCTCACCGTTGGCGCGGGAGCCACGGTGAACGCT
>Ga0209235_1001110_pt1 | contig 14371 bp, 17 predicted proteins | sample GraSoi013_1_20cm_4_FD_185817 | JGI IMG/M metagenome (GOLD analysis project Ga0209235, IMG submission 185817) | Grasslands soil microbial communities from the Angelo Coastal Reserve, California, USA - Sample 09_25_2013_1_20cm (SPAdes) (version 2) | ecosystem: Environmental > Terrestrial > Soil >... | reverse complement strand
CGGAGAGACGGTGTCCTCCACCGCCTGCTGGACCGCGCGCCACCGCACGCGCTGAACCTAGCAGAAGTCCGCTCCCGCCAAGGATCCACTTTTTTTGAACGCTACTCCGAGCGACATACCAGTCCTTCTACTGTCTCTGTCCGCTTCAACTTTCCCACCAAACTTCCAACTTCTTCTCCACTCCAACTCTTCACCAACTCCACCATCATCACGACTCCGGTGGGCAAGACGAGCTCGAAGTGCGGTTGCCAGTGCTCGGCGAGACGATCCTCGGCACGCCTGGTGCGGTCCTTGTCCTGACGCCTATCACGCTGTTTTTCTCGGTGGTCTGAGCCGGGACTAAAAGACCCTATTGCTGAAGTAGGGCTCGTTCCTGAGTAGGCTGTCACCATGCCAAACCCGAATGACCCGACGCGTCCGGGCGAGCCACCTCGGCCGCCGCCATTCGAGCCGGTGCGACCCCAGCCTCCCCCATGCCCCAGCCGCAGCCGATGCCAGTGCCCCAGCCGTAGCCCGCCCCGACGCCAGGGACACCGCCACGCGAACCCCCACAGGGGCAGAAGTAGCGCGCCGGTCGAGCCGATACAGACGACGGCGTCTGCAGCTCGCAGCGCCTCAACGCAAAGACTGAGGATCTCCTGAAAGTAGTCGGACGACAGCATGCTGTCTTTGTTGAGGAGCGGCGGGACAATGAGAGGAACGGCGTCCGCCCAGCGCCAGAAACTCACCTCAGGAATGTCGCGACGCATGGTAGCGGGGTTGAATTCGATATCGAAACGAGGGTGGACAGCGACGATCTGACGACCTGAAGAGGCTTCCGCTACGCCTGGCCGCAACCGAAAGAAGTGAATTGAGCCATGAGGCTTCAGCACGGTGGCGAGCCGTGAAAGACCCGACGAGGGGGACAGGTCCCGCGTATCAACGGGGCCTAGATGCTCGGGCATGACGAAGGGGACACCATGCGATCTCTCGGGCAGGTAAAGAAAGGGCGGCGGCATGTTCCCGATGTAGTCGAGGCATGCCTCTAAGGCCGCCGATCGAAATTACCTTTTGGGCTTGGACAACTATGGCTCCCTCGGAGGCGGCCAGCTTCAGTTGACAAGGTAATTTGTGCCAGCGGCCTAAGAGAATCCAGCGCCGACCACGACGACCACCCGCGGTCGCGCAGACGGTCTCGGACCTCCGGTAATCACCATGCATGCAGCATAGCAGTGAGGTTGGGCGGTCGGGCTCGCCTACGCTCATGGGTACCGTTGCCGAGCCGCGTCGACGTCCACCGAGCACGCGCCGGCATACGGTCCGGACAACCCTCAGAGACGTCGCCACGCCGGTCCGGCGTTAACTGCGCGGTGCAGCCGGAGGGAAGGTGTCGACCAAGCGTTTGGTGAGCCGCGCCCGAAATGTCTCGTCATCGAAAGGCGATCCCCAGCCAGCCGCCTTCGCGGCATCGAGCAGGCTCTCGGTCCAGCCAGCAAGCGCTGCTGGCGGAACTGCAGCGAGCCATGCCCCGTATGCATCCAGGCGCGTAGGTCCCATCGCGACGGCGACGTGCTGGCTGCCCGAATGGTTCGGTGGCTTGTACTCGGCGAGCTCAGAGGCGACACCATGCACAGCGAGCGCGTCTCGAATTGCCAACGCGAGCAAGTAGCAACCGCCTTGCGTCCACGGGCCCACCGGCGAGTCGACAAACTGCGGGTCGGCCAGCGTCGCGATCACCCAGACGTTTAGTCGACGGCGACGATCGGCTTCCGCGTCCTTCACTCGAAGCCGCGCGACAATCTCTAGAACGAGCGTCCAATGCAGAAGTCCGACACGTCGCACTTCGCTGGCTTCACGCAAAGGCGTGAACGAGGAATGTTCGCGGCGAGAGACGATTTCCGACGCGCAGGCAGTGAGCGCCTCGATGTAATCCGCGCGCGGCGAATCGAGATCGTACCCCATTGCTTCAAGGAACTCTCGATTTTCGGGTTCCTTCGCCTGCCGCGCCGACGACAGCCGGCGGCAGACCTCGGCCATCTCGGGATCGTTGAACGAAGCCGATTCGACGAGGACGCGATGCGCGAAATAGTTCCGTACGTCCGCGATGGCTCCCAGGTCGTCCAGAGTGTCGCGGCTGACGAGCCCAAGGGCGAAAGCGATCCGGGCCTTCCTCGTGAAGGTCTGCCCGAACAACTCCTTCGCCTCTCGGCTCTGAACTAGATATGTCCGCAGCAAGTCCTCGAGCAGGGCATCTAGGTAGCTGGCGCCAAGGATCGCGACGGTGAGGTCGCTTTGGTCGGCGGCAAACCGCGAGCTGAAGTCATGGGGATCCGGGAGCGCCATACTGAAGAATCGCCTCTATAGCATTCGCGAGCGCAGTTGACGTGTGTCCGCGTGTGTGCTACATGCGCAGCATGGGCAAGACACCGACGAGCAGTTTCCGACTCCCTTCAGAGTTGCTCGAGCGAGTCGACGAATACGCGGCGGAGCTCGCCCGTAACACGGGCCTGCGCGTGTCTCGTGCTGGGGCCGTCGTGAAGCTGCTCACGTCCGCGCTCGACTCGGAGGACGCGAGGAAGCGCAAGCGCAAGGCCTGACGGTTCATTGCCCCGTGCGGACGGCGCGCGTGCGGGGCGAGAAGCGAGCGGCGGCGCCGCGCGAACGGAACCGCCGCTATAGATCGCGCCCTCACGAGGAAGGACACGACCATGACTCTGCTCGCGGAGCGCCGACAGTCGCGCAGGAAGGCGGTGCGGTCATGAAGCGCAGGCAGCCGACCGATGTGATCGATCTCACCTCCGCACGCGCCGGCCGCGAACAAGCCGAAGCCGCCTTGGAGCGCGTCCGTGCTTTCGCAGGAGCGGCTCTCGCAGCTCCCTGACGGCCGGCCTGCCTCTTGGCATGCGCTGCCGAGCGCCGGCCCCGCAAAGAGACCCGAACGTTTGGGACCACCACCAGTGAGCTGGAAGAGCTTCGCACCTGGCTGCTCGCCGAAGGGTGCACCCATGTGGGGATGGAATCGACCGGGCCGCCCTCCTTCCTTTTTCTTTCCCCCCGATCACCAAGGTAAGACCCGACCCCGTTACCCCGGTGGTTGGGGGAGCGGGGTCGGGTCTCACCGCAGGTGCGCGATCACCTGTGCAGTCACCCGAAAGAGGGGCGGCCGGGGCCAGGCATTTCAATGGGATGCCCGATCTTGCCTGCCTCCGAGCCTGCCTTCGAGAGTGCCTTTCAGGGTGCCTGGTTTGACTACCACCCTCGAAAGCAGGCGCGAAGGCAGTCTCGAAGGCACCCTCGAAGGCGGCGCCACCACGTGGTGCCAGGACATCGCTTACACTCTTGGTTGCGGTTCAGCGGCGCGCGCGCAGTGCCGCCTCGCGAGCTCGGAAGTGCCGCGAAGTCCTGCTGCTGAGGTGGTCGCGCATGGCGGCGATGACGCGCATGCGCTCCGGCCCGGGAGAGAGGCGACGGAGCTGCTTGGCGTAGGATTTCACGGACTCACTCGCTGATGGGTGGAAATCGATCTGGGCTCCCATTGCACCGGCGACGCGGTTGAGCGTGTCGATGGTCGGGTTCGAGTCGGGGCTTTCGAGCTGGGCGATCGCGGGCTGGCTGACGCCGGCGAGCTTGGCGAGCTCGGCTTGGGTCAGGCCCAGGTCCTCACGCATCCAGCGTAGCTCCAGTTTCACGGCGAGCTTCGGATCGACCGGCACCCAGAGCACCGTTCCCTTCCGCGCCTTGAGCGAGCGAGGAGGACGCGGCGGGAGCATGCGCTGCTGCAGGTGCGACTCGAGCCACAACTCCAGCGCTTCCTTCGCCTCGTGCTCGATGTCCCGCCCTGGAGGCGCGAAGGTCTGGCAGCCGGGGCAGGTCGGGAAGTCTGCCAGCACGTTCTTGCCTTCCTTGGTCACGACTGCCGGGTAGCGCATGGTCATCTCCGCAACTTGATGCCCGCTGCCTTCTCGATGCTCTTCAGCGTGCCGATCGGCAAGTCGCCCGGGTGCATCGGGACCGTCACCAGACCGGACTTGGTCGGGTGGCGGTACTGCGCGTGCGAGCCCTTCGTACGCACGAGAAGCCAGCCGTCGGCCCTCAGGGCCACCCCGACCTCCCGTGCGGTCATGCTTTAGACATCATAAGGTTTACCTTATGTCCAGTCAACACCACTAGCTCGGAGACAATGCTGTTACTAGCATTTGTGACTCATCTTTGCTAGCCTCATCGCATGGCACGCACTCCTCGTAGCATCGAGCTGTCCAACATCAGCGTCCGGGTTCCGCTCGAGGTTCGGGCCTGGCTCGACCAGCGGATGAAGGAGACCGGCCGGCAGTCACTGAACGAGGTGGTGAACGATCTCATCGAGGACGCGCGCTCGTGGTATCGGCTGCCGGAGCCCATGATGGAGGCCTTGGACCGCGACCGGAAGAGCCGCAAGACGAAGGACTTCCGAGAGTATGTCGTCAATCTCCTCCTGGAGAGATACGTAGAGATGCATAAATGAGTCATGTATGTGTTGACTAGACTCTGGCGTGAGCTGTAGTGTTCGAAGCACCATGAACACAGCAGAGCAACTCCGGAACCGTCTCTGGGATGCGCGCGAGGCTGCGAGCTTCCTGAAGGTGTCGCGCTCATGGATCTACGCGCGTGTCGAGCGCGACGAGATGCCGTACATTCGGGTCGGCGGGCTGATCCGCTTCGTCCCTTCTCAACTGCGCGACTGGGCATTCACAAAGGATCGCATCAAGGGCTGACATGGCGAGCGTCTAAAGGAAAGGCGGTCGCTGGTGGATGCGCTTCAAGGACGCTGACGGCCGCTGGCGCGGCGCGCCCGCGAAAGGCCAGGACGAAGCCCGCCGCGCGCCTGGAAGCCCTCGAACGCGAGAGGCTCGCGCGCCAGCAGCGCGAAGGCCTTGTGCCGAGCGACGACAACCGCCGGCGCACCTTCGGCGAGCTCATGAACTTGTGGCAGGAGCGCTACGGGTCGCGGTTGCGGTCGCAGACGATCAAGCTCTCTGTCGAGAAGCACCTGCGTCCCGCCTTAGGCAAGCTGCTCCTCGGCGGCGCCGCGGCCGCCCTTCCCGCCCTGCTCAACTCGAAGATCGGTGAGCTCTCCCCGTCGAGCCTGAACCACCTCCGAGCGTACTGCCATCGGCTCTATGCGGTTGCGTCGATGCGCTCCGTCGGCTGGTGGATGGGCCCGAACCCGGTGAGCCGCCTTGAACTCCCGAAGTTCAAGGAGCCCAAGCGGAAGCGCCCGACCGTCGCCGCAGAACATGTGCCGCGCGTGCTGGCTGCGCTCTCGCCCGAGTGGCGGCCGTTGTTCGCAACGGCGCCGGCGCCGGTGGTCCCGCTCCGAAAAACTGCGACCTTTGCTACCAATTTGCTACCGGGAGCCACTTTCCCAAAAGACGAGGCCCCTGACCGCCTCGCTTTCGCGAGGAAGATCAGGGGCCTCCAATGGTCGGGGCGACTGGATTTGAACCAGCGACCACTTGCACCCCAAGCAAGTGCGCTACCAGGCTGCGCTACGCCCCGGTACGGGTCCAGCGGGGGCAGCGTCGTAACATCCGCCCCTGGACCCGTCAATCGCGGAAGCGAGCTTCAGGCGCTCTTGTTCAGGGCGTTCTTCAGCACCTGTGAAGGCCGGAACGTGAGGACGCGGCGGGCGGAGATCTCGATCTCCTGTCCGGTCTGCGGGTTGCGGCCGACGCGGGACTTCTTCTCGCGCACCACGAAGTTCCCGAACCCGGAAAGCTTGATCTTTTCGCCGCGCTCCAGCGTGTCCTTCAGCGTGTCGAACACCATCTCGACGATCTCGGCGGACTCCTTCTTGGAGAACCCGACTTTGCTGCACACGCTGTCGATGACGTCAGCCTTGGTCATGCGAAGACACTACACGGACACCGCCAACTCGGTCAAACCCCGAAGGAAATAGCCCTCTCTCGCTTGCCTGACGCGATGCGTCTAACCCAACTCCTCGGATGGCGCGCGCCCGCTCCGCCGCGCACAATGGCGCCATGGGCTCACTGCGAATGCCTGCTGCCGCCGAAGCGCTTCCGGGCCGGGACGAGCCGATGCGCGTCCCACCGAGGCATACCGTCCTTGGCACCCCGCTGCTGCCGCCGTTTCCGGAAGGCTCGGAACGGGCTGTCTTCGGGATGGGGTGCTTCTGGGGCGCCGAGCGCAAGTTCTGGGAGCTGGACGGCGTTTACACCACGGCGGTCGGCTATGCCGGCGGGTACACGAAAAATCCCACCTATCGGGAGGTGTGCTCCGGGGGCACCGGCCACGCGGAGGTCGTTCTCGTCGTGTACGACCCGAAGCGCGTGAGCTACGCCGAGCTGCTGCGCACGTTCTGGGAGAGCCACGATCCCACCCAAGGTATGCGCCAGGGGAACGACGTCGGAACGCAATATCGATCGGCCATCTACACGACGTCCAAGGCGCAAAGCGAAGCGGCGGAGGCATCGCGCGAGCAGTACCAGGCCGCGCTCGCGAAAGCGGGGCATGGGCGGATCACGACGGAGATCGCCCCCGAGCCGGCGCTCTATTACGCCGAGGACTACCACCAGCAGTACCTGGGGAAGAATCCGGGCGGCTACTGCGGGATCGGCGGCATCGGCGTGTCTTGTCCGGCAGGCGTTTCACGCTGAGGCTCTGCTACCCTGCGCACGATGCAGTTCTGGTTCGACTTCGGTTCCACTTACAGCTACGTCGCGGCGCTTCGTATAGAGGATGAGTGCGCCCGGGCTGGTGTGGCGGTGGAGTACAAGCCGTTTCTGCTGGGGCCGATCTTCACGGAGCTGCTGGGCATCAAGGACTCCCCCTTCAACGCGCAGCCGGTGCGCGGCAGATACATGTGGCGCGATCTCGAACGCCTCTGCGAGAAGTACGCGATCCCCTGGCGGCGGCCGACCGTATTCCCCCGCAACAGCCTGCTGGCGGCTCGCGTCGCTTGCTGCGCGGGAACGTCGATCGGCCCGCTGACGCGCGCGATCTTTCGAGCCAACTTCGTGGACGACCGCGACATCGCGGATCCCGACGTCTTGCGCCAGGTGATCGATTCCGTCGGCGTCGATGGTGCGCGCCTCGTCGAGGCGGCACAAACTCCGCCCGTCAAGGCGCGGCTGCGCGTCCAGACCTCGGAAGCCCAACGTCTTGGAATCTTCGGTGCGCCCGATTTCGTGGTGAACGGCGAGCTCTTCTTCGGACAGGATCGGCTCGAGGACGCGATCGCCTGGGCGAAGCGAGCCTAGGCCCGGATCTCCGCTCCCACGCGCGCCTTCAGCCGGTCGCGGATCGCGCCGCAGAGCGCGTCCGCTTCGGCGTCCGTCAACGTCCGGTCGGCGGCGCGAAGGGAGAGCCCGAAAGCGACGCTCTTGCGCCCTTCCGGCACGGGCGACCCGCGGTAGACATCGAAGAGCGTCACGCGCTCCAGGAGCTTGCGCTCGTCGGCGGCGCGGATCTCCTCGAGCAGCTTCTCCGCCGGCACTCGGGCGTCCACCACGAATGCGAGATCGCGCGCCACCGCCGGAAACCGCGGCACTCCGCGAAGCTGCTTCAGGGCGACCGAGTGGTCGAGCAACGCCTCCCAATCCAGCTCGGCGAGATACGTTTCGGCGGGCACCTCGAAGTGCGCCGCCACGGCGGGGTGGGCCTGTCCGAGGTACCCTGCCGGTTGACCCGCGACGATCAGCAGGGACGCGCTCGCTGGATGGAGCGCGGCGTGCGGTCCGGGCTGAAACCGCGGATCCGTGATCCCCATCGCCTCCAGGACGTCCTCGATGGCGCCCTTGAGGTCGTAGTAGTCCGCCGCGTCGCCACCGCCGCTCCAGCTCTTCGCTCGCCGCGCGCCGGTCAGCGCGAGCCCCAGCCGGCGCGGCTCGTGCACCGGCCAGGCCAGCTCGCCGGAGGGATGGCGCGCGTCCGGCTCGGGCAGATAGACGCGGCCGAGCTCGTAGAGCTTCACGTCGTGGACCCCATGAGCGAGATTGTGCCCGACGTTGCGCAGCAGACCAGCGAGAAGCGTGGTGCGCATCGCGCCCTGCTCCGAAGTGAGCGGATTCGCGAGGCGCACGGGCTTCCGGGGCGAGACGACCGCCAGGTCCTTCTCCGCCAGGAAGCTATAGTTGACCGCCTCGTCGAAGCCATGAGCCGAGAGCGCAGTTCGCGCCTGGGCGGTGACCCGCGTTTGCGGAGAGATCGCCGCCGTCTCGCCGACACCGGCAGGGTGCAGCTTGACCGGGATGGTGTCGTAACCGCGAAGCCGCGCGATCTCCTCGATGCAGTCGATCTCGCGCGTCAGATCGCGCCGCCAGGACGGAACGCTCCAGCGCCCGTCGCCCACTGGCACGAGTTGAAGGGCGCGCAGCCAGCGATCGACCTCCGCCTCCCCGACCGCGACCCCGAGCACCGCCGAGACGCGCCCCGGCCGCACCATCACCTTCACCGGCCCGCGGGGCGCCGGGTACACGTCGATGGCGCCGGGCAACAAGCGGCCTCCAGCGAGCTGGACGATCAGCTCCGCGCACCGGTTCGCGGCGTGCTCCGCGCCGCGCTCGTCCATTCCGCGCTCGAAGCGGTGCGAGGCCTCGGTGTGAAGGCCGTGTCGCCGCGAGGTGCGGCGGACTCCCGCGGGGTCGAACATCGCGCTCTCCAGCAGGATCCGCGTGGTCCGGTCGCCGACCTCGCTGGTGAGGCCCCCCATGACACCGGCGAGCGCCACCGGCTTCTCGCCGTCGGCGATGACGAGATCGTCCTCGCTGAGGGTCCGCTCCTTGCCGTCGAGCGTGGTCATCGGCTCGCCTTCGCGCGCCCGGCGGACCAGGATCCGGCGGCCGGCGAGCTGGTCCAGATCGAACCCGTGCAGCGGGTGTCCCAGCTCCAGGAGCGCGAGGTTGGTCGCGTCCACGACGTTGCTGATCGGGCGCACGCCGCAGGCGCGCAGCCGCTCCTGCACGTGCAGCGGAGAAGGGCCGATGTGCACTCCTTCGATCACGCGCGCGAAATACCTGGGGCAGCGCTCCGCGTCGTCGACGTCGATGCGCGCCGGCAGCTCGCCCTTCCCCGCCTGCCGCGCCTCGGGAATGCGCACCGGGACCCCGCTGATCGCGGAGAGCTCGCGCGCGATGCCCACGTGCGAGAGCGCATCCGGACGGTTGGGAGTGACGTTGACTTCCAGGATTGTATCGGGAAGCCCCAGCAGCTCGTCGAGCGGCTTTCCGAGGGGAACGTCCCGCGAGAGGATCAGCAGCCCGGAGTGATCGTCCGAAAGCCCGAGCTCGCGCGGCGAGCAGAGCATTCCCTCGCTTTCCACGCCGCGCACCTTCGCGCGGCGGATCTCCGTTCCGTCCGGCAGCTTCGCGCCCGGGCGCGCCATCGGCACGATGTCGCCCGCCGCGTAGTTCGGCGCTCCGCACACCACCTGGTGCGTGCCCGCGCCGTCGTCCACCTGGCACAGGCTCAGGTGATCGCTGCCGGCGATCGGCGTACGCGTGACGACCCGGGCGGCGACGACGCCAGGCCCGATGCCGCGCTTCTCGCTTCCTTCCACCTCCAGGCCGATGGAGGTGAGCATGCGCGCGATCTCGTCGTCGGAGAGCGTGACCGGGCACAGCTCGCGCAGCCATTTCAGCGAGATCTTCATAGCTGCTCCAGGAAGCGGACGTCGTTCTCGAAGAGCGTGCGAAGGTCGTCGAGGTCGTGGCGCAGCATCGCCAGGCGGTCGATGCCGGCGCCGAACGCGTAGCCGGTGATCCGCTCCGGATCGTAGCCGACGCCCGCGAGGACGTCGGGATTCACCATCCCCGCCCCAAGCACCTCGAGCCAGCCGCTTCCCTTGCAGAGCTTGCAGCCCTTTCCACCGCAGAGGGGGTGCGAGATGTCCACCTCCGCGGACGGCTCCGTGAACGGGAAGTAGCTCGGTCGAAGCCGGGTCTGGATGGTGGGCCCGAAGAACGCCTTGGCGAAGGCGTCGAGCGTCCCGCGCATGTGCGCCATGGAGATGCCCTCCTCCACGTGCAGGCACTCCACCTGGTGGAACATCGGCGTGTGCGTCGGGTCCGAGTCGGAGCGGTAGACCTTCCCGGGGCAGATGATGCGGATCGGGGGCTTCTGCGCGAGCATCGCGCGCACCTGCACGGGGCTCGTGTGCGTGCGCAGCAGCAGTTGCTGCATGGCGCCCTTCGCCGGCGGAGAGCCCGGCGGCGGAGGCGGCTGCGAGCCCGGGTCGAGAAAGAACGTGTCCTGCATGTCGCGCGCGGGATGGTCGGGCGGAAAGCCGAGCATCTCGAAATTGTAGAGGTCCCACTCGATCTCGGGCCCGTCGGCGACGTGAAAACCGAGCCGGGCAAAGATCCCGACGATGTCGTCCATCGCCTGGCTCACCGGGTGCCGGTGGCCGCGACGGCGGGTGCGCCCCGGCAGCGTGACATCGAGCTTCTCGCGGTTCAGCTCTTTGTCCATCTCCCGCCGGCCGATGCTCTGGCGCGCCTCCTCCAGCAGGGTCTCGAATTGCGCGATGGCGTCGGTGACCAGCTTCCCCAGGCGAGGCCGCTCGGCGGCGGGAACGGAGCCGAGCGACTTGCGCAGCCCGGAGAGAGAGCCGCTCTTGCCGAGGTACTTGACCCGCGCCGCTTCGATCTGCTGCTCGTCGCGGGCGCCCGACAGTTCCTGCCGCGCTTCGGCAAGCAATGCGTCGATCCGATCGATCACCTCGACACCCCTTCAGGAACGACGAAAGCCGCGCCGGTTCCCCGACGCGGCCTCGTTGCGAACTGCTCGAAGGCCTACGCCGCGGCGCGCTTGACGATCGCGGCAAACGCCTGCGGGTCGACGACCGCGATGTCCGCGAGCACCTTGCGGTCCAGCGCAATCTTCGCCTTCTTCAAGCCGGCGATGAAGCGCGAGTAGGAGACGCCATTTAGGCGCGCAGCCGCGTTGATGCGGGCGATCCAGAGCGAACGGAAGTCCCGGCGCCGCACCCGGCGGCCGCGGGAGGATTGCATCATCGCGCGCTCGACCGCCTCGATCGCCCGCTTGTACGTTCCGTGCCGCCGGCCGCGGAAGCCCTTCGCGAGCTTCAGGACGCGATTTCTCCGGCGACGTGCCTTGAATCCACGCTTGACGCGCATCGTTTCTCTCCTCGTCCACCACCGGGGACTTCCCGGAGGCCCGCCGCGGGCGGTGTCGGTGCGGCGCGTGTGGGTCCTGCTCCGACCTACTTCGGCAGCCCGTAGGGCAGCGCCCTCTTGAGGTGTTTCTCGTCCCGGCGCTCGAGGATGAGCGTATTGCCGAGCCGGTTCTTCCGCTTCCGATTCTTGCCCAGGGAGAGGTTGTGCCGCCGATTCGCCTTTCCGGCCTTGATCTTGCCGGTCCCCGTCATGCGGAAGCGCTTCACGGCGCTCCGCTTCGTCTTCAACTTCGGCATCTTGCGAGTCCTTCCGGGTACGCTGCGAAAGAGCGGCGCCTTGTACACGCGCCGTCCCGAGGCGTCAAGCCTTCGGCGCCTCTGCCCGCGGGGCGGCCACGGCAGCGGATTGCCCCACCGGAGCGGCCGGGCTGGCGCTGGGCTGCCCGGGCGTCGGCTGCCTGGGCTGCGGCGGTCGCGGCGCATGGGTAGCCGGGGTGGGAGCAGCCTTGGCGCGCTGCGACTGCAGCCAGCGCGGATTGGGAGCGAGAATCATGAACAGCAAGCGGCCCTCGAGCCTGGGCGCCTGCTCGACGATGGCGATGTCCTTCAGGTCCTGGGCAATGCGGGTGAGGATCGCCTGACCGATCTCGCGGTGGGTGATCTCGCGCCCGCGGAACATCACCGTGCAGCGCGCTTTGTTCCCCTCTTCGAGGAACTCGCGGATGGCCTTCGTCTTGAACCCGTAATCGTGCTCTTCGGTCTTCGGACGGAACTTCACTTCCTTGAGCTTCACCACCGTCTGCTTCTTCTTCGCCTCGCTGGCTTTCTTCTTCGCCTCGTACTTGAACTTGCCGTAGTCCATGATCTTGCAGACCGGCGGCTTCGCCATCGGCGAGACCTCGACCAGGTCGAGGCCGTGTTCAGCTGCTTTGGCGAGGGCTGCCTCGAGGGACAGGACACCCAGTTGCTCTCCCTCTGGACCGATGACTCGAAGCTCACGGGCGCGGATTCGGCGGTTCGTACGTGCGTCGCGGATGGCAGACTCCCTGGTTTGAGACCTTGCTGACAAAATGATTCCGGCGGCACCCCGGGCGATTCAAGGGGCTCCGCCGGCTTGAACCTACGCAATTGTGATCAAAAGTCCCCGCCAGAACGTGCGCATGGTAGCGGCTGCGTGTGGCGTGTCAAGCGCGCCACGCCCTCGCGTACTTGGCGGATCTCCGCGATCGTTTTGGTCGTTTGGCCAGGCGCGCCGCTTCAGTATGGGGGCCTCGCCTCCGCGGAAAGCTTCGCGGCGAAGGCATCCAGTTGCTGGAAGCCCAGGTCGGCCTCCTTTCCTTCGCCGTGCTTGCGCGGAGAAACGCCCCTGCCCTCCACTTCCTTGTCGCCGATCACGAGCGTGTACGGAATCTTCATCAGCTGAGCGTCGCGGATCTTCGCCCCCAGCTTCTCCGACGATTCGTCGGCTTCGATCCGCAATCCGCCTTCCTGGAGGCGCGCGTGCACCTCGCGCGCCCACTCCATGTGCCTGTCCGCCACGGTGATGATGCGCGCCTGGGTCGGAGCCAGCCAGACGGGGAAGTTGCCGGCGAAGTGCTCGATGAGGATGGCGATGAAGCGCTCGAAGCTCCCGTAGATCGCGCGGTGGATGACGACGGGCCGATGCTCCTTGTTGTCCTCACCCACGTATCCGAGCTCGAAGCGCTCGGGCGCGTTGTAGTCGAGCTGGATGGTCCCGAGCTGCCACTCGCGGCCGATGCTGTCCTTCACGGCGAAGTCGAGCTTCGGCCCGTAGAAAGCCCCATCGCCGGGGTTCTCCATCCAGTCGACGCCCGTCTGCTCGATGGCGGCCCGCAATCCGGCTTCCGCGCGATCCCACATTTCGTCGGTGCCGATGCGCTGCGGCGGCCGGGTCCCGAATTTCGCGCGGAAGCCCAGGCCGAGCGCGTCGTACACCTTCTTGATCAGCTCCGTGAGCCGCTTCACCTCGTCGGCGATCTGCGACTCCATCAGGATGACGTGCGCATCGTCCTGCTGGAACTGCCGCACGCGGGTGAGGCCGGAGAGCACGCCGGTGGCCTCGTTCCGGTGCAGCACGTCCTGCGTGTGATACCGGATGGGCAGCTCCCGGTAGCTGTGCTTCTTCATCTGGTAGAAGAGGTAGTGCGAGGGGCAGTTCATCGGCTTGAGCGAGAACGTCGCGCGCTCGTCGATGTCCTTCTCCTTCGACTCCGGGTCGAGCACCAGGAACATGTTCTCGCGGTACTTGCCCCAGTGGCCGCTCCGCTCCCAGAGCATCTTGTTGAACATGAGCGGCGTCTTGATCTCCTGGTAGCCGTTGCGCAGGCAGAGGCCGCGCATCGCGTTCGACAAGGCGTGGAAGAGCAGCGTTCCGCGGTGCGTCCAGAAGACCGCTCCGGGCGCCGCGGGATGGAAGGCGAAGAGATCCAGCTCCTTGCCCAGCTTGCGGTGGTCGCGCTTGCGCGCCTCCTCCTGCTGCTTGAGCCAGGCGTCGAGGTCCTTCTTGTCGAAGAACGCCGTGCCGTAGATCCGCTGGAGCTGCGGATTGCGATGGTCTCCGCGCCAGTAGGCGCCCGCCACGTTGAGCAGTTTGATCACGCCGATCCTGCCCGTCGAAGGAGCGTGCGGCCCGAGGCAGAAGTCCACCCAGTCGCCGTGCGAGTAGAGCGTCAGCGTCTTTGCGCCCTTGCTGAAGATGTCCTCGACGATCTCCTTCTTGAACGTCTCGCCCAGCTTGTCGAAGAGCTGCAGCGCCTCCTCGCGCGAGACCTCCTTGCGCACGAAGGGAAGGTCTCTCTTGATCTCCTCGTTGGCGGCCTTCTCGATCCTCTCCAGATCTTCCGGCGTGAACGGCTCCTTGCGGAAGAAGTCGTAGTAGAAGCCGTCCTCCGTGCTCGGGCCTATGGTGACCTGCGTGCCCGGAAAGAGCCGCTGCACCACGCTCGCCACCACGTGGGCGGCGTCGTGGCGGATCAGATCGAGGCCCTCGCGCTGCTTGCTCGTGACCACGGTCAGCTTGCCGCTGCGGCTGAGTGGACGGGACAGGTCCAGCTCCTCGTCGTCGAGCTTCGCGTACAGCGCGGCCTTGGCCAGCCCCGCCCCGATCTGCGTCTTCACGAAGTCCGCGACGGTCGTGCCTGCGGCCACCTGCTTGCTGGAGCCATCGGGGAGCGTGATCTGCAGCGTCTCGGACATGACCGACCTCTATAACGCGAAAAGCAGGGCTGGCGAGCCGGGCCT
>Ga0209235_1001108_pt1 | contig 14383 bp, 13 predicted proteins | sample GraSoi013_1_20cm_4_FD_185817 | JGI IMG/M metagenome (GOLD analysis project Ga0209235, IMG submission 185817) | Grasslands soil microbial communities from the Angelo Coastal Reserve, California, USA - Sample 09_25_2013_1_20cm (SPAdes) (version 2) | ecosystem: Environmental > Terrestrial > Soil >... | reverse complement strand
CCCGTGGCGGAGGCCAGCGCGATCGCCACCGCGCCCAGCGCCATCAGCAGCGACCCGCCGATCACCTGTCCGTACGTCGTCGCCGCACCGCCCCGCAGCTCGCCGAACACCAGCAGCCCCCACACGAGCCCCCACAGCTGGTTCGTGTTGGACAGCGGTATCCCCCGGCTGATCCCGACGTACTTCGCGGCATACTGCTGAAACAGATCGCCCACTACCCACACGAACCCGCCAAGCAAGAGCCAGAACAGCACGTCGCGCGCCCCGAACAAGTCCGCGGCGAGTGCGGCCACGCCCCCGCGGTCGGCCAGCGCGAGCGTCAGCATCATCACAACCTCGCCCACTGTGAAGAACGTGATGAAGGCGAGCGGGTTCATCCCGGTGAGGTAGGCCTTGCGGTAGGGGATGTACATCGTGCCCCAGAGCGCTCCCGCCGCGAGCGCCGCGGCGACGCCGCGGGCCGCGTGGCCACCAGGCGCGCCGGCAGACGACGCGACCGCGAGCAGCGTTGCGCCCCCGAACATGAGAACGGCGCCGCCGAGCACGCCGACCCGGCGCCCCCATCCGGCCCCGTGAAGCTCGTTGAAGAACACGGCACCCCACACGATTCCCAGCAGGCTGTTCGCGTTCCACAGGGGAAACGCAATGCTCAATCCGATGTCGCGGATCGCGAAGATGGTGAGCGTGTTGGCGACGGCCCAGAGGCACCCGGCGAGCACCGCCCACACGATGAGGTGAGGCGCCTGCCGCACGTCCGCCCCGATCGCCGCCGTCCCGCGGAGCAGGGCAGGCAGGCTCCACCGCGCCAGGAACACCCCCAGCACCATGGCCAGCGAAATCACGACCGGTGAGAGGCCGAGGGTCACCATCTTGGTCGGCGCCTCGGCGGCGCCCAGCCACGCGCCTGCGGTGAAGCCGCTGGCAATGCCGGCGAGCTGAAGGCGGCGCAGCCGGCCGGGGTCGAGGCCGGGGGCGGGGGCGGGGGCGGGGGCGGGGGCTAGCGGATCCACCACAGGACCAGTAGACCGGCGATGAGCACCGCGACGGGCACCCAGAGCTGGGGGTCACGCAGCATGGCAACAAATCGTGTGGTCACAGCGGCTCCTCAGCGAAGTGGCAGGCCGCGAGCTGCCCCGGTGCGACCTCGCGCAAGGCCGGCGGCTCCGTGCGGCAGCGCGCGTCCTTCTTGGGGTGCGGGCAGCGTGGGTGGAAAGGGCAGCCGGGTGGCGGGTGCGCGGGGGACGGCACGTCGCCCGCCAGTACGATGCGCTGGCGCTGCGCCTTGGGGTCCGGCACCGGCACGGCGGAGAGCAGCGACGTGGTGTAGGGATGGCGGGGGCCGCCGTACAGAGTGGGTGCGGGCGCGCGCTCCACGATTTTGCCGAGGTACATGACCGCCACCTGATCCGCGATGTGCTTCACGACCGCGAGATCGTGAGCGATGAACAGGTAGGTGAGCCGGCGGCGCTGCTGCAAGTCGGCGAGCAGGTTCAACACCTGCGCCTGGACCGACACGTCGAGCGCGCTCACCGGCTCGTCGAGCACGAGGAAGTTTGGCTCGACCGAGAGGGCGCGGGCGATCCCCACGCGCTGCCGCTGGCCACCCGAGAGCTCGTGCGGATAGCTCTGCGCGAAGCTGGGATCGAGCCCCACTTCCTCGAGCAAGGCCGCGATGCGTCGCTCGGCATCGGCCCCGCTCGCGATCCGATGGATCGCCAGCGGCTCGGCGAGCATCTGGTGCACCGTCATGCGCGGGTTGAGCGAGCCGTACGGGTCCTGAAACACGATCTGCATGCGGCGCCGCAGCGCGCGCAGCGCGCGTGCCCCGAGCGTGACCACGTCTTGACCGTCGATCGTGACGCGCCCGGCGTCGGGCTCGATCAATCGGAGGATCGCCCGCCCCACGGTGGACTTGCCGCAGCCCGATTCGCCCACGAGCCCCAGCGTCTGTCCGGGTGCGATCGCGAACGACACGTCGTCCACCGCGCGCACGACGGCACGCGGGGGGCCGAGCCCGAGCAGCCTGCGCTCGCCCGGGAAGTGCTTGACGAGTCCCCGCACGTCCACGAGCGCCGGCGTCACGAGTGCGGCGTCCGACGTCGCGGGTCGGTGAGCAGCCAGCAGCGCACGGTGTGGGTCCCGGGCTCTGCCCCGCCGCCCGCGTCGAGCAGGGGCGGTGCTTCTGCGCGACAACGGTCCCAGGCGTACGGGCAACGGGGGTGGAACCGGCACCCCTCGGGCCAAGCCGTCGCGGCGGGCACCTGGCCCGGAATGCCGTGCAGGCGGCCGTGCTCGCGGGCGGGCGGGGCGTCGAGCCGCGGCACGGAGGCGAGGAGCCCTTCCGTGTACGGGTGCAGCGGGCGCGCGAACAGCGCCGCGGTCGGCGCTTGCTCCACTACCTGACCGGCGTACATCACCACGACGCGGTCGGCGCTTCCCGCCACCACTCCGAGGTCGTGGGTGATCAGCATGACCGCCATGCCGAGCTCCGCCTGCAGCCGGTCGAGCAGCTCGAGGATTTGCGCCTGGATCGTGACGTCGAGCGCGGTGGTGGGCTCGTCGGCGATGAGCAGCTTGGGGTGGCACACGAGAGCCATCGCGATCATGACGCGCTGGCGCATGCCCCCGCTCATCTGATGGGGGTAGTGATCCACCCGTTCCTCGGGGTCGGGGATCCCGACGAGCCTGAGCATCTCGATGGCGCGGGTCCGCGCGGCCCGGCGCGACAGGCGCTGGTGCACGATAGCCGCCTCGGCGATCTGATCGCCCACCGTGAACACCGGATTGAGCGACGTCATCGGCTCCTGGAAGATCATCGCGATCTGGTTGCCACGGATGGCGCGCAGGTCACGGGGCTCGAGGGTGAGCAGGTTGCGCCCTTCGAACTCGATGAAGCTGCCGGGGCGGATGTGACCGGGAGGCTCGGGGATGAGGCGGAGAATGGAGAGCGACGTGACGGTCTTGCCGCACCCCGACTCGCCCACGATGCCGAGCGTCTCACCCGGTTGCACCTCGAAGGAGACGCCGTCCACCGCGCGCGCCGTGCCGCTGCCCTGCTCGGTGACGAAGTAGGTCTTGAGGTCACGCACGCGGAGCAGGGGCTCGGTCACACCGCCTCCCTGCGGGGATCGAGCGCGTCGCGCAGCGCGTCGCCCACCGCGTTCAGCGCCATCACCACGAGCGAGATCGCCAGTCCGGGAAACGTCGCCGACCACCAGGCGACGGCCATCTTGTGCCAGCCGTCGGCGATCATGTTGCCCCAGCTGGGCGTCGGGGAGGGGACGCCCATCCCGAGGAACGAAAGCCCGGCCTCGAGCAGCATCATGTGGCCGATGCCGAGGGCCGCGGAGACGATGATCGGGGCCGCCGCGTTGGGAAGGACGTGACGAAAGATAACGCGCCCGGCACCCGCGCCCAGCGCCCGCGCCGCGGCCACGAACTCGCGCTCGCGCAGACTGAGCACTTCCGCGCGCACCAGCCGGCTGGTCCCGAACCAACCGGTGAGTCCGATCAGGAGCACCAGGACCCAGAGTGCGATGTGCTCCCACAGCGCCACGGCCATCAGCAAGACGAAAATGCGCGGCATGGCGAGGCCCACGTCGACGAGCCGCATGAGTGTGGTGTCCACCCAGCGCCGGAAATAGCCCGCGACGGCACCTACCGCGGTGCCGACGGTGGCGGCCACGAGCATCGCCACGGCCCCGATGCCGAGCGACACGCGTGCGCCGTATACGACCCGGCTCCACACGTCCCGACTGAGCGGGTCGGTGCCGAGGAGAAATTGGGCGGAGGGCGGATGGTTGGGGTGTTCGATATCGATCTGGTAGTACGGTGGGTACGGTGCCACGACAGGTGCGGCGAAGGCGATGGTCACAAAGAAGGTGAGCACGAACACGCCGGGCCCCGCCGTCGGGTGGCGGAAGAACCGCCGCCCCGGCGCGGTCGCTCGCACGCGTCGTCGCAGCGCCGCGACGACGGCGAGCGCCAGCACCGCGGCCCCGCCCACCGCGAGCCAGTTCCAGATATTCAGGGGCCGCCCTCTCCTCCCCGCACCCGGATCCGTGGGTCGGCCACGGCATACAGCGCATCGGCGATCAGGTTGCCCAGCACCACCATCGCGCTCGTGAGCAGGGCCGCGCCGGTCACCACGGGGTAGTCGCGCTGGAAGATCGCATTCACGGCCAGCCGGCCCATCCCGGGCCACGCGAACACCGTCTCGATCAGGACCGCCCCCGTGAACAGAAACGGAAAGGCCAACCCGAACAGCGTGATGATCGGGAGCAGCGCATTCCGGAGTGCGTGCCCCAGCAGCACCCGCTGTTCCCGCAGGCCTTTGGCGCGCGCCGTCCGCACGTAGTCCTGGCGGACGACCTCGAGCATCGCCGCGCGCTGGTAGCGCGCCGTGCTCGCCGCGCCCACCAGCCCGAGCGTGAGGGCGGGGAGTGTGAGGTGCCAGAGGAAATCGAGCAGGCAGTACGGCGAATCGAGCCGGGGACACAGGATGGGATTGGTGATCCCGCCCGCGGGGAACCAGCGGAGCCACTGCGCGAAGACGAGCAGCAGGACCAGCCCCAGCCAGAACACCGGCATGGAGTTGACGAGCAGCGCGACGTTGCCGACCGCCACGTCGCCGAACCGGCCCGCCCGCACGGCCTGATAGATCCCGAGCGCGAGACCGAGCGCGAAGTCGATGAGCAGGGCGGCGAGCGCGAGCGTGAAGGTGTTGGGGATCGCGTCGGCGAGCGCGTCGGCAACCGGCCGGTGCAGCCCGAAAGAGTAGCCCAACTTCCCGTGGAGTAGGGCGGCCAGGTATTTCACGTACTGCACTTGCAGTGGCTTGTCGTACCCGAACACTGCGCGCTCCCGCTCGCACACGTCGGGTGGCAGCGGTCGTTCCCCGCCGCACGGGGTGCCTTGAGCGAGGTGAACGACAAAGAACGTGATGGTGACGACCGCGAACACGATGGCCATCGACGCGACCAGCCGCCGCACCAGCCACGCCGCCACCTAGCGCTCCACGCGGTCTCGATCCGTCAGTCGGTCAGCGGGAATGCGCCACGTGCGGAGCAGGGCGAGCCAGGAATCGGGGCGGATGGTCACGTCCGCGATTCGCTTGTGGACGGCCGCGACGTTCGAGGTGGCGAAGAGGAAAATCCCGGGCGCGTCCCGGTTCAGGGTCTCGACGGCCGCCCGCCAGGCGCGGCGGGCCTGGTCGCGGTTCGCGGCCGACGCCACCGCCTGGTCCACCAGCCGGTCCACCTCCGGGTTGTCGTACCGGCCGTAGTTGGAGCGCCCGAACCCCGCCGGCGTCCACGTCTGGGGAAAGCCCGACGAGGGCGTCGGGTCCGTGTTCCACACGTTGAGCAGCGCGTCGAATCGGCCGGCGCGGGCGCGCTCGTTGTACAGGCTGAAGTCGACCTCGTCGAGCTGGACGTCCACCCCGGCGATCCGGAACTGCTCCTGCAACAGCCGCGCGTACTGGCGGCGGACGGCGCTCGTCGTCGGGAGCAGCAGCCGGAAGGCGAGCGGTCGACCGCCCTTGTCGCGGATGCCGTCGCCGTCCGAGTCTGTCCAACCGGTCCTGGTGAGGAGCCGGGCCGCCTGGCCGCTGTCGTAGGGCAACTCACGAATCTCCGGGTCCCAGATCCACCATACCTGCGACAACGGGCCCGGTGGAACCTTGGCGAGGTCGCCGAACACGTTGCGCAGCACCCGCTCGCGGTCCGTGGCCATGACGAGCGCTCGCCGCAGGTCGCGGTCGCCGAACAGCGGGTGCGGTTTGGTGGAGTCGCCGGGCGCGGCCAGGTTGAATCCCACATAGCCGTATGCCGACCCCTTGTAGGGATAGGTCGCGAGCGCGGTGTCCGCGCGCGCGCGCTGCACGTTGTCGGGCGTGACCAGCACTTCGACGGCATCCGCGTCGCCCGTGATGAGCTGGGTCACCGCCCCCTGCTGGTCCGGCGTGAAGCGCCAGATCACACGCCGAAGGTGGGGCCGGCCGAGGAAGAAGGTCGAGTCTGCGGCGAGCTCGATGCTTTCACCGGCCTTCCAGGCGACGAAGCGGTACGGCCCGTCACCCACCGGCGCCCGCCCGAACGCGACGCCGCGCCACTGATCGCGCGGGACCTCCCGCAGGAGGTGCGCGGGCAGGATGCGCAGGTGGTACACGGCATCGTAGAACATCTCGGGGTAGCGCTGCCGGAACCGAATCACCACGGTCAGCGAGTCGCGCGTGGTGACCGCGGCGATATGGCGCAGGGAGGAGCGGAACGACGAGTTGACGAGCGTGTCCGTGTACGCGTCGTACGTGAATGCCACGTCCGCCGCCGTCACCGCCTGGCCGTCCTGCCAGCGGGCTCGCGGGTCGAGATGAAACACCAGCGTCGTCGGGGTGTCCCACTCCCACCGCTGAGCCAGCTGTGGCTGGAAGTCCTCGTCCCCGACCGTGTTTCCCGACGCCCCCAAGTCGGCGAGCTTGAGAAACAGCTGATCGGTCACATCCCGCGTGATCGAGAACTCGCTGACGGGCGGGAGCAGGATATCCGGCTCTCCGCCGGACGCGATGACCATGGTGCCGCAATATTCGCCGGTGCAACCGACCGGGCGCTCACACCCGGCGACCAGGATGAGGCTGGCGAGCGCGGCGCAGGTCAGGCCGGCACGTGGGCGGGCGGTTGGCATGGCGCCTAAGATTTCACCGCGATGCCTACCGGCGCCAGGTGCGAAAGAGGGTGGAGGTGGGTGGAGGTGATATCGTCGCCCCATGCCCGCACGACTGCTCCGGTAACTTCGTCCCACGCAATTCGTCGTCCCAATTCCGCGGAAAGCGTGGTTACCGTCCTGGTGACTTGTGGCTTGCGGCTTACGGCTGCAATGATCTCCTGCGAGCCGTCGAGCAGAATGGACCCATGCTGCAAGAATGCGTTTCCTTTCCGGACCTGCGCCGAGCCCACCAGCTTGCGACCGGCGACGAGTACCTCGCCGCCTACCGGGGTCGCGAAGCAGGACGTAGGCTGGTCGACCCGCGAGGCTGGTGGAGATTGGTGGGGGGCCAGCGTGGCATCGGCACCGAGGGACCGGAGCGCTGCAGCGATGCGTTCGTGGATGGTGTGGTACGCGTGACGTAACGAGCCGAACGCCGCCACGGGCGCGGCTACCGCGTAGGTCACCTCGTGCTCGTGCCACACGGCGCGACCACCTGTCGGTCGCCGCACCACGTCGAGCCCACGCCGCGCGATCTCCGTGTGATCGTAGCGGGCCGCAGGCTCGTTGCGGCCCAGCGACAGACACGGCGGGTCGAAGCGGTAGAGCCGCAAGAAGCTCAGGCCCGTGCCGTTGGCGCGGTCGAGCAGCGCCGCGTCGATCGCCATGTTTTCGGCGCCGGAGCGGCCCGCAGCGTCGAGGGAGAGTTGGCAGGCGCATGTCGCCTCAATCAGCGGCGAGCGCATAGGCCTCCATCGGCGGGCACACGCACACCAGGTTCCGATCGCCGTACGCGCCGTCCACGCGGCTCACCGACGGCCACACCTTGTGCGACCGCGTCCACACCGCGGGGAAGGCGGCGCGCTCGCGCGCATACGGCCGATCCCACGTGTCGGCGATGACGTCTTCCAGGGTGTGCGGCGCATTCGCGAGCAGGTTGTTGCCGCGGGGCTGCGTCCCGTCCTCCACCTCGCGGATCTCCTGGCGGATCGAGATCAGCGCGTCGCAGAAACGATCCAGCTCTTCCTTCGACTCGCTCTCGGTGGGCTCGATCATCAAGGTGCCGGCGACCGGGAACGAGACCGTCGGTGGATGGAAGCCGTAATCGATGATGCGCTTCGCGATGTCCTCCACCTCGATGCCGGCGGAGGCCTTGAAGGGCCGGCAATCGATGATGCACTCGTGCGCGATCAGGCCGTTTTGCCCCGTAAAGAGGAGCGGGTAATGCGCGGCGAGCCGGCGCGCCACGTAGTTGGCGTTGAGGATCGCCATCTTCGTTGCCTCCACGAGCCCTTCGCGCCCCATCAACGCAACGTAGGCCCAGGAGATCGGCAGGATCCACGCGCTCCCCCACGGCGCCGCCGACACCGTCCCGCACGGCTGCTGCTGGCGCAGCGGCACCACCGGGTGGTCCGGCAGGAAGGGTCCGAGGTGCGCCGCCACACAGATGGGCCCCATCCCGGGCCCACCGCCGCCATGCGGGATGCAGAAGGTCTTATGCAGGTTCAGGTGGCACACGTCGGCGCCTATGTCGGCGGGGCGGACCAGGCCCACCTGCGCGTTCATGTTCGCGCCGTCCATGTACACCTGCCCGCCGTGCGCGTGGATGATGTCGCACGCCTGCCGGATGGAGGCCTCGAAGACGCCGTGGGTGGACGGGTACGTGATCATGAGCGCCGCGAGCGTGTCCTTGTGCTCGGCCGCCTTGGCACGCAGGTCCCCGAGGTCGATGTTGCCGCTGGCGTCCGCCTGCACCGGCACGACGCGCAGCCCGGCCATCACGGCGCTCGCGGGGTTCGTCCCATGCGCCGATGTCGGAATCAAACAGGTAGTGCGGTGCCCTTCACCACGAGAGCGGTGATAGGCCCGGATCACGAGCAGTCCGGTGAACTCGCCCTGCGCCCCCGAGTTCGGCTGCAGCGAGACTTTCGGGAAGCCTGTGATCTCCGCCAGCATATCCTCGAGCTGGCGGAACAGCGTGCGGTAGCCGGTGGCCTGTTCCCGCGGCGCAAACGGGTGCAGCCGATTGAACTCGCGCCACGACAGCGGGACCATCTCGGTGGTGGCGTTGAGCTTCATCGTGCACGAGCCGAGCGGGATCATAGCCGATGTGAGCGACAGGTCGCGCCCTTCGAGCCGCTTGATGTAGCGCAGCATCTCCGTCTCGGAGCGGTAGCGATGGAACACCGGGTGCGTCAGGTAGGACGAGGTGCGGTGCAGCGACTCGGGGATTGAGGGGTCGGCTTTGGCGCCGAGGTCTTCCACCATGAAGGGCAGCACCTCGTTGAGCGAGAACGCCGTGACGAGGTCGGCGAGGTCGCCCAGCGCCGTGGCCTCGTCGAGCGAGATGCCGATCCGGGTGGGGGAGATGACCCGCAGGTTGATGCGGCGCGCCCGGGCGGCGTCGAGCAGGCGCGGCAGGACCCAGGACTCCACTTCCACGCACAGCGTGTCGAAGAACGACGCATGCACGACGCGGTAGCCGAGCCGGGTCACGGCCTGCGCGAGCAGGACGGCGAGGGTGTGCACGCGCTCGGCGATGCGGCGCAGCCCTTCGGGCCCGTGATACACGGCGTACATGCTCGCCATCACGGCGAGGAGCACCTGCGCGGTGCAGATGTTGCTCGTAGCCTTCTCGCGCCGGATGTGCTGCTCGCGCGTCTGCAGCGCCATGCGGAGCGCGGGACGGCCGGCGGCATCGCGCGATACGCCGATGATGCGGCCGGGCACGTGGCGCCGATGGGCCTCCCGCGTCGCGAAGAACGCCGCGTGCGGGCCGCCGTAGCCCATCGGTACGCCGAACCGTTGCGAGTTCCCCACGGCGATGTCCGCGCCCCACTCCCCCGGCGGCACCAGCACGGTGAGGGCCAGCAGGTCGGTCGCGACCGTCACGAGCGCCCCCGCGGCATGCGCCTTGTCGCAGAACGCGCGGTAATCCTCGATCTTCCCCTCGGTCGTGGGATACTGCAGCAGCGCGCCGATCACGCCGGGGCGGAACTCGAAACCCGCGGGATCCGCGATGACGGTCTGCACGCCGCGCGCCTCCGCCCGGGTGCGCACGACCGCGATCGTCTGCGGGTGGCATCCCTCCGCAATCATGAACATCGGCGTGGTGCCGGGGGGCACCTTCGCGACCGCTTCGGTCAGGTTCATCGCCTCGGCGGCGGCGGTGGCTTCATCGAGCAGGGAGGCGTTGGCGATCGGCAGGGCGGTGAGGTCGGCGACCATCGTCTGGAAGTTGAGCAGGGCCTCGAGCCGGCCCTGCGCGATCTCCGGCTGGTACGGCGTGTACGCCGTGTACCAGCCCGGGTTCTCGACGATGTTGCGCTGGATGACCTGGGGCGTGAAGGAGTGGTGATAGCCCATCCCGATGTAGGAGCGATACAGCTGATTCTGAGCGGCGAGACCGCGCAGCGCCTGCAGCACTTCGCGCTCGGTCCGCCCCGGCGGCAGCGCCAGCGGGCGCCGCAACCGGATGTCTTCCGGGATTACGGCGTCGATGAAGGCGTCGAGCGAGTCGTATCCCAACGTCGCCAGCATGCCCCGCGTCTCGTCGGGACTCGGCCCGATGTGGCGGGTCACGAAGCGATCGGCTGGGGCGAGGGAAGCGCGGACCGTCACCATAAGCGGAGTCGGCTGACCTCGTCAGGAAAGGGTGTGAGCCTCACCCGGCGCCAGCACCAGGACGCGGGCGCGGCCGCCCACCTGGCGCTTGAACTGCTCCGGATCGGCCTTGATCACGTCCCATGTATTGTAATGCATCGGAATCACCGCGCGGGGCTGCACGAACTCCACGGCGCGTACCGCGTCTTCGACGCCCATCGTGTAGTTGTCGCCGATCGGGACGAGCATCGCGTCCACGCGCCCGGCGAGCAGCTGCATCTCCATGGTGAGGCCCGTGTCCCCACAGTGATACACGGTGCGCCCACCCATGGTCAGGACCACCCCGCAGGGGTTGGTCGTGAACTGGCCCGTCGCGTCTCCCTCCACGGCACCTCCGTGGAACGCGGGCACGAGCTTGACCCGACCGAAGGAGAACTCCCGGGCGCCGCCGATGTGCATGGCATGCACGGTGGCCCCGCGCTCTCCGCAAAACCGGGCCAGCTCCGCTGTGGCGATGATCGTCGCGCCGTCGCGCCGGGCGATCGGGATCGCGTCTCCCAGGTGGTCTCCGTGACCGTGCGACAACAGCACCGCGTCGATCTTCGGGAGCCGCGCGAGCGGGATGTCGGTCGCGGGATTGCCCGTGAGAAACGGGTCGATGATCACTCGGCGACCGTCGGCTTCGAGCGTGAAGCAGGCGTGGCCGTGGAACGTGAGTGTGAGCATGCCTGACGACGCTATTGCCCGATCTGCTTCTTGTACGCCTCACTGGTCAATAGCTGGTCGAGCTCCGCGGTATTCTTGGCCCGCAGCTTGATCATCCAGCCCGCGCCATAGGGATCGCGATTCACCAGCGCCGGGTCGCCCTCGAGCGCCTTGTTCACCTCGGTCACCGTCCCCGCGAGGGGCGCGTACAGCTCCGACACGGCCTTCACGGCCTCGATCGTGCCGAACACGTCGCCGCGCGCAAAGACGGCGCCGACCTTGGGCAGGTCCACGAACACCACGTCACCGAGTTCGCCCTGCGCGTAGTCGGTGATGCCGATCTGCACGATGGCGTCGGCGCCGGTCTGCTTCACGTATTCATGCTCTTTGGTGTAGCGCAGATCGGCCGGAATGTTCGCCATGCAGGGTCGGGCTCCGCGGGCGTGAGAGGTCGCGGCGAAGGTTACCGGGGCACCGAACCTCTGTCAAGGCAACGGGTTGGCAGATGGAAACAGATCGGACCGGGGCGCCAGGCCTGCCGCACCGGGCTCGACCAGGAGCACCCGCCCGGCGCCCCAGGGCCGGAGATCGAGCCGCACCGCGACGGGGTCGGGGTCCTCCGAGAGGGACGTCAGCACGCCCGGACGGCCCGCGTCCGCCCACGCCTGCTCGGCCGCCGCTGCGGCCGCCGCGGTCGCGACGATGGCGTCGGGCGTCGCGGGCTGGCCCAGCGCCCGCTCGATCGCGGCCGCGTCGCCCGTCACGCGGCGGACCGCGAGTCCCGCGTCCGCGTAGCGGGCGGCGATCGGGTTGAGTGTCGGCTGTTCGCGCGCCGCCGCCGCGGCGAGCAGCAGCACGCGCGCGGGTCGCCCTCCCAAGGCCGCCACCGCCGCGCGGTGGCGCAGCTCGTCGAACGCCGCGCGAGCCTGTCGCTCGAGCTGCTCCAGCGAGCCCTCGTTCTCGATCACCACGTCGCTCTTCGCCCGCTTGCGCTCGGCGGGCATCTGCGCCGCGATCATCCGGTCGGCCTCGTCGTTCGAGAGCCCGCGCATGGCGCGCAGGCGGGTGCGCCGCAGCGCCACGCCCGCATCCACCAGGACCACGGCATCGAACTGAGCCGGGTCGAGCGCCTCGAAGAGCAGCGGGATGTCGTTCACGACGAGCATGTCGCCGTCCTCCCGGGCCGCGCGCAGGAGCTCTTCGCGGCGACGACGCACGGCAGGGTGGACGATCTGATTGAGCGCGTCCAGCGCGGCCTGGTCGCCCATCACTTTGCCCCGCAGCGCCGCCCGGTCGAGCGTCCCGTCGGAAGCCAGGACGTCCGCGCCGAAGCGGCCGGCGATCGCGGCCAGGACTTCGCCGCCGGGCGCCTGGGCCTCGCGGACGAGCACGTCCGCGTCGATGATCGTCGCCCCCCAGCGGCGGAACAGATCGACGACGGTGGACTTGCCGGCGGCGATATTTCCCGTCAACGCGACGTTTAGCACGGCGGCCAATGCGGAATGCGGAGTGCGGAATGCGGAATCGACGGTCGCGCTTCCATTCCGCATTCCACATTCCGCATTCCACATTCAGAGTAGCGCTGTCTGATCCTCATCCGCCCTCGGGACCTTGTGGCAGTGCCGGCACCTCGCCTCGTACGACTCCCGGCCCCCCACCATGATCGTCGGGCTTTCCCACAGGGCAGGCCGTCCGTTCACGAGACGCTGGTTGCGGCTCGCCGGGCCGCCGCACACCACGCAGATAGCTTGGAGCTTGTCGACGATCTCGGCGACCGCGAGCAAGGTGGGCATCGGACCGAACGGCAACCCGCGGAAATCCATGTCGATCCCCGCCAGCATGACCCGCACGCCGCGGTCGGCGAGATCGTTGGCGGCGGCGACGATCCCGTCGTCCAGGAACTGCACTTCGTCCACGGCGACCACCTCGGTCTCGGATCGCACCGCTCGGATCACGCCGTCGGAGCAATCCACCGGCTCGGCCTCGACCGTGCCGCCGTCGTGAGTGCTCACCGAGTACAACCCGGCGTAGCGGGCGTCCAGGTGCGACTTGAAAACCTGGACGCGCTTTTTGGCAATGACCGCTCGTCGAACCCGACGGACCAGCTCTTCGCTCTTGCCGGAGAACATCACGCCGGCGATGACCTCGATCCAGCCGGGGCGGGTGCCGTGGAACATGGGGGTGAAAGGGTAGTTTGGGGGTGGGGATCGGTCAAGGAAGTGCCGCAATCTTGCGGTTTTCCGGGGGATACCCCCATATTGTGGCGGTTTTATGCGGGTTTTCTCGTGCTACCCCGCGAAACAGGCGGAATTCCAAGGGTTTTCACTGCCCTAGACCCTCACAAGGAGACGCCGTGAACAAAGCCGAGCTGACCGCGGCACTGGCCATGCGAACCAAGATGTCCAAGGCCGACGCCGGCCGGGCGATCGAGGCCCTGTTTGACGATAAAGGGATCATCGCCGGAGAGCTGAAGAAGGGCGCAAAGGTCCAGATCACCGGCTTCGGAAACTTCGAAGCCCGCAAGCGCGCAGCGCGCATGGGTCGCAATCCCAAGACGGGCGGGGTAATTCAGATCAAGGCGTCGATCGCCCCAGCGTTCCGTGCCGGCAAGCAGTTGAAGCAGGTGGTGAACAAGAAATAACCCGACCGCGTGAGCGTCGGGTTTGTTGTTCACGGGCCGCCCCGCTGGGCGGCCCGTCGGCGTTGTGAAGGCTCTAGGCAGGACGCGAGAGCCTCAACCCCCGATGACACTGCCGACACGTCACGGGCTGCGGCGCGCGCCAGCGCGGCGCAAGCTCGAGCGCCTGCTCGGCGCCGCAATCAGGACACGTGCCGCGCGCGTCAGTGGCGAGCTCGGCCGCCCAGTCGCTGGAAGAACTGCCACAGGCCGTAGGCGAGGAATGACGGCACGAGGACGAAATGCGCCACGGGGATCAGCACCGTGAGGAGTCCGATCCCCCACCATTTGCCGAGCCCCGCCACCGCACGCCGGAAGCGCTGCTCGCGGTCGAACGCCTGAATGGTGACGGTGCCACGCGTGGGCTCGCCGTGGTAGCCGCTGAGGAGGAACGGTTGGATGCGCGTGGCCGGGGACGACACGGGCATTGTACCGCGGGGCGCTGCCTCGCGTTCCGACGGGCTACCGCTCCCGGTCGAGTCGGGCAAGCACCCGGCGCCCGCGGATCGTCGTCCCCGTGAGCCCCCGGACGGCCCGGTCGGCTGCCCCGGCCGTCACCTCGACCAGGCTGAATGTTTCACGCACATCGATCCGACCGATGTCGCCCTTCGGCACGCCGGCTTCGCGAATCAGCGCTCCCACGAGATCCTTGGCGCTCGCGCGGTCCTTCTTGCCGACCCCGACGAAGACTCTCAC
>Ga0209235_1001107_pt1 | contig 14405 bp, 9 predicted proteins | sample GraSoi013_1_20cm_4_FD_185817 | JGI IMG/M metagenome (GOLD analysis project Ga0209235, IMG submission 185817) | Grasslands soil microbial communities from the Angelo Coastal Reserve, California, USA - Sample 09_25_2013_1_20cm (SPAdes) (version 2) | ecosystem: Environmental > Terrestrial > Soil >... | reverse complement strand
AGGGGGTCGACGCGTACCGAGCCAGTGAAGTATTCGGCTGGCCCCTGGCTGGAGGGTTGCGAGCCACTTCGCGTGATGATCATCGTCTGCGAACCTTGCGTTAATTCGGCCGGGTGACCGCCGGCTCGAGAGGAAGCGGTGGCCTCCTCTGGGCGGGCGGATGGCGAAGCGAGCACGAAAAGCGAGCCTGCCGCTGCCGTCAGGAGTTTCATGCGGGCTCCTTCAGCGAGGCCATCTCGACAGCGAGAGAGGTGGAGAGGTCGCGGTAGGCCGCGATCTGCGCCTGGAGGTCAGCGATCTTCTGTTCGGCGAGGCCGATGGCATCGGCGCCGCCGATGAAGCGGCGCGGCGGCGGCTCCTCGCTCGCGACCGCGACCAGCGCCCGCGCGAGCTTCGCGGGGTCTCCGCCTTGCTGGCCGCTCTGTGCCTGCCACCACTTCAGCTGCTCCGCTGTGCGGTCGGCGTAGTCCTCGATGGACGGCTCGGCGTAGGTCACGGACGCCGCCTCCAGGAGCTCGGTGCGGAAGAACCCGGGGTTGACGATCGTGGTGGTGATGCCGAACGGCGCAACCTCTTGCTGCAGCGACTCCATCCAGCCCTCGAGGCCGAACTTCGCCGCGGCGTATGCCGAACAGAAGGCAAACCCGACGAGGCCGGCGGTCGACGAGATCGAGATAATGTGACCGGAGCGCTGCTTGCGCATGACCGGCAGGACGGCACGGGTTACATGCATCGGCCCGATGAGGGCCGTCCCCAATTGCCGTTCGATCTGCTCCGGCGTCAGTTCCTCGAAGTAGCCGGCAAAGAAGTTGGCGGCATTGTTGACGAGCACGTCGATGCGGCCGAACCGGTCGACGGCGGCCCGAGCCGCCGCCGCGGCGTCGTCGGGGTTGGTGACGTCCAGCTTGACGACCAGCAGGTCGTCCGACTTTCCCACGGCCTTGGCCACGGCGTCGGTGTCCCGGCCGGTGGCCACGACCGCGTGGCCGGCGGCCAGCGCGGCCTTGGCGAAATCGACGCCCATGCCACGGCCGGCACCGGTAATGAACCAAACCTTCTTGGCAGCCTTGTGAGGCATGGTACCTCCTAGATCCGTGTTCCCGCTCGTCCTTCGAGGCCAATCGTAGCGGGACAGTGCCCCCCTGAGTAGCCCGTAAAATCGAGAAGGGTTTGTGAGTATTATTCACAAATGGTGCGCGACGAGCTCAGCGTCCTATCTGCGTTCCTTGCTGTGGCGGAGGAGCGGAGCTTTACGCGAGCGGCGAAACGTCTGGGTGTGTCGACCTCCGCGCTCAGCCACGCGATGCGGGGGCTGGAAGAGCGGTTCGGCGTGCACCTGCTCGCGCGCACGACGCGCAGTGTGGCCCCGACACATGCCGGAGAGCAGCTCATCGCGCGTCTGCGCCCGGCGCTCGGCGACATTCGCGGAGCTGTGGACCTGATTACCGGGCTGCGTGACCGGCCGGCGGGACGCGTGCGTCTAGTCGTGTCGCCCATTGCCGCGACGACGGTGCTCGCACCGAAACTGGGACAATTCGCGCGCGAGTACCCGGACGTCGTGCTCGACGTGACCACCGATGAGAGCCGCGTCGACCTCGTCGCCGCGGGCTTCGACGCCGGCATTCATTTCGGGGAATTCATCGAACGGGACATGATCACGTTCCGCGTATCCCGGGACCACCGGCCGGCCATCGTGGCGTCGCCCCGCTATTTCGAGTCGCACCCCAAGCCGGCGTCGCCGCGTGACCTGCCAAGCCACCGCTGCATCAACTTTCGACACGGATCCGCCGGCGTATACCGCTGGGAGTTCGACAAGGGCAAGCAGTCCCTCACCGTCGCGGTGAACGGACCGCTGATCGTCGATGACGTGGAGATCATGGTCCGTGCAGCGATCGATGGCGTGGGTCTGGCGTTCATGTCGGAGGACCGCGCCGCGCCGCACCTCGCGAGTGGGGAACTCGTGCGCGTGCTCGAAGATTGGTGTCCGCCGTTCCCGGGCTTCTTCCTCTACTATCCCCGGCAACGGCAGCTATCAGCGGCACTCGCGGCGCTCATCGAGACCCTGCGTCTGTAGCTGTATCGAGCCTTTCGCCGCGGGTCGCCGAGACCCCCCCGACTTCTCCGGGAAATCGAGAGGGGTCTCGGGAGACCCCGGCCTCGTCACCAAGCCACTGCGTAATTCGAGAAAGCCACGAACAGCAGCGTGATCAGCGTCATCGAGTCTCACCCCCTTCCTGAGTGCGCCGGCCGAATGCGGCACCTCTAACGACACCACACACCCTGCGGTACCTTGGACGAGGGACAACGTGGCCGCCCGACCTCAACAAGGTCTCAACGCGCTGTTCCGGAGACACTTAGAGGCGTGGCTGGGAGGGCAATGGTCGCTCAGTTTCAGCTCAAGGTCTTCGGATCCCCCCAGCTCGCTCGCGGCGGCCGCTCGCCCGTCCGCTTCCGGACCAAGAAGCATCTGGCCGTTCTGCTCTACCTGCATTTCGAGGGACGAGCGCGCTCGATCCCGCGCGATCAGCTGGTCGATCTGCTGTGGCCCGACGTCACACCCGAGAAAGGCCGGCATTCGCTGTCGCAGGCCCTGCTCGCCATTCGGTCTCTTTTGGGCCCAGATGCGGTGACGGGCCGGGAACAGGACGTGCAGCTGCTCGCGGAGTTGCCGTCGGACCTCTCCACCCTGCGCCAGGGTCCAGTAGCAGCGATCCGTGTGGCAGAGCCGTTGCAGGGGCTCGACCAGTGCGCCGGCGCGGAATTCGCCCACTGGGTGGACGGCGCGCGGGTGCGGCTCAAGGCCCAGGCGCGAGACGCCCTCCGGGCGGCGCTCCAGGGGACGCGCGCCAAAGGCAATCTGTCGGACACGCATCTCGTGGCGGCCGCGCTATACGAGGTTGACCCGCTCTGTCCCGACGCGGTATACGCGCTCGCCGAGCGCTCCTTGCTCGACGGGGATACCGTCGCCGCGGTCCGGCTGCTCAAGGATCAACTCCGGCGAACCCAGGCCGAGCTCGGAACCAATCCCAACCCCGAGATCGCTCGGCTGCTCCGACGGTTGGAGCGCGGTGAGCGACCCGCGTTTCTGGCTCAGGCATCTCCGCTCCCGGAGCGGCTCACCCGGCCGCACCCGTTCGTCGCCCGGGAAGTGGAGCTGGGACAGCTGGAAGCGATCTGGAGTCGCCTGGGTGGCGCCGGGTACCAGACTTGCTTGATCAGCGGCGCGCCGGGGATCGGGAAGAGCTCGCTGATCCGTCGATTCGCAACCTCCCTGGGGGCGCGCGCGCGGCCCGTATTCATGGTCCCGTGTCAGGAAATCGGCCAGGGCATTCCTTATGCCACCGTCTCGGAGCTCATCACCGCGTTGGGGCGTGATCCGGCGGCCGGCGGGACGGACCCCGTCTGGCTGGCTGAGGCGAGCCGAGTGTGTCCGGGCCTGAGGACGATCTATCCCGGCATCCCCCCGGCTCCCGACGCGCCCACCGACTCGATTCGCTTGCGCGTGGCTGAGGCCGTGACCCGGATGATGGAAGCCGTCGCGGACAACGGCCCCGTGCTGCTCGCGTTCGACGATCTGCAGTTTCTCGATCCGGCGAGCCGCGAGGTGTTGTTCCTGATCACGCGGCGGCTGGAGCGGGTGCCCACACTCATCTTGGCCGGAGCGCGGGCGGGCGACGCGGAGTTGCGGCCCGAGGAGACCGGGCACGGCGGATTGGTCTGGAAGGAAACCATTCACCTGCAACCGCTCGACCGATCCCAGGCCCTGAACCTGATCCGCGACCACTCGGGTGATTCCGAGGGCGTGAGCTCACAGATCGCAGAAACGATCGTGCGACTGGCGCAGGGGAATCCGTATCACCTCGAAATGCTGCTGGCGGATTGGCGGACGCACCGGGCGCAGTCGCTGGCCGCGGCGGAGAGCTCGGAGGACAGCGGGCCGATCTCCTGGACGCCTCCGGAGGACTTGCGCGCGGCCTTTGCACGGCAATACGGCGGCCTTTCGACCGACGCGCAGCACGTGTTGCAGCTACTGTCGGTGGCGGGCAAGGCGATGGTCCCGAGTGAGCTGGCGAGTTTGCTGGGGCTCCAAGACGGAGTGGTCGAGCGGGCGGCGCTCGAGATGCTGGATCGCGGAGTCGGTCGCGTGGAGGAAGGGCGGCTGTCGTTCAAGAACGAGCTGCACCGGGCGTATGTGTACTACGCGATGGGGGAGGACCGGCGTCACTACCATCACGCCCAGCTGGCCCAGCGGCTGGCAGGCTCCCAGGACCGGAATCACCTCCAGCCGATGCTCGAACTGGTTCATCACTTCATCGGCGCGGACATGCGACATCAAGCCATGGAGACCGCGCTGCAGGCAGCCGAGGTCGCTATCGCTCGAGGCGCTCCGCAGGAAGCCGAGCGGGTCCTGACGCGGCTACTCCGGGCTTACGCCGTCGCTCCAGGTTCCAGACTCCGCTTGCTCCTGGCGCACTCCCTGGTCGCGGCCGGTCAGTACCAGCGAGGGCTCGATGCCCTCGCAGACTGGCAGCCCGATGCAGCATCCTCGACCGATCTGGCCCTGGCGGCCTTGCTCCGTGCCGAGGCACTGCAGCGCGCTCGTCTGGGCGGCGACGAGGCCATCATCGCGGCGGCGAAGGAGGCGATTGCGCTGGCGGAACGGGCCAACGCGGTATGGTTCCTTGCCCGAGCCAACCACATACGATTGGAAGTCAGTTTGGACGCAGGAGACCCGGCAACGCGGGCGGAAGCAGAGTCACTCGCCGCCAGAATGGTCGCGTCAGGTGCAACCCCCGAGTCCGTCGCCCTGGCCAGGCTCACGCTCGGGCAAGGCGCACTCTCGCGAGGCGACCTCGTCCAGGGCGTGGAACGACTCACCGAGGCCGCCCCGGTCCTGGAATCGCTGGCACTGCTGGTGGAGTTGCGCCGGGTCTTGAACACCCTGGGCATATGCTACAAAGGCCTGGGAAGGTTCGGGGACGCGACCAGTACTCTGAGCGAAGCAGTGGCAGTTGCCGAACGTTGCGGGCATCCAGCGGCGATCGCCCACAGCGGCATGTGTCTCGCGAACCAATACCACGACCTCGCCTTCTTCGATTCGTCGGTCAGGTGCTTCCGCGCGATTCTGGCTCCGCTGGAAGCGCTGTCTTCGCCACGCGCATCGGTGGAAGCGTACTCCAGCATCGCACGATTTGCCCTCGTCTTGGCCAGCGTGCCGGAAGCGGAGAAGGCGGTGGAACTGTGTGAAGCTGCAGCGCAACGCTCAGGATTATGGCGGCACCAGGTTACCGCGCTCGTGACTAGGGCGGAGATCCACCTTTGCAAAGGCCAGCTGGAGTTGGCCTGGCCACTGGTGGAGGAAGCGCTGATCACCACTGGGGATCGTTCCCACGTCCTGCCGGAGGCCGGATGGTGCGAAAGGCTGCAGCGCCAATTCTACTGGGCCACCCGAGGCTACGAGGCCATGAAATCGTTGGCCCGGCCTGTTCCCACCGCCTTGTATGACTCACTTGGCGAAGCGCTGGAGGTGAGGCTGTTCGATGAGGCGGCGGCTCACATCGCAGGCGACCAACTTGAGGGGGGCGCGCCGGCGCTGGAGGACGCTGTTACCACCGGCCTTCTGGGGCCGCTCGCTCGACTGCTGGCGGTCGGCGTTCACCATCCCGCCGTCCCGCAACGTCTGAAGGGGGAGTCTGCCGCCGACCTAATTGCCCGGGTCTTTCCGCACCCTCAGCGTACCGTGGTCCCGCGCTCGGTCGGGCTGCTCGCAGCCAGCGACGAACCGTGGGACTCCGCGTCCGAACTACTCGGCACGCCACCCGGCGGAACGCACGAGGGGATCCGGCTCGCCGTAGCCGGCGGCGTCAGCTTCAACAAGGAGGTCCAAAGACAGGACGCCCACCCCTGACGGGCCGCGACCGAACGGAGTCCGCGGTGGGACCTTTTTCTCCGACCCGGTAGATTCTGTCGAACCCGACAATCCCGTCCACCCCGGCGCTCACGATGCAGGACGCCCACGCGTTTCTCAAGGCTCTCACGATCGTCCTCGGCGTCGCCGCGGTCACGACGGTCGTGTTCCAGCGGCTGCGCCAGCCCGTTGTGTTGGGGTACATCATCGCCGGCCTGATCGTCGGCCCGCATGTGCCGATCCCGCTCGTCGCCGACAGCGCCGTCGTCCAGACGCTCTCCGAGCTCGGGGTCATTCTGCTGATGTTCTCGCTCGGGCTCGAGTTCAGCATCCGCAAGCTGGCGCAGGTCGGCCCCACGGCCGGCCTCACCGCAGTCCTGCAATCCAGCATCATGGTGTGGCTGGGATACGTGGTGGGACAGCTCTTTGGGTGGACCACGCTGGAGAGCCTCTTCACCGGCGCCGTCATCGCGATCTCGAGCACGACCATCATCGCCAAGGCCTTCGACGAGCAGGGAGTCACGGGAAGACTGCGCGAGATCGTAGTCGGCATCCTCGTTGTCGAAGACCTGATCGCCATCCTCCTGATGGCCATCCTGACGGCGATCGCCTCGGGCAGCGGCCTGTCTGCCGGCCCGCTCGCCGCGACGATCGGCCGACTCGCGGCATTCCTGGTTGGGCTCGTTGCGGTGGGGATGCTGCTCGTCCCCCGGGCGGTGCGCGCGGTCAACAGGCTCAAGCGGCGCGAGACGACGCTCGTGGCGAGCATCGGCCTGTGCTTTGGCGTCGCGCTACTCGCCCAGGCCTTCGGGTACTCGGTCGCCCTCGGTGCGTTCATCGCCGGGTCGCTCGTCGCGGAGTCGGGCGAAGAGCAGCAAGTCGTGCGCCTCGTGGAGCCGGTACGGGACGTGTTCGCGGCGGTCTTCTTCGTTTCGGTGGGCATGCAGATCGACCCGGCGCTCGTCGCGCGGCACTGGCCGGCGGTCGCGGTACTGACAGCGGTCGTCGTCCTGGGCAAAGTCTTGGGCGTTTCGCTGGGCGCCTTCCTGACCGGCGCCGGGATGCGGACATCCGTCCAGGCGGGGATGAGCCTTGCCCAGATCGGCGAGTTCTCCTTCATTATCGCCGCTCTCGGGCTCTCCTTGCAGGCGACGCGCGAGTTCCTCTACCCGGTGGCGGTCGCCGTCTCGGCCCTCACGACCCTCTTCACACCCTGGTGGATTCGCGCGTCGGAGCGGGTGGCGGCGTACGTGGATCGGAAACTGCCGAGGCCCCTGCAAACCTTCGCGGCCCTGTACGGCAGCTGGGTCGAGGAGCTGCGGTCTGCCCCGCGCGCGAACACCGCCGTGGGCAGCATCCGGCGGCTACTGCGGTTGCTGGTCCTCGACGGGGCGGCGCTGGCAGGCATCATCGTCGGGACGTCCGCCGCCATGGAGACCGTGGTCGCCTTTGCTCGGGATAAGGCAGGAATTCCGCCCGCGGTGGCGCGGTCCCTGGTCATCGCCGCGGCGATCGCGCTCGCGACGCCGTTTTGCGTCGGGGTGATCCGCGTAGGCCGCCGGCTTGGCGTCACCGTCGCGAGAGTCGCACTCCCTGTGCACATGGGCACGCGAGTCGACTTCGCGGCCGCGCCGCGGCGAGCGCTCGTGGTGACGCTGCAGTTGGCCAGCGTCATGCTCGTCGGCGCGCCGCTGCTGGCCCTCACCCAGCCCTTTCTGCCCACCGTTCCGGGTGTGGGGGTGTTGGCAGTGTCGCTCGCAGTGCTCGGGTTCACGTTTTGGCGGAGCGCGACCGACCTTCAGGGCCATGTCCGGGCCGGCGCTCAGGCGATCGTGGAAGCGCTCGCCGCTCAGTCCCGCGGGCGGGGGACTCAGGCGCAGCCTGAGACCCTGGAACAGGTCCACCAGCTGCTGCCGGGCCTTGGGGCGCTGGTCGCCGTCGCCCTCGATTCCGGCAGCCCGGCCATTGGGAAGACACTGGCCGAGCTGAACCTGCGCGGACACACGGGAGCCACGGTGCTGGCGATCACGCGCGGCGAACGTGGGGTGATCATCCCGAGCGCCGAGGAGCTGCTCGGCAGGGGCGACGTCCTGGCCCTCGCCGGGACGCACGAGGCCATCGAAGCGGCTAGGAACCTCCTCCTGGAAGGGATTACGCGTAGGGACGGGTAGGTCGAGGTTGGGCCGGAGGCGTCAAATCCCGCACTGAAGTACTTCCTTCGGTCGCCGTCCCCGACTGGGTGAAGAGCAAGCCTCACATCGAGTTCCGGTGTGGGACCTGGCTTCGTCTCACCCGATGGTCTGAATGTTTCGGCTTGCACGGGCTCACCGCTCGCTGCATAGTGGAGGCGCACTGACGCCGTTCGCTGGACGGGACAGTGCGCCCACCCGCCCGAGATCTCCTCAACCAGCGTCGGCGCCAACGCCACGCTCCCGCAGCTCGTGTGCGGAAGCCCCACCTTTTCGTGAGGGCCGCGTTTATGGCCGCCTGGAAGCTCTTCGGTCGCGACGTCACCACGGAGCAGCTGCCCGCCGAGCTCCGCTCCATTCTCGCCCAGATGCAGCGCGAGCGCGTGGCGTTCGAAGCGTTGACGAACGCGGCGCGGGAGTCCAGTCAGAACCTCACTCAGCTTACGCAGCCGATCAGCGACGCGCAGAAGACCGTGAGCGAGCTGCAGGCGCGGGTGAAGGCGCTGGAACGGCTCGTGCCCGTGCTCGCGACGCTGGACGAGCAGACCGAAGCGGTCTCGAGGGTGCAGCGGCGCACCGAGACGCAGCTCACCAACACCACGGAGGACGCGAAGCGGCTACGGGGCGAGATCGAGGAGCTGCGCGGCACCTTCGAGCAGGCGCTCGCCCTGAAGAACGACCTCACCGGCTTCCTCGAGCTGGGCGGCGGGTTCAAGGCGCTCCGCATGGACGCGGACAAGCTCGGGGCCGAAGTGCGCGAGATCACCCAGGGGTTCGACCGGGTGCGCGAGCGCCAGGAGGAGCTGCGCCGCACGGGCGAAGCGGTCGCCACGCGCCTCAACGCGTTCGAGGAACGGCAGCAGCAGGTCCAGGGCGGCGTCGCGACGACCGAATCCCGCGTGACCGCGCTCGGGCAGACGCTCCAGGAGCTGAAGCAGGCGGCCACCGATGCGGTCCAGACCAAGCGCCAACTCGGCACGCTCAAGGCGCTCGCCGACGCCGCCACCCAGAAAGTCTCGGCGCTCGAGCAGCAGCGCGAGGTCGTCGAGCGCGTCACCGGTCAGGTGACCCATCTCCACGACCTGGTGCGGGAGATCGACGGCAAGATCCGCAAGCACGAGGAGAGCGCGAAGGGCCTGGGCGAGCTCGAAGCCAAGGTCAACGACCTCAAGTCGCTCCACGGTGACCTGCTCGAGCGCACGGAGGAGATCCGCGGGCGGCACGACGAAGCGAAGCGGGCCGACGAGGAGCTGCGGGGCCGCCTGGCCACGCTCCGCGACGAAGTGCAGCGAACGGTGAAGCGGTTCGAGCTAGAGAATCAGGGGCTCGACGCCGTCAGCCAGCGGATCCTCGATCTGCGCGGCGGGCTCACGGATATGGAGACGCGCTTCCGGTCGCTCGACGAGTCGAGCCGCGCCATCACTGACGTGCGCTCGAAGGCCGACGGCCTCACGACGCAGCTCGGCGGCATCACGGAGAGCATGGCCCAGCTCGAGACGCAGGCCGAGCGGGTGCGCGCCGTGGAGGCGAACGCCGGCCGGCTGGGTGAGACGGTCGAAGACATGACCCAGCAGGTGGCGCGGCTCGAGAAGGCAAAACCCGCAATGGAAGCGGCGCTGCAGGACGTCGCGAGCCTCAAGGGCACGCACGAGGCCGTGAAGGGCGCGCTCGAGCAGGTGCAGGTCGCCGAAAGCGAGATCGCCCGGATGCGGGAGGGCCAGGCCGGCACGAAGGCGTGGCTCACGAGCGCGACCGAGTCGGTGAGCGCGCTCCGCGGCGAGCTCGCGGCGGTCGAGGAAATGAAGCCGACGGTCGAGCTAGTGCGGGCCGAAGCCGACCGGCTGTCCCAGTCTTTGGCGCAGATCGAAGCGCGCCGCCAGCTCGTCGAGGAACTGAACAAGCGGCTCTCCGAGCTCGCGTCCCTGGGCGGACAGCTGGAGGAGCGGGGCCGCGGGCTGCTCGCGCGGATGGACGGCGCCGACGAGCGGTTCCAAACACTGGCGGCTCACGCCGACGAGGCCGCGCGAATCGAGAAGCTCGTGCCCACCGCGGTTGCCACCGTCGAGCGGGCGGAGCGCCGCGTGGCCGATGTGGACACCGTGGTCGCGTCGCTCGAGGCGCGCGCTCAGAACTTGGAAGGGCTCGCCGAGCGTACGCGCGCGCTGGGCCAGGAGCTCGAGATGCGGCAGGGCGCGCTCGACAAGGCCAGCGAGCACCTAGGGGCGGCGTCCCAGCTGCGGGAGCAGGCGGCCGCGGGCGTGCAGCAGCTGGAAGAGCGGACCGGGCAGCTCACGGGGGCGCTCGCGACTGCCGGCGCCCGGCTCACCGAGCTCACGGCGACCCTCGACGAGCTCGATAGCCGCGCGGGCGGCCTGCGCTTCGCGCAGAAACGGATGGCCCAGTTCGAGGAGCGGCTCGCCAAGTGGGAAGCGGTCGAGTCGCACCTCAACCGGGCGCTCGAGCAGGTGACGCAGCGCCAGGCCACTCTCGACGCCCTCCAGGCCGACATGCACCGGCTGTTCGAGGTGGCCGAGCGCACCACGGACGACGTGCGGTCAATCTCTGCCGCGAAGGAGGACGTCACGCAGACGCGCGCCATGCTCGAGAACGTGCTGGGCCTGGTGAGCCACGTACACGACGCCGCCAACGGGCTGGACCACCGGAAGCGCCAGGTCGAGCAGGCCGAGGAGCGGCTGGGCCGCGTCGAAGCGCTGCTCGCGGATATCCACGCGGGCTTCGAAATGCTGCACGGTCAGAAGGCCCTGATGGATCAGGTCATCGCGCAGGCCGGGTCGCTCGAGTTCCACACGAAGCAGGCGGAGGCGCTCATCGCCACGCTGCGGGAAGAGCGGGAGATCACCGACACGGTGCGGGCCGCCGTCGCGCAGCTGCGGCAGGAGAAACCGGCCAAGAGCGCATAGCCCCGAGCCCCGAGTCCCTTCACCGAGCCCCGCAGCGCCCCTGCGCTGCGGGGCTTGTGCCTTCCCGTGTCTGGTCCCTCGAAGCGCGCACCCCTAAAAGTTGACATAGGGGCCTAGTTGGATCTTGCTCACAATCGTGGCTCCTCTTCCGGTGTCCACAAGCCGATCCCGATCTGGGAACCCCGATAGCCCGAAGATCCTTGAGGGGAGATGGCGCTTGTAGCCGACATCGCCGACCCTCGGTGGCGCTTGCGCGCCATTTCGTCTAATCTCTGGGTCACCGAAACCGGCCCGACTCTGATCAGGAGAGACCGATGACTCGCACCACCACACCCCGCCGCGATGACGCCGGCTCGCGCCAAAGCGCTCCGGAGAACCGCTCGCGCGCCGCGACTGCGGCGTATCCGACGAAGAACGATCTGCCGGAGGCCGCCCGCGGCGAGGCGGTCGCCCTGCTCAACCAGCGGCTCGCCGACTGCATCGACCTGCAGACGCAGTGCAAGCAGGCCCATTGGAACGTGAAGGGACCCACGTTCATCGCGCTGCACAAGTTGTTCGACGAGATCAACGAAGACGTGGAGGCGTACGTCGATCTGATCGCCGAGCGGATCGTGCAGCTCGGTGGCATTGCCGAGGGTACCGTGGGGGTCGTCGCGGACCGGTCCACCCTCCTCGATTATCCGCTCGCGCTTGCAACGGGTGCGGAGCACGTGGCCGCGCTGTCGGACGCGCTCGCCGCATTCGGCCGCACGGCTCGGGTCGGCATCGAAGAGATGAACGAGCTCGAGGACGCGGACAGCGCCGATATCCTCACCGAGATCTCCCGGGGCGTGGACAAGTGGCTCTGGTTCGTGGAAGCGCACCAGCAGGGCGGGTGACCCCATGACCCTCGTCGCTCCGCCGGCTCCCCCATCCTCCGGCACGCGTCCGGAGCGCCTCTATCCGACGCTGACACCGGCGCAGCTGGATCGCATCGCCCCGCACGGGCGCCGGCGCCACGTCGCGCAGGGCGAGGTGCTGGTGCAGCCGGGAGAGAGCGCGTCGCGCATCTTCGTCATCGTGTCGGGGCGGATCGACGTCGTCCGCCCGTCGGCCGCCGAGGAGCTCGTGGTCTCGTTCACCCCGGGGATGTTCACCGGCGAAGCGACGATGCTGTCAGGCCGGCGCGGGCTCGCCCAGATCCGGGCGGGCGCCGACGGCGAGGTCATCGAACTCGGACGCGACGACCTGCTGGCACTGATCCAGACCGACGGCGAGCTGAGCCCGATCTTCATGCGCGCGTTCATCCTGCGGCGCGTGGAATTGATCAACCGCAACGTCAGCGACGTCGTGGTCGTCGGCTCGACGCATTGCAAGGGGACGCTCCGCGTCCGGGAGTTCCTCGTACGGAACGGGCATCCCCACACCATGCTCGACCTGGACCGCGATCCCAGCGCCCAAGAGTTTCTCGATCGCATCCATGTCACCCCCGCGGAAATCCCCGTGGTCATCACGTGCAGCAAGGTCGTGCTCAAGAACCCGAGCAATCAGGAGATCGCCGACGCCCTGGGGTTCAACGCCGCGATCGATCAGACCCAGGTCCGCGATCTCGTCATCGTCGGGGCGGGACCCGCGGGGTTGGCGGCGGCGGTGTATGGGGCGTCGGAAGGATTGGATGTCCTGGTCGTGGAGTCGACTGCCCCTGGGGGCCAGGCCGGCGCAAGCTCCCGGATCGAGAACTACCTCGGCTTTCCGACGGGGATCAAAGGCATTGAGCTGGCGGCGCGCGCCACCAACCAGGCGCTGAAGTTCGGGACGCAGTTGATGGTCGGGCCCGCGGCCCGACGGCTCGCCTGCGACAAGATGCCCTACGCGCTCGAGATCGGCGACGGGCAGCGGCTGCCGGCGCGCACAGTGATTATCGCCTCGGGGGCCGAGTACCGGCGGCTCCAGATCGACGGCCTGCCGCGATTCGAAGGGGCGGGGGTGTACTACGCCGCGACCTTCATGGAAGCGCAGCTGTGCGCCGGTGAAGAGGTGATCGTCGTGGGCGGAGGCAACTCGGCGGGCCAGGCCGCGGTGTTCCTGGCCGAGACCGCCCGGCGCGTGCACATGGTGATCCGCGCGGCGGGCCTGGCCGACACCATGTCGCGCTACCTGATCCGTCGCATCGAGGACCATCCGGCCATCGTTCGTCACGTGCACACGGAGATCGTGAGCGTCGAGGGCAATGGGCACCTCGAGCGCGTGGGCTGGCGCGACAACCAGACCGGGCGCCTCGAGACCCACGGCATCCGGCACGTCTTCACCATGACAGGCGCGGTGCCCAGCACTCGCTGGCTGGGCGGCTGCCTCGCCCTCGACGCCAAGGGGTTCATCAAGACGGGCCCGGACCTGTTGCCGGAGGACCTGGCCACCGCGCGCTGGCCGCTCGCTCGCGCTCCCCATCTCCTCGAGACGAGTCTCCCCGGGGTGTTCGCGATCGGCGACGTCCGCGCCGGGAGCTTGAAGCGCGTAGCGTCGGCCGTGGGCGAGGGATCGATCGCGATCGCCGCCGTTCACCAAGTGCTGGCCCAATAAGGGGGAGGACAATGAGCGCCGACGGAGCCTGCGCCCACATCAGCGCGATCGCAACGGTGCGGCACCCTGAAAAGCGGGAGTGCGCCGAGTGCATGAAGATGGGCGCGCAGTGGGTCCATCTGCGGACCTGCCAACAGTGTGGCGCTACGCTGTGCTGCGACAGCTCGCCCAACCGCCACGCCTCGAAGCACGCGCGCTCGAGCGGGCATCCCGTCGTCGCCTCCGCGGAGCGCGAGGAGCGGTGGCTGTATTGCTATCCCGACGACGCGTTTGCGGAGTACTGACGCGATGCTGGTCCCTCAAGACGCTGACGCTGCCTCTCAACGGCGAGCGGTGTCGCTGCTGGCTGCGACGAAGCGGATCCTGGAGATGATCGTCGCCGGCGCGAGCCTCACGGACGAGCGGCGCCAGGGAGAGTGAGGTCGCCTCGACGGAGGGAGCGATGGCACGAGACCTAGAGCAGGAGACGAGAAACAAGGCGCTGGTTCTCGAGGCATTCGACGCACTCTTCAACCGGAGAGACTTCGAGGCCGCTGCGAAGTACTTCTCGCCCACGTACATCCAGCACAGCGCAGGGATCGCCCCCGGGCGGGACGGGCTGTTCTCGTTGGTACGTGGTCTCACGCGGCGGTACGAAAGCTCGCTCGCAGTCGCCGAGGGCGACTACGTCATGGTGCACGGGCGCTTCAGTGGGGGTGGGAGGCCGACCCGGATCGTCGTCGACATCCTCCGTATCGTGGACGGACGTCTCGCAGAACATTGGGACGTCGTGCAAGACGAGCCGACGAAGGCCGAATCGAAGAGCGGCCTCCCCATGTTCGGCGCGGC
>Ga0209235_1001106_pt1 | contig 14406 bp, 12 predicted proteins | sample GraSoi013_1_20cm_4_FD_185817 | JGI IMG/M metagenome (GOLD analysis project Ga0209235, IMG submission 185817) | Grasslands soil microbial communities from the Angelo Coastal Reserve, California, USA - Sample 09_25_2013_1_20cm (SPAdes) (version 2) | ecosystem: Environmental > Terrestrial > Soil >... | reverse complement strand
CGTGTGCCTCGGCATCACGCTCGGTCAGCGGCTGCGTCGAGTCATCGAGCTGATCGTGGGCGTTGGTCTCGGAGTCGGCGTCGGTGATCTGCTGATCTCCGCGATCGGTACGGGGCCATGGCAAATCACCCTCGTCGTGGCGCTGGCGATGCCGGTCGCCGTCTTGCTGGATGGCGGAGCCGTGATTACCGTTCAGTCGGCGGTCTCCGCCATTCTGATAGTGACGCTGTACCTGCCGGGTGATACGAGCGGGCTCAACCGCCTGGTCGATGGACTGATCGGCGGCGTAACTGGGCTTGTCGTCGTCGGCGTGTTTCCACGGTCCCAAGGGCGGTGCCCGGATTCTCAAGCTCCATCCGAATACGCTTCGCAGCCGCATGGAGAAACTGGGCATCACATTCAAGCGGACCCGCGACGAGACCTAGATACCCCAGTCGTCACGAACGCTCGTAAGCCCCCAGATCGATCCCCTACGGGCTTACGAAATACCGTAGGCGGATTTCTCGACGCAGTTCCCAGCCAGACAAGAATCTAACGTTTCCACATGGCTGCCGGTCCGGATCCGGTTAGGCACGAGGCTTGCCACTCGTGCAGTGGCCGATCTGCTGAAGGCTCAGCGAGGACTCTGCGGGAGGCGCGCGATGGAAGTCAAAGACGCCGAGGTTATACCGGCGACAGCCGACCGTGACTGGGGGCTCGTCGAAGCATTGCGTCAGGGCGAGGCGACCGCCGCCGAGTGTCTCGTCGCCACGTTCGGCGACCGCGCGTATCGCCTGGCGATCGGGATCACGGGCAACCAGGAAGATGCCGAAGAAGCCGTCCAGGACGCGTTCTGGAACGTGATCAGAAAGATCGACACATTCCGGGGGGAGTCGTCATTCCGTTCGTGGATCTACCGAATCACGGCGAACGCCGCTTACCAGAAGCGCCGCCGCGGCGCACACCGACGCAACGAGATCACGCTCGACGAAGTCCTTCCCCACTTCCACGAGGATGGCCATCATGCGGATCCCATCACCGACTGGTCGACGAGGCTCTACGACCCGGCGATGCAGAGGGAGCTGCGGGATGTCCTGGCCTCGGCGCTCGAAGAGCTACCGCCTCACTATCGGGCCGCCATCGTCCTGCGCGACGTCGAAGGGTTGTCGATAGCCGAGGTCGCTGACGCTCTAGGGATCCCGGTTGGGACAGCGAAAACCCGCGCGCACCGCGCCCGGCTCTTCCTCCGCAAACGTCTCTCGATGTTCGCGCCGAGCGGCGGCGTTCCCGTCGAGGGAGTCGGCTCGAGAGGAGTACCCGCGATGAGCGAGCTCTGAAACACGGCCGTAGCTGTCCGCATCCGTAAGGTGACGGCTGCTCGTCACCGTTGATAGGAAGCATCTTCTAACTTGGAGGAAGGCATGGCTGCGCGGGCACAGTTCGAAGCGCTCATCCTCGGCAGTGGCGCGGGCGGCAAGCTGCTCGCCTGGCACCTGGCGCATTCAGGACGGCGCACTGCCGTCGTGGAGCGACACTGGATCGGCGGCTCCTGTCCGAACGTCAACTGCATGCCCAGCAAGAACGAGATCTGGAGCGCGAGCGTCGCGCACGTGGCGCGGCACGCCGCGGAGTTCGGCACGAAGACCGGTCGCGTGACGATCGACATGGTGAAGGTTCGCCAGCGCAAGCGCGACATGGTCGACCGCCAGATTGCCGCGCACCTGCGGAACTACAAGGACAGCGGCGCCGGGCTGATCATGGGGGCGGGGCATTTCGTGGCGCCGAAAACGCTCGAGGTGCGCCTCAACGACGGCGGGACGCGCGTGCTGACAGCCGACCAGGTCTTCCTCAACGTCGGCACACACGCGACGGTCCCCGATGTTCCTGGACTTCAGGCCGCGAGCCCGCTTACCAACATCGAAGCGCTGGAGCTCGACCACGTCCCGCCCCACCTGATCGTGCTCGGAGGCGGCTATGTCGGTCTCGAATTCGGCCAAGCGTACCGTCGCTTCGGAAGCCGCGTGACGATCATCGAGCACGGGTCGCAGCTTCTCAGCCGAGAGGATCACGACGTTTCGGAGGAGATGCAGCGAATTCTCAGCGCCGAAGGGGTCGAATGTCTCGTGGCGGCCCAGACCCTCCATGTGCATGGGCGATCCGGCAAGGACGTGACGGTCACTGTGCGCACGGCCGCGGGGGAGCAACGGATCGAGGGCAGCGACATCCTCGTCGCGGCGGGGCGGACGCCAAACACCGCCGGGATCGGCCTGGAGGAAGCCGGGGTTGAGTTAGACGCTCGTGGCTACGTTCGCGTCAATGAGCGGCTGGAGACGAGTGCCCCCGACGTGTGGGCCATCGGAGAATGCGCCGGGAGCCCACACTTCACGCACGCATCCGTCGACGACTTCCGGATCATCATGGACAATCTCGCCGGCGGAAAGCGAAGCACGCGCGATCGGCTGATCCCGTATTGCGTCTTCACCGACCCACCGCTGGCCCATGTCGGACTGCACGAGGGCGACCTCCGTCGCCAGGGCGTGACCGCACGCGTGGCGAAGCTTCCGATGAATGCGGTGCTGCGCGTGCAGGCCAGCGGCGCAGGACCCGGCTTCATGAAGGTGCTGGTCGGCGCGAGCGACGACCGCATCCGCGGTTTCACCATGATCGGTCCCGAGGCCGGTGAGGTCGTGAGCGCGGTGCAAGTGGCGATGCTGGCCGGTCTGCCGTATCCGAAACTCCGTGACGCGGTTCTGGCACACCTGACGATGGCGGAGGGACTCGGCTTTCTTCTGTCGAATGTCGAAAACGCAGAGAAATGACCCATGAGTCGGAGCCGAACCTGAAAGGGAGACGTGCCATGGCTGACGAATTCGAGTACATTTCGCATGCCCGCCTCGAGTACCGCGACGGTTACCGCCACGCCTATCTCGGCGAAGTTACGGAACCCGTCGTCTACGGTGTCCAGGGAGCGCTCCGTCAGTATTACGGCGCCAAGGAAGGACCGCCAGTGGCCTCGACGCTCGACCACATCGTGGCCGCGGTCGCGGGCTGAATGTACGGCACGCTGCGTGGCGCCCTGGCAGGGCGCAAGATCGCGTTTGATCGCGATTCCTTCAAGGCCACTGTCGACGGTCGCATCTCGGGCATCGGCAACACGATCCGCATCAAGTCGATTCACGTCCACTACGATCTTGCCGTGCCTCCGGAGGCGCGCGAGGCAACCGAGCGTGCCCTCCAGCTTCATCCCCAAGGCTGCCCCGCGCATCAGAGCGTGAAGGACGCGATCGACATCACCTGGGATGCCGCCCTTCGGGTCGGTGACGAGACCATCACGCTTCGAGGAGCTGGTTAGGCGTGAACCGCGGCGGTGTCCGACCCGTCAGAAACCCCGTCGGGGCCATGCGAGAGACACGATCACGCCTTAGCGAGGAACTCACGCGTCGGCTGACGCGTTGGCGAAACACTGCCGTGGCGATCGTGCAGGCGGCGCTCGCGGCGGGGCTCTCCTGGCTGGTCGCCGTGCATCTCGTCGACCACCGTGCTCCGTTCTTCGCGCCGGTGGCTGCCGTCGTGTGCCTCGGCATCACGCTCGGTCAGCGGCTGCGTCGAGTCATCGAGCTGATCGTGGGCGTTGGTCTCGGAGTCGGCGTCGGTGATCTGCTGATCTCCGCGATCGGTACGGGGCCATGGCAAATCGCCCTCGTCGTGGCGCTGGCGATGTCAGTCGCCGTCTTGCTGGATGGCGGAGCCGTGATTACCGTTCAGTCGGCCGTCTCCGCCATTCTGATGGTGACGCTGTACCTGCCGGGTGATACGAGCGGGCTCAATCGACTGGTCGACGGACTGATTGGCGGCGTAACTGGGCTTGTCGTCGTCGGCGTGTTTCCGCGAAGCGCGTGTCCGGGCTCCGTCGTTGTGGCGGGAACCGGAACTCGAGGCGCGTCGTCGTAAGGCCACAAGGAGGGCACCAAGACCATGAACTGGCTCATCAACGCCTTGACCAAGCTCGGCCTCCTCAACGAGGACCTCGACTACCACCTGATTCGCGCGTCGATGGTCCTTCTCTTCTTGTTCTTCGGCTACCAGAAGTGGTTCGAGTACGAGGCGCAGGTGCTGATTCCCTATATCAGCAACGGCCCGCTGATTTCCTGGATGTACCCCATGTTCGGCATCCGGGGCGCGAGCTGGTTTCTCGGCGTGTCGGAGTGGTCATCCGCCGTGCTCTTGTTTCTGGGATTCTGGTACAAGCGACTGGGAATTCTCGGCGCTCTCGGCTCCTGCGGCGCATTCCTCGGAACCGTCACGATCATCCCGTTCATGCCGGACGGGTGGGCCGCGTCTGCGGGCGGGTTTCCGGCCATGGCGGGTAACGTGCCGTTCCTCATGAAGGACGTCGTCCTGTTCGCGGTATCGGTCTATCTGCTGAAGCAGGACGTCGCAAGAGTGTCAGCCTCGGCGCCGCAGACCGAACTGGTCCTGGACGCGGCAGGCCTGAAGGTGACGCGATGAAGCCGGCGGCGACGGTCGCACGCGACGCGCACCAGAATTCGGTAACGCACGACGACAGGGGTGTGCCCGTCAGCATGACGGTCAACGGCCGGGTTCGGACCATGACGGTGGAACCGCGCACGACATTGCTCGATGCGTTGCGTGATGAGCTCGGCTTGACGGGTACGAAGAAGGCATGCGATCGCGGCGAATGCGGCGCATGCACCGTCCATGTCGACGGCCGCCGCGTTCTCTCCTGCATGACTCTGGCCGCGATGCAGGACGGCAAGCACATCACCACGATTGAAGGGCTGGAGCGGGACGGCACTCTTCACCCGATTCAGGCAGCGTTCATCGAACACGACGGCTTCCAGTGCGGTTTCTGTACCTCGGGCCAGATCATGTCGGCCGTCGCCATGATCGAAGAGGCGAAAGCGGGCTGGCCGAGCGCCGCCACGACCGATGTTGGGCGCCCATTTACCATCGCGGATCTGTCGGCGGCGGAGATTCGTGAGCGGATGGCGGGCAACCTGTGTCGCTGCGCTTGCTATCCCAATATCGTCGATGCCGTCGCCGACGCGGCGGCGAGGAGTTGAACAAGGCTATGAATCGCTTTGACGGCTATCGCGACAGTTTCCCCAACGCCCGCCTGACCCGTTCAGAAAGTGGCGTGCTGGAAGTGGCGCTTCACACCGATGGCGGTACGCTCGTCTTCAACGGGCATACCCACGAACAATTCGTCGATCTCTTTCACGCGATCGGCGCCGATCGCGATAATCGCGTCGTCATCCTAACCGGCAGCGGTGCCGCGTTCATGGAGTCGATCAGCCCCGACGGCTTCGACTTCTTCAGCCCGCAAGGCTACGACAAGATCTATCGCGAGGGCAAAAAAGTCCTCATGAACATCCTCGACATCGAGGTGCCGCTGATCGCTGCGGTGAACGGCCCGGTGCGGCTACACTCCGAATATATCCTGCTCGCCGACATCGTGCTGGCGAGCCCCTCGACGGTCTTTCAGGATAAGCCGCACTTCGAATTCGGCATCGTGCCGGGCGATGGCGTCAATCTGCTATGGCAAGAGGTGATCGGCAGCGTGCGCGGCCGTTACTTCATTCTCACCCGCCAGGAGCTCGATGCCGAGACCGCCAAGGAATGGGGCGCTGTCAACGAAATCGTGCCGGCAAACAAGCTGCTCGCCCGCGCCCGTGAAATTGCCGAAGGGCTCGCCAAGCTGCCGCGGCTGACCTCGAGCTACACCCGGATCGCGCTGACCCAGAAACTGCGCCGCATCATCGACGAGGGCGTCGGCTACGGGCTCGCATTGGAAGGCATTAGCGCCGCCGATGTCGCCCGCTCTCTGGGGAGGAGCTGAACCATGCATCCTTTCGCGCTTTCGAGAGCCGACGATCCAACGAAAGCGATCGCGGCCCACGCGCAGGACCCCCAACTCGCTTTCATCGCAGGCGGCACCGACCTGATCGGCCTGATGAAGGACCGCGCGCAGCTTCCCGAGCGTCTGCTGGACATCAACGGGTTGCCGGACATGGCGAGGATCGAGGCGTTGCCCGACGGCGGACTGCGCATCGGCGCGCTGGCCCGGATGAGCGACGTGGCAGCGCATCCTGACGTGCGCCGGGGCTTTCCCGTCATCGCTGAGGGGTTGCTGTTCGCCGCATCCGGGCAGCTCCGCAACATGGCGTCGATGGGTGGCAACATCATGCAGCGCACCCGCTGCGCCTATTTCCGCGACGAGGATGATCTACCCTGCAACAAGCGGCGGCCGGGCTCCGGCTGCGCGGCCCTTCACGGGCTCAATCGCAACCACGCGATCTTCGGCTGGTCGGATGCCTGCGTCGCCACGAACCCGTCCGACGTCGCGGTGGCGCTTGCCGCCCTGGACGCGACGGTCGTCGTGCGCGGGCCCGCGGGCGAACGAGCGATCCCGTTCGCCGATTTCCATCGCCTGCCAGGCGACACACCGGAACGTGACAACGTGCTCGGTCGAGGCGATCTTATCGTCTCGATCGACGTGCCCGCCTGCGCGGAAGGTCGCGCCTCGCACTACCTGAAGATCCGCGACCGCCAGTCCTATGAGTTCGCGCTCGTCTCCGCGGCGGCCGCGGTCGCAGGCGATGGCCGGCGCATCCGCTCGGCGCGGCTCGCCCTGGGCGGTGTGGCGCACAAACCTTGGCGCCTCACCGCGGCCGAAGCCGCGCTACGTGGGGCATTGCTGGCCGACATCGACGCGCTCAGGTCGGCAATCGCCACGTCCTTCACCGACGCCCGCCCGCTCGCCGACAATGCCTTCAAAGTCGAGCTGGCCCAGCGCGTTGCACTGCGCGCGCTGCAGACAGCGGGAGCACGCGCATGAATGCCATCGGACGACCGATGTCACGCTTCGACGGGCGACTCAAGGTGACCGGCGCCGCGCGCTACACGGCGGATATTCCGCTCGCAGACGCGACGCACGCCGCGATCGTTTCCAGCACCATCGCGAACGGCCGGACGGTGTCGATCGACACTTCCGTCGCCGAAAAGGCGCCGGGCGTGCTGGCGGTGTTCACCCATCGAAGCATGCCGCGCATGAACCCGACGCCAAAGCCCTGGAGCCACCTTCACCCGCATGGGCAGTCGTATCTGCCGCTTCAGGATGAGAGGATCCACTATGCCGGCCAGCCGATTGCGCTGGTGGTCGCCGCGACGCTCGACCAGGCGACCCATGCCGCCACGCTGATTCGGATCGAGTACGAGGCGCAGCGCCCGGTGGTGTTCGGTCCGCAGACGGCGAAGGACGCCGTCGACCCTCCGCAATTCCTGTGGCCGGTCGCTTCGTCGGTCGGGGATGCCGAGAAGGCAATCGCGGCTGCCGCGGTCAGCATCGAGCGAACCTACACGACGTCCGATCGCCACCACAACCAGATGGAGCCGCACGCGACGACGGCGGTCTGGGACGCCGACGGTACGCTCACCCTCTATGAAACCACCCAGCACATCTTCGGCGCCAAGGAGCTGGTGTCGATCGTGCTCGGCATACCGCCGGAGAAGATCAACGTCGTGTCCCATTTCCTGGGCGGCGGCTTCGGCGGCAAGGCCTATGTCTGGCCACATACCCTGCTGGCGGCGCTCGCGGCGAAGGTGCTGAAGCGACCGGTGCGACTGCAACTCACCCGCGCACAGATGTACTCGATGGTCGGCCACCAGCCGGCGACGATACAGACGATCGCGCTGGGCGCGAGCGAGGATGGCAGGCTGACCGGCATCCGTCACGAGAGCATTTCGCCAACGTCGGTGTTCGATAACTACATCGAGTACGCGGCGCTCTGCACGCGCTCGCTGTGGGGCGCCAGCGGGGGGATCGCGACGAGGCACAAGATCGCCCACGTGAACCGTAACACGCCGACCGCGATGCGCTCCCCCCACGAGGCGCTCGGCCATTTCGCGCTCGAGAGCGGGATGGACGAACTCGCGTATGCGAGCGGTGTCGACCCAGTCGCGCTGCGGCTACTCAACGACACGGCCATCGACCCGCTCAGCGGTCGTCCATTTTCGACGCGCGCAATGCGCACGTGCCTGACGGCTGGGGCAGCGCGCTTCGGCTGGGACAAGCGAACGCCGCAGCCACGCTCGATGCGCGATGGCCGCTACCTCATCGGGCAGGGGATGGCGGGTGCAATCTACACGCACTGGCGCTGGCCGGCGAAGGCGCGGGTCACCTTGAAGCGGGACGGGTCGGCGCTGGTGGAGACCGGAACCCACGACCTTGGCACCGGGACCTACACCGTCATGCAGCAGGTCGCCGCCGACACGCTGGGTCTCGCGCCGGACAAGGTCATCGTGCGGCTGGGCGACACGAGATTACCTGCGTCCCACGCCTCCATCGGCTCGGCCACGATGGCGAACGCGGGTGCCTCGGTCATGCTGGCCGCGAAAGCCGCGCGCGACCGGGCGATCGAGCTGTCGCTCACCGGACGAAATGCGCCCTTCGCCGGTGCGGTTCGCAACGACGTGCTCGTGAGCGACGGTACGCTGGTGCTGGCGAGAAAGAATCTGAATATCACCTATGTCGAGCTGCTGGCGCGCAACGGGCTTGCCACGCTAGTCGGCGACGGGAACTACGATCCGGTCGAAGAGGCGAACGGGCCGAAGGCGGTCTTCAGCTTCGCCGCGGTCTTTGCCGAGGTCCGCGTCGACCCCGAGCTCGGGCTGGTGCGCTTGAACCGCGTCGTCGGCGCCTACGACGCCGGCCGCATCATCAATCCCAAGACGGCACGCAGCCAGGCGGTCGGCGGCATCATCTGGGGCGTCGGGCAAGCCCTACTCGAGCAATCAGAGACCGATCCGGTGCTGGGCCGTTTCCTCCACCGCAACTATTCCGGCTACCTCGTGCCGACGAATGCGGATATCCCCACGCTCGACATCCTCTTCGTCGGGGAGTTCGACGAGGAAGCGAGCCCGCTCGGCGCCAAGGGCCTCGGCGAGCTCACCGCCGTATCTGTGGCGCCGGCGATTGGGAATGCCGTGTATCACGCGACCGGCAAGCGAGTGCGGGACCTACCGATCACCGTGGAGAAGCTGTTGTGAGGCGCGTCGGAAACGTCAAGCCGGGCCCTTTGTGCCGACTGTGGTGAAAGCTGTCGATCGGAGCGAATGCAGGAGGGACAGTGCGGCGGAAAGTACATCGAGGCACCGCGGCGTTCAGCGTCTTCCTCATGCACCTTGCCGGGGGGCGCATGTGTTTCTCGACTTTCGAACCGAGGGGTGGCGACTGGTGCACGCGAATTACGCGCGTTCGCCGGTCAGCGGTCGTCGCAAGGGGTGGTCTCGAAGCGACGACGCTGCTGTCTGTCGCCGGCGGCTCTAGTGGGCGTGAGCTGCTACCGCGCTGCTACCAAACCATCCCGAACCACGCCGATCCACGGCGTACGGCGTCAGTCCCAAGTGTAGGGATCTTCGAGCCTTACATCGTCGTGGGCCTCCGTGGAAATCCTCTCGGAATCACTGTTAATCAGCGGGTCCGAGGTTCGAGTCCTTGACGGCCCACCGTCCTCATTTTTGCCACCAGTTTGCTACCACGTTCCTCGTCGAGCCCATTCACGGCCGCCTTGTTGCCCATCGGCGGCCACTTGCCGTAGGTGTCGACGGTCAGCTGAATCGACGCCTCTAGACTCTCCCGCTCACCGCTTTTCGCGCGTAGAGACGTACAGGTCGGTGTCAGGACGCAGACGGTTCGAGACGAAGTAGAGGCTCGTACCGTCGAAGGATAGCGCGGGGCGTTGATCGGAGGCCGGACTATTGACGACTGTCACGTTGACCGGGGGCGACCAGGGGTCGGAAGTGCTGGCTCGCGTCGAAACCCAGATGTCCAACCCGCCCAATCCGCCGGGGCGATTGGAGGCGAGGAATACTTCGAGCCCGTCCCGCCGGACGGCCGGCTGGAAGTCATTGAAGGGCACGGGGCTGCTGAGCTCCGTAACGATGACAGCCGGACCGAATGACTCGTCCGCACCGAGGGTGCTGGCATAGATGTCAAACCTACCATCAGCGATCACCCCACCCGACGGATCGGAGCTGAAGTAAAGGGTGATGGTGCCAGTCACGTCGTCTTCGAAGAGGGTCGGACCGACTTCGCCGCCCTTGCTGTTGACATTACTGCCGAGGTTCACTGGAGCTTGCCAGGTGGAGTTGCCGAAGTCATCGAAGTCCCGGTCTTTGTCATGTCGGCGCGAGACATAGAGATCGAGCCGACCGAAACCGCCGGGGCGGTCGCTCGCGAAATACAGCCGGTGGCCGTCGGGGGAAAGGGCTGCTGTCTGGTCATTGGAGCTGCTGTTGATGGTTGGGCCCAGGTTTTTCGGTTCCCCCCACGGATCATCAACGCGTTCACGCTTCGAAACATAGATGTCAAGGCCGCCGAAGCCCTCCGGGCGGGTCGAATTGAAGTAAAGAGTCAGCCCATCCTTGGAGATGAACGGGCCAGCCTCGTTCGATTCTGTATTTACCGGCGGGCCGACATTGGCAGGCGCGGACCAGTCCGAAAACTGATCATCAACGTCTGCGACCACCAGTAACCCCGACGCAAGCAAAACGACACCCGTCACCACTGCGGCTGTAACGATTCGGCCAAACCGCTTTTTCATATATCCTCCTTGACGTTCACGGTTCTTGTAGACTGCGCGGTTCGCAGGCTAGGTAGTACCCGCACCGAGCCGGTCGACGTCTGGATCGTCACCGCCCTTTCAGCCAGACGGCGAGCGACGCTCGTCGTCCCTTCCTGAATGATCTGCCCGATGTCGATTCCCTTTGCGGTCCCGTTCCTCTGGATACGGGTTGACGAGTACCGCCGGCCGCTCCGCTGCGCCGGTGAGGGCCAAGTGAAGACCGCGGTCAGCGCAAAGAGGAGGATGCGTGCCATCGGACGAGTCCTCCCCCATGGAACCGAGTGGTATCCGACACGCTACTTCCGCGTGACTGCCTTCGTCCCCGAGCCACACAAACTGCTCCGGACCGTAATGTTTTGCGGGTTCACCGGCCATTTGAATTGCCCGCGGTACGTGCCGTCTCCGCCCTTCGTCAGTTGGCCGATCGCCTCTCCCGTCGAGGTCACGTCGACCCGGAGCGTCGTGGTGGAATCGGTATCTTTGGCCGCTACTCGCAGCTCTTGTCTGTTCACGAAATAGTCGGCCTGCTGAATGGAGATCGTCTCCGTGCTCGTTGGCGGGGTCACGGTGATCTCGGCAGATCTGGTCACACCCTCGTAGGTCCCTGAGACCGTCACCACCGTCGAGACGCAGCCCACCGTGGATCCGGCGAAACTCGCGCTCGTGGCCGCGGCCGGCACGGTCACGCTGGCGGGGACAGTGGCCACTACCGGGTTGCTGCTGAAAAGCGCGACCGTCGCGCCACCTGCGGGCGCACGCGCGGTCAGAGTCACCGTCCCCGCCAAGGGAGCTCCGCTGGGCACGCTCGCGTCGTTGAGACTGAGGGAGTAGAGGGTCGCCGTAGTCGCTGGGATCACGCTCAGTCGGGCGGACGCGGTGAGACCACCATAGGTTGCCGCGATTTCAAAGCTGATCGGCTCAAGGACTGGCCTGATCGATACAGCGAACGTTGCGCTCGTGGCCCCCACCGGCACGGTAACGCTAGCCGGCACCGTAGCGACGTAGGTGTTATCGCTGCGGAGCGCGACCGTCGTGCCCCCGGGCGGCGCCGCCGCATTCAGCGTCGCCGTTCCCGTCGAAGGAGTTCCCCCGGGCACGCTGGTGGGACTCAGGCTCAGCGAGTAGAGACTGGGTGGGGTCAGGGTGAGCTGGGCGGACCTGGTAACGCCACCGTACGCTCCCGAGATCGTCACTGAGGTGGGAGCGGCAACCGAAATCGTCGAGATTCTGAAAGATGCGTACCAAGCCCCAGCCTGGACTGTCACACTCCCAGGGACCGTAGCAATCGCGGGATCGCTGCTGGAAAGCTCGACCGCCGCGCCACCTGCCGGGGCAGGCGCACTCAGGTGCACCGTTCCTCCGGCCCAGGGGGTCCCCCCCGTCGTGGTAGGGAGACTGATGCCGAGGAAAGTCGTCGGCACGTACACGAAGAGCGTGGCGTTCCTTGTCGCATCATCGAGGGTTGCCAAGATTCGGACCGAGGTATTGGAAGTACGCGCGCTCGTGGATATCGAGAAGCTCGCGCTCGTGGCTCCGGCCGCGACCGTCACGTTGGCAGGGACCGCGGCGACGGCCGCATCCGTGCTGGAGAGCATCACGGTGACGCCACCCGCCGGTGCCCGCGCGTTCAGGACGACCGTTCCGCTCGAGGGGCTTCCACCGGTCACACTGGTGGAATCGAGAGCCACAGAAACGAGAGGAGAGTGTTGGAACAGGCCGGTTTGGATCCAGGAATCGCCGCCGTTTGTGCTTTTGAATACGCCGACAATAGTCCCTAGATAGAGAGTCGTCGGCTGCAGCTGGTCGATCACCAGGTCACGAACGCTCAGGGTGATGCCGAGCGCTTGGAAAGCCTCGGTGAGGCCGGTGTTGACCGCGGCCCACGTCGCATCTCCGTCTGTACTCTTGAACGCGCCCGAGTATGGGAGCAGCGCATAGAGGGTGGAGGCCGTCATGGGATCGATCGCCAGCGCTGCAACGAATTCGCTCGGACCGGTCCAGCTGCTACCCCAACTGGCACCCTCGTCCGTACTCTTGTACACGAAGCCGTAGCCCCCCGCGTAGACTATGCTCGGAGTCTTGCTGCGGTCGACGGCCAGGATTCCGAAGCTCCAATCGGAGGAAGGAGTCGAGACCCAGCTCACGCCTCCGTCAACGCTCTTGAGCACTTCGCCCCACGTCTGTTCGGGCCAGGAGTAATAGATACCCGCATACAGCGTGCTGGGCCTCGTCTGGGGATCGATGGCCAGCGCGGTGACATTAGAGAAATTCCGCGCGCAATCGCAGTGATAGCCGATTAGGCCCGTCGCGCTCCAGGTCTCGCCTGCGTCCAGGCTCTTGAAGACGCCCGTTCCGGGCGACTCGGTCAACGGATAACTCACGGTCATCAAGGCATAGACGGCGGTGGGAGTCTGGGGATCGATGGCCAGCTGCGCGATGTTGAGGTCCGTGAGGCCGGTGGGACTCCAGCTCGCACCCCGATCGGCGCTCTTGAAGACGCCGCTGCCCGCGGTACCTGCATAGACGACGCTCGGCGCCTGGGGGTCGACCGCGAGGGCGCTAACAGAGACGTTGCCTAGAACAGTGCTCCAGTTCGCCCCACCGTCGATGCTCTTAAACACGCCGCGGTCAGCCGTCCCCGCATAGAGAGTGGTCGGAGTCAGGGGGTCGATCGCCATGGCGGTGATGTCGCCTGTGCCGTGCCAGGGGTAAGCCGGTTCAGCCCTCAGCACGAGCCCCGCGATGACTACCGCCAGAACGAACCCCAATGCACGCGTGTCGCTCATGCCCGTCCCTCTTCCGGTCGCCACAGTTAGCGACGGCGTTCTGCCTAGCAGCGCAACAGTAATGCCAGGCGTGGAAGCTCGGAAAAAACGCACACTTGGCGCTGGTGGTGGGCCGCCGTTCGCTGGTGGTGGAAATTTGCGCAGTGGTGGATGAAGAGCGGCGTAGAATGCCGCCCTATGGCGCTGGCTGGATTGATTGGTGATAGCCCGGGGCTCGTCGCAGTCCGGGCTCAAGTCGAGCAGCTCCTTCGGCGCCAGTCGAAAGCCCATCGGCTTCCCCCCGTCTTGATCCTCGGTGAGACGGGGACGGGCAAGGGCCTGCTCGCCAAGGCCATTCATGATGCGGGGCCCCGGGCGGCCGGGCCGTTCATCGGCGTCAACTGCGCCGCCATTCCCGAGACGCTGCTCGAGGCCGAGCTGTTCGGCTTCGAGCGGGGCGCTTTCACCGATGCTCACCAGGCCAAGGCGGGCCTGTTCCAGACCGCCCACCGGGGCACCCTCTTCCTCGATGAGATCGGGCTCCTTCCCGAGAGCCTCCAGGCCAAGCTGCTCACGGTCCTGGAGGACCGGGCGGTTCGAAGACTGGGTAGTACACGCACTGAGGCGGTGGACGTCTGGATCATCACGGCCTCGAGCGAGGACTTGAAAGCCGGCGCTGGCCGGCGTCGGTTTCGCGAGGATCTCTTCCACCGGCTGGCCGTGGTGACGCTCGGGCTTCCACCGCTTCGAGAGCGGGGACAGGACATCCTCACCCTGGCCGGGCACTTCCTGGCGCAGGCCTGTGCCGACTACGAGCTGGCGCCGAAAACCCTCACCGAGGACGCCCGAGAGACCCTCCTCGCCTACCGGTGGCCTGGGAACGTGCGGGAACTGGCGAACCTGATGGAGCGAGTGGCACTGCTGATCGACGCTCCACTCGTCACGGGGGACAGGCTGGAGCTTGCGGCTCCTTCAGGCCGGTCAGCGCCTTCTCCACGGAGGCCCGACACAACCCC
>Ga0209235_1001105_pt1 | contig 14411 bp, 14 predicted proteins | sample GraSoi013_1_20cm_4_FD_185817 | JGI IMG/M metagenome (GOLD analysis project Ga0209235, IMG submission 185817) | Grasslands soil microbial communities from the Angelo Coastal Reserve, California, USA - Sample 09_25_2013_1_20cm (SPAdes) (version 2) | ecosystem: Environmental > Terrestrial > Soil >... | reverse complement strand
GGGACGTTCTGCTTCTCCCAGTCTGCCAGGAATTTCTTCAAGCCGACGTCGGTCAGTGGATGCTGGACGAGCTGCTTGAAGACGGCAAACGGCATGGTGCAGATGTCCCCGCCGATCTTGGCGGCCTGCACCACGTGCTGAGGATGGCGCACGCTGGCCACCAGCACCTTCGTCTTGAAGTGGTAGTTCCGGTAGATGGTCACGATGTCCTGGATGAGCCCCATGCCGTCCTCGCTGATGTCGTCCAGCCGCCCGATGAAGGGACTGACGCACCAGGCGCCGGCCTTGGCGGCCAGGAGGGCCTGGCTCGGCGAGAAACACAGCGTGACGTTGACCTTGATCCCTTCCGACGCTAGTGCCTTGCAGGCTTTCAAGCCCTCCGGGATCAGAGGGACCTTGACCATGATGTTCTTATGGATCTTGGCGAGGTCCTTGCCCTCTTTGATCATCGCGTCGGCTTCGACGCTGACGACCTCGGCGCTGACCGGGCCGTCCACGATCGAGCAGATTTCCTGGAGGATGTCCCTGAAGCTGCGTCCCTCCTTGGCCACTAACGATGGATTGGTGGTCACGCCGTCCAGGATGCCCCAGCTGGCCGCTTCCTTGATCTCTTTCGTGTTGCCAGTATCCAAAAAGATCATCATAGGGAACCTCCAAGTGAAGGAAACCGGGTTTGTGCGGGTCTTGTATGGTATTCTAGGAGAACACCGCGGGCTTTGCAAACAAGAACCATACTCGCTCCGTCCTGAACCAAGGGGGTCCATATGTCTCGGTCGGTGATCGTTTTGGTCAGTCTGTTGCTGCTCGCCGGATGCGCGAGCAATCCCTACCTGGAACAGTCGCTCAAGCCGGCGGCCCAGCGGCACGAGAGCAAGGACTGGTTCGAGAAGGAGTGGGGCAAGCCTTCCGGATCCTCAAAGCGCTTCTGGGGCGGGGAGACCTGGACCTACTACCGGATTGCCGGTGGCACCCAACGCATCCTGGGCGGGATGAATCCGCACGAATGCGAGATCACACTGTACTTTGATAAGGAAGGCAAGCTGGACGACTACAGCTATTCGTCAGGCTGTTAAGACTACGCCGAGCTGAGCTTTTTCTGGTAGCTGGCGCGGCAGGTCTCGCTGCAAAAGAAGACTCTCTGCCCGCTCTGCTCGAGGAAGTACGCTCCTTCCTTCGGAATGAACATCCCACAGACTGGGTCCTGGACCATCTCGGAAGGTCTCCCTGACGTCCCGACGGATCGCGTCACGTCCTGGCCCTTACTGAAGAGACCCTGCAAGGCGCTCTTCACCATAAAATACACGATGACGAGCAGAACCCCGAGGACGATGACGCGCCATAACATGACGGGAGGGTATCAGAACCGAAGAAGAGGGGTCAAACGAGGTTTACCGCCCGCCTTCCGGTCCGCCGCGTTCCCGCAGCAGCCGCTCATGCATCTCTTTTTGAAACCTTACGGTGAAAAGGAGGAACTTTACTTGCTGCTCGGGCGTCAGCAAGTCTCGCGCCACCTGCAGGCGCTCCCGCCGCAAGCCCGTCATGGCGTCCTCCACCGCATAGACCCGTTCTAGCGCCTGGCGCAACGCGCTGTTATCGGCCGGGCTGCCTCCCGCAGGCGGAGTCCCTTCAGGGCCGCGCCCACCGCCGTTGCGCTGCCCTCGCCGCATCTCCTTGCGCAGCCCCTTGGCTTGCTCGCGCAAGGCCTGCACGGCTTCCTGCCGCTGGCGCCGCAAGTCTTGCGCTTTCTGGTCCAGTTGCGCCAGGCGCTGGGTAAGCCTGGTACGGGTGGCCTCGTCCAGTTGCAAGGCCTGCAGCAGTTTCTCCCTCCTCTTGGCTTCGAAGTGCCGGATGCGTTCCTCCATGTCCTTGCCGCCGCGCTCCGGCGTCGTCATGCGGTCAAGTTCTTCCATCGCCGGTGGCGCTGGCGATGAGCCACCCTGTCTGCCTGGCTCCTGGGCCACGCTCAATGACATCGGCGCCACCAGCACCAGGATTAAGGCTGAGACCGCTTGGATTCCACGCGTAATCGAGTTCATAGCGCTCCTTTTTTAAATGTCCGCCAATAATCGATCCATGGTCTGGCGATCCACGTGCCCGGCCATCTCCATCAGAGCCGCATCCGGGTCGACCTCCCAGTAGTCATGCCAATCCGCATCGACGACGGCCGGCAGGTCGACAGTTGCGAACTCACTGTCCTGTCCACGATCCGCTCGCCTCGGCTGACTAGCGGCCATCTTGACCGGCTGGCCAGGTTGACTGACGGATGGAGCCGGCGTCGTCGCTTCATCAAACTGACCACGGAGCAACCATGCGCTGACGATGAGCAACAGCGACGCCGCGAGGGCCAGTGTCCGCTTCGCCGTGACAACTCCACCCCAGAACCGCTGATATCGAGATGGTCCTTCCAGTGTCGTCGCAGTGTTCTGCAACCGTGCCATTTCGTGGCGGACCCTGTGCGGAAATTCCCTCCAGAACTGGTCCCCCGGGTCCGGCACCGCCATCCCCTTCACCCGGACGAGGACCTGGCGGACCGCCTCCATCTCGGCACGGCAGCCCGCGCACCCGTTCAGGTGAGTAGTGACGTCCCGGACGCGGGACGGCTCCAGGTCCAGTTCCAGGTAGGGTACGGTCAATTCCTTGATCTCATTGCAGGTCATGTTCATCCCTCACCCGCCATCAGGACGCGGCGGAGCTTGTCCACCGCATGATGGTAATTGGCCTTCGCGGTCCCTTCGGAACAGCTCATGATCATCCCGATCTCCGCGAAGGCATGGTTGTGATACACGCGGAGCACCAGGGCCTCCCGCTGCCTTGCCGGCAGGGTCCGGATCGCCTGCCCCAGGCGGTCCTTCAGCTCGGACCTGGCGACCTCCGCAAAGGTATCCTGCGGGGCCGCCAGCGCCAACTCTTCCACGTCCTCGTGCGCCAGCCGGGCCCGATCGCGCAGCGCGTTGCGGCATTGGTTGAGGCAGATCTGGTAGAGCCAGGTCCGAAAGCTGGACTCGCGCTTGAAGGACCGATGATGGAGGAAGGCCTGCACGAACGACTTCTGCGCCAGATCGGCCGCATCGGCATGATTCTCCAGCATCCGGTACGCCAGGTCGTAGACGGTCTTCTGATGGCGCAGGACCAGCTCCTCGAAGGCCGACTCATCGCCGGCCGCGTAGCGGTCCAATAGTTGGTAGTCCGACGCCGCCATCCCGCCCGCCCCTACCTCCTACACTTTCTGAGACACGCCATTTCGGCAAAGGTGACACGGAAAACCAGGAAAAATGTGGCACCTCCCTGGCCGACCCCATTCCCGTCGTTCATTGGATGATTTCCCCGATTGTCTTTCGGCTCGCGCTCAGGCTATGATGCCGGACATCCATGTTCAAGGAGGAGGGTTCTGCACATCATGACTGTACGTCGGACTGCTAAAACCAAATATAAAGACCCCGCCCTAGACATGAAGAACACGCGCCGAGCGACCCCGCGCCTCACTCCGCGCGAGCGTCAAGTGCTGAGCTTGGTGGCCCACGGGTACACCAGTAAGCAGATCGGCGAGAAGCTGGGCATCAGCCCGCGCACAGCCGAAACGCACCGCGTCAACATCGGGCGCCGACTTGGCATCCGGAACGTGGCCCAGATGGTGCGCTACGCCATCGAAAACAAACTCTGAGAAAGCCGCGGACGGCGTTCCGGAACAATGCCGCCCGCGTGTCACACCCCGCGCAGAACACGCCCGGTGTGGGAAGCCTTCACGCCCGCGACCTCCTTTGGCGTGCCCGCGGCGACGACCTCGCCGCCGCGATCGCCGCCTTCCGGCCCCAGGTCGATGACCCAGTCGGCGTTGCGGACGACGTCGAGGTTGTGCTCGATCACCACGACGGTGTTGCCGGACTCCACCAGACGGTTGAGGACCTCGAGGAGCTTCTGGATATCGGCGAAGTGCAGGCCGGTGGTGGGCTCGTCCAAAATGTAGAACGTGCGCCCGGTCGCCCGCTTGGAGAGCTCGCGGGAGAGCTTCACCCGCTGCGCCTCGCCGCCCGAGAGCGTCGTGGCCGACTGGCCAAGCTTGATGTACCCCAGCCCCACGTCGAAGAGCGTCTGCAGCTTGCCCTTGATGAGGGGCAGGTGCTGGAAGAACGCCAGGGCTTCTTCGACGGTCATGTCGAGGACGTCGGCAATGCTCTTCTCCTTGTGGCGGACCTCCAGGGTCTCCCGATTGTACCGCCGGCCTTTGCAGACCTCGCAGGTCACATAGACGTCCGGCAGGAAGTGCATCTCGATCTTGATCAGTCCATCGCCCTGACACGCCTCGCACCGCCCGCCCTTCACGTTGAACGAGTAGCGGCCTAACCGGTAACCGCGCACCCGTGACTCGGGCAGGTTCGCGAAGAACTCCCGTATGTAGGTGAACAGGCCGGTGTAAGTCGCCGGGTTGGACCGCGGCGTGCGCCCGATCGGCGACTGGTCGATGTTGACGATCTTGTCGATGTGCTCCACGCCCTTGATGTCGGCGCACCCAGTAACCCAGGACGACTTCTGAGCATCGTGAGGAAGCGCCTGCGGCTTCCGTAGCCGCGAGGTCGTGGTACCCATTGCCTCACGTGCAACGGGTCGTGTGCGGCGTTCACCATAGAGGAGTTGCCGCAGGCTCCGGTACAGGACGTCGAAGAGCAGCGTGCTCTTGCCAGACCCCGACACGCCCGTCACGCACGTCAGCAACCCGAGCGGGATCTTCACGGTCACGTTCTTGAGATTGTGTTCCCGAGCCCCGGCGACGGTGAGGTGGCGGCCGGCCTGGCGCGCCCGGTGCGGCAGCGTGATCGTGATGTCCTCCCGCAGGTAGCGCCCCGTCAGGGAGTTCGGATTGGCCATGATTTCGGCTGGCGCGCCGTGGGCCACGACATAGCCGCCGTGCACGCCGGCGCCCGGGCCCAGGTCGAGAATGTAGTCCGCGCGCCGCATCGTCTCGGCGTCGTGCTCGACCACGATCACGGTATTGCCGAGGTCCCGGAGCCGCCTGAGCGTGTCCAGCAGCCGCTGGTTGTCCCGCTGGTGCAGGCCGATGGACGGCTCATCCAGGATATACAGGACACCGACCAGGCCGGAACCGATCTGCGTGGCCAGGCGGATACGCTGGCCCTCCCCGCCGGAGAGCGTCGCCGCGGCCCGATCCAGCGTCAGGTAGTCCAGGCCGACGTTGATGAGGAAGCCCAGGCGCTCCCGGATCTCTTTCAGGATGCGATGCGCGATGAACTGCTCGCGCTCGGTGAGCTTCAGCCGCTGGAAGAACTCACCGGCGTCCCGGATCGAGAGGCGCGTGACCGCCGCGATGGACTTCCGGTCGAGCAGGACCGAGAGGCTTTCGGGCTTCAACCGGTCGCCCTTGCAGATCGGACACAGCGTCAGGGTCTCGAAGGCTTCTTCCTCGTATTCATCATCCTCGCCGAACACGGGGCAGCCCTTCGGCGGCTCGTGCCCCAGACCATCACAGGCGGGGCAAGCCCCGTGCGGGCTGTTGAAGGAGAACAGCCGCGGTGTCAGCTCCGAGTAGCTGAACCCGCAGCGGACGCAGGCCAGCTTCTCGCTGTAGATCAGGTCTTTTCCCCCTTCCACGCTGACAACGACAAGACCATGGGCTTGCTTGAGTGCAATCTCCAGCGAGTCCGCCAGCCGCTGCATCGTCGGGTCGTCGTGCTTGAGCACCACACGGTCCACCACGATCTCGATGGTGTGCTTCTTCTGCTTGTCTAGCGCGATCTCCTCGGCCAGGTCGTGCGGTTTGCCGTCGATCCGCGCCCGGATGAACCCCGCACGGCGCGAATCTTGAAGTTCTTTGCGGTACTCACCCTTGCGGTCCCGGACGATGGGCGCCAGCACGGAGAGCTTCGCGCCCGCCGGCTGCGCCATGAGCGCATCCACCATCTGCTGGACTGTCTGCGCGGTGATCGGATCGCCGCACTGCGGGCAGTGCGGACGGCCGATTCGCGCGAAGAGCAGGCGGAGATAGTCGTAGATCTCGGTGACGGTTCCGACGGTGGAACGGGGATTGCGCGACGTGGTCTTCTGCTCGATGGCGATGGCCGGCGAGAGCCCTTCGATGGAATCCACATCGGGCTTGTCCATCTGCTCGAGGAATTGGCGCGCGTAGGCGGAGAGAGACTCCACGTAGCGGCGCTGGCCCTCGGCGTAGATCGTGTCGAACGCCAGCGACGACTTGCCTGAGCCGGAGAGGCCGGTGATGACAATTAGTTTGTCACGCGGGAGCGTGAGGTCCAGGTTCTTGAGGTTGTGCTCCCGCGCGCCCTTGATGACGATGGAGCGAGGATCAGGCATGGACCGTCATTCTAACCGACGCATTAAAACCCCACAAGGCCCGAACGGCGGGCTTCTGAGAATATTGACAGGTCCTCGCAAAGCGGGGAGAATCGCCACGGTTACTGCAAGCCTAATTACTGCCCCTATGAAAAGAGGGGGTGCCCAATGAATGACTTCGCCAAAATCGCCAGTTCATCAGCCGTTCCTCTCACTTTGATAATTGGTTCTGTCGGAATCGTAGCAGGCATATGGCTCGCGATACTCGGCCAGTGGGGCTCTCTCGGGTACGGCCTCTTAATTCTTGTCGGCGGTGGTTTCTTGCTCTGGATCACCATGATGCCCGGAATGCTTTTGGAGGCGCAGGCGACTGCCTTTGCCGAAGAGGGGAATCAACCAGCTTTCTACTTGTTGGTCTTTCTCAGAACGTTGTACCCGTTTGCAGTCTTAACCCTCTGGTGTGTTCTGGTCCTGAATTTCTTTGCAAGGCGGGCAGACAGCAGCTCAATCATCCCAATGTTGTTCTGGTCGTACGGCGTAGCGACAAGCCCAATTGCGTGGATCGCACAAAGAGATCTCCAATCGTTTAAGGAGTACGCAATGATCTCCACGTTTTTTGCCCAAGTTGCGTACCTTCTTGTCGTGCTGGCAGTCCTGTTCGTTGGAGCGTCTGCCTTAGAGGTTCTCGTGCTGTTTGGAATTGTCATGCTTGTTGGCCTAGCAATTCAATTTCGAATAGCGTTTCTGGAAGAAGAGGCTTAACACTTCGAAGCGTAATGCCTAATATGACCTGAACAACTCCCTCCTGGAAGGTAGTAATTACGAGTCAGGTGAGGCTATGAAACCACGGATTAAAGTCATCACGATAGGCGTCAGCGATTTGGAAAAATCTCTGGCTTTTTACCGCGACGGGATGGGTTTGGCGACGGAAGGGATCATCGGCACGGAATTTGAGGACGGTGCTGTCGTCTTCTTTGACTTGAACGACGATTTGATCCTGGCGCTGTGGCCAAAAAAATCCTTGGCCAAGGATGCAAAGGTGGCCGTGAGTCCGCCAAGCCCGACAGAATTCTCCATCGGCCACAACGTCAGATCCAAACAGGAAGTCGATGCGGTCATGAAGCAGGCAGCAAAGGCAGGAGCGAAAATCACTGACCCTGCGCACGACCGCTTTTGGGGAGGATACGCCGGATACTTCCAGGATTTGGACGGCCACCTCTGGGAAATCGCCTGGAATCCTCACTGGGAAGTCAAGGAATAGGGTGCCCGTTGGGCTGCTTGCCGTGCATCTTCGGCGGGTGCTACGATGCCTCCTCTATGGTGATGGTGGAAGAACAGACGCAGATCGCGCCGCCGGCGGGCACGGGGCCGCAGAAGGAGCAGGCCGTCCAGCGGATGTTCTCCTCGATCGCCCGCTACTACGACCTGAACAACTCGCTGCTGAGCCTGGGCCTGCACCACTCCTGGAAACGGCAAGCAGTCGGCTTTCTCTCTCCCGATGATTGCCACGTCTTGGATGTTGGGGCTGGCACAGGAGACCTTGCTCTCTTAGCAGCCCGCCGTCTCGGCGAGCGAGCCAGGATTGTCGCCGCAGATCTCAACAGCCCCATGCTGGCCATCGGCTTGCAGAAGGTGCGCACCGCCCGCTTGCAGCGCCAGATCCTCTGCGTCCAGGCCAACGCGGAACATCTCTCGGCACCGGACGCGACCTTCGATGCGGTCACGACCGGCTTCTGCCTCCGCAATGTGAGCGATCTGTCGCGAGCTCTCCAGGAAATCCGACGCGTGCTGAAGCCGGGCGGGCGGCTCATCTGCCTCGAGTTCTCGCGCCCCGTAGCAGGCTGGCTGCGCCGGCTGTACGACTGGTATTCGTTCACCTTGCTGCCATGGATCGGGACCAGGGTCTCCGGGGACACCACCGGCGTCTATCAGTATCTGCCGGCCTCGATCCGCTCCTTTCCAGATCAGAACGGGCTGGCGCGCCTGCTGCGCGAGGTCGGCTTCCAGAAGGTCGAATACCACAACCTGAGCGGCGGCATCGTCGCCATCCACGTCGCCGTCAAGTGAAGAGCATCCTCTACATCTTTCTGCCCTGCAAGCCGATCTATCCGGTCGGCTGTACCTATCTCGCCGACTACATCCACAAGCGCCACCCCGAAGTCCGCCAGCGCATCCTCGACCTGTCGCAGATTCCCCCCGGCGAGCGCGCAAAGGCCGTGCGCGAGACCGCCGCGAACGTTCGCCCCGACCTGGTCTGCTTCTCCTGGCGCGACATCCAGATCTTCTCGCCGCATGAAGGGGACGCCTCGCTGGAGCAAGCGTTCACCTTCTACTACTCGCCCAATCCTTTCAAGAAACTCGCGGCGTCGCTCTCCGGCCTGAAATCGCTCTACCAGTACTACTCCGGCATCCGGGCCAACCTGGCGCACGCCTGGCTGATCCGGAAGATCTGCCCCGACGCGCCGATCATGATCGGCGGCGGGGCCTTCGGCGCCTTCGCCGAGCAGCTTATCGAGAAGCTGCCGGAGGGCACCATCGGCATCCTGGGCGAGGGCGAAGAGGCCGTGCTGAAAATGGTCGAAGGCAAACCAATCGACGGCGAGCGGTTCATCGCACGCCAGAACGGCAAGACCATCACCGGCACAGGACAGAGCTACACCGGTCTCGATGACCTGTCCGTGGACCTCCCGTATATCACGGAGATCTTCCCGCAGTACACCGCCTACACGGACGATTGCATCGGGGTGCAGAGCAAGCGCGGGTGCCCGTACGACTGCGCTTTCTGTCTCTACCCCTACCTGGAAGGCAAGTCCGTCCGGTATCGCCCGGCCGCGCGGGTCGTGAACGACATCGCGCAGCACTATCGCCAGTGGGGCACGCGCCGGTTCTGGTTCACCGACGCCCAGTTCATCACCGGCAAAGCCGCCTACCCCCAGTGCACCGAGATCATGGAGCGAATCATCGCTGAGCGCCTGGAGATCGAGTGGTCCGGCTACATCCGCACGTCGCTCATCACCAGCGAGTTCGCCAAGCTCATGGTCCGCTCTGGCGTCGGCGACCTGGAAGTGGCCATCACCTCGGGCTCGCCGGAGGTCCTGAACGGCCTCCACATGGGCTTCGTGCTCGACCGCCTGTACGACGGCTGCCGCCACCTGGCCGAGGCCGGGTTCAAAGGGAAGGTGATCCTGAACTACTCGCTCAACGCTCCCGATGAGACGGAAGCGACGCTGCGTGACTCCATCGAGTCGTACAAGCGGGTCGCGGCGATCCTGGGCGAGGACCGCGTCTTTCCGATGATGTTCTTCCTGGGCATCCAACCGCACACAGATCTAGAGGGGCGGCTACTGGACGAAGGGTATCTGACGTCCGGCTATAACCCGCTGGTGCTGAGCCCGTCCAGCATCCGGAAGATGCTGTACAACCCCGCTCCGCTCAACAAGCTGATCGGCAAGGCCTGCCTCGCGGCCTGGAACCGCAAGACGGGGTCCCGCACCGGCAGCCGCGATCCTCGGCCCTGGTCCGGTGCCCTGGCCAATCCCTCTCCGGCCTTGGACGTAAGGGGCAGTCGCTATGCCGACGCGAGCCTCCTCCGGGGGGTGGAATTGAACTCCGGACGCGACGTGTTGCTGACCCTGGAAGCGATTCTCAACACACGTAAATCTCCGGCGAAAACCGGAGCCTCCACGCCCTCCTGAGTGACCCGCATGGGGCCCGTTTCCAGCCTAGAAAACTGTTGCATTTCCTCAAAATCCGGTGCTAGGATACGCCGTTCTTTTGCCCTTTTAGAACATAAAAAAGGGGCCCCGAAAAAAGGACGATCCCACAGGCTACCGACACCTTCCGACACGGATGGAGTAGCTTCTTTGTCCCTGTAAGGAGACGGCATGTATAAGACGATTTACGTCCCGGTTGACAACTCCGATTATTCGAACATGGCATTGGATGTCGGAGTCTTATTGGCGAAGACGTTCGGGGCCAAACTCGTCGGCAGCCATGTGTATGCGGCCAAGATGCACGATAAACGCTTCAAGCAGATGGAGGCGGGCCTCCCCGAGGAATACCACGACGAAAACGAACTCGAGCGGCAGCGGCAGATCCACGATTCGCTGATCACCCGCGGCCTGCAGATCATCACCGACTCCTACCTCGACATCGTGGACAAGAAGGCCGCCGAAGCGAACATCCCGGTCGAACGCCGATCCCTGGAGGGCCGGAACTTCAAGGTCCTCGTCGAAGACATCAACACCAACGCCTACGACCTCGTCATCATGGGGGCTCTGGGCGTGGGCGCCGTGAAGGATAGCGTCATCGGCGGCGTCACCGAGCGGGTCATCCGCCGCGTCCGCGCGTCGGACATCTTCGTCATCAAGAACACCCTGCCGATGAACGGCGGCTCCATCGTGGTCGCCCTGGACGGCAGCCACTACTCGTTCGGCGGGCTCAAGACCGCCCTGGCGCTCGGCAAGGCTCTGAACAAGCCAGTGGAGGCCGTCTCGGCATTCGATCCCTACTTCCACTATGCCGCCTTCCACAGCATCTCCGGCGTCCTCAACGAGGAGGCCGGCAAGGTCTTCCGCTTCAAGGAGCAGGAGAAGCTGCACGAGGAGATCATCGACAGCGGGCTGGCCAAGATCTACCAGGCGCACCTCGACATCGGTCGCGAGATCGCCCAGGCCGAAGGGCAGGACATCAAGACCACGCTCCTCGACGGCAAGGCCTTCGAGAAGGTGCTCCAGTACGTGCGCCGCGAGAAGCCCTGGATGCTGATCGTGGGCCGGATCGGCGTGCACAGCGACGATGACATGGACATCGGCTCGAACGCCGAAAATCTATTACGCATGGTCGACTGCCACGTGATGGTCTCCAACAAGAAGTACGTCCCGCCGATCGACCAGCAGGCCGAATACACCATCGCGTGGACCGAGGAAGCGCTGCGCCGCATGGAGAAGATCCCGGTGTTTGCCCGCGGCGTGGCCAAGACCGCCATCCACCGGTACGCGATCGAAAAGGGCCATACGATCATCAGCAACTCGGTGGTGGACGCGGCCGTCGGCCACATCCTACCCAAGGGCGCGATGGAGGCCATGAAACAGCTCGGCTCCACGCTCGACGCGCAGGGCATTGACCGCAACGCGATGAAGGCCGACGAGGGCGTGGTCCGCGACATGATGGGTTCGACGCTTTCCGGCATGATGGCGGGCATCGTGGAGGAAAAGCCCGCGGTCAGTCCGGGCACGCAGGCCTACCTCGATCGCATGAGCCAGAGCTACTGGCTCTGCAGCAGGTGCGGCTACACGGCAAAGGGCGACCAACCCGTCATGTGCCCGATCTGCAAGGCCGCCGGCGACACCTTCACGCTGATCGACAAGAGCATGTTCGAGGCGGCCGCCAAGACCGAGGGCGCGCTCGAGACCGAGCTCGCCTACGACGACGTGCCGATGACCTGGACCAAGGACGCCAAGGAGGCCATCCGCGCGGTCCCGGCCGGCTTCCAGCGCCGCCGGTGCAAGGCCAAGATCGAGAAGACTGCCCGCAAGATGGGCATGACCACCATCACGCTGGAGTTCGCCAAGCCTTACATCGACGAGGCCGCCAGCGAGGAGTACACGCCGATCTTCGCCAACAAGGGCACCGGCGCGTTCCCGCCGCCCGAGAAGACAGAAGCGCCGCAGCCCGCCGTGCCCCAGGGCTCCCGTTTCACCTGGACCCCCGACGCGGTGGCCCGCCTCGAACGGGCGCCGGCCGGCTACATGCGCGACTGCACGCGGGCCTTGATCGAGAAGCACGCCGAGAAGATCGCCGCGACGACCATCACCTATGAGATCGCGGAGGCCGGGATCGAGCAGGCCAAGGGCTACATGGAAGAGGCCATGAAGACCGGCAACCTCAAGGACATCATCGAGAGCTTGATCGGCAACAAGCAGTCGTGAACGACACGCTCCAGCTCATCAATCCGATCCCCCTACGGTACATCAACCGACCCGGCCTCCTGCCGGAGGGTCGCAAACCCACTCCGCAGAACGACTGGAAGCCTTACCTCATCGCGCTGAACCTCACCAAGCGGTGCAACCTCCGCTGCGGGCACTGCTACCTCGACGCGACGACCCGGGCGTCCGGCGCGGCTGACGAGCTGACGACGCAGGAGGTGTGCACGCTGCTGGACCAGATGGCGATCGTGAACAAGCATGCAATCGTCGTCATCACCGGCGGCGAGCCGCTCACCCGCCCGGACATCCTCGACATCGCCCGCTACGCGGTGAAGGGCGGCTTCATGGTCGTCTTCGGGACCAACGGGATGCTGATCGACGACGCGCTGGCCAAGGAGCTGATCGAGATCGGCGTGATGGGCATGGGCATCAGCGTGGACTCGGTGGACCCCGCCAAGCACGACGCGTTCCGCGGGCTCCCCGGCGCGTGGGCGCGCACGATGGCCGGTATCGAGGCCTGCAAGCGCACCGGGCTGCAGTTCCAGATCCACTTCAGCGTCTCCCCGATGAACTACCGCGAGGTGCCCGAGATGGTTACGTTCACGCACAAGCTGGGCGCCCGCGTGTTGAACCTGTTCTTCCTGGTCTGCACCGGCCGCGGCGAGGAGATGACCGACATCACGCCCCCGCAGTACGAGGAGGTGCTCACGTACCTCGTGGACGTGCAGCAACGGTACCCCGACATGCTGGTGCGCGCCCGGTGCGCGCCGCACTTCAAGCGCATCGCGTACGAGCGCGACCCCAACTCGCCGATCACGAAAGCCACCGGCTACATGGGAGGCGGCTGCCTCGCCGGCACGAACTACGCCCGCGTGACGCCGGAGGGGAACCTCACCCCGTGTCCGTACATGCCGTTGAGCGCGGGCAACGTGCGGGAGGTCAGCTTCGTGGACCTGTGGGAGCGCTCGGAGGTGTTCGACTCGTTCCGCGAGCCGAAGCTCAAGGGCAAGTGCGCGGACTGCGAGTACTCCGACATCTGCGGCGGCCCCTACGCCGACCACGGGGACTGGCTGGACGCGGACGAGTGGTGCCTCTACACCCCGAAGGGCGGCCCCAAGGTCAAGGTCAACGAGATCGGCGTGGACACCGCCCCCGAGAAGTTCGAGGTGCGCTGGTCCGACGAGGCCACGGCCCGCTTCAAGCGCATTCCCTACTTCATGCAGGCGATGGTCAAGAAGAGCGTGGAGGCCAAGGCCCGTGAGCGCGGGCTGTCGGTGATCACGCCCGAGTTCATGGAAGAGCTCCGCAAGGCGCGCTTCGGCAACGAGAAACCCGTGTTCAAATTCTGATGGACAAGTTCATCGACGCATTCATCAACCAGTGGATCCCGATCGTGAACCACTGGCTGCACCTGATGTCGGCCATCCTCTGGATCGGCGGGCTGGGTCTTCTGATGATGGCCGTCGTGCCGTCCCTGAAGAAATCAGTCCCCGGCGAGCTCGTCAAGCCCCTCGCCAACGCCATCTACCGGAAGTACCAGCGGATCATCGGCGCCCTCATGCTGATCATCCTGGTCACCGGCGGGATCAACATCGCCTACGTCAACCGGCTGATGAAGGCGACCAATGGGGAAGGATTCACCAACCCGTACCTGATCGCGCTGGGTGTCAAGCTCTTCTTCGTCATGTGCATCATGACCCTCTTCCTCTACAACGTCATCTTTCCGCCGGAGCCCGCTGAAAAGGGCACGGCCGCGGACGAGGAAACGGATCCAGAAGGCATTCCGTTTCTTCGCGCGTCCTTCTGGTTCGGCATCTTCATCGTGCTCATGGCCTCGACCCTTAAGCACCTCCACTACTGACGCGGAAGAAGAAACGGGGACAGGCTACTTTTCGCTCCGAAAAGTAGCCTGTCCCCGTTTTCACGACGCGGTGAGGAGGGGTTTGAAGGCGGGGTCGGCTTCGACGACGCCTTTGAGCGTGTCGTTCAGGAGCAGGTAGCGCCACGAGTCCACGGAGGCGCCAGCCAGCTGCAAATACCAACGGCGCGCCTCGGTCAGCTCCTCCAGCATCGCGTGGTTGTCGCGGTTCGGCATGTAGGCCTGCGCGTACGCCATCGTGTAGGCGGCCGTGAACTTGTCCAGCGGCCGATCCGTCAGCTTCAACGCCTCCTCCGCTTCCT
>Ga0209235_1001100_pt1 | contig 14445 bp, 10 predicted proteins | sample GraSoi013_1_20cm_4_FD_185817 | JGI IMG/M metagenome (GOLD analysis project Ga0209235, IMG submission 185817) | Grasslands soil microbial communities from the Angelo Coastal Reserve, California, USA - Sample 09_25_2013_1_20cm (SPAdes) (version 2) | ecosystem: Environmental > Terrestrial > Soil >... | reverse complement strand
CATTCGGCTCAGGGAACGCTACGGGTTGCAACGGAAGCTGCTGGTGAGCGATCCCGAAGAGCAGTAGGTCGCGGCCACGCCGTCCGCGCGCCCCCGACCCCCCGACATCGGCGCTGGACCCTCTCAGCCAGGCGACTCGCGGCCCGCGACCGAGCGCCGCTCGCGTTGCGCTTTAGCCTCGTATGCGTACTCCTCCATGTAATAGGAGTACAGGGCGTATGGCGAAGACGGGGGCACGTCGTTTAGCACGGCGCCCAGAATCCGTACCGGGAGGCGGTCGAGCAGCTCGAGCTTCGCCTCCGCCACCTCGCGATCCGTCGCTCCCATTCGGAGCACCATGAGCAGGTTCCCCGTGACCGCCCCCAGCGTGTAGGCGTCCACCCCCGCCCCGAGCGGCGGTGAGTCCACGACGATCACGCTGAAGCTCTGCCGCATGCCCGCCATGAACGTGGACATCGTTTCTGACCCTAGCAACTCGGGCGCGTCGGGCGTCCGCGTACCAGCGCTGACGAAGAACAGCCGCGGATAGGCAGTTGCCTGAATCACGGCGGCGTGCGGGACCTCGCCCCGCAACAGCTCGGTGAGGCCCGGCCTGCCACGCGCGTTCAGTCGTCGGTGCAGCAACCCGCGCCTCAGGTCGCCGTCGATCAAGACGGTTTGGTGACCCGCGTGGGCGAACGCGAGCGCCAGGTTCGCCGCGACGAACGACTTCCCCTCGCGAGCCCCCGGGCTCGTGAGCGCGAAGAGCACGGGTCCAGCGGCGCCGTACGTGTGCAGCAGGTTGAACTGGATACCGCGCATCGCCTCCAAGATCGGCGCCCCGTCCTGGGTCGAGCTCGACGCCAGGCTCCCATTGGCATGCGGCACGATCCCGAGCACCGGCAGCCCGAGTCGGGCAATGTCCTCCCGCCGGTGGACAGACTGGCTGAAATGATCCGCCACCAAAGCGGTGCCGCCGCCGAGCAGCAACCCCAGCAGCAGGCCGAAGGCGATCATGCGCAGCGGTCCCACGCCGATGGGCTTGTCCGGCAGCGGTGCGAGATCTAGGATCTGGACATCCCCTCCCTCCACTGCCTCGGCGATCCGCGCGTTCTGGTACTCGGCCCGTAACTGGTCCGCGACGCGCCGCGCGTTCTCTACCTGCTCCGCCAGGACGCCCTCGGTGACTTGCACGCGGGAAAGCCGCCGCGCGGTCGCGACGTTCTGGGCCTGAAGGTCACTCAACACGCTGACACGCGCGTCGAGTGAGGCAACCACGCTGTGGGCCGCCGCGACGAGGTTCGCCTCGGTGGAGTCGATCAGGGGCTGCAGCCGCTGCACGTCCGGGTTCCTGGCCGCCCGCGCCCAATCCCCCGCGGTCGCGGTCAGGGAGTCGCGCAGGCTGTAGTACTGGACGAGCTGCCCGTACAGCCGTGACACCACTGGATTCGCGGCGATGCTCGGGGACGCGGCGACCAAGTCGCGGAGCGCGGGGCGCCGCGCCACGCGGCTCGTGTCCTGCAAGCGCCCGAGCAGGCTCGCGTACTGCCGGCGCTCGATCTCGAGCTCGTCGCGACGCGCCCCCAAGGAGCCGAGGCTCACGGCATCGGCCGACCGTTCGGCGGCAGACCCCGGCTCTCGAGCGCGGAAGGCACTCAGCGCCGCACGCGCCTCAGTGAGCAGCGAATCGTTGAACTTGAGTTGCGCCTCGATGAACTCGCGCCGCTGTCGGGCCTCCTCGTGCGCAGTGTGCGCTTGCGCCGCGTGGAACAACTCAGCGACCCGGTTCGCGATCTGCTGGGCCCGCTCCGGATCGGAAGCGGTGAACGAGATGTCGATGACGTCTGTACTTGGGCGCGGCCTGACCAGCAGCGCGCGGGTCACGCGGGTGGTGGCGGCTTCCCGGCTCATCACATGCAGCGTCCCGCCCTGGGACTCCGGTCGCTCCGCTACCGTGAATCCGATGCCCCCGGTCTCGATCGGGGAGCCGTAGCCGGCCTCCCGCTCGTCAGTCTGCCCTTGCACGCGCACGGCCTCTGGTCCGAATCGCAGGCGCAGCGAATCGTCTTGCACAGTCGGGGCAACGTGCACGTTCCGCAGCAGCGCTGCCGGAAACCCGCGGGTCGTCACCCGCAGAATGGGCATGTTGTCCACCACGGCACCGGCGGCCGCGCGGCTGCGCAGGACCTCGACCTGTGACAACACGGGGTCCACTGACGGCGGCGCGACCTCCCGTCCCTGGCCGGCGAGGTCGCCCGCCACCACGCGCCGCGCATCGACCAGGCGAACGACCGAGGTGGCGCGATACATCGGCGGCGTCGTGCGTGCCACGAAGACGGCAACCGCGACGGTCGCGGCCGTCACGCCGGCGGTGAGGCGGATGCGCCGCCGCACCACGCGCAGCCACTCGCGCAGTTCAGGCGGCTCCATCCCGCTCGGCGCTGCGCTCAGCCCTCGGGCGGGTGGCGGGGACGCCGGCACCCGCAAGCCCATCGGCAGCTGCTCAGCCATGTCACCTCCTCACGGAGAACGGCTCATCGACCATGTCACCGTGTCAGATAGAAGACGAGTGCGCCCACCGCCGCCGAAAGGCTTGCGATCGGGGCGAGCACGTCGCGCACGAAGTTGAAATCCGAGCGGCGTCCCACGAACACCTGATCGCCGGAGACGATCGGCATCATGGCGAGGCGCGGGTCTTCGCTCAACAGATTCAGCGTGTAGCCCCTCCCGCCCCGGACCAGCCGGACACGGTCGAGCCGTCCCCGCTCAGTGGGGCCGCCCGCCCGCGCGACCGCCTGGGACAGGGTCATACCGCGCGGCAGCGTGAGCAGGCCTGGCACGCGGACTTCCCCGGCCACGACCACCGGATATGCTGGCTCCACCACGAAGCGCGGATTCTGCTCGTAGGCGAGCAGGAAATCGCGCAGGCGCGCCCTGGCCACCGAGAGCGGCACACCTCCGACCCGGACTCCCTGCAGCAGCGGATGCGCTACGGTACTGTCCGGGTTAATCGCGTACTCGCCGCTGAACTCTGCCTGCCGCCACACCGTGACGCGCAATGAGTCTCCGGGGCGCAGGAGCGAGTCCGCCGGGCTGACCACGGGCAGCGGCGACAGATCGACCGGATGACCCGCGCAGCCAGCGACCGCGAGCGCTCCCGTGAGTAGGCGTCTCAGCCTCATCAAGTCATGGACCTCGGTGCAAAGCGGTCCTCCGAGCCCGAGGTCGCGGCATCGTGTATGCCATCGCGTGCCCAGACGAGCCGGCGCAAGGTGGCCAGGATCACCCGCAGGTCCGTCCACACCGTCGCCCGGCCCGCGTACGCCAGGTTGAGCCGGATCTTCTCCGGTACAATCTGCTCCACGTAGAAGCGCTCCGGGTCCGCCGCCGCAGCCAACATCGTGCCTTCGTTCGCGTAGCGAATCGATGCTTCGTCAGTCACGCCCGGCATCAGCTCGAGAACCCGTCGCTGATCGGCGCGGTACAACGCAACGTAGCGCGGTACTTCGGGACGCGGGCCTACCAGGGTCATGTCTCCGACGACAACGTTGAACAGCTGCGGCAGTTCGTCCAGCTTCAGCCGACGCAGCCAAGCCCCGACCCCCGTAACCCGTACATCGCGACCCACTGTGAGGAGCAATCCGCATGCTTCGGCGTCTGGTACCATCGTCCGGAACTTCCACATGCGGAACGGACGGCCCCGGTACCCAATTCGCTCCTGCTTGAAGAAGACGGGCCCGCCATCTTCGGCTTTGACCAGGAGCGCGATGAACAGAAACAACGGCGCCAGGAGCGCGACGCCCACACCGGCGCATACCAGGTCGAGGGTACGCTTCGCCCGTGTCATCGCTGGTGCCTGTGGACGACGTCGAGCACTGCCTCGATCACGTCAGCGACGTCCTGATCGCTCAACCGTGGATTGAGCGGCAGGCTGATCATCCGCTGGAAGTTGTCGAACGCCACGGGAAAGGATTCGGCCCGGTAGTCGTATTTGTCACGGTAATAGGGGTGCACGTGAATCGGGATGAAGTGCACCGAGGCACCGATGTTGCGCGCCGCGAGCTCCTCGATGAAGCGGTCGCGCCCGATGCGTAGGGCGGCGGCGCGCAGCCGCAGCACGTACAGGTGCCATGCATGCTCGACCCAGGGGCGCTCGACCGGCAGCTCAAGCGCCTCCACGCCGGCGAACGCCGCCTGGTAGGCCGCGACCACCTCACGCCGCCGCTGCTGGAGTCGGTGCAGTTTGCGAAGCTGCCCGAGGCCGAGCGCACCCTGAATGTCGCTCATATTGTACTTGAACCCGGGAGCCAAGACCTCGTACCGCCACTGCCCTCCCGCCTGATAGCGAGTGGCGGCGTCACGGCTGAGCCCGTGCAGGCTCAGCATCCGCGCGCGCGCTACGAACTCAGGGTCCCCCGTCAGCATCCCGCCCTCGCCCGTCGTGAGGTTCTTCGTCGCGTAGAAGCTGAACGCCACTGGATTGGCGCCCGACCCAATCGTACGCCCCCGGTAGGCCGCCGGCAGAGCGTGCGCCGCGTCCTCGAGCACAACGAGGCCGTGGGCTCGCGCCAGCTCGCGAATCGGATCCATGTCCGCTGGGTGACCGGCGTAGTGCACGGGGATGATGGCCCGCGTATGTGGCGTAATCGCTGCCGCGACCTGCGCGGGAGCGATCGTCAAGGTGTCGGGCTCCACATCCGCGAGCACTGGCCGCGCCCCGACGTGCTCGATGACGTTCACGGTCGCCGCGAACGTGAGCGGAGTGGTGATCACCTCGTCACGCGGGCCAATCCCACTTACGGCGAGAGCCGTGTGCAGCCCCGCTGTGCACGAGTTGAGCGCAAGCGCCGCCGGGGCCGAAACCGCACCTGCGAACTCGGCCTCGAAGCGGGCCACCTTGGGGCCGGTTGTGATCCACCCGGAGCGCAGGGTGTCGACGACCTCGGCGATCTCCTCGTCCCCGATGAGCGGGAGAGCAAACGGGAGGTACGTGCTGCGCCGACGCGGAGCACTCACGGTGGCCGGCGAGCGGGAATCCGGCTGACACAGGACGGGCGCGGGCGGCCTCATGGGTGGTCGCGTCTCAGTGCAAGGGTCATACCCCTCAAGGAGTGCAAGGACTGTGCTCACGTGATAAGCCGCCGGTAGCGGTGTAACAACTTGCCAAACCGCCAGTTGCGTTCCCTAGCGTGAGCCGGACCCGCCCTTGTTGTCCCTGTGCAACGGTGTACCCAATGTCGTCACGCGGAACCGACAACGGACCCGGCCCGGAGAACGGCCGCCGAACGGTGAGTGTCGGCGAACCACTCCCACGTGCGCTTCAAGCCCTCCCTCAACGGCACCGTGGGCCGGTAGCCGAGCAGGGTCCGCGCCCGGGCCAGGCCCGCAAAGGAATGGCGCACGTCACCCTCCCTTGCGGGACGGCACGTGTAGACAATGTTCCGCCCGGTCACTTGGCGAATGAGGTTCAGGAGCGCCAGCACCGAGGTCTGAGCCCCGGCGCCCACGTTGGCCACGGAGCCGTTCGTGGTCGCTGCCGGCGCCTGTGCCGCCAGCAGGTTCGCCTCGACAACGTTCGCGACGTAGGTGAAGTCCCGCGTCTGCGCTCCGTCACCGAACACCACCGCCGGGCGACCTTCATGGACCGCGGACAGGAACGCCGGGATTACGGCAGCGTACGGCGAGTGCGGATCCTGACGTGGGCCGAACACGTTGAAGTACCGCAGCGCCACGCCTTCCACTTGGCCGCCGCGAGCGAACGCCAGCACGTACTGCTCGCCCGCCAGCTTCGCGGCCGCGTAGGGAGAGCGAGGCAGTGGCTCTGCATCTTCGACCTTAGGGAGCGTCGGCGTGTCGCCGTACGCCGAGCTCGAGCTGGAATAGATCACGCGTCGCACGCGTGCCTCGGCGCACGCGACGAGCAGCCGCAGGGTCGCGTTGACGTTGCAATCGTGTGACGTCCAGGGATCCTCGAGGGAGCGGGGGACGCTCGGCAGCGCGGCGACATGAAACACGATCTCCGCGCCCCGAACACCTCGACGGCACACTTCCTCGTCGCGCAAGTCGCCGCGCAGGAACTCGACATCGCTTAGGACCGGCCGCAGGTTCTCGACCTTCCCCGTGGAGAGGTTATCAACCACCCGCACGCGGTGACCCATGGCGAGCAGGCGCTCTACGAGATGCGACCCGATGAAACCAGCGCCCCCAGTGACGAGGGTGACCGCGCGTGAACCTGGCAAGCCGGGCTCCTAATGGTTCGTGAAGGACGAGCAACTCCGACTCGGGATAGGGCAACCGTCATGCCGCGGCGAAGCCATCGGGAAAGATTGTAAGTGACTGCTGGCAAAGATGTTGCCCCAACCGGGTGGCCTGCAGGTTACTGTGAGGCAAGGCCCGCTGGTGCATCTGTGCCACAAGTGCATGGCGCTGCGACAGCTAGGGCTTCCGTATCACGCCGAGGTAATGGGTGCGTAGCAGCGGAATCCCGTCGAGCAGCGTGCACAAGAGCCATGATCGCGGCGCGACGAATCGCGCTATGGGTGGCGCCAGCGTCACCCTCCAGAGCGCGATGGAGCAGCCTTGGAAGAGGTCGGCGATCTCCCGCCGCCCAACAGCCCGCACGTCCGGATTGTGCGGATTGCCGACGTGGAAGTCGTACCAGAGGACGCAGCCTCCTGGCTTGAGGACGCGCATCATTTCTCCGGCCACCCGGCGCTTCAGGTCGGAGTCGAGGATCGATGTAAACACGGTGAATTGACCTACTATATCGAACTCCGCATCGGGGAATGGGAGAGCTGCTGCACCACAGGGGAACACCTGGGTCCCGTTAGGACACAGCCTCTTTGCCGCAGCGATCCGGTCCCGGAGCAGGTCGACCCCGGCGACGGCAGCCGGGTTCGCCCCCCACTTTACGAACTCCCGGAGCCAGTGTCCCACACCACAGCCAATCTCGAGGATGCGTTTGTCGCGAAGCGGCAACACGCTTCGCTGCCTCAACAGGCGGAGCAAGCGGCGCTCGAGATCTTGCACCATGAAGAGGTGACCGGGATTGGACCAAGCGTAGCGCTCATCCTGGCGGCGCCGGGCGTACGCCGCGCGGATGCGCGCCTCCTCCGCGCGTAACCGCTCTTCCATCACGCAGCTACGTCTCCCTTGCGACTTGCACGATCGCGCAGCCCCGGCGGGACAGCGGCGTGGAGCTCAGATCAAGCGGGCGAACTCGTGCTCGCGGGGGGAGCGCCAAGGCACCCCGCAGGAAGTCAAAGCCGTAACAGACGTGCAGCACCGGAATGATCGCGGCGGCGGCGAGGCCGACGAACAGCGCGCGTCTGCGGGCGCGACCACAAGAGGGATGGTACTCGGTCACCTTATCGTGACTCACACAGGGCGATCCGCCGATCCCCCGTGGTCAGCCGAGCGCCACCGGCGGCTCGAGAAACGATTGCACGATCTGAGGCTTGCCGGACGGAGTCGGAGGGATCTGGGCCACTTCCCGAAACCGGATCGGAAACCGCTCCTGCAGATGATCGTGGATGGCCTGCTCTACACGCCCCAGAACGCCTTGGTGAAAGCCGCGATCCGGGATGAAAGCGATTTCCATCCCATGCAGGTCTCGCTGAACGACCTGGAATTGCTGAATCTCTGGGACCTGTTCGAAGATGGCGGTGAAGAAATGGACGATCATGCGCTTGCCCGACGCGGTCCGGACGATATCCGTGTCCCTGCCGACCACGCTCCGCAGCAACGGTAGATTTCTCCCACACGGGCAGCTCACGTTCGCAGGCTCCTTGATCGCGAGGTCACCGAGGTAGTACCGAATGAGCGGCATAGAGTAGTTGTCCAGACGCGTCACGACAACGTGTCCCAGCTCCCCTGGTGCGACTTCCCGGAAATCGTCGTCCAAGAGTTCGACGTGTGTCTGCGGACTTGTGATATGATAGCGTTGCGCCGGGCACTGGGCAGCAATCATGAAGCCTTCCGTGCAGCCGTAGGTGTCGTGCACGGCAGTGCCGAACTGTGCCTCGATCGTCCTCCGATAGTGATCGAACATCTTGTCGCCCCAGCTCACGACGCTTCTCAACCTGATGTCATCGAAACGCAGCGCTCGTGCGACTTGGGCGATCAGATACAGCGAAGAAGCATACCCGAGTAACATGGGCCGGGGTCGACGCCTGAGCCCCTGAAGCAAGGCGCTGATAACTCTTTCGTCTAGTTCGAAAGCCGACCGATAATCGGTGCGGAGGAAGAAGTCCTTCAGGGACTTTACCCAACCCCGGTTGAGCGTCATGCCTGTCTGCACGATGGGCTCGCCTAGCCGGTAGCCCGCCCACTCCCACCACAGCACCATGATCGCCCGGACGTTCGACTGCTCTACCTTCGACATGTAGACGGAGCCTTGGATGCCCGACGATCCACTACTGGTTACGTTCACCAGGCCGTCCTTCCGCCCCGCGATGAAATCGTCAATGCGGTCCTTGACGTCGCGTTTAGTGATGACGGGGAACCGTCGCAGCCAGCTGCGCACATCTTGGCTGGAGTGGATCTCCCTCTCGCGATAGAACGGAACTTTGGTGCTGGCGTGTGTTAGCAGCCGTCGTAGATTGTCCTCCTGCAGCCGGCCCAGCGTCTGCGCCGGGAGCCACTGGATCGCCCTCCACGCTTTCAGGTTCGCAGTGAAGGCGGTGCCCAGGGCGAGGTCTCCGAGAGGCAGCAGGACGCGCTCGAGGACACCGCCGTAGAGCATCGAGTGGTTGATCGGGTTCCCGCCAAGTCTCATTGGGAGCTAGCGAGCTCCCGGCGTGTACAGGCATGAGTGGCCACACACGATTCGTACCACAGGTTGACCATCATGAACTGCCGCACCAGGGCATCAAAGGTGGGCTCGCCTGCGATGAAGCCGGTCACGATCCGTTTGAGTGCCGCGCGATCAAACGGCCCGTCGCTCGTCGGTGGCGACGACGGCAAGGAAGCAACGACCTCGCGCAGCTCCCGAACGTGCCGCATGTGTTGCGCCCACGGCACCCCGAACCCCCATTTCCGCCTGCGCAACACCACCCTGGGGAGTCGCTGGCCGAGGGCGTTGCGTAGGAGTGCCTTGCCGTGCCTGTGGCCAAGGAGCTTGGAGCTGGGAAGGCTGGCAAGTCCCTCAACCAGACGATAGTCGAGGAACGGCACCCTGCATTCGATCGAAGCGCCCATAGTCATCCGATCGTTCCGATCCAGAATCGAGCACAGAAAGGTGTGTTGGTCGGTGTACATCGCCTGGCGACAGGGCTCATTGGGGTACAAGCTCTTCGACTCTGTAAGCACGGCCTCACGGTAGGGGAAGCACGCCGAGGGTCGCATCCCGAGGCGTTCCAGATCCGTCGGGAGGATGTCGCAGGCATTGAAGAGCACAAACGCCTCGTTCGAGCCCAATCCTAGAAAGCGCCTGAGCTTTCGCATTCGCCCATCGAGCGGGAGCGCCGCAGACACGCGAGGCACCACCGTCCGCGCGACCCGCAGGAGCGTTGGATACAGGAGCGGTCGGTAGCGCACATACCCGCCGAGCGTTTCGTCCGCGCCTTCGCCGGACAACAGGACCGTCACGATCGGCTTCGCATGCGTGGAGATGGCCAGCAGATGTAAGTCATTCCCATGCACCAATGGTTCGTCGTTCACCCATGACGCATGGAGCAACCGCGACAACAGCTCGCTTGGGGCGACCTTGAGTTCGTGATGGCTGAGCCGCCAGCGCTCGGCAACCTGCCGTGCCATGGGCCCCTCATCGTACCCTGGCTCGTCGAAGGTGACCGTAAAGCTGTCTACGCCCGCTCCTGACTGGTGACCCAAAGACGCAGCGACGCTGGACGAGTCCAACCCTCCGCTTAGGAGGACCCCCACGGGGACGTCACTGATGCGCCGCAGCTTCACGGCATCGTCAAACGTATCGCGGAACCATCGCGTGGGATCGCGGGCCGGAACCTCCTGTAGGGCGCGTGCCCGCTCGGCCAGGCGCCACCATCTGTGGACCTGGATATGCCCATCTCGCCACACCAGGTAGTGCCCTGGTAGGAGCCGCCGCACGCCCTCGAACGGCGTTTGCTCGCCCGCCACGTAGCGGAAGCAGAGCAGTTCTTCCCACGTGCCAGGATCAAATCGCGGACGCCAGCCGGCAGCGAACAACGCCTTCTGCTCGGAGGCGAAGCGGAGCGTTCCATTCTCGTAGGCATAATAAAGGGGCTTGACGCCCAGGCGATCGCGTGCCAGAAAGAGCGTGCGCTGCTGAGCATCCCACACAGCGATCGCAAACATTCCGTTCAGGCGATCGAGCATCTTCGGACCCTCGTCCGCGTACAGGTACAAGACAACTTCAGTATCGGTCCGCGAACGGAAGGCGTAGCCCTTATGCTCCAGGTCGTGCCGCAGCTCTGCATTGTTGTAGACTTCACCATTGTAGACGATGTGATACCGCCCGTCCGCAGTGTGCATTGGCATGCGTCCGCGTTCGGTGAGGTCAAGAATCGAGAGGCGGCGGGACCCGAGAGCAACTCCGGGCGCCAGGAAGAACCCCGCATCATCCGGGCCCCTGTGTATCATCGTATCGCGCATGGCGAGCAGTTGATGCTCATCAACGGAGGTGGACGGATCGGCGTGGACGACTCCGCAGATCGCGCACATCGGCTAGGCCCTCGCCGGGGCACACGGCGCTCGCCCGACAAGCTCTGCGAACAGCCGCTGCCACCGTGCACGCACCTGTTCCCACGACGATGCTTCAGCCAGTCTCCGGCCGTTGGTCGACAACCGCTCGGCCAGCTGGGGCTCGCCGACCAGCCGCAGGATGGCCTCCGCCATGGCCTGGACGTCGTCGTCCGGCACAAGCAGCCCAGACAGTCCATCAGACAGCAGGTCTCGAATACCGCCGACATCCGTTGACACTACCGGGAGCCCCATGGCGCACGCCTCAATGACTGCCACCGGTGTGTTGTCAACGCGGCTAGTATTGACGAAAATGTCCGCGGCTTCTCCCTCGCGCGTCTTGCCAGCCCGGTCCAAGAAGCCAACGAAGCGGACCGCATCCGCCACACCCAACCGCACCGCCTCCCGCCGAAGACTCGCTTCGAGCCCCTTGTCCTGTCCGCCCATCGTGAGCGTTGCGTCTGGCAGGGCTGTCCGTACCTGCCATAACACCCGGAGAGCCATGAGAGGGTTGTAGACGGGATGGAAGCTCCGCATCCAGAACAGACGTGGACGCACATGCGTGCGCTGCCGGACAGGGTAGACCGATAGGTCAACCAAGTTAGGGATGACGCGGGCGGCGTAACCGTAGGGTTCTACGGCGCGTGCCAAGAATCGGGAGGGCGTTACGATTACGTCCGCACGATCCATCACGCGTCGACTCCAGCTCGGGAATCGCTTCATGAATTGCGGCAGCGCGCCGCCTCGCAGATGCATGATCACGCGGACACCAGAAAGCCGAGCCAGGACGCTCGCCACGTCCTCGACGACGAAACTCGGACCCCCGAAAACCTGGATCAGGACGAGCTCGGCGTGGCGGCGGCACCGCACCAGCGTCGTCGCGATGTCGAGGAGACGCGCATACCGGTTGGCTGCGCTCGAAACCGAAGTCACGTCGTATCCAGCCGCGCGAAAGTGGTCTGCCAGGATTTCTCCCTGTGTCGTTACGTAGCCGGCGTTGCGGCCAACCATGGGGCCGACGAAACACAGGCGAGGACGACCTTGCGCGGCGGCGTACATGAACGGTTCCCAGTCTCCCTTTGCAAGAGGTGAGCCCTCAGGAGCCTCGGCGCGCAGCGCCCCATCGCGCCAGCCTCCGTTCGATGGACGGGCTGGGGTGTGGCGTGCACGCAGCATCCGCTGCCCTCCACGGACCACGATGCAGCATACGCCGTGCGGAGGAAGGGCTATGGACGGCCCCCGGGCGGCACACTTCCTGCCCAGAAGCCGCAGCGGACCGTGGCCAGCAGTCGGACAGCGCTCGCGGCTGAGCCCGGCCACCTGCCTCGATTAGCTCCGGCAGAGCAGCACTGGAGTGCGGAATACCCACGGGAGTCCGGCGAGGCCATGTGCGGGATCTGCGGAATCGTTGATTACGCTCGGCCTAACGTCGACGAACACATCGTGTGGGCGATGGCCAGAACTCTCCGCCACCGCGGGCCGGACGACAGCGGCGTGAACGTGGTAGGACCGGCCGGCCTGGGACACACTCGGTTGAGCATCCTCGACCTAACGGAGGCCGGCCATCAGCCGATGCAGACCGGGGACGGCCGCGTCACCCTCGTCTACAATGGTGAGATCTACAACTTCCCCGAATTGCGCCGCCGACTTGAAGGCGAAGGTGTAGGCTTCCGCAGTCGCTCCGACACCGAGGTTGTGCTCCAGGCGTACGTGCGCTGGGGTATCGATTGCTTCGCCATGCTCAATGGTATGTTCGCCCTGGCCCTGTGGGACAGCCGGTCCCAGACGCTACACCTCGCACGGGACCGGTTCGGGATCAAGCCGCTCTACTATTGCGTGTTAGGATCGGGTCTTGTGTTCGGATCGGAAATCAAGGCCATCATCGCGTCCGGTCGAGTACGCCGCGACATCAGCTGGCACGCCCTGCATGAATTCATGTACTATGGCAACGCTCTGGGGTCTCACACCTTCTTTGACGGAGTTGTCAAGCTGCTGCCGGCTCACCGCCTCACATTCAGCCGCAACGGGTTGATCACCTCGGCCTATTGGTCCCTGGATCACGTTCACCCAGTGACCGACGGACTCGAGACGGCTACCGGCACCATTCGTCACCGGCTCACCGAGGCAGTTGGCTCGCACCTGCTGAGCGACGTCCCGGTAGGAGTCTTCTTGAGCGGCGGCATTGATTCATCGGCGATCACCGCACTGGCCAGCAAGCAGTACCATGGCCGCCTGAAGACGTTTTCGGTGGGGTTCGACTTCGATCGAGGTGTCAACGAGCTGCCGAAAGCCAAGTTTGTGGCCAAGCGGTTCGATACGGAACATCACGAACTGCACGTCGCCGGTGCCTCGATGCCGGCCGTCATCGAACGGCTTATCCGGTGTCATGACGAGCCGTTTTCGGATGCGGCCAATGTCCCTCTCTATCTGCTCTGCGAGCAGCTCAAGGGGTCGATCAAAGCTGTGCTGCAGGGCGACGGTGGGGACGAGATGTTCGGCGGATACCGCCGATACAACGTCATGTCCCAGGAGGGGCTGTGGCGATGGGCCTCGCGAGCAGCGCTCGGCATCAGCACTCTTGCACCAAGGAGCCCCGTCTACCACCGGGCCGTCCGTTTCTTTAGGGCGATGGTCCACCCTGACCCGGCCATGCGATTTGCTTTGCTGCTCACACCTGAAACGCTAGAGAGCCCTCCGACGCGCGTCTTGGCGGCTGAGATCCGCTCGGAGGTCGAACAATTCGACCCTTTCGCTCGGTACCGAGAAGTCTCCGACCGGCTGCACCACCTCGATGGCGTCCAGCGGCTGCTCTATACTGACGCTTGCATCCTCCTGCCGGACACCTACCTCGAGAAGGTGGACAAAGCGACGATGGCCCACGGCATTGAGGTTCGTGTCCCCTTCCTCGACGCCGAACTAAGCAGCTATGCAATGGGGTTGCCGTCGAGGATGAAAATCAGACGAGGCCAAAAGAAATGGATTCTCCGGCGCGCCCTGCGCGGCATCGTGCCAGACAGGATTCTTGACGGAAGCAAGGTCGGCTTCGGTGTGCCTGTGGACTACTGGATGCGTGTTCCGCTGGCGGACTACCTACGGTCGGTTGTCCTAGATCGTTCCATACTGGAGTCAGGCCTCTTCGATCGGGCTGCCGTGGAGCACACCATCCATCAGCATCTCGCGGGTCGGAAGAACGATGGTGACCTGCTGTACAAGCTGTTGAACCTGGCGTTGTGGTATGGCTTCTACATGCGCTGTACCGCTTCTACGTCATGAAGACGCGTTGACCGAGGGGCGGGCACGGCACGCCTGCGCGGCTGCCGACTCGCTCCCCGGTGTAGCGGCTCCGCAACACGTGCTAGCTCCGCTGCCCGGCGTGCCCTGCGCTGCGGCACGTTCCGGCGGCGCGCCCGCTGGGCACGCCGGTTGCCTTCAGGGCAGGCGTGACAGCCGATCCCCTCACGGTCGCCCCAAGCTCGATCCCCTTGCCGGTGGTCCCGGCTGGGCCGCGCAGCGCCAGGCTACGCGACGCACTGGCAAACGTCGGGATGGTGTGTATCTCGCTCGGCCTCGCCTTGAGCCTTGGTGAGCTTGTGGTGCGGCTCGTAGCACCCCAACAGCTCATCGTGAAGCGCCCCGACATCTGGCAGCCGGTCGATACCCTGGGTTGGACGCACCGCCCCAATGTGAACACCACGATCAACACCGGGGAGCGCACGGTTCGCGTGATCACCGACCGCGACGGATTCCGAGTCGGTCTCGCAGGACGGGTGGAGGGCAAGCGACGGATTC
>Ga0209235_1001096_pt1 | contig 14483 bp, 13 predicted proteins | sample GraSoi013_1_20cm_4_FD_185817 | JGI IMG/M metagenome (GOLD analysis project Ga0209235, IMG submission 185817) | Grasslands soil microbial communities from the Angelo Coastal Reserve, California, USA - Sample 09_25_2013_1_20cm (SPAdes) (version 2) | ecosystem: Environmental > Terrestrial > Soil >... | reverse complement strand
GCGTCGCTCGCTTGAAGCGAACCCGAACGATCGCGCCTTCTTCGATCCGAACGCAGGCGAGATCGTGTGGTCGAGTCGCGACGGGATGAAGGACTACGAGATGGACGAGCTCGCGGCTCGTCACCTCGTTGGTGAGCTCGTGGAGATGCCCCAGTTTGAGAGCGAGCGGGCGGTTGAGGAGTGGTTGCTCGAGCGCGGGTTCACGGTCGAGTGGATCTGAGCGGCAGAGCCCGAAGCGCGTCTCGCGTGCTTCGGGTGATGGAGCGGATGGGATTCGAACCCACGACCCCCTGGTTGCAAAGCGGATCGAGCAAAAGCCGAGTTACGACAAATGTAGCATTCACGCGGTGTTCTGGGCATCGGAGTCGTAACTCGGGGACGCGGAGCGACCCGAAAGTAGCACGAAACTCACAACGCAACTCACACCACGCGCGACCCCCTGACTGACAATCAGGGGATCGTCGTTTAAGCGTCGGAAGCTGGAATCGACAGCTAGTCTAGAACCGTTTCCTCGCTGGCGACGCTCAGCCGCGCAGGCCTTTCACACCTTCCCTGCCTTGGCATACGCGAGTTGGATCACCGTCTCGGCTTCCGCGTCGGACGCGAGCACGCAGACGACCGCGCCCTCCTGCCAGAACACCACCGTGAGTCTCCCCGCACGGTACACCTGGAACGTGATGCCGTTATGCTCGCGCACGTCGTCGCTTCGGGGCAGCTCCTCGAGCCGCCCCTCGTACATCTGGCACACGAGGTCGCGGCCTTCAGGTCCTCGATAGGCGAACAAGGCACTGGGACGGCCGCGAAGCCGATGGATGCGACCGCCGACCAACCGGTATTGCATCATCCCGAGGTCGAAGACGCGCGTTCGGAAATCGATCCCACCCCTGGCATAGAGGCTCTCGACCGCCGTGCCGTCGGAGCTGCGGAGATCGAGCGCGAGGGTGCCGCTGGAATACGCAGCGAAATCGCGGGTTACGGCGTCGACTAGATCCGCTCGCGGCTGGGACAGAAGCAGCAGCGCCAGGGCGGCGGCCGTGAGCAAGGCGCCCGCCGTGGCCCACTGCCACGACCGCCGCCGGATGGTCCGGTTCGCGGCAGGCCGAGTTCGCCCGTCGGCCGCGTCGAGGGCGGCGGTAACTCGGTCCGCGAGCTCGGGCGGCACCTGCTCGCCTGGGAGCTGTTTGAGCGCGACGTCCCGGACCCACCGCAGGGCCTCCAGCTCGCCGCGGCACTGCGGACACCCGTCGAGGTGCGCCCGGACCTGGACCTGCCGCGTGTCGTCGAGCCGGCCGTCGAGGAAGTCCTGGAGCGTGGCGCCGAGGTGTTTCACCGTGTCGGTCATCGGTCCAGTGAGGTGCCTTTGCCGTAGCCGGCCTCGTGCGCGTACGCCTGCAGCATGGCGAATAACAACTTGCGGCCGCGGAACAACCGTGACCCGACGGTCCCGACCGCGCAGCCCAGGACCGAGGCGGCCTCCTCGTACGCCAACTCTTCGACGTCGACCAGCAGCAGCGGCGCGCGGAAATCCTCCGGGAGCTGCCGCAGGGCACGCTCCACCTCGGGGCTCCACCGCCACCCCCAGCCTTCGACCGTGGTAATGTCTGATGCCGGATCCGGCGCCTGGGCGAACTGGTGAAATCGCTCCTCCAGCGCCTCCAGCGACTCCACGCGTGGCCGTTGCTTCGCCTGGCGATACTGGTTGACGAAGATCGAGTAAAGGATGGTGAACAGCCAGGCCTTGCAATTCGTTCCGGGAGTGAAGTTCTCGAACGTGCGATAGGCCCGAAGGAAGGTCTCCTGCATCAAATCGGCGGCATCTTGGCGCTCCTGCGTAAGCCGCAGCGCCGTGTTGTACAGCGCCCGCATGAACGGCAGGGCGAGGGACTCGAACCGGAGTCTTTGTTCGTCGGCGTCGCTGTGCGGCATGCCTGGGTCTCGCGCTCGGGAATTTTTCCGAGGGTTGGCCTGTTGACTCAATACGACTCATGCGCCCGCCGCCGATGTCGGCGGGCCGTGGCACGTGCACCAACATGAAGAGGAGGGCTCACTATGTACAGGATTTTCCGCGTGGCTCGCGCAGCGGGACTTGGTGTTCTGGTGGCCGCCGGCTGCGCGCCTGATGTGCCCGTCCGGCCGAGCGGCGCGGTGTCTTTCGACGCCGCGGCAGCGAGCCGCCCACCCTTCGTCTTCCCCGCCGGCTGCTGCTATTACCAAGGCCGCATCGTGCGCACCGTAGTGCCGCCAGCGAGCGATCCGCAGGCAGGGATTGACAATTTCTACGGGTTCCCCGCGGGCGCCACAGCTGGGCAGAAGGGCGTGGTGGGCGTGGCACCGGGAGCCCCCGGCTATCACGGTGGGCACTGGAAGTTCTTCGCGGTCACGTGGAACGTGACGCCCTACCTGTTGACTTCCGAAACCGCCGTGCTCGCCGCCGCCGCCGCGGGTGATGCGACGGTGACACGCGTCCCCGACAACGACTTCAAGTGCCCGATCCAACCCTAGCATCCCGACTCCTCCGACCGCGAGCGACCGGCGGCGCGTAACCCTGGCCGCTCGCGCCGTTTCACACGCCTGACGGGTGACTCCCAAAGGCGTATAGATCGGCTCCGGTCAGATCGGCGGCCGCCACAGACGCGAGGGGTCTCTTGAGGGGGAAAAACGTGATGCGCCACTTCTCTCTTGCGGCCCTTTGCGCCGCCGCCCTCGCGGCACCGCTCGCCACGCAACTGTCGCCCATCTCACTCGACGCGTCAGTCGGTGGTAAGGGCGGGGCGCGGCGGGCCGCCGTCAGCGCCTGGTATCCCGTGGTCCATCTCGCTGGGCGCCTGCACTTGGGCCTTGGCGCGCGGGTCTCGGCGTACGGGGGCGACCCGATCGACTACACGAACCGTGGCACGGTGCAGGGCAGCCTTGCCTCCAACGTGCCGATCGACCCCGTGGTGTACGCGCTCAACAGCGCGGTGTTCGGCGAGCTCGATCTCACGAACCCCGTCGCCCTGGGCGCGAACCTCGACGTCATCGGCGTCGCCACAGGCCCGACGCGGACGGCGGGCTCGCTCTCGGAGAAGCCTCAGGGGTTCTCCTACTTCCGTTACGGCTCGGGGGACCACGGCGCGCTGAACTCGGAGTTTTTCGTCTCGTTGCGGGTGGCGCCGCGAGTGCGGGTGCGTGGCGGCGCGAGCCATTATGTGACCACCTACACGGTCACAGATACGGCGGCCGTGGGCGCACCAAGCAGCCGCTACCAGAAGTTCCAAACTGTGCCGTTCATCGCCGTCAGGCTGCGGCTGTAGTGCGAAGTTCGGTGCCAGCGCGCAGGTGCGCAGGTGTGGACGGCGGATGTAGAAGTTGCCTTCGAACGGAGTGATCCCCTACTTCGCCTTCGCGAATCGTCTCGCCGAGGGGCTGGGGGTGGAGTTAGAGGACCGTTTTCAGCGCTACTGTGTCACTGCAGTGCTGAACCGGAGCTTGTTCCCGTCGGGATCGACGACCGTCATCTCGCGAGCGTGCCACTCCGTGTCGCCGGGGGGCTCCGCCGGCGTGATGCCACGGCCGCCAATCTCGCGAAACAGAGCATCGACGTCGTCCACCACGAGATACGCGGCACCTCCGGGTAGGCAGTCGCCGCTGTGCTCGGTCAGGAATAGCGACAGGCCGTCGCGAGTGAGCTGGGCAAAGACGGGCAAGCCCGGCTCGAATCGATGTTCCCAATCCACAGTGAACCCAAGGCCATCCACGTAGAAGGCACGCGTGCGCTTCCAGTTGGTCACGCGCAATTGGGGGAAGACCCGCTGACTCATGGCCGGCTCCGATCCAGTACAGGCAGCAGCTTAAGCTGCGGGTCTTGCCCCGCCGCCGCAAAGGCCCTCGACCTTGTACCTAGGTACATGGTCTATACTGAACCCAGACCTTAAAGGACGTGGAGGATGCCGCTCACCATGGGCCAAGTCGCGACTTCGGCTTGACGTGAACGTCCAGACAATCCGCTACTAACGCAACGGGGGGGCACGGTGGATGCGGAGGCCCCCTGACGCACGTACGGGGGGTTTAGCCTCCTCGGCCTCAGTGTGGTCACGCGCCGGGCAGTGTGCCGGCCGGCAGCGATTGCGCGGCTCGGGCGAGATACCAACGACAGCCGGAAGTGAGCGGGCACCGATCGCACAGCGGCCGCGCGCGCTTGCACACCTCTTGGCCGTGGCGTCGCAGCAACTGGTGGGCGCGGATGAGCCAGGAGAAATCGGTGAGTAGTTCAGGTGCCGAGGCCTCGACGGCCGAGCGGTACTTTCGCGGGTAGTCCGAGCTCTCCCGCCCGTACCCGAGTCGCACGAGCACCCGCAGCGCGTTCGACTCGGGCCCCAATCCCAGCCCGCCGCGGCAGAACAGCAGGATCTTGTCGGCGCCGGGGTCGCCGATGCCAGGAAACCGCTTGAGGATCTTCCGCGCCTCCGCGGGCGACCGCTTGACGAGCCGCCGCAGGGTCGCGACGCCGACATCGAGCGCGAGGTCAGCGGCGGTATGGAGCTTTTCGGCGCGGCGCAGCGGCAGCATCCCGCCATCCCTGATTACGTCGGCAAGTAGCGGCAGCGGCATGCGGAGGATAGCGCTGGGCCTCGTGCCCACCGTTCGCTTGAGACGCCGGAAGGCCGTGGCGCGCCGCTTGTCGTCGACCAAATAGGCGCAGTTCTCCAGCAGGACAAGCTCGAAGGGGTCTGCGGGCGGAGGTACGGGGCGGCCGTAGCGCTGCTCGAGTCGTGCGATGCGCTCTTTTAGATGGTGTCGAGTCCGGGTGGCCACCCATCAAGCCTGCACGCGGTTCGCATGGCGCGCCAGGCATGGATCCGTCGTGCAGCTCGGTTGGTATCGGGCGCCTCGCGCCCGCTCAGTCGCGGTCGACCGCGGTACGCACCGAGTCTACTTGCTACTCGCCCACGTGAGCAGGCATCCTGTTCTACGGGTGCTGGTGCCGAACGATTCCCAAACTGCAGGAGGAGGAAATGGAACGAACCCCTCGATTCGCTGTGGCGTCGTTGGGCGCGGTCACGCTGAGCATTGCCTTGGGCGTTCCTCGAAACCCGAGTGCCGCTGAGCTCACGCCGCTGAGTGGGCAGGCGGCGCCGGCGGTCATTTGGCATTTCGATTCACTGCCACCGGGGCAGCCGCCGGCCGGCTTCTCCTTCGGCCGTACCGGCCGTGGCCGCGTGGGTCATTGGATTGTGCAGTCAGCCCCAGACGCGCCGAGTCCACCGAACGTGTTGGCCCAAGTCGACAGCGACCGCACGGACTACCGGTTCCCCGTCGCGGCAGCACCGTCGCCGACCTTCACCGACGGCAGCCTCTCCGTAAAGTGCAAGCCCGTGTCGGGGCATGTCGACCGCGCCTGTGGTGTCGTGTTCCGGTACCAGGATGAGAACAACTACTATCTCGCGCGCGCGAACGCGCTTGAGGACAACGTCCGTTTCTACTACGTGAAGAACGGACGCCGGATCCAGCTCGCCAACTGGAGCGGGAAGGTCACATCGGGCGTCTGGCACGAGTTGCGTGTCGAGTTCCTAGGGGATCATGTGGAGGTGTACTGGGACGGCACCAAGCGGATCGACGCGCGCGACCGCACGTTCAGTGGTCCCGGCCGCGTGGGCGTCTGGACCAAGGCCGACTCGTACACCTTGTTCGACGACCTCACCGCGAGGCCGCGGGAGTAGATCCACGGAGCTGACACGTTGCGTGAGACCATAGCGGGCCTGATCGGGTCCTACGGCTACGTCGTTCTCTTCCTCCTGGTGGGCCTCGAGAGCCTCGGGATGCACGCAGGTCTCCGTGCTGCTGGGCGCCGCCCTCGTGATCATGGCCGTCCGGGTCAGCCAGCTCTACCTTGGGGTGCACTACTTCAGCGACGTGGTGGGTGGCTACGCGGCAGGGCTGTTGTGGCTCTCCGCGTGTATCTCCGGCCTCGAGGTCGCACGCCGGTGGCGCGCCGGGGCACCGCCGACAGCCGCTCCACCCGCGCCGGCCTGACGCCGGCCCTTGGAGCGCTCCGCGCGCGCCAGCCTCATCGCCTAGGTTCTAAAGCGAGTTCGGAGGAATCTCTCGCGTGCATCGTGGACTGTTCGCTGTGCTCGGCCTGGTCCTGGCCCCCCGGCCGATCGTGGGACAGGCACCGGCGGCCCCGTACCGCGTCACGTGGGGTGACGCGGCATCAGTGGCAACCGCCGGTGTGCTGTATGTGCTGCCCGGCGCCCTGGGATTGCCACATGGCGCCCCATCCTGTGGTCCCTGCGATCCAGCCACGCTTCCAGGCGTGGATCGCTGGGCGCTGCGGCCGGTGTCCGCGACCGGGGACGTAGCGAGCGATGTGTTCCTCGCTGGCGTCGCGGGCTTCACGGCGTTCGCCAGCCTACAAGACCTGCCGGCCCAACAGTGGCACGGCAACTTCGCGGTGCTCGCCAGTGCCGCGAGCTGGACCGCGGCCTCAACGGAGTGGCTCAAAGTCCTCGTGCGCCGCAAGCGACCGGTGTTGTACACGAGCGATGCGATAACGGCGGCGACCGATCCGGAGAATCAACAGTCACTGCCTTCCCTTCACGCGTCCCTCGCGTTTGCGGCGGCGACGTCCTACCTGGTGATCGCGCGCCGGCAACACCTGCCGCACCGGAGGCGGAACACCATCCTCCTCTATGCGGGCGCGGTAGGGGTGGCGGCACTCCGTGTCGCGGGCGGCAAACATTTTCCAACGGACGTGCTAGCTGGCGCTGCGCTCGGCAGCGGGATCGGCTGGCTCGTCCCAACCATTCATCCGACCCAGCCCTGATCCGCGGGGCGTCCCCGGGCGGCGGTCAATCTCCTGGTGCGCCTAGCGGCCGTGATCGGTGGCACACGGCATTAAGGGCGGTGCCCTGATGCGCGTACAGGGGGTGGCCGTCGAGCTGCAGTTCTGATCACAGCGTCGATTTGTAGGTCTCCCACTGGAGCTTCAATCGCGCGAGGAAGGCGACAAACTGCGGGTCCCGCCGCAGGCTGTCGAGGTAGGGGTCCCCGGCGAACAGCGGATAGCAGGGCAGCCCATCTTCGGCGGTCCGGCGCAGCCATGCCATCGCCTTGGCGTGATCCCCCTGCAGGGCGTAGGCGGTCGCGATGTTGTACTCGGCGTGGTGGAAGTGGGAGAGCCCGGTCCCCCTGGCCACGGCGATCGCGATCTGCTGCGCCACCCGGGCGCGCTGTCCACGACGCGCTAGGATCACCGCCCGCGCCGACGCGATGTCCGCCGGCTCACGCGGCCCCCGTCCCTCCGCCTGCTGCAGCAGCCGGAGCGCTTCGTCGGTCCGTCCCAGGTGATCGAGCACCAGCGCATGCTCGTCCTCCCACCCGGGCATCCGCTCGAACTCCACGAGTGCGGTGTCAAACTGCTGCTCATACCAGTGCACCCGGGCGATGCGCGGCGGCGCCTCGGGGACGCTCGGGTCAAGGCTCACCGCGAGGCGCAACTCCTGGAGCGCTTTGTCCAGCAGTCCGATGTGCATATAGACGGCGCCCAGCCAGTAGTGCGCCGTTGCCAGGTTCGGGTTTAGGGCCAGCGCGCGCTTCATGTCCTGGATTGCCCGGGCGTGCGGGAAGTGGTTCGCGAGCGTCCAGGTCAGCTTGCCACGCGCGAGGTACGCGTCCGCCAGATCGGGGTCGAGCGCCAGCGTCTTCTGGATCGCGACGTAGGCCCGCTCCTCCCACCGCCGGTCGGAGTCGTAGTCAAAGAGCTTCTCCGTGTAGGCGTACGCGAGCGCCGAGTAGCCGGGGGCGAACTGCGGGTCGGCGGTCGTAGCGCGTTCCAGCAGCGCGATGGCGGAGTCGGTCGCCGCGCGACTCTCCCGGTGGGATTCGTACAGGCCGCGCAGGTAGAGGTCGTAGGCGGTGTCGTTGGGCGTCGTCCGCCGGCCTAGCTGGCCCTGCTCGGCAGCGAGCAGGCGGACCTGCAGCTTGTCCGCCACCGACCGGGCCACCTCCCGCTGGACGGTGAGCGCGTCCTGGAGGCGCTCGTCGTATGTGTGCGACCAGAGGTTCTCTTGCGTGCGCGAATCGACGAGCTCGACGTGGATGCGCAGGCGCTCGCCCTGGCGCCCCACGGTCCCCTCGAGCACGGTCCCGACGCCGAGGTCGCGCGCGATGTCGGCCGAACCGGCGGATGGGGCGGCGTAGCGCTGCACCGCGCCGCGGGCGAGCACCCGGAGGCCGCTGATCTGGGAGAGCGTCCCGATCAGCTCCTCCGTGATCCCCTCGGCCACATAGGCATCCCGGGCGTCGGTGCCGATGTTTTTGAGCGGCAGCACCGCGAGCCGCGTGCGGTCTGTGGCCATCGGTCCCGCCCCTCCCCCGGCGGTCCGGTCCCACAGCCAGCGGCCGGCGACGAGCAGAACGAGCAACGCGAGAAGGACGACGACGGCGATCACGGCGCGACGTCTGCGTGGCGACAGAGCCGCCATTGCCAGCGGTGTGGGCTCCGCGAGCGACGGGGTCGTCAACGTAACGGGGGCGGCCGTTTCCCGCGCGCGCACCGCCGCGAGCAACGCCTTGGTCTCAGCAGCGGGCTCGGCCTCGTACTCCTCGGCGAGATGCTGGGCGAACTCTTCGTACGCTTGTAACGCACCCGCCCGGTCTCCGTTCCGGTCAAGGACGGCGATCAGCTGGCGCAGCAGGCCCTCATCATTCGGCGCCAGCTCGATCGAACGGCGCGCCCAGTGCACGGCGGTCGAGAGGTCCCCGCGCCTCTCGCAGCTCTCGGCGAGCGTCCGTGCCGTGCGGGCGGCCACGCCGGCCAGCTTGGCGCGCTCGGACTCAAGCCACCGCTCGAATTCTGGTGCGTCGGAGATGAAGAATCCTTCCAGAAGGTTGCCACGGTAGAGGTCGAGCGCCTGCCCTAGCTCTCCGCCAACGATGGCACCGGCGAACGCAGCCACGTCGCACCAAATCCGTTCGAAATCCAGCCCGATCTCCTCGTCGCCGCGGCTCACCATCGCGTCGGCGCCGAGCGCACTCCGGAGCACGTGGAGCGACTGGCGCAGGGCTGCGCGTGCATGCTCCTGGTCGAACTCCGGCCAGAAGAGCGCCAGCAGGGTGTCGCGTCGATGCGGGCCTCGAGGTGTCGCGGCGGCGAGGTAGGCGAGGAGGGCGAGCCGACGGGGCTGGCTGAGCAAGCTGCCGACCTCACGTCCGTCTGCGGTTGTGAGGCTCAGAGTTCCGAGCAGCCGGAACTCGACCATAGGAAGCCCTCTCGGCGTCGGGGGCGCAGTTCCAAGGCTACGAGGCGCGGGGTGCTGTCACGACGGCGTGACGGTCCCATCACGGTCGCGTGATGCGTCCGCCTCAAACTGGCTCCGTATCCTGAAACTAGTCCCGCGCCAGCAGGGCGGCAAACCGTGAGGAGGACCCGTGAACATCGTGCTGCAGTCTTCGACAGTCGTATTGCTCTTCAGCGTCGTGGCGTTGGGCGGCTGCAGTGACCATCCCACAAGCACCGCCCCGACCGCGCAGCCCCTGAGCGCGGACCGCGCGGCAGGACTGTCATCCACCGAGGGGCTCGCCAGCCCCGAGTGGCAAGAGATCGCGCGCAACTTCGTGATGCAGTCTATGATCTCCCGCAACTCCGCGGCCGCGACGCGGGTGTATGCCTATCTCGCCGTAGCGCAGCATGACGCGGTGGTGCGTGCCGAGGACGCGATCGGCAGGAACGAGTCTGAGACGGAGCCCGAGCCCGGGAATGGCCTCGGACGTGGCGGCCGCAGCCGGCTCGAAGCAGACCGCGGGGCGGTCGCGGGCGCGTCCGCCGCTGTGCTGACCTACTTCGATCCCGCCGAGGCGCACCTCTTTGAGGCAACAGTCCAGGAGCAGGCGAACGCGGGACCGGGACAGCCGCATCCTGACTTTGCGCGGGGAGAGGCGGTGGGCCGGCAAGTGGGCGCGGAAGCGATCGCGCGAGCCCAGACTGACGGCTTCGATCTGCCGTGGACCGGCACGGTTCCAGTTGGGCCGGGCCTGTGGTTCAGCAGCGCGAAGCCGCCTCAGCCACCTGTCAACGCACAGCTCCCAGGGATGCACCCGTTCTTCCTGACGTCGGCCGATCAGTTCCGCCCGGCCCCGCCGCCGGCGTTCGGGTCGCCGGCCTACCTCACCGCGCTCGCCGAGGTGCGCAGCATCTCCGACACGCGTACGGCTGAGCAAGTGGACATCGCCCTGTTCTGGGCGAGGGGCGCGGGCACCAGCACCATCTCGGGGCTCTGGAACGTGATGGCCACGGGGTGGATCGAGGAGAGCGGGCTGCGCGAGCGCGAGGCGACGCACGTGTTCGCGCTGCTCGACGCGGCCATGATGGACGCGGCGATCGGCTGCTTCGACGCGAAGCTCACGTACTGGTTCATTCGTCCTCCGCAGGCCGACCCCGCCATCAAGCTCATCGCCGCGATCGGTCTGCCCAATCACCCGTCGTACCCGTCAGCGCACAGCTGCTTCTCCGGAGCGGCTGCCGAGATGTTGAGCGCGTTCTTCCCCGCCAAGGCCGATAGCCTGAATGCCATGGTGGACCAAGCCGGGCTCGCGCGGATTTACGCCGGCATTCACTACCGGTTCGACGTCGACATGGGGCAACAGCTCGGTCGGCAGGTCGCACGGGTTGCGGCCGAGGTTGATAGGTCTCGTGGTTCGGCAGTTGCGGAGCGATGAGCTCGTGTCGACAGCTCCCCATGGGCAGCCACATGCCTGCGAGCAGCAGCTCGCGGTTGGAGGATGTATGAAGACACGTTTCTTCTTGGTCGGACTGTTCCTGGCCGTCGGCTGCAAGGACAGCACTGGGCCCTCGACGGGCTCGGCTCGAGTAATGGTGACCACCTCCGCTGCGGGCGCCGACACCACAGCCCACTACTCCGTTAGCGTGGATGGTGGAACGGGCAGGCTTATCGCCCCGAAGGGTAGCATCACGATCGACGGGCTGAGTGTCGGCAGCCACACCGTGACACTCACCGGTACCCCCAGCAACTGCACGGTGGACCAAGACCCCCGGACCGTGACGATCAGCGCTGGTGCTACCGCCACGGTCCTGTTCGCCGTGAGCTGCGTAGCCGTGGGCACGCTGCGGGTGACTGTGGTCACGACCGGGGTGGATCTCGATACCAGCGGCTACACGGTCTTGGTGGACGGAGAGCCAGTAGGCGCGGTCGCGTCGAACGGAGCCGTGACCGTGTCGCCTGTTACTTCAGGGACGCGCAGCGTCTCACTCGCGGATGTCTCGTCCAACTGCATGGTGACGGGAGGCAACCCCCGGTCCGTGGTGATTCCGGTATACGATACCGCACGGGTGGCCTTCGAGGTCTCGTGCGTCAAGTCACCGCAGATCGCCTTCTCGAGCGGCGACGCCAACAACATGCAGATCTTTCTGACGAACGTCGCCGGCACGAGCTTGGTGCCGCTCACGAGCAGGCCCCTGGCGTTGAACGCAGCACCGGCGTGGTCGCCCGACGGGAGCAAGATCGCCTTCCACACCAACCGCGACGGCGACTTCGAGATCTACGTGATGAACGCCGATGGCACAGGCCTCGTCAACCTCACCAACCGGGCGGCAGTCGACTCCGATCCCGCCTGGTCGCCCGACGGGACCAAGATCGCGTTCTACTCGAACCGGGACGACACCGACGGGCTCTACGTGATGAGCCCCGATGGCAGCGGGGTCTCGAAGGTGATTTCGGGCATCGGCGGATTCCACCCTGCGTGGTCCCCGGACGGCACGAAGCTCGCGTTCGAGTGCCACATCGACTTTGGCAACCGCGACATCTGCGTGATCAACTCCAACGGCACCGGTGTCGCGCGGCTGACGAGTGATGCAGCGGTGGACTATGAGCCGGCCTGGAAGCCCGACGGCTCAAAGATTCTGTTCGTCACCGGGCGCTTCGGACGCACTTACCTCGCACTCATGAACCCGGACGGCACGGGGGTGACGCCCCTCCTCGAGTACGGCGAGGTTGTGGACGACCCCGCCTGGTCCCCAGATGGCACGAAGATCGCGTTCCACGCGCTGATCAACGACTGCAGTGACGAGGGGTGCTATTTGGATGACTACATCTTGGTTGCGAACGCCGACGGCACGGGAGCCATGGGCATCGCCTTCGCCTACGGCCGGCAGCCCGCGTGGCGTCCGTGAGCAGCGCACGTCGGATTCGGCCGGTCTTCGCCGTCGCCTGGAGCCTGGCAGCCGCAGCGTGCATCGGCGACCATCAGAACGGGCTGGAGGGGCTCGGCCAGGCGTGTCAGGCACGGTGATCGCGTCTAAGCCGGGGAACGTCCCGTCGGCAGTCGTCGCGTTTGACGCGGCTAACGCGGGACGCCGCGCAGGTCGTCTGCTGGGCCGCTCTCAAGACCGCCTGATGCACGTACAGGGGGTCGGGAGAGGAGCCTTCCTCCGCGTGGGTTCGAGCCCCGCTTGTCTAGAGAGGACTTGGCGAGAGGGAGCCTTGGGTGCTTTCATCTCGAGCTCATGCGCTAAGCGCCGCGGGGAGCCAAGATTTCGACCCTAGGGTCGCCTGCGAGTCTCAGCGCGAACCCGCACGGGACTCGTCGCCCAAGGGATTTTAAGCCGTCGTCCCCGGCATTGCGCGACCAGGACCACCAGCTACCACTAACTACTACCCGTTACTACAACGGCACTTCGGCCGTCGCCGTGGGCGGCCGTTGTGCGGTTGGTCACCGCTCGTTGTCGGTGGTCAGGAGGAACACGGGGGGACAGTCGATCATCGGGGACTGGACCCTGGCAACTGAATTCGGACAGCTGCGGCGAGGCGCTCAGCTCGCTTCTTCTCGAGGTCGTAGAGGTGAGCGGACTCGATAGGGCGCCAGACGCCGCTGAAGTTGGCGCACAAGCGCACGATGTACGTGATGTGTTGGAACGGGCACACGCGCGCAATCACCTCGGTCGCGTTGTCAGCGTCCCACCCGACCGTGACCAGGTGGCCCCGCGCGGGCAGCTCGCGGCCCCTGAAGTCGCGCAGCACCGGGGCGGCCCCGAACTGCACGAAGTCCGGGGGTCTCCCCTCACCCTGTCGCACGAATCGTCGGACGGGATCGAAGTCTGGTCGGAGGGCCAACTCGGCCCCCCGAGTCTTGGCGAAGTAGTTGAAGCCGATCTTGGCGACTGCCCGGGCGAGCACCTTGTCGAACGTGAACTCCAATTCGGCGTTCACGCGCCCGTCGCGGAAGGCTGGCACCGCCTCCACGATCTGCTTTTGACTCTTGAACCCCATGCCTTTCTCGGCGAGGAGGGTCAGCAGTCGCTGCTTGGCGTCCTTTGTCTCAGCCCACAGCACCCGAACGGGGCCGCAGTCGCGCGCAACGACCTCCTTGACCTCGTCCGCGCGCTCGCGCAAGTCCTCCTCGGAGAAGTACACCCACCCTTTACCGTCGCGGCGCTCGCACGCCAGTTGCGGCGCCAGCTCGACGTACGGCTCCTTCTCGCCGGCGGGCGGAACGACGAAGGCGAGGTAGGCCCCTCCCCACTTGGAGCCGTCTCGCGGATGCCGGACGCGAACGCGGCGGCTGAACGTCTCGTGCACCTCCGCCGGGTCCTTGAGGCCGTGGCGGAATCGGAACATGGCCTCGGCGCTGTCGCGGTTGAGGAACCGTTCGAGCGTGTCACCGAAGTGCTGGTTGCACTCGGCGCACGCCTCCTGGGTGAGCGTTACCACGTCACCCACGAAGGTGCCGAGAGCCTCCGGGATGACGTGCTCCCGGTGGAAACCGCAAGGCGGGTCGGTCCGCCGGCAGTAGATGCACGTCGGCATGGCACCCCAAACGTAGCCGGACCCCGACCGCTCACGCCGCGCTCGCCACCCCGCGCGCATCGGGGCGCAAGGGGTGCCGATTCTCCCCCGCCCTAGGAGCCGTTGCGGCGCCTGCGCTTCCTGACGCCTGTCCCCCCGCTGTCCCCCCAATTGCAAGCGGATCGCTGGCGGCCGTCGAGCGCGCCATTAGCGCCTCGTTAGCGCGCGGTAGGCGCGCCCCGGCGGCCCCAGGAGCGCGCCGGGAAGGCGCCGGCACGTGGGGCCGTGAGGACCGCCGCGGGTTCACGAGCGAAAGCGCTACGGAGGCGCAGGCATTGGTTAGGGTGTTCTGCGGCACGAAGGGTCGGGAACGCGACACCTCTAGAGCGCGAGGATGTCCGTCTCGAGAGCTCCGAACCCGCCCGGGAAGTCCGTCCGCAGAAGTGCTAGATTTGCGGCGAGTCGCTCGGCTTGCGTCATCGCGACCCCGGTCATGATCTGGTGACCCGCCCGATCCGTACCGTAGGCCGCGCGCTTCAGTGATAGCTTGTCGTAGCCCCGCGCTCCACCTGCAGCCCACTTCTGCTCAGACGGGTGCGGCTGCATCCCACGCAGATACCAGGCCTCAATGGCGGGAGTCGCCGCGCCGATGGCCACGCGGAGCGCCGGCCGTCCGGGCACCCGCGTGAGTTGTGCGAGGGG
>Ga0209235_1001095_pt1 | contig 14494 bp, 12 predicted proteins | sample GraSoi013_1_20cm_4_FD_185817 | JGI IMG/M metagenome (GOLD analysis project Ga0209235, IMG submission 185817) | Grasslands soil microbial communities from the Angelo Coastal Reserve, California, USA - Sample 09_25_2013_1_20cm (SPAdes) (version 2) | ecosystem: Environmental > Terrestrial > Soil >... | reverse complement strand
CTGCGACGTGGCCCTCGAATCCGCGCGGAAATTCGCGCTGCAGAACGCCGTCCTTCACGAAGGAAAGGCGGACGCGAAAGCGGTCCTCGGCCGAATGCTCGCCGAAGACGCCGCCCTCCGGCGGCGCGCGAAGGAGGCGAGCGCGTACGTCGAACGCGTCGTCGCGGACGTGAACGATCTCGGCCTAGAGACGCAACGGGCGGAGCTCGCGGCGATTGCACCGGAACTCCTCGAGAAGATCCGACATGATGTCGGACCGAAGGAGCTCCCGCCGCTCCCGGACGCCGTCGACGGAGCGGTGGTCCTGCGCCTCGCGCCCTATCCGAGCGGCCCGCTCCACATCGGCAACGCGCGGGCGTTCGTCCTGAACGACGCGTACACGAAGCGCTACCATGGGAAGCTGCTCCTCGTCTTCGACGACACGATCGGGTCGGAGGACAAGCCGCTCCTCCCGGAGGCGTTCGACCAGGTGAAGGAGGGCCTCGACTGGGCCGGCGTCGAGTACGACGAGGTCCTGTACAAGAGCGACCGGATCCCGTTGCATTACGAGTGGGCCGAGAAGCTCCTCGCGACCGGCGAGGCCTATGTGTGTGAGTGCGACGCGGAGACCCTGCGGAAGAACCGCGAGGCGATGCGCGCGTGCGTGCACCGCATCCAGGACGTCGACGAGACGATCGCGATGTGGAAGGCGATGCTCGCCGGCGAGTACGGTGAGGGCGAGGCGGTCGTGCGCCTCAAGACGGACATGGCCCATCCGAATCCCGCGTTCCGTGACCGCGTCCTGTTCCGCGTCGCGGTGCGGGAGCATCCGCGGGTCGGCACGCGGTACCGCGTCTGGCCGATGCTCGAGTTCTCGTGGGCCGTCGACGACGCGTTGCTCGGGATCACGCACGTCCTCCGCGGCAAGGACCTCGTGATGGAGGACCTCATGGAGACCCGAATCTGGGACATCCTCCAAGTCGAACGTCGTCCGCGGTTCGTCCACTTCGGGATCTTGCGGTTCAAGGATCTCGAACTATCAAAGTCGCGATATCGGAAGGAGATCGCGGAGGGCCGTCTCACCGGGATCGACGACCCTCGGACGTGGACGTTGCAATCGTTGCGCCGCCGGGGGATCCGTCCCACGGCCCTCCGGGAGTTCGTGCTCTCCTTCGGCCTGAGCCTGAACGACATCGAGGTGCCCGCCGAGACGTTGTATGCGGAGAACCGCAAGATGATCGACAAAGACGCGAACCGCTACTTCTTCGTCCCCGATCCTGTCGTCGTCGAGATCGCGGGGCTGCCGCCGATCGAACGCGTGAAGGCGCCGCTCCACCCGGACTTTCCCGGTCGAGGCGTGCGGGAGATCCCTGTGGGTCCGAAGGCCCAGGTGGCCCGCGAGGACTTCGAGAAGTTCCGCGGCCAGGAAGTTCGGCTCAAGGACTTCTGCAACGTCGTCTTGGACCACCGCGCGCGATTCGTCTCGATGGAGAACAAGGAGATCCCCAAGATCCAGTGGGTCACGCACGGGGTGCAGACCCATCTCGTGATGCCCGATGGGTCGGAATCTCGCGGTCTCTCTGAGCCGCTCGTGGGCACGCTGAAAGTCGACGACGTGGTGCAGTTCGAACGAGTGGGCTTCGCGCGGATCGACCATGTGAGCAAGGCCGAGGTGCGGGCGTACTTCGCGCACCGTTGATTCGTCCATGCCGAGACGGATTTTCACTTTCACTGACCTGTCCGGTCTCGACCTTCTTCTACTGGGCCGGGTATGAGTAATTGGTCATACTATGCCGATCCGGTCCGCGTCCATTCGAAGAGCTCGCAAGCAGCGGCCGACGCGCCTTTCAGGGTTCATCGTGACCTGGGATGTAGACAGTCGCGACAAGTCACTCTGCGGTCGTTTGCATCGTTTCATTTTTGGCTACGTCCTCAACAAGAACGAGAGAGAGTATCGATACCCCGGCTTCGTCGAGCGACCGGGAGTGCGATATCTCGGACAATCCGTCGTGTTCGTTGTCCCCGGCGTTCTCTCGGATTTGCGTCAGTTCCTAGACGCGAATCGGATCGATCACGTGACCATGACCGCATCCCTCGGCGCGACGATCTTTGCCTCCAGTTCCTCCCGATGAACATCTTGACCGTCTGAGTAATTACTCATAATTGAGGCGGAGAGGCGAACGACCTAGCGTGGCGGTGAACCCTTTTCTATCCTTCCGTCTTCCCGGCCTCCATGGCCCACTTCGCGAAGCGCGTCCGTTCGATCGAGCCCTCGCCCACGGTCCGGATCAGCGACCTCATCGCGGAATCGCAGGGCCAGGGGAAGAAGATCCTCTCGTTGGCCATCGGCGAGCCGGACTTCCCGACGCCCGCGCACATCGTCGACGCGGCCAAGAAGGCGCTGGACGACGGCTACACGAAATACACCGCCGCTCCCGGAATCCGCGAGCTGCGCGAGGCGATCGCGGAGAAGTCGCAGGCGGAGAACGGGATTCCCGCGAAGCCCGAGAACGTGATCGTCGCCCCGACCAAACACACGCTCTTCATGACGTTTATGGCCCTCCTCGAATCCGGGGACGAAGCGGTGATCCCCGATCCCGGCTGGGTCTCCTACGCGCCGATGGTGACCCTCGCGGGTGCGAAGCCCGTGCCCGTCCGCGCCGCGGACGAAGACGGATTCGTGCCTTCGGCGGAGACGGTCGCGGACGCGATCACCCCGCGGACCCGGCTCCTCGTGCTGAACTCCCCCTCGAATCCCGCCGGCTCGGTGTACACGAGGGCGCAAATGCGAGGCCTCGCGGACCTCGCGGCGGACCACGACCTCACGGTCGTGAGCGACGAGATCTACGAGAAGATCCTGTACGAGGGGGAGCACGTCTCGCCCGCGTCTCTGGAGGGCATGTTCGATCGGACCGTCACGGTGAACGGCTTCTCGAAGACGTACTCGATGACGGGCTGGCGGCTCGGCTGGCTCGTTGCACCGACGCCGATGTACCAGCAGATCGTGAAGGTCCAGGAGCACACGATCACCTGCGCGACCGCGTTCGCTCAGAAGGCAGGGGTCGCGGCCCTCCGGGGCCCGACCGGTCCACTGAAGGCCATGGTCGACGAATTCCGGGCGCGGCGAGACCTCGTGCTCCGAGAGCTCAAGAAGATCGACCGACTCTCGACGGATCGTCCGACTGGCGCGTTCTATGTGTTCCCGCGCGTCGACATCGGATTGGAGAGCGCGTCGCTCGCCGAACGGATCCTCAAGGAGGCGAACGTCGCCGTGACGCCGGGGAGCGCATTCGGCGACGCCGGGGAGGGCCACCTCCGTCTGTCGTACGCGGCCTCCCGCGAGACGATCGGCGAATGCATCCGCCGGATTGCGGACGTTCTCAAGGGAACCTGACAAACCCGTTCGGGATGATCGAACGGCCGTTCGGAGGTCTCGAGACAGAAGTTAAGTATTCACGTCCACCTCTCGCGAGGGCGAGGAAACGAAATGGCCCAAGATGAGGGGGAGGACATGCCGACGATCGTGCCGATGATCGCGTACGAGGACGCCGCGAAGGCCATCGATTGGTTGGGTCGTGCCTTCGGTTTCCGCGAACGCAAAGGCGAGCGGGTGAAGGACCGCGACGGGCGGATCACGCACGCGGAGTTACGACTCGGGAAAGGCCGGGTCTTCCTTGCAACTCCGACGCCGGACTACCAGAGCCCGAAGCATCACCGGGAGACGTGCGCGGCCGCCCGCAAGTGGTCCGCGGTCCCGTGGGTGATCGACGGGCTGCTCGTCCACGTGGACGACATCGATCAGCACTTCGCTCGCGCCAAGAGCGCGGGTGCGACCCTCCTTTCGGATCTCGAGGACCAGCCGTACGGGCGGCTGTACCGGGCCGAAGACGTCGAAGGCCATCGGTGGATGTTTCTCCAACCGCATGCGTGATCCATCGGCGTAGCGGGTGGGAACTAGCCTTTCGCCGCGCGCGCTCGAAGCAGATCCGCGATCGCGGTATGCCCTTTCTCGACTGCGTCATCCAGGGGCGTGTGGCCGCCGTCTCGGATGGCGTGGACGTCCGCCCCATGGTCCAGGAGCATCCGGACGACCTCGAGATTCCCGTGCACCGCCGCCTTATGGAGGGTGGTGTAGTTAGCCTCGCTCCGCACGTTCGGGTTCGCCCTCGCCGCGAGCAGGATGCGCACGACGTCGGCGTGGTCTCCGGAGACGGCCGCATCCACGGCCGTGTTCGCGAACCGACTCGGCGGTTTCTGGTTCACATCGGCCCCGTGGTCCAGGAGGACTTTGACGGCGTCGGCATGGCCGAAGAACGCCGCGAGGCCGAGCGGGTCGAAGCCCTCCTCCTTGGTGGCCTCGTTGACCCGGACGCGCGATTGGCCGAGGATCGTCTTGAGCCGCCGCGCATTCCCGACCGTCGCGGCCTCGTACAGGTTCAGCGCGTCCTCCGGCGTCCGCGCGAGGAGCAGCTTGACGATGTCTCCCGCTCCGTAGAACGTGGCCGTCAGAATGAGCGTCCCGTTCGGAGTGTGCATCCGGAGGAGGGACGGATTCCGATCCAGGATGGCTTCGGCCTTGGCGATGTCGTTCTTCTGAGCCGCCTTGAGCAACTCGTCCTCGTCCCCCATTCCGATGCCTCCTAGCGAGCGTGCCGGAAATTCGGTGGAGCGCCTATGAACGTTGCGCCGCTCACGTGACGACTTGGGTCTCGCCGCACGAGGGGCACATGACCTCGATCGGACGACGGCTCGTCGACAGGTCGATCGGCTTACCGCACCGGCGACAGGTGATCGACATGGGCGACGTCGGGGGGGTCTGGACCGGCCCTTCCGGCGGCGGGGGCGGGACCCCTTTCGCGCCCATCGGCGCGAGGCCGCCTCCCACCCGCCTCCACAGCCCGATCACCGCGATCAGGAGCAGGAGGAACAAGACGCCGAGGACGATGCCGAAGATCGGGACGCCGCCGACGTCGGTGGACCAGAACCCGTTCCCCGACCCGCCGACCTGGACCGTCTGGAATGCGCTCGCTCCGGTGTTGAATTCGTTCGCGAAGACGAGGAGGCCTCCGCCCCCGGTCCCTCGCGGGATCCGGAGGGAGAGGTCGGCCACCGGCCCGGTCGTGATCGCCGAGACAGACGTCGATGCGATCGACAGGGACCAGCGGAACTGGCTGGGGAGCGATGCCGGGCCTCGCGCGGCCAAGGTGAGCCGCGCGTGAATCGTCTCGCCGGCGGCATACGACGACCGGTCGAAACTCAACCCGAGGACGAAGCCGGTCGCCTGGATGATCGTCGCCTGCGCCTGTGTCGTGTTGCCGCGGTCGGAGGCCGTCACGTGGAACGTGTAGCTGCGGCTCGCGGGGTTCGACGTGCGGAACGCGAAGAACGTGAGGTTCGTCGTCCCGGACAAGACAACGACCGCATTCTCGTCGTCGACCTCGTAGGCGTACGACGGGTTCGTGATGACGTGCGAGGTGATGCCATAGAGGGCGTTGATCGTGTCGCCCGGATTGTAGTCGCCGCGGTCGAGGCCCAGGGCCATGTACGCGAGGGCGACCGTCGCACTCTGCTGGCCCGCGCTGACCGTCCCCTGACCGTCGTCCACGGTCGCCTCGAATCGAAGGGTGCCTGTGTAGTCGAGGGCGATCGGATAGGTGAACGTGGCGCCCGCGGTCGTCGTCGTGTTCAGGAGCTGGAAGAAGAAGTTCCGGACGCGCCAGATGTACGTGTAATTCCCGGGCGCCGGGGTCCGATAGACGGTCGCCTGGGCGGTCGCGGTGTCGCCGCTCAGGTACGACGACTTATCGAGGACGACCGTCACCGTCATCGCCGCCGGGTCGACCCCGGTTGACGCAGCCTTCGCGGTCGGCATGAAGGCGGCGAGTGCCAGAAACGCAATGGCGAGTGCGAGCCCGATAGCAGCGGCCCTCGATCGCAGGGCGGATGACATGCGGCGTCCCATCCCAAGTGCCCGCCGGGAGAAACCCCCGCGGACGGGGCGTCATCATGTCTGACCTACTTAATGATTTGGTCCGATGATTGTCCGACGCACTTCCGCGGCGTATCACGACCGATTTCGCTCCGCGCGATTCGTGTCGGTTCGAGTCTGGATTCACGCTCCGACCGTCCGCTGATCTCCGCCGGCTTGGAGGCGGGCGAACAGGTCGTCGGCGCGGGCGCGCCACGGCGCCGCGTCGCTGCCGCGGCCTTGGGTCTCGTAGAGCCGCGCGATTTCCTCATACCGGGTCGCGAGCGAGTACGGGTTCTCGAGTCGGGCAATCATCTCGACGGACTCAAGGAGGTGGGCCTCCGCCTTCGGCCAATCCCCGCGCTTCGCGAACACGAGGCCGAGGTTCGCCTTCGCCGTCGACAGGGCGACGGGATCGCCGATCGTCTCCGCGAGCTGGACCGCGCGCTCCGCGCTCGCGGCCGCGGCCTCGACCGCTTCCAGTCGAAGGTAGTTGTCGACCGCGTTCGCCAGGGCGTACGAGGCGAAGCGCACGTCCCCCGCGCCGAGGGCAATCTCCGCGGACCGCGCGAACGTCTCCGCCGCCGTCCGTGCGTCCCCTTGGCGGCTCGAGACAATCCCGAGGTTGATCTGAATCGCGGCGTCGTCCCGCGTCCCGCTCCGCACCGACGCAGCGGCTTCCAAGAGCCGCGTCTTCGCGTTGGCGTGGTCCCCGCGTGCGATCAGGACGGCGCCGAGATCGGTCAGCGTGCGGACCCGCTCGCGCGAGCCGTGCGGCAAGAGGTCCGCCGCCTGTTCGAGGTGCCCCATGGCCGCCGGGAGGTCTCCGAGCTTCCGCTCCACGCCGCCGAGGGCCCGCAGCGCCTCCCCCTCGACCTCCGGGACCGCCAGGGCCGCGGCCTCGCGAACCGCTTCCGCCAGGATCGTCCGCGCGTCCTGGTAGGATGCGAGTCGATTTGCGATTCGTCCGAGTTGGATGTGCGCCCGGAGCCGTTCCGAGGGCGTACCGGAGCTCGCGATGCGCTCGAGGACCGCCCGGGCATCCGCGAACTTCCCGAGGAACATCTGCGTCTCTGCGAGGAGGGCGTCGAGCCGCGAATCCTGCGGGACGCGGAGCAACGCGGCCTCCAGATCTCCCGCGCGAGCGCTCTCCGCGAACGCCGGTCCGACGTCGATGAGCCGGGCCACCGCGGCCTCGAGGTCCCCGGACTCGATCCGGTGGTACGCCTCTTCGAGATGGTCTTGTCGGCCCGCCCAGTATGAGGCCGCGCGGACGTGCGCCTCCCGCCGCCGGAGGTCCCCCATCCGTCGGAGGAAGAATTCCTTCACGAGGTCGTGCAGTAGATAGCCCTCGTCTCGGTGATGGAGGAGCGCGCGGCGTACGAGTCGGCGGAGCTCGGAGAGCGTGGCGCCGAACGCCTCCGGAGAACGCGCCGGACGGCGCAGCACCGCGAACGTGCGGAGGAGATTCTCCGATGCGTCGTCGAGGTCCTCGAGGACCGTGTCGAGCACGTAGCGCTCCGTCTCGACCGCTCCGGCGTCGAGGCCGCTCGCCGCGAAGAGCTCGAGGGCGAGCGGGTGTCCCCCGGTCGCCGCGACGACCCGCGGCACGTCGGCCGGTTTGAGAGAGGCCCCCCGGGACGCGAGCAGCTCGGCCGCGGAATCATCGTCGAGGCCTTCGAGGCGGAGTTCGAGGACGCGTCCCCGCGCGACGTCGGGTGGCTCGAAGAACGTCGGCTGCGTGCGGCTCGCAACGAGGATTTTCGCATCCGGAGGATGTTCGAAGACCGCTCGGAGGAGGGCGTCGGCGGCGGGGCACGCATGGAGATCATCGATCGCGAGGACACAGCCGGACAGGTCTTCCCGGAGGACGGCGACGACCTCGATCGGGTCGTAGGCGGGACGCGTGATGGCCGCCTTCAGCCGCCGTCGATTCTGATGCGCGAGGAAGTCCGCGAACGAACTCAACAGGCCGTGCGCGTCGTCGTGGGCGTACACGCGGCGAAGGAGTTTCGGCCGGCGTTCCTCGGCGAGGGCCCGGGCGAGGAGCGCGGACTTGCCGATTCCCGCGACGCCGATCACGACGGCGACGGCCCGCGACCCGGAGGCAAGCCACTCCTCCAGGAAGCGCCGTTCGTCCGCTCGGCCGAAGAACGCGCGGCTCGGGACCGCGGCCGGCTTCGCCGGTTCCGCTCGGGGCATCTCGACGACCTCGGAGGCGAGGACCCGCTGCACAGCCTCGGCTTCCCTCAGGCCTGCGTGGCGCAACGCATCGATCGCTTCCGCCCCGAGGACCGTGCGCCGGCCTTCCGGCGCCGACAGCTCGATCGTCCGTGCCCGCGCGTGCTCCCGCATCCGCCGCGAGATCTCTTGGCCCGCCGGCGTGAGCTCGTAGACCTTGCGGCGCGAGCGGGCGTTGGCGACGTGGGCCATCCGCTCCTGCACCTTGCCGGTCGACTTGAGCCGCTTCAGCTCGAGCGCGACGTGCGCGCGGCTCAGGAGGAGCGCCGCCGCGATGCCGTCCTGGGTCATCTCGACCGGGCATTCGTACGAGTCCGCGTGACGCAGAAATCCGGAGAGGTGGACGAGAATCCTCTCTCCCACGGTGACATTGGGCACTCCCTCCGCCCCCTCCATGGCCGATATCGAAGAATCGTTACTTAACCGTGTGGGCCGCGCGTCACGTTTCGGGATTTCCTCCATGCTACCGCGCGAACCGCGGTCCGCTCAACGGCCGTGGGAGAGCCGCTCGACGATCGCCGGCAGCTCGCGAAGGTCGTGCGCCTCGGCGTCCGGCTGGGGATCGGCGGGCCCGCGATGAAGGCCTCCGCGGTTCACCCACACGGTCCGGATCCCGAGTCGCGAGGCCCCCTGGACATCGGCGATGAGCGAGTCCCCGACGTGGATCACGTCCTCCGGCCGGACGCGGAGCGACTCAAGGGCCGCCTCGAAGATCCGGGGACGCGGCTTGTACGTCTGAGCGGATTCCGACGTGACGACGGCGTCGAAGCGCAGGCCATTTCGTTGGAGGATGTCTAGGAGGAACTCGTGGTCCGCGTTGGAGACGACCGCGCGCGGCACGCCATCGAGGGTGTCGAGGACCTGCGGGACTTCGGCGTACGCTTTCGCCTCTCGCCACAGCGCCACGAGGTTCTCGACGTACGGAGTCGGCGTCGCATCGATCCCGTACTCACGAAAGGTCTTGCCCAAGCTGTCTTCCGTGATCTCCGCCAGCGTGAGGAACGGCGCTGTTTCCGCGGCGAAGAAATGGCGGTCCCAGGTTGCGAGAAGGGCCTCCGCATCGAGGCTCGGTCGCTGGTCGTCGCACACGGAGCGGGCGATGCGAATCAGCACGTCCCGTCCGGTGTCGATGAGGGTCCCGAACGCGTCGAAAGTGATCGCGCGCACCATCGCACGTCCCGAGGACGCGGTCGTCCTTATCGCTTTCGTCGACGGCCGAAGTCGCAGAGGGATTGGATCGGACATTCCGCACACGCGGGATTCGTCCGACGGCAGAGCGTCTTCGCGTGCCGAACGAGGAGCGCGTGGTACTCCTGATAGGTCGCGAGGTCTCGCGGAACATGCTGCTCGAAGAATCGTTGGATCGCCTGGTATTCGCCGGTCCGAAAGAGGCCGATCCGACGGCCAATGCGTTCCGTGTAAGCGTCGACGACGAAGACCGGATGACCGCCGGCGTAGAGGAGGATCGAGTCCGCGGTCTCCGGCCCGACCCCATCCTGGGCTAGGAGATCCGCGCGCACCACGTCCGTAGGACGGCCGAAGTAGAGCGCCAGGTCGCCATCGGATCGGTCGAGGAGATGGCGGCAGAACGCCCGGACCCGCGCCGGTTTCGTGCGGTAGAGGCCCGCGATCCGCACATGTCTCCGGATGACGGGCACGGGCGCATCGGCCAGCGCCCGGACATCGAGGAGTCCCGCCCTCCTCAGGTTCCGGATCGCGACCTCGACGGTCCGCCACGAGGTCTGCTGCATGAGCAGCGCGCCGACGATCGCTTCGAAGGCGGTCTCGGCGGGCCACCAGTGCTGGGGCCCGTAGTACTGGAGGAGCCTCTGGTAGACTTGTTGGGCGCGATTCATCTCGCGGCGGCCATCACGATGGAAGGTTTGAGGGTTGTCTGTGGTGCTACGGAATTTAAGGGGCCTCTGGCTATCCGGGCGCATGAACCCGGTCCCGATGTTCGCCTCAATCGGGGGCGTCGACGAGCTCCTCTTCCGGGCGATCAACCTCGCCGGCACCAACGCGACCTTGGACCTCGTCATGGTCCTCATCACGGCGCTCGGCGGCACGTACATCCTCGCCCTCTTCGCGATTCCTTTGTGGTTGCGCGGGCAGCGGGAGGCGACGTTCGATTTCGTTCTCATCCTCGTCCTCACGGTCGTCGTCACGACGGCGATCAAGTACCTCGTGGACCGCTCGCGGCCCTGCGTCGATCCGACGTTCGGGGCCCGGACCCTCCCCGGGTACGGCTGCGCCACGGAGCCCGATCCGTCGCTCCCGAGCGGTCATGCATCCCGCGCGTTCGCCCTGGCCGGCCTCGTGGCCTTGCGATATCGGTGGCGGGCCGGCAGTGCCGCGATCGCGTTTGCGACCCTCGTCGGCGTAAGCCGCGTCTATCTCGGTCTGCACTGGCCCTCGGACATCCTCGCGGGAGCGCTCGTCGGGATCGGGATCGCGGTCCTCGTCGAGCTCGCAAGCCGACGCGTCGTCCTCTACCAACGGATCCGCAAGTGGATCGTCGAACTCATCCCGCACTGGCCTCGGCGGAAGCCCGCCTAGGTCTCGCCGAGGAGGCCTTTCGCCTTCCCGAGCGCTTCCTCGATCGCCTTGCCGAACGCGGCGGTCTGCTTCTCCGCCATCGCGACGAAGAACATCTTCCCCGAGACGCCGTGGACGCTCAGGATGCCGCTGTCCGACGCGACCGAGATCCGATTCGGGGCGTCCATCTTCATTGTGCCGTACATGACCTCGAGGGCGCCGAGCAGGGTCGCTGCCATCGTCGCGAAGTTGTCGACCTGAGTGTCGTCCGGGAGGACCCAGGCCACCGGAACCCCGGAGCGGGAGACGATCGCGGACATCTTGGCGCCCGTCCGGGAGTTGAAATCGGTGAGCAATTTCCGGAGCGCCTCGACGGCCACGGGCACGCGACTCCCTCCGAATCGCCTCGCGATGCAGCCCTCGTTATTTAGCTCTTGTTCCGGGAAAACCGGGTGCAACGGCCTAGAAAAGAACACCGCCGGAAGGCAAGTAGGACTCGAGCCGGAGGATGTCACGCGCGGCCATCCATACCGTGAGGAACTCGATTTTCAACCCCGCCTCGAACGCTGCGGTGAGCGCGCCTTCGTTGAGGCCGGGAACCCAGGCGGAAACCGTCTTCATCCCGATTTCATGCGCCTTCGCGATGGCCGCGGACATCAGATCCGCGCTGAGCGAGGGGTCAAGAACGCCGCCGGGCCCGATCGCACCGTTTCCTTGGATCACGGCGTAGCCGACGGTCTTGCGGCCCGCCCGCGCCTCAAAGAACCGCGTCCCTTTGACGGCCGTGAGGAAGTGGCGTTGGTCGACATCGCGGCGGGCCTCCCGGAGCGGACGATCGAATCGTGCCGCCAGGTCGCGCGCCCGCTTCGTCGAGGTCCCCGTGGGTCCGACTTGTCGTAGCTCGACACCGCCAGCGGTCGACATCCTCGGCTTGCCCTCGACGTGGTACAGGATCGTCCGCGGGAGCATCCCGAACTTCGCATACAGCGCCTGGGCGCGGAGGTCGAGGGAGGCCACGACGCACCGGACGGTCCCGCGCGGGGGACGGGGCGCGTCGAACGCGCGCATGAGCACCTGCCGCCCGACCCCGCGGCTCTGCATCCCGGGAAGCGCGAAGAACTGCGCGAGGAAGTGCGTCTTGCCGCGAAGGATTGTGATCGCGTAGCAGACGATCCTCCCTTCGACGACGGCGACGTGGAAGCCATCCGGGTCCGTCGCGAGCGCGTGTCGGAGGAACGGGAGGAGATCGCGGACCGGGAAGTTCGGCGGCCGCTGCCCCTGGCGGCGGATCAGGTCCCGGAGGGAGCCGCTGCACAGGCGGGCACAGACGACGAAATCCCTCGGGCGTGCGGGCCGGATACGGACATCGAGGTGCGGCTTGACCACAGAGCCGGATGGCCGACTCCATATTAGCGTGTGGCGCGCGGCCCAGCGGTATCAACGGTGGAATCGAGAAGGGGGTCGGTCGAGCGAGTTCAGCGGTGATATAGGACGCTGTAGTACCGGTTCTCCTTCGCGGTTCGTTCCAGTCGACCGAAGATCGCGAGCTGGTATCCGCACTTCTTGCACTTGTTGTCCTTGTCGAGGTACCAGCCCGTGATGTCGAATCCGTACCGCTTGATCGCGACGGCGCCGCAGCCCGGGCAGTACGTGTGCTCGAGCGGATGGCCCGAGACGTTCCCGATGTAGACGTACTTCAGGCCTTCCTCCTTCGCGACCGCGCAGTGCTTCTCGAGCGTCTCGACCGGAGTCCAGGGGAACTCCATCATCTTGTAGTCCGGGTGGAACCGCAAGAAGTGGATCGGCGTGTCGGGGCCGAGGTTGTCGTAGACCCACTTCGAAAGTTTCCTCGCGGCGTTGAGGTCGTCGCCGACCTGTGGGACGATGAGGTCCGTGATCTCGATGTGGATTTTCTTCGTATCCCGCGTATCGAGGAGCGTCTGGAAGATCGGATCCGCATTCGGGATGTTGATGTACTTTCGGACGAAGTTCGTCTCGCCGGAGCCTTTGAAGTCTACTGTCACGCAGTCGAGGAACTTCGGCATCTCCGCGACGGTCTCTGGCGTGTCGTAACCATTCGACACGAAAATGTTCAGCAGGCCGGCCTTGCGGGCCATCATGCCGATGTCCCGCGCGAATTCGATGAAGATGGTCGGCTGGTTGTACGTATAGGCCAAGCCCTGGCAACCCTGCTCGAGTGTCATGCGCACGACATCCTGCGGCTCGACCTCGATGCCCTCGACCTTGCGGCGTTGGGAGATATCAGCGTTCTGGCAATAGCGGCAGTTGTGTACGACGATTCCGTCTGCAACATAATTGTGATTGGATAGGCACTCGAAACTGTGGACGGTTTCGAAGCGGTCGGTTCGCCTGATCGAGTGGACGGGAAGCCAGGTCTTCTTATTTGTCCGAAGGATTGGCGCGGTAGTTTCTTCCAGAAGATCGCGAATCATCTCTTCATGGCCGAACAGATCTCGGCTCCAGATTCGAAGCACTCGCCATCCGTTTTCCTCCAAAGTTCGGTCGCGAATCCGATCCGCCGTACGGACGCTCGGTGATTTCACGTGCCAGTAGCCGTCGACCTCTATGTCGAGGCGTTGCTCCGGAATCGCGGCGTCTGCCACGTAGAATTTCTTCGACTGCGGCAGGCGGATTTCTGGCTGGATTCGGAACTCCTTCTCGTGCGCAATTCCCATCTCATCGAGGATCGAGTAGAGGCGTTCCTGTCCCTTTGAGGGGTGGCGATGTCTCCACGCTTCCAACCTCTCAAGGTTCCGATGCCAACCATGGCTCGGATCGATTTCGTACCGCGCCTTACTTGATGCTAAGGCGCGGCGCGCGACTTCCGGGTCCCACATCGGGTTGCGCGACCGCATTCGCTCGGAGCGATGGAGTCGGTCTTCGGCGCTGAAGACAGCGCCCTTCGTGTAACACTCCCCCCGATGCCGGTTCCAAGCCGTTAGGCCATTCACGGTGTCGCCACAAACCCCACAAGTGAAGTCCGCGGCGACGACGGATGCGGCCCGACCCGCTTTCCACGCAGACGTGTTCTGATACCAGACCTTGAGTACGCGGTCAGCGGGGGTGAGATCCCGAACGAGAACCCATCCTCTCTGGGTGAGCACCGGATGCTCGGCGGTTGCCTCGAGCAGGCTCGAACCGCGAGACCCGACACGAAGTTGGTAGATCCAGTCGAGTCGCCGACCTACATGTGTAACGACGCTTGGCACGATCTGGTACCCACCGTCGATATTGTACGACCACAGGCGGTCCCCGGGTCGTATCCCCTCGACAGACGTCTTCGTGCCGTCGGCCAATAGGATTGATGTTCCGGCTGGATGGCAAAGCCAGTTACAGCCAGTCGTTGCGATGCTGAAGATCTTCGATCCAGGACGGTAGTGCGACACCGGTTTCTTCTCGATCGGGTCGACATGGCCCGTGATCACGCGTCCGTACACGTACAACCAAAGCTTGCCCTCGTGAACCCCGCGGATGCCACACAGGCCAACCTGGTTCTCGCCGATCTTGCAGTAGCGGGCACACGCCGTGCACATGATCTTGTTCGTGCCCTCGACCGGCTTCCAGAGCTCGGCGACCTTCCCCATCGCCTTGCCCGGCGGCTCCCGGACATCGAGGATTTCCGGTTCCGAAATCATCGTCTATCGGTACACTGGTCCTATCGGGTTAAAACACTTTGTGGGTCAGAATCGTCGGATGCTTCCGAGTACTTTCGCTCCACCCACCGAATGCACCTTATTTCTCATCATCCCA
>Ga0209235_1001091_pt1 | contig 14510 bp, 16 predicted proteins | sample GraSoi013_1_20cm_4_FD_185817 | JGI IMG/M metagenome (GOLD analysis project Ga0209235, IMG submission 185817) | Grasslands soil microbial communities from the Angelo Coastal Reserve, California, USA - Sample 09_25_2013_1_20cm (SPAdes) (version 2) | ecosystem: Environmental > Terrestrial > Soil >... | reverse complement strand
GCAAGAAGGCGACAACCTCGTGACCGAGATTGAGAAGATCCCGGACACGGGACACTCGATTACCATCGACCATGGATGGCGGAACGTTGCGGACAAATCGCTTGCCTTCGTCCAGCGATATTTGACCGTCCCTGAAATCACCGCGTCGGCATAGGCACTGAAGACAGGACCACTCTATACTCTGGTTATCGGCAACCCGCGTGAAAGGAGAGGCTTGACCGGGGGTAACTCCACATTCGATAAGGAGCTAGGCCTACACGGCACGATCAAGCATTTAGGTGGGCTAAATTTGCAACAAGTCGATCTGGAGAAAACAAAGAAGGCAGAATATGATAGACCACGTTATTCTCACGATCAGTGATTTCAAGCGTTCAGTCGCTTTTTACGCCAAGGCCTTGAAGCCACTTGGGATCACAAACTTTACGGATTACGAAGGCCAGGACGGACACCCTGATTTGAAGGGTTTTGGTGACGGCAAGAGAGCTTTTTTCTGGCTCAAAGAAGGAAAGCCCGATCCCCAAGCGGTGCATGTTGGGTTCGTTGCGAAAAACCATGCTGAGGTAGATGCATTCTACAAAGCGGCTATAGGCGCCGGAGGCAAGAGCAAGGAAGCACCTCAAGCTCGGCCCGAATACTATCCTGGCTATTATGCGACATGGGTGTTCGATCCTGACGGCCACGATATTGAGGTCGTTCACAAAAGCTAAGTTGATTATTGAGACAACCCTGCCATGGCTAACGACAGGTTTCTATCTCTTACCGGCGCGGATTTGGACTTGTCTGGCACGCCTTCTCTGACGAAAAGCGTAGAGATTCACAATAACCACATCAACCAACACGAGTAAGAGACCTTCACTTCCAAGTGCACCGAGCGGTAGAGAAATCACACCTTGAAAATACAAGAGGCCTGCCCAACCCCAGTAAGCCACAAACAGCGTGAAAGCTAACACGATTGCACCAATTCGGTCCGGCTTACGCATGGATAACAGGGACAGGAGATTTCAAGAAAAAAAAGATTGCTGGGCGAAGAAGGGCCGTTCCTTACGGACCTCCCTTTGGGAGAGAACGTTGAAGGATAAACTAATTTCGGTCGCGCAACACCTTGTGAAGGTCAAGCCTTGGTGGTCACTCTCGTCTTCAACGCAGGCTTCACTATAGTAGTAGTCGGCGCACTATTGAGCTTCGTGGGAATCGTCATAGTCGAATCCCAGACTGCCAAGCTCAAGAAGTTCGCGGGCAGAGAAGGAATACTGACTAATGCTGCTGGGCTTGACGGTTCTCGCAAGTCAGTTGAGGAAGTTGTTCGGCTCAATGGTTATGCTCTGATTTGTCTATTCTTGGGCCTTCTTTCGATCATAGGAGGGTTGCTACTAATAGTCAGAAGCACATGGCCAACCCTTTGAATTAGACATCTCGAACGAATTATCGTCGAAAATAGCACAGTTTCGCTAGTGTTCTAGGTCCGAGAGACTTGGCTCAATAGTTTGAGTACAATCTTTCTCTCTATAGCATCGCTCAGATGTCTGATGTCTGATTCCCAGTAGACAGTCTCGGCTTCGTTCGATCTGATTTTCCCTTTCCAGTCTTTGATACGAAAATAGTGTATTCTCTGCCTCTCTCCATTCGACGCTGTATAATATCGGACGCGAATCGGTGTCATCTTTTCAACTCGTATGCCTAGTTCTTCTCGCATCTCTCTCTTCAGAGCCCGGTTCAGTGATTCGCCCGTCTCTACGTGGCCCCCTGGAAGCAAGACTAGTCGTGGGTCCGCATCATCATTGGCTCGTCGCTTTTCGACAAGAACTGCGCTGTCGCTTATTAGAACCCCACTGACACACTCCGCGGCCCTTTTGCGCGGGACGCGCGCTGAGACTCCACTCTTCATTTGACCTTTACCAGTTGCTCATGGCTTTGTCAGAGAAAAGGCGTATCTGTTCGAGGAGGTCTGTTTTTGACCAGAGGCCTCCCTTAGGAGTGAAGGTTAGCATGAACTCTTTGCAGCCAGCCTTCCGATAGCCTTCAATCTGCTCAATGCAATCGCCCGGGGTGCCGTGGATGACTGTGTTATAGGCGTCTGATTCTGGAATGCCTGCGGCGATCTTGCGGATCGTCTCTCTCTGCTCCTCGGGATTTGGAATCTTCTCCCAGATTCGTCCGGGATGGTTTGCTGAGGGATCGATCTTCTTCAACGCCTCAGGAATCAGGGCAAGGAAGTATCTGGCTGGACCGAGTACGTTCCGGTCTGCTTCTGCGCGATTCTTCGAGATGGAGGAGAGCGTGTAGTATGTAGAGCGGAACGCACTGAAATCTCGACTCGCATTATGGGCTGACCCGATGATGGTATCAAGATCCATCTTGTATGTTGCAGGTGTGTGACAGTGTGGCATCCATCCGTCCGCCGCCGTCCCAGCGAGTTTCAGCATCTTGGGACCGAAGGCTGCCAGATAGATTGGGGGGACCGGCTGTTTCTCCTGGCTTGCTTGCAAGTATGCGTTGTTCAGGGAGAAGAAGCGGCCCTTGAAGCTCACGGGCTTGTCTATGCTGGAATTCCAGAGCTGCCGGATAATCTTCAGACCCTCTTCTAGTCTGCCGACCCGGTGTTCTGGGGACAAGCCGAACGGTGTCTGGTTCATAGGATCGCCGGCGCCGAGTCCGAGGAAGAGCCGTTTTGGAAACTGGTTGGAGAGCGTTGCGAGGGTCTGGGCTATGATGACCGGGTGCCGCCGGACCATATCTGTTACTGCGATTCCTACTCGGATCCTAAGGGTCCCAGCGGCAATTGCGGCAAGAGTCGTAAAGGGTTCAGGTGCAGCCGCGTCTCCGGTCCCGTAGAGTAGATGATCGTCTATGAGGACAGAGTCGAAGCCGTGTTTTTCACAGAACTGTGCCCGCTCTACGATACGATGGAAGGGTTCGTTGGCCGCTAGAAAGACTCGGCATCCGAACCGGACTTTGTTCTTCACACTTCAGTCACTCTTCAAGTGACTATTCAAGATGTGGACCTTCATCGACCTCTCCAACCCTTTTACCCTCTAACAACTTCTTCTGTTGTTGGAGATTACGTTCAATGATTTTCAGGATTGAACAGCGAATGTGGATAGCGTGTGACGTCAAGCCAGGTATGTCCCCTGAAGAGAGAAGCATACACTTTGAATTGTCAGCTCCCGATGTGAGAATCGTTGCAGGCTTTGTCCCTGAACGATTCGTGAAGTTTGGCTCCAACGGTCTATCAGCCCATGCCGCGGCTGTCGTTGCAAGTCCTCCTGAACGCGGAAAAGTGAGAGTACTCCTACCTGGAGAGATTCTTACTTCGACAAACCCCGTCCTCGTCGAGGCATCTTGGTTGAAGGCCCACGCTACCCAACGGAGCCGTCCATCTCGATCATAAACTAAGCAGAGACTGGAGCGTTTCGGGTTGCGGATCTTTGCGCCGTTACTTCTAGCTCAGGCTTCAGCGATGAGAGGAGTTTTTTGCCCATGGCTGATAGCTTGTAGAAGGAGTGGTCCTTGCCTTCCCGTCTCTCGTAAAAGTTCCATACGAGGGTGGCGTGTGTCAATGTTTTCAGGTGTCTGCTGAGCGTGTTATGGTTGGCTCTAAAGGCACTGGCGAGTTGCGAGAATGAGACTCCCTCTCCATGGCGTGCCATGGTGAGCATGATCGCGTACCTTTCCGGGTCCGAGATCGCTTCGAGAATCCGTTTAGCCTCGTCGCGTATTTCTGGAGGCTTACCTAGTGACTTCATCCATACATCGCTAGTAATCTTTAGTACGAGTGAAGGATATAAAGTTACAATACCGATACTTGCGTTACATAATTGTAACCTTAGCCGCGCGCCGGATGGGACCCAAACCTGCTAGCGGCCGGTTCCAAACAAGCTGTCCAACTCCACATTTTCATTCTTGGGCCTTTCAGATCTCTCGATGGCACCAAGAAGGATTTCAATAGGCTAATCCGGCTGAGAAGGAATCTGACTGAGCTAGGTTATGACGCCTTTCTCTCGACCGACCGGGACAGAGCGGACGGAACGGACCTTAGAGGACTGTCCCGCGACAAAAGACCCTTGAACTCGTTATGTTCTCAGACCTCAACCTGTTCGTGTTCACTAAGACCGGTGTCAGAGATGGACTGGTCGCAGAACTCACAGAAGTCCAGACAAAGCATCCAGAAATTGTTTGGAAACACGTGATACTCCTAGAGAAGGGCCTGGGTCTGTCCTCTATCCTAGACGAGTCTCAGGGAGGAGTGTTGTCAATTGGACCTGTCAAACAGATAATTTACGATAACGAGCAAGAACTCTTGGAGGTTGCCGAACAAGTCGCCTTCAACTACGCACAGGCAAGAAGCTCACGAATACAGTTGTAAAGATTCACGGCATCCGAACTGGACTCGTCTCTTCACTTCAGCCATATGGGGTTGGCTTCTTCGTAGCGTGTCCAGATATCTAGTCATGGTCAGACGCCCCATCGTCCTGTGAGAAGGGGCCAATCCCACGACCCAAGCCGAAAAAACTGTGCTCGGCCTTTCGCAAATTCGAGCTGAGTCCTCTAGTCTCTTTAGGGGTCAAGGGGCGAACGCTTTCCCATCCTGGTCTCATTTTCAATCTTTTCTCACATCTGAGACGGACCAATGCTCTGCCATAGTAATGGACGGGCGCCCAGTATACATCCATCCATTTCGTCTTCTTGTGGCTCATGATTCTTGCAAATGTGAGAGACGCATCTCGTAGTCTGCTCTGAGAGTCTGAGCGGTCGTTTCACGTTTGACCAAGACCGGTGGCTTCTCTCTTACGCCGGCCTCGACCTCCACGATGCCAGTAAATCTGCCGTCGAGAACCTTCGCATAACCCTCCAGCCACGCCTGGCATTTCTTACAGCTAATGTGGACAGGGACCTTGCCATTGAAGAGAAGCGGTGCATCGCTAAGGTATTCTCGGTCTCTTGCCTGTCTACGGCAAGAAGACCTGATCTCTTTACGCTTCAGCCAGCATGGGTCTACCGAGCTAAACTCGTGTTCCGCGCAGAATTGTGCTCTCTGGACGACCCCGCTGGAACGGTTCGCTCGTAAGATTGGTTCGCTAGTTCTGTGGGACAGAGACTACGATTCTCAGGGACAGAAAATCAGGCGCTAGACACCGCCCGTTTGTTGGACATGCGGTTAGACCTGCGAAGGCTGTGTAGGGTCCGGAGAGTTTTGCCTGGAAAGGTGGATCATCTGTAAACCAGTTTGCAATCGAGACGGTCAGGGACTGCTCAGCCGGAATCAGGCAGCTCGTAGACGGCGTACAGAAGTCGAACCCAGCTTCGCGAAGTATAAGCGAATCCACCCGGTCGAAGACGATAGCACTAGAGCTCATTGTTGACAATTGGACTGGGGTGTCACCAGTATTTGTTAGGATTCCAACAAAAGCAACAGTCTCGCCTAAACTGTAATGAATCTTCGACGTGCAAATACTGAGACTTAGATTTCCAGAAACTGTAGGCGGCTTGATGCAGTTTGCTAATCCCGGAGAGTTCGCAGACTGTCCGGCTACCTCGGTAGTGAAGCTTGTCAGCCATACTCCAACCAATGCCAGGATCAGCAGCAATAATGGTCGACGAACGGTGCTTGGCAAAACGTCTCAGTTTCCATGCACGTCTAGTCTTATCCCGACTATAAGCATGCCTGATATATCCTACGCTGGCCGCTCACTCGCCTTCCGAAAAGCCGTTGAAGACTCTTGGGGGCGAACAGTCTATGGTCTTAGTCGAGAGAAGACTAGAACTATTGAATACCCGATGGCCGTGTAGAATAGAATGTCTACGCCGAGAGAAAGCCAATCAATATTGACCTGAACAATCTTGCCAGCGTTACAGGTGCACCCAGATAGCGGGCAGGCTATACCCAGGGGACAAATCTGAAACACGAGTTCTCTCCAAGGAGCAGGAAATCCCCCTAGCCCATGTGCAATGGAAAGATAGCCAGTCGCCCACGGAACGAAAACGGCGAGAAGGGGAATAATCACTACGACCAAGATCAACAATCTGAAATGAGTCCAAGCTAGCGGGTTCTTCGCAACCTAGGAGTGTCTCCCCTCTGGCTATTAGAACCAGGGTTTAGATCAGCCTGTTCTCAGCCGCTCTTCACTTCGCAATTGACACTTCAGCCAGCACGGGTCTACGCTCAGCCATCTCAACAATAACCTTCTCCACCTTCATATGATGAATACGACGATGAACCGTCAACAATGTAAGACAGTCCACACAAACATGAACAGTACGATGATCAGCCTCCAACACAACAACCTCATCCTCAGGCCTAACCTCAAACCTAAAACCACAAATCACAGCCAAAACAGACCCAACCCACTATGCTAACGTCCTCAACTACCCCTTAAGCGTTGACGACCTTGTTCGTATCTCCTATCGGGACCCTCTCCCACGGGTTCTTCCATATGCCCAAAGCACTACCGATAGGACAACGCCGAAGAACGAAATCCCTGCGGCGAGCGTACCGTATTGACTCGGCGTCAGAAAGGTAAACGAAGCGAGCAGGATGATCGCTGTCACCCCAAATGATAGACAAATAACAAACACGAGATTCGTGCGCAAGATCCTTTTAGGCAAACTTTGCAGTGAGATATCTCTTTGATTCCTGAATCCGGAAAAGCAGGAAACTGATGGACCGGCGCCCATGCATCGTTCACGGCCCAAGTCTTCGACGTCAACATCACAACCCCAGTTTCAACTTCTGGCATCTTCAACATGCCAGTAAGCGCAAATGCCACTGGCTACTGGTACTAAGCTAACGAAATCGCGATCCATTACTAATGCAATACCTATTCTGCCAGATCAGTGAATATTATTGATCCAAAAGAAGGGCTGCTAGGTGAAACAGGTCTAAGCTTCATAATCATTCGAAACCTTAATGTATGCGTTGTATGCATTGCATACAATGAGTGCCGTTGAGTGAGAGAGTCTCCTCACTGCTGTTAGAGATTGGTCGTGCCACACGGGCAGGTAAGTACGCGGACCCATCTTTCACCATAGACGGTCAACGTCGGATGACCGGTTTCTCAGGTAAACCATCAATTGACTTCACTCATTCGTTTGCAACATGTCTCACAAGGCAACTTTATTCCAAAATCGCTCACCAGAGAGAACCGCATCCAATAAGCATGTTGCAGATTTCAAAACTGATCAATTACGCAAATAGAACTCTGGTGAGTGCTTATTGTGAAATCGGCAGGGGTCTTGAACTGTACGAAACCGATTCGTTTGGACGGGCAATGCTCATCACTGTAACTCCCACATTCGACATTTGGGAGGACTTGGTTGAAAAACGGTTCAAGAGGGTAGTTTCTGTCGTGAACTACCTTTCAAAAGAATTAGCTAGGTCACCTAGAGAAGTTAGACACTCGATTTCTGAACTAAAACAGGCGTTTTTCATCGCTCAGACACTCGAGCGAGATCTTATGGCAAAAAGACGTTATGAGATCCTAGCTTCTTCCGCACTAGAAGCAATGATGGGGCCTGACAAGGCAACCGAGTTGAGTTTGCGAGACATAGCCAACAAATTAGAGCTTATGCAAGAGATGAGAGGGGTCCCATCTGAAGCACTTCTAGAGGGCTTCAATGTGAAGGAACACGAAGGACGAGCGACCATAGAATGGACAGGGTCTGGGTCAGAGGCAAGCCAAGCAGAAAGGTCATCGAGAGCGGGGACGTCCACTACTTCTACTGGAAAGTAGAGACCGGGCTTAGCTACCTTACCCTATCCATTCGAGGTAGAAGCCAAAGAGTCCCGATATCCTTTGTCAAGACTAACGATTACGAGCCTATCAAGAGATTGAATGGGGTGCATGCTAGTCGCTTCCACTATAGATTTTTGACAATATTCAAGAAACCCGTTATCGTCGATGGAAAGCCGGTGGCTAGATTTCTCACCAAAGCACATGTTCCAGTATTCCTCTCAGATCTTCCCAAACGAGTTCACATAGATTTTGATTTGGAGGAGCTGGGATTCGAAGAGACATGGTGTCTTCCAATTCTAGTCCAGCTTCTCAAGAAGAACTGCTGGCAAGAGGTCAAGCCCAACGAACTGAACGACTATTCAGTATCAAATGAAACAGTTCCTAACGAAGCGGTATTTGATCCTTCCAAATTGCGTTTAGTAGTAGAAATTTCTCAATAGGAGAACTTGGGCTGGCACTCTCGTTTGAACAGAAAATAGTTGTGGGTGGCCCCATAACCGAGATGCGAATAACAGTTTCGCTCTCGAGTCTGAGCAATAGCCGACAGATAGCTCAACCCTACAGATGTCGAGTCAGCGAAGCGAATGGCGCGAACGACTACAGTCCAGCCCCTCACGAATGGAACAAGAACTCGCAATCAAACTACAAGACAACGGAATACATTCAAGAAGTCCCGACGGTTCATCAAGTACCAAAACTCAGTTCCATTAAGTTGACTAATTCGCGTATCACACATGTAATAGGACCCGGTTCCGCTAGTAATAGCGCAGAACGCCATCAGTGCAACAGATGCTTTAGCCTGAGGTCAGCAGCCTGAAGTACCGTCCTGAGTTCGTCGGGCGTGGGAGGTCCTTTCTTCCTAGACAGTTGATGCATCCGGATTCACTTGAAATTTTAAGCGAATCCATTTTCCCGGTTCGGAATCCTTGCGAATTCGCTAAAATTACCTGACTGGTTGGACCCACGTTTGTGCAGATATATGCTAGAGTTGATTGAGCCTTGGTCAAATGATGGAGATTGGGTTGAGTGGTCAAGGATACCATGACTAACAGGAAGATCTGGTTCATTACTGGGGCCAGCCGCGGCATGGGCGTCGATTTCGTCAAAGCCGCCCTGGCCGCCGGCCACGCGGTGGTGGGCACCGGTCGGGACCCCGACGCCGTGGCCAAGGCCCTGGGTGATCTGGACGACCTGCGGGTTGTCAAGCTGGACGTTACCAGCGGCGCCGATGCCGAGGCCGCGGTGCGGGCGGCGGTTGACCGGTTCGGCCGCATCGACGTGCTGGTCAACAACGCCGGTACCTTTGATGCGGGCTATTTCGAGGAGCTGACGCCGGAGCAGGTCGAGCGGCAGCTGCCGACGAGCCTCCTCGGCCCGATGAATGTCACCCGCGCGGTCCTGCCCATCATGCGCAAGCAGCGCTCGGGCCACATCATCTCGATCTCGTCGGGCGCGGGCCTCGTCGGCTTCGAGTTCTGTTCCGCCTATGCCGCGTCAAAGTTCGGTCTCGAGGGCTGGATGGAGTCGCTGCGGCCCGAGGTCGAGCCGTTCGGCATCCACACCACCATCGTCAACCCGGGGTTCTTCCGCACCAAGCTCCTCACGAAGGAGTCGATGACCTTTGCCGACCGGTCCATTGAGGACTACGCCGGCCGCAGGGCGGAGCAGCTCAAGTGGTGGGAGGCGCAGAACGGGCAGCAGCCCGGCGATCCGGCCAAGCTCGCGCGAGCGCTTGTCAGGGTCGCTGGCGAGCAGTCGCCGCCGCGCCGCTTCATCGCCGGCGCCGATGCCATCGCCCTCGCTGAGCAGAAGGTCGCCGATCTCAAGGCGCAGATCGACGCCTACCACGAGCTGTCCACGTCGCTCTCTCTCGACTAGCCCCGCGCGTCTTCGAGAGTTGAAGTAGGATGAGTGGTGCGGAGAAAGACGACGATCAATCCAGTCATCACCACGTGTACTTCGGCTCAACGATCTATACTTGCCCTATGCATCCAGAGGTCAGATCCACTTCTCCCGGAACTTGCCCAAAGTGTGGGATGAAACTAGTTCCGATCGCCATGACTGAACACGGAATGGACCATCACGAACATGCAATGAAGCCTGCTTCCAAGATGTCGCGCTGGGAGCGGTTCAGGATGAGTATGACCATGACGATGGGCATGGAGCATACCGGTGTTGCGGGCCGAGAAATGGCCCGGTTGATGGAACTAGACATTCGCAACAAATTCTTCTTCGCACTAGTACTATCAGTCCCGATCATTCTTTACTCGCCTCTCGGAAAATTCATCTTTGGTATTCAGCCGCCATCCCCAATACCGGTTCCATGGCTCCTTTTCCTGCTAACAACTCCGGTATTCTTCTACTCAGGCTGGATCTTCCTCTACTCGAGCTTCAGAGCTCTTCAGCAAAGAACGCTGAACATGTCAGTTCTCATCGCAACGGGCATAACCGCCGCGTACAGCTTCAGTGTTCTCCTCACGATTCTGCAGAGCGCAGATTCCTATTACGAGGCAACTGCCCTCCTCATCACCTTCGTACTGTTTGGTCATTGGTTGGAGATGAGATCTCGCCGCGGTACAACTGACGCACTAGAGGCTCTGCTCCAACTGGTTCCGCCTCAAGCCAGAGTTCTCCGAAATGGGAAAGAAACTCTGGTCCCAACTTCTCAGGTCCAGGTTGGCGACATCATGATTCTGAAACCCGGAGACCGAGTGCCTGTTGACGGAAGAATAGTCGAGGGTGAGACGGCGATTGACGAATCTCTGGTGACAGGCGAATCTATTCCTGTCGCGAAAGAGGCGGGAGATAATGTCATAGGCGGATCCATTAACCAATCCGGATTTGTTAGGTTCGAAGCGACAAGAGTAGGCGAGGAGACAGCCCTCGCACAAATAGTAAGACTGGTTGAAGCCGCTCAGAATTCCAAAGCTCCCGGTCAGAGGCTCGCGGATAGGTTTGCTCAGTACCTTGTAGTGCTTGCCATCGGCGCGGGTCTTGTTACGTTCTTGGTCTGGTTTGGCTTTGCTCGGCAGCCAGTCCTCACCGCACTGACCTTCGCTATCTCAGCGATAGTGATAGCTTGTCCCGATGCTCTGGGGCTAGCTACGCCAACGGCGGTCGCAGTCGGAACTGGTCTGGGTGCAAGACACAACATTCTGATCAAGGACGCTCCGACTCTAGAGGGGGTCTCTAAGATCCAAGCAGTAGTCTTCGATAAGACTGGGACGCTGACAGAGGGCAAGCCGAGAATCTCGGAAATCGCCATGGTTCAAGAGTGGGATGAAGACAAGGCTCTGAGACTCGTTGGGGGGGCTGAGTCTGAGTCCAATCACCCGTTGAGCAACGCTGTGCTTGAGGAGGTGAAGAGGAGGCAGCTGCAGTTACCGACAAGGATTGAGGGCTTCGAAAACCTGTCGGGTCTTGGAGTTAGAGCAATCATTGAGGGGAAGGAAGTGTTGGTGGGAACTGTGAAGTTGATGAAACAGAGGGGCATTGATACCGCTCCCCTGCAAGACAAGATCGATGAGCTCGTTGGGAAGGGTGAGACGATCATGGTTCTGGCCGCTGATGGCAGGGTCGTAGCGGTTATCGGTGCGGCTGATACTGTGAAGCCGTCGGCTAAAGTCGCGGTTTTGAGGCTGAACGAGCTCGGGATCGAGACGGTCATGATAACAGGAGATAATCAGGCAACTGCAGAGACGGTCGCGAGAATGGTTGGGATAAAGCGGGTATTTGCGGACGTCCTCCCACAAGACAAGGCTCTATTCGTTAAGAGGCTGCAGGATGAGGGAAAATTTGTCGCAATGGTAGGCGATGGTGTGAATGATGCGCCAGCTCTGGCTCAAGCAGACGTTGGGATCGCGATCGGTGCTGGGACGGATGTGGCGATAGAGACGGCGAAAGTGGTCCTGATGAAGTCGGATCCTTCAGATGTCTTGCGGGCATTAAAGCTCAGCAAGGCAACCGTCACGAAGATGAAGCAGAACCTCTTCTGGGCCTCATTCTACAACATCCTCGCAATACCCGTCGCAGCTGGCATCCTTTATCCCAACTTTGGAATCATCCTTCGACCCGAGGTTTCTGCATTGCTGATGAGCGCTTCATCGATAATCGTTGCGACAAACGCAGTTCTGCTAAAAAGGGCAGAAAAAAGTCTAGTCGCCGTTTAGGCGTCGCCGATTGGATGATGAGTAAGGCGAGGTGTCTACATTGTTTGGTGTTGTGAGAAGCGGTCCGAGGGCTTGCGTCTGACCTTAGGGTTAGGAGAGGCTTTTTTGACCCGATTGTCTCGCCCGTTTCTACGATACTCCCCTTTAGGCTGCTCTCGTAGATCTAGTAGCCACATTGCCTGTAGGCTTGTCAACAGTCTTGGCACGCTGTCCCGGTTCCGACTGGTTCGAGTGTTGTCTCGCCACAGTTCTGGCACACTAGCAGTCTGCCTACGAACTGGAAGTCGGATCGGTATCGGACCTCGCGATACGTTATTTCACGGCAGGTTTGACAGAAGACGCGGTAATCTAGGCTCTGCATGGTCCCTGGTAGAGTGTTTGGAAGTACAAACGTGAGAGAGGTAGGCAACTCTCGCTGGAGACTATTGCAAAGAGACCTCGGCTTCAACTAGGCCCTCCGGCTGGGTTCTCTGTTACCATTCACGGTTGCCAACCCGTTACCAATCAAGAAATCTCAAAAGTAGTTGATTCCCGTGAAACAGACTGTGAGTTCTGGGCTCTTGCTTCGGAAATCTTCTACATCTGGGCGTACGCTTGGCCGAAGGCTCTATCTGGGTCAGACTCCCCACGTTCATTATCTGAATTGTTCGACGGTGCAGGCCTAACTGCTAGTGAGACACAGCGCTACAGCAGACACCTCGTCCTCCCCAAGGTGGGACCCGAGGGGCAGAAGATGCTCAAGCGCTCCTCCGTGCTTGTAGTGGGGCTCGGGGGCCTTGGAATTCCGGCCGCTGTGTATCTCGCTTCTGCTGGAGTCGGCCGGGTCGGGATCGCCGACTCCGACCGTGTTGAGATGTCTAACCTTCAAAGACAGTTCATCTTCTCGAAAGCCGACCTGGGACGGAGAAAAGTCGACGCCGCCGAGGAGAAGCTAGGCCTCCTCAATCCGGAGATCAGAGTGACCCCTCACCCGGTCAGGCTTGACTCTGGCAACGCTATGGAAGTAATCCGAGAATATGATGTAGTTGTCGACGCGACGGATAACCTGCCGAGCCGGTACCTCATCAACGACGCTTGCGTCTTTCAATCGAAGCCCGATGTCTTCGCGAGCGTTCTCGGCTTCGACGGCCAAGCCTCCGTGTTCAGCACTCCTAACGGGCCTTGCTACAGGTGTCTATACCCAGAGCCTCCCGCACCGGACTCTGTCAAGTCGTGCGAGGAAGCCGGAGTATTGAACGTAATACCCGGAATCATGGGCAGTATTCAGGCCAATCAGGCAATAGCTATCCTACTGGAAAAGGGAACTCCGCTGATCGGTCGACTCCTCGTCTTCAACGGCCTCGACAACTCCTTCAACGAGATCAAGTTCAGAAAGAGCAGTTCATGCGCCGTTTGCGGTACCCACCCATCTATCCCTAAGCTCATTGACTATGAAGAATTCTGCGGACTGAAAGTAACGGAAACACCAGCCGAATTCAACATAACAGCCCGGCAGTTGAAGACCACCATCGATTCTGGGAAGCGTCCCGTTCTCCTCGACGTCCGGGAGCCATACGAATACTCGTTATGCCGCCTAGAGTCTTCCACGCTAATCCCCGTAGAGGAACTTGATACTCGCTTGGGCGAGCTGAAGAGGGACAGCGAAATTGTAGTTTATTGCCACGTCGGAATCAGAAGCGCGAGCGCAGTCAGACTACTTAGGCAGGCAGGATTCGCAAACGTGCGGAACCTTCAAGGTGGTATCGATGAATGGGCTAGACAGGTTGACAACAAGATGCCTAGATACTAGCGAGCCTCGCCTTTCACCGAACTTCCGCTAATAGTCTGATGACAGTATAGGCGAGTAGCAGAACGAAAGTGATCTCGATGTAGAGGGTCGCGAGACCGGCGACGAGAAGCCCGGTCAGGGCAGCCCCGATAACCGAAGGTATGCCGAGAATCGCGGCGGTCGTCAGGCTGGGTCTCGTGAAGAAGCCGAGTCGTCTATGCCTCCACAATGCAACAGCAATCGTCGGTAGTGATACGAATTGACTGGCGGTTCCGGCGATTTTCAACGGCAACCCGATGAGATATGTCAGGACGGGAATTCTATACTCTCCTCCGGCGACCCCGCAAGACCCGCTTATGATTCCGATCCCGAGCCCGCCGAGTACGGAGAAGACCAGCTCAAGAGTCGACACTCCGCTCTGAACTGATGCTCCTCCTCCGATGAGCAGCCCGTAAACCACTCTAGCGATGACGATTGAAAGTACTATCGATATGAACCCCTTGAGAGCTCGCTGGCTCACTCTGTGACTCATCGAGGCTCCGACGTAAGCACCTGGAATCGAACCGACGATCATCGCGAGCGCCGGAAGGATGGCGTCGCCGGACCATACCCCTGCGCGGATTCTTACTGCGAAATTGAAGCCTGAGGCTGCGAAGCTGATGAGAAGGTTGGCCGTGATCATGTCCTCTAGTGAGAGCCTGAGGTAGTAGAGGATGAATGGCATCCTCTCCTCTGCACCTCTCCTCTGCACCTCCCAGCCCAACAAGGCCCGCTAGTAACCCGATGAGCGAGCCATATCCTATCGAAGCCCCGACCTTGTTGCGAGTTACCAGCTGTTCCTCA
>Ga0209235_1001088_pt1 | contig 14532 bp, 14 predicted proteins | sample GraSoi013_1_20cm_4_FD_185817 | JGI IMG/M metagenome (GOLD analysis project Ga0209235, IMG submission 185817) | Grasslands soil microbial communities from the Angelo Coastal Reserve, California, USA - Sample 09_25_2013_1_20cm (SPAdes) (version 2) | ecosystem: Environmental > Terrestrial > Soil >... | reverse complement strand
TAGCCTATGTCCAGCAGAGAGTAATGAATAAGCTAATGCGGACGGGTGTACAATTCGCGTTGAACAGTTGTGTCTTCAAACTCCTCGGGATGAACACGGTCTACCCTGTAGAAGATCCCAAGAGCTTTTCTGACCGCAAGGGCAATGTCCTGCCAGACGCCTTCCTAGTTCCGTACGATTACACAGCTAGGGACTTAGCAAAGCAGATACACTCCGAATTGGGGGCGAAGATGCTTTACGCAATGGATGTCAGAAACGGCCTTCGATTACCCTCGGAATATGTGTTGCATGATAGAGACATAATCTCGATTGTAGCTGCGATGAGAAGGCAGTAAACCAAGATTACAGTATTCCTTGCAGAATAAACCTAACAAACGTTAATAATGGCGGCCGGCCGAAAACGCAAAACGATCAGCTTCTAAACGTATGAGCATTTGGAGATTGGGTAGATAGTAGAGATGGGTATTGTCATTAGTCAATTGAGACAGGTTCCTGTCGACCAGCAGGAGCTGGAGATTGTGGAAAGGAAGGGCTTGGGGCATCCTGACCATATTTGTGACGCGGTGATGAACGAGGTATCCGTTGCGTTGTCCAAGGAATATATCAAGAGCTACGGGACGGTGCTCCATCATAATATCGACAAGGCACTCCTGGCTGCAGGAGAGGTCAGAAGAAAATTCACAGGCGGCGAGGTCGTACGCCCAATGCTTCTGGTATTCGGAGACCGTGCCACATTCGATGTGGACGGAAAACCCATTCCCGTCGAAGAGATCGCTGTTGATACGGCGAAGAAGTGGTTCAAGAAGAATCTTAGGTTCGTCGACCCGGACAGACACGTAAAGTACCAAGTCGAACTTGCCCATGGATCTGAGGCATTAACAGACATTTTCAAACGGAAAGGACGCTATCTCGGTGCAAACGACACCTCCGCCGCGGTCGGGTACGCACCAATGACGGACACGGAAAAAATAGTTCTCCAAACAGAACGTTTCCTCAATAGTCCAAGCATCAAGAAGGAATACCCAGAGACAGGTGAAGACGTCAAGATAATGGCTTTCAGAGAAAAGGACCAGTTGGACCTCACGATAGCCCAGGCTTTTGTCGACCGATTCATCGAGAATGAGGATCAATATTTCAAACGAAAAGCGGAGATCACAGAGGAAGTCACAAGATTCGTCAAGTCAAGAACGAAGGCCAAGTCCGTGGATATATCCGTCAACACTCTCGACAAGAGAGGAAGGGGCATGGGAGGAATGTACCTTACAGTTCTGGGAACATCGGCGGATGACGGCGATGGCGGACAAGTTGGAAGAGGCAACAGGGTCAACGGACTAATCCCACTGAACCGGCCCACATGCTCCGAGGCTGCAGCAGGAAAGAACCCAGTAAGCCATGTAGGAAAAATCTACAACTTACTCAGCTACGAAATAGCCGAGCACATCTACCAGAAGGTCTCAGGTCTGCAGGAGGTCTATGTATGGCTCGTCAGCCAGATTGGCCGACCAATAAACAATCCCAAAGGAGTCGGAATTGAACTTGTTCTTGAGAAAGGAGTAGACGTCAAGACTGTCTCAAAGCCTATCAACGACATTGTGAAAGCCGAGCTCAACAACATAGACGACTTTTCAAAGCGGCTCACGCAAGGAAAGATGGCAATCTGCTAATACCCCCAAGACAATGAGCAAATCCCGGGAACTTTTTCCCGGAAAATACGCCGTCGCAGCAATATCCATCCCTTCAATCCTACTCTACTTTCTCACTCTGATACTCGGCGTTGTGCTGCTGACCTCCAGCCAGCTCAGCAAGGACATGATGAACACTTACTCGATACAGCACCTCGAATTCTTCTTCCTATTCTTCCGAATTCCCCTGACATTGAACCTGTACGTAGTTACCGTCTTGGCACTATCGTTGTACGCAGCTTGTTTTCTGGTTGCCTTCCTCGGAAAAGGCGGCTACGTGAGTTCCCTGACCCGATTGAGGACCAGGACCAATCGTATCCCTAACTGGTTGCTGATCATGCCCTTAATCACCTCAACTCTGTTGCTCATAGTACTCTTCATCACATGGTTGCAGGATATCCTTGGCATTCCGAGTGGAAACTTGGTTCTTCCCACGCCCATTCTCTTCTCCGCACTAACCACGTCGCCCATATCAGAAGAATTGAACTTCAGAATAACGACACTTGGATTGATAATCGCCGTACGATCAATCTTCTTCTCGCGAGTCCAAGGAAGTCGCGGGACGCGCATAGTCTGCTCGTTCTTGTCACCAGACCTTGCAAAGACGAACGCAGGACTTGACAGCGTCGCTTCCGTCGGCTTGAGGCATGGCATCCACTGGTCGGAATGGATAATGCTCGGGCTCAGTTCGGCGGTCTTCGGTTACGCCCACATCACTACTGGTTCAACTTGGGAAATAGGCAAAGTGACAACAGCAGCAATCGCCGGGTTCGTAATGGGACTCGTCTTCCTCATCTACGGAGCCTATGCAACGATACTCGTCCATTGGTTCTTCAACTACTACAGCCAGATATCATGGATTGGGACACTCGCATTTGATCAGCCCAGCCCAACCTATCCCATATACGCAGCTCTGAACAATATCGTAGGCGGCTGGGCAGATTTAGTCGGTCTATTTGGATTCGTCCTCATTGCATGGTATTTCTTATGGAGTAGACAGCGATCAGGACCAGCGGGCACAGACCAACCATCTTTATAAGAAACAAAGATGATAAAAACGCAAAATTGGCAGGCTTAGGAGACTTGCATCACCGCCAAGTCATATAGCCCCCGCAGCGCTTTCTCGAACCCGACAATCAAAGTCGGATCCATCAAAGTTGACAAGACCAGAAGCTTCTCTGAGTAAGGACAAGGAATTTGCGATCTCAAAGGCTTACGATTCTCTTGTGGAAGAGCCAAGACTGCAAGAGTTCTGGGAAAAGAACAAAGTGTATGGCTTCGACGCCACTGAAACAGACAAGCCAAGTTACAGTATAGACACTCCGCCACCATATCCGAGCGGGGATTTTCATGTTGGAAATGCTCTCAATTGGTCATACTTCGATTTCGCCGCCAGATACCGCCGGATGAAGGGATTCAACGTCCACTTCCCACAAGGCTGGGACTGTCACGGCCTCCCGACAGAAGTGAGGGCAGAGAAGACGCACAAGATCCGAAAGAACGATGTCCCGCCAGCCGAATTTGTAAAAATGTGCCGCGAACTAACCGAGGAGTACATCTCCAGGATGAAGCAGACGATTGTCCGGCTCGGTATATCCACCGACTGGAAACTGGAATACAGGACAATGGACCCATCCTATTACAAACTCACACAACTATCATTCATCAGACTCTACAACACCGGCTACCTATACCGGGGAGAGCATCCCGTGAATTGGTGCCCACGGTGCGAGACAGCAATAGCCGAGGCAGAAGTCGAGCACCAGGAACGACACAGCGTACTGTATTACATGGAGTTCGGCCAGGACGATCGGAAACTTGAGGTGGCGTCGACAAGGCCAGAGCTACTCCCAGCCTGCGTCGCCATACTTGTCCACCCCGACGATCCAAGATTCAAGCCAATAGTCGGAAAAAAGGCCACTGTTCCACTGTTCAACCAAGTAGTCCCGATACTAGAAGATCCAGATGTTGACTCTTCCTTCGGAACCGGAGCTGTCATGGTATGTACCTTCGGCGACAAGATGGACGTCAAATGGCAGAACAAATACAAACTTCCCCTCATCAGGGCCATCACAGAGAACGGAAGGCTGGCGGTAGAGGATCCACGCTTCAAAGGGCTTAGAACTGAAGAAGCGCGGAAGAGAATCGCCGAACTCTTGACGGGTCAGGAGAAGATAACCAAGACCGAGCCGCAAACACAAAGCGTAGGCGTATGTTGGCGATGCAAAACCCCAGTCGAAATAATCTCCCGACCACAATGGTTCATGAAGACTAGGGATATGACGGAAGACGTTGTTGAGAAGGCTGCCAAGCTCAGGTGGGTCCCCGAATATGCTAGGACACGACTCAACGACTGGGCAAGGTCACTGGACTGGGACTGGGTAATATCAAGGCAGCGAATATTCGCCACCCCCATACCAGTATGGTACTGCAAGGACTGCGCACGCATCATACTTCCAGATGAAAACCAGCTGCCCGTAGATCCTAGACTGGATTCTCCCCCAATCAAGAATTGCCCCAAGTGCAGCAGCTCAAGCCTCACAGGCGATAATGATGTGCTCGACACATGGATGGACTCTTCCATAACCAGCGCCATCCACGCCGGTTGGCCAAGACAAGATGATTGGTTCACAAAGCTCTTTCCAGCAAGTCTTCAACCAAACGGACTCGACATAATCAGAACATGGGACTACTACCTTCTGGTGAGAAGCCTCGCAATGTTCGGAAAACCACCTTACGAGACGCTTTTGATCAACGGAATGGTCCGGGGGACTGACGGTCGAATGATGCACAAGTCCTACGGAAACTTTGTCGAAGCCGACGAAGCCATGAACAGATACGGTGCAGACCCATTAAGACAATGGGCCGCATCGGGTGGATCAACTGGATCCGACATTCCCTTCAGATGGACAGAACTAGATCATGGAAAGAAATTCCTCACAAAGCTCTGGAACATAGCTAGATTCGTCCTCACCAGCACACCAGTAATCCCTGAATCAAGAGAGATGGACGAACTTCTTCTCTTAGACAAATGGTTGCTCGGAGCGGTGCAAGACCTCGTAAAACAAACCACTGAGCACTTCGAAAACTTCGAATTCAACCTTGCACTCGAAGCAGTCCGCGATTTCACCTGGCACACCCTCGCTGACGACTATTTGGAAGCAGTAAAGTATCGGCTTGCCCCCGAGGCAAATATTGACGATAAGAAAAGCGCCCAGTTTTCATTATACGAGACACTAGTTACCATTTGCAAACTCCTTGCGCCGATCTGCCCACACATAACTGAGGCCATATACCAGCAGGTTCCGAAATCGAACACGATGGCTCAAAGTATTCACAAGTCCGAATGGCCCACAGCAGAGACGAGCCGATTTGACGAGTCTATTGCGAAACAAGGGAGAGCTTTGCTCGAGGTGATAGCTCTCTCCCGAAGGAAAAAGGCGGACAGTGGACTGTCTCTAAAGACTCCAATACGTGCCCTCGAGATATACACGAATCCCGAACAGCTTACAGTTCTGAGAGAGAACGAGGAGGTCATCCTCCGGACGTTGAAAGCCGAAAAACTCATCCTCGCCGAAGCACGAGATTTCCGTATCGAAATATCCACGTAAGTCGACGGACCAAAGTACACAACACAATGAGAGGAGAGATGCGAGGCGGAAAATTGCGTTCCAGATGCATGGTTGATGGTAAACTCTTAATACAAAACTGGGCAGGCTTTACAGTTGCAAGGCGAGTTTAGACTAGTCGCGCGAAGTATGAGGATAGTATTTTACAGGAACATACACCTGTAGCAAACATTTCTCGTACCCAGCCGGACAGGTTAAGGCTCGCTACAGCAACCAAAAGGAAATAAAAGAAATGGAAGAGGGAGAATCAGAGGAAGGCGAAAAGGAAGAGGCAGAAGGCCAGGGAGAAGAGTCACAACCTGCCCGAGAAACCTTCCGGCAGGGATACGGAAGCGGCAGACGAAGAGCAAATCCAAGTACATCTTTCGGCGGAGGAGAGAGAAGGAGTAGTAGTGGGGGAGGATACGGCAGGAGAGAATATGGCTCCCGAGGAGACCGAGATCGAGGTCGAGATAGAGACCGAGACCGGGGACCAGTCCCAGTCGAGGAAGGACAAGAACTCACATTGACAATCGATGCTTTGGGGAGACGAGGAGACGGAATAGCACGCCTCAACAACTTCGTAATCTTCGTGCCGGGAGCACAAGCTGGCGACCAAGTAAAGGTCAGGATAACCACAGTGAGAGGCAGCTTCGCCACTGGCGAAATAGTCAGCTAAGCAAACAAAAGAGGTGAAAATATGAGAATTGGGGAACTAAAGCCCGGGATGAAAAGGGTAGATGTCAAAGGTAAGATTGTCGAGGTCGAAACACCACGCGACGTTCAGACAAAATTCGGTCCAGGCCAAGTCGCCACAGCAACACTACAAGACGACTCAGGAAGTGTTAAGGTGACACTCTGGAACGAAAACATAAGCAAGGTAAACGTCAACGACACTATTGCGATCGAGAATGGATACGTTGACAGTTTCAGAGGACAATTGCAGCTCAACGTTGGTCGATACGGCAAGATAGTCGTCAACCCTACCGCCGAAGCCACAATGTAAAACAACCAGTTCAATAGTGTCCGCTTCGTTTTTGTCGAACGGACCAAATCCTAACTTTTCTTTTGCAATATTCTACCATTAATAGAATGCTCCTAGGCAGGTTTGGTGTACAACCCCTGGATTCCTGAAGTGTTTATTCTCGAAGTACAGGGGATGTGGTCCCCAAAAAAAGGAACTCTAAACCCTCAGGCTTTGAAGGCCTATTGAAGTGTTACCAGAGTCGGAGCTTGGAACGGTGCCGGAGTCGGTACCTTGGTTTCGAATGCCGATACCAGGTTTCGAAGAGCGTTAAGGTATTCTCTGTTATCGAAGTGCCATCCGTTCTTGTCGTCGAATTGTTCGTAGCTGAATGTTTGAGCTTCGATTGTCATTGGATCGAGGGCCATGTAGGAGAATCTGTCCAGTACTCCTTCCCGGACCCAAGATGATAACAATGTTATCAGATTGTTGACCTCTCCGCGAGGCATGTACATACGAGCAGTGACCGAGTTGGCTCCCCGTATACGAGAGTAGTTCAATACGAATGGTAGTCTTTGCAGCCATTTCTCTCTAGCAGCTAGGTGGTTCTCGTCTGGATAGTCCAATCTGATCTCGTAGAGCTCCGAGACCTCCGGAGCATAGGGCAATATGTCGATGACATAGTCCTGGACGAGACCCTTCTTTACTATGTTGTCGAAGCGATATTTTGCAGCCGGAAGCGTCACGCCAATCATCTGCGCAAACTCGGAAAGCTTCCTCCTAGCATTCTTCTCCAACTCCTTCAAAATCAAGAGATCGTTCTTGTCGAAACTTACCTTTTCCACCATGATCTCATTTGTCTGCTCCGAGTGCTTCTCGTCAGGTGCAAATTTCAACCACGCCTTCCATTCAAACTTCCATGCCTTTTTCTTCGAGTCGTAGTACTCGAAGTTCGGTATTTTGGAGCGGAAGTCTCCGAGCCAGAGGATCCTGTAGCTCGCAGCTATTCCCGACGCGATCAGCTGATCTAGGTATTGCTCGAAGTCTTGTCTATTATTGGATGGGATTGCTTGGAGAGAGTAGTAGCCGTTGATCTCTCCGGAGCACCGAATTACGCGTAACCAGTAACCAGGTATCTTGAGCGCTTCTCTAGCCAACAGTTCGCGCCCTGGCACCGGCGTCAATAGGACGACCCCCCTAGCTAATCCTATTCTGGAATGGTCTGGGCTAGCCCATGTTTGAAGGAGGCCTTCTCCCTCTAGCTTAGTTACTCGGGTGTAGACGGTTGGGTAGGGAACACCAGACTTCCGGGAGATATGCTGAAGGTTCCTCGGTCCATATTTTTTCATGGCACTGATTATCTTGATGTTCTCCTCATCAAGCAGCGAGGTTATGCGGTTTATTCGGTCGAAGTATTCATCGGCTGTAGGTAGACTCACTGCTACCCGCTCAGTAAGACCTTATGAAGCCTGGATTGGAAGCACTTGTCTTTAGTTGTTCACATGGTTGAGGGACTTTCGAATCGTTCATAATATCACTGAATATTTTTGAGTCGTGATAATATCGCCAGCCCATAAAAGCTTTTGAAATAAACTTTTATAATCGATTGGGATTTCATCCTTTTCCTCAGTTTTTCGGTCCGTGCAACCACATACCCAATGTGTTCACAGATTCAGCAAAATATGGCTGCTTGTCTAGAAAGACGAAAGCAGGCTGGCTGTTAGCTTCGGAAAATTGAAGGTGACGAGAGTCGACAGAAATTGACTCAGCGTGTCGTCACTCCGTGCTGGTCCTGGTCGTTTCCGTCACCGTTTGTAATAATCTTCGCCGTTGGCCGGCCTGAAGCGGATCCTTCGGATGTGTTTTCCGAGCCGGTGCCAAGTGTATACCGGGAGAGCACCGATTTCCTTTGATCCTTCTCTACTTGAGCGACGACCTCGATAAATCCCTCAAGCCGTGTACCAGCGATCTTCTTCTTGAGTAATTGGTCCACTTGGAAGATGCCCGATTCATTATACATGCTAATCTCCACTATCACAGGCTTCCGCGTCGACCTTCTTATCCGAACATCTCGTATTGACATTGCTGACAGGGCATGGATGTCTTTCTTACCCGCTGTGAAGGGGATACGTGCCCTTCCCTCTTTCATGTCAAGCGCATCGGCCACGCGGACGACGCCGGCTTCGAGTGTGAACTGGGGTATCTCGGACTCATGAGCGTAGATAGTATGCAGCGCCTCCGCAGTGATAATAGCGCGTTCCCGGTCAGGATAAACACCCTCCAGAAGCCTGGGAATGATCTGTGCGGCGAGTCCTACGCTCAGGATGTGGTGGTTTTCACGGTGAGCTATCATTCCAAGGTCATGCAGAACCGCACCCAAGAAGACAACCACCTCAGCATCGTCATCGGTCAGCTTGTGATCGGTAACGATGCTTGGCTCCACTTTCGCTTCCTGAAGATTGCGAAGGATCTTCAGAGCGATATTTGCAACAATGGCAAAATGGACACGACCATGGTCGGAGAGGCCAAGTCTTCGAACGGCATTGACGTTGATACAGTCCCACAGGCTTTGTAAATACTCATCATTGTTCACCCGATCCAGGACAGCCTTCAGCTTGAGATTGTCGTTGTAGGGCAGATTAATCAGAATATTACACCAGACTGAGCAGCCGAGACCTGAATTCTGCAGTGCCAGGTTCAAAAAGATTCCCGATTAGGCAACTGCACACTAAAACTTTCAAAAGCCTCCCAGGAGACAAACCTGACCCGGTGAAAGCGACGATGATCAAGCTGGCAGATGTCGAATACAAGGTAAAGGAAAACACCGCCGAGATCACCATGAATCGTCCCAGCGTGTTGAACGCCCTCTCGAAAAGCATGTTCAGAGATCTTAGCCTCGCCGTCAAGAATGCTGCATCCGACAAATCTGTCGATTTCATAACTATAACAGGTGCAGGGAAGGCTTTCTCCGCTGGACTGGACATCGTACAGGTCGCGGATTTCAGAAGAAAATCAGAGGCGCGACAGTTCGTGTACGGACTAGTAAAGCCGTTCTGGGACACCTTCCTCTCCTGCGACAAAGTCATAATTGCCGTGGTCAACGGTCCAGCCTATGGTGCCGGAGCAGAAATCGCATTATTCTCGGACTTCGTGATCGCGTCGGAAGATGCGGTCTTCGCATTTTCAGGAGGACGCGTGGGAGCGTTGTGTTGTATTTCGGGCCTGCTCGGACCCTTAGTGATGAACGGTCGGAAGGTCGTCGAGATGAATCTGGCAGGCCAAGCGATAACCGCCGAGGAGGCCTGCAGGCTTGGAATGATCAATCGCGTCGTGCCTTCTGACAGAATTGGTCGAACAACTAATGATCTGAAACTAGAGCTGATGAAAGTCTCACCGAACTCGAACTCTAGCTTCAAACGGATCCAGAAGAGTGTCATCCCCAGAAAGGCATACATGACAGCTTACAAGGAATTATTCAAGACACTTACGAGTCAAAATTTCAGAAAAGGCGCAGAAGCATTCGTCAAGAAGACCCGACCGAATTATTACTCGTAGCCAAACCTAGGACCATTGGGTATAGATCAAGAGTAAACAAGGCCTTAACAACAGCTCCCGCCCTCATGAAAGGAGAAGAGGAGTAACGGGTTGAGAGGAAGAAACTGGAAAGGGAGAAGCGTTAGGACCGAGGTCAAGACTCTCGAATGCCCGAGATGCCACGAGCACGTCAGATTAGACAAGTACACGGCCCATATCACAACCTGCCCGCAACCTGTAGCTCCAACTAGTCCAACTGCGGCCTAGAACAGCTATTATTTCTTCGACAGTCAGCCTTTAGCAACACCGATCGGGACCATACGGACAACCTTGGTCCCGATGCCGAGTTGGTGGCTAACCTCCGCCACTCGATCAACATCCTTGTAAGCGTCAGGCGCCTCTTCAGCCACAACCTCCATAGCGGCGGCTCTTATCACGATCCCACGCGCCTCTAGGGATTTCTTTAGGTCCGCTCCCCACCATTTCCGCTTAGCGGCCGACCTGCTCATGAACCGGCCAGCACCATGAGCCGTCGTTCCAAAGCTCAGTTCCATTGACTTCGGCGTCCCAACTAGAACCCAACTACTTGTACCCATACTTCCCGGTAACAAGACGGGCTGGCCTATGTCCCGATACTGTGCAGGAATATCCGGATGGCCGGGCGGAAATGCTCTTGTCGCCCCCTTTCGATGGACAAAGACTTTCTTCAGTCCCCCATCTACCTTGTGCTGCTCCACCTTCGCGATATTGTGACAAACATCGTACACTATCTTCATGTCCATCGAATCAGACGGTTTGGCGAAGATCTTCTCGAAGGCCTGTCTAGCCCAATGGGTTATCATCTGCCTGTTCACCCATGCGAAGTTCGCTGCCGCAGCCATTGCGGGAAGATATTGTTCAGCCTCCGGACTGTTCGCTGGACAAGCTGCCAGTTCACGATCAGGTAGGTTGATGTTATACTTCCTAACCGCGTGCTCCATCACACGCAGATAGTCGCTGCAGATCTGATGACCGTAGCCTCGACTCCCAGTATGGATCAGGATAAGTATCTGGTCAGGCTTCGTGATGCCGAAACGATCCGCGACCGGCTTGTCAAAGATCTTGTCTGCTTTTTCTATCTCTACAAAATGATTGCCACTCCCGAGACTACCGAGCTGTGGCGCACCACGGGATTTGGCATTGTTAGAAACTTTGGAGGGATCAGCAGACTCTAGACATCCGCCCTCCTCTATTGTCTTTGGATCATCAGGCCAGCCGTATCCCTTGTCGACGGCCCATTCCACGCCGTCAGTGACAACCTTGTCAAGCTCCGATGTGGAGACCCGTATCTGGCCCTTGCTGCCGAGACCGGATGGGATCATATTGAATATCGTATCGACCAACTTGGGAAGGACCGGTCGAACTTCCTCTTCGGAAAGATTGGTTCGTATGAGACGCACGCCGCAATTGATGTCGTAACCGACACCGCCAGGACTGATCAGGCCCTCATCATAATCCGTGGCAGCCACCCCACCAATCGGGAAACCATATCCCTCATGTCCATCGGGCATTGTTATGCTGTACTTGTAAATACCGTCAAGGTGGGCGACATTGACGCATTGTTGGATCGTCATGTCTGTCTTCATCTTCGCGATCAAGTCATCGTCTGCATAGATCCGAGCAGGGACTTTCATCCCAGGATTGTAGCTTGTCGGGACTTCCCAAATATTTGGCGCGATCTTCTCCAATGGAATATGTGCGCTCGAACGGCCTGGATGCTGCTCTAGGGTTGTCATCTTGAGTATTGAACCTCCTATCGGGTGTTGGAAGCTGGATGAGTAGACGCTACCTATAAGTCTCATTTGGAAGGAATCTACAGGTCCAACAAGAAACGCAGAAGGACTCGGTCCCTTTCCCTTTGGATCGCCATCTGGTGATAGGTTACACCCTTCACCTCGATCTTCCGACCATGTTTTTCAGGATCGTAGGGTTCGCCGTTGGCTGTGCCAGTGAGATTGAGGCTGTCCTTGCCCTGATTTATTACGTGGACGCCGAATTTGCCGAGCGCCTTCCCATCTATCTCGAACTTCAATAGCAAGGTTTCAAGGAAGTTGTAGAGGAGCTCCTTCTCATCATGTCCCTCAACTGTAATGTCTTCAGTATTCCGAGGTGTGATCTTATCGGTGTACAGCATAGTCTCGAAGAGGGCGATCCCGGCTTGGGCGAAAGCCCGCTCCATCGTTGGACCCCAGGCTTCAACGAAGGCATCCGTCATATGATCTAGGAAACGATATCCCTCCACTTGATCGCCCCTGAAACCTTGCAAAGTCAATCGTCCAAGAATTTGATCAGACGTTGGAACCGTTTATTAGGTCAATACAAAACGGGGCTTGCGACCTGAAGGCAACCAGGGGTAGTGCCGGGATAACTCCGAAACGGAGTCCCGTGGGCTGAGTGGATTAACCCCTGATTCATGGCATGTGTGGGTCTAGAAGCGCAGATCCCCTCTCTGTGGGGAGCGTTAGCCTTGAGAGCCTGTGGCCCTTATGGGCCGCGTGGGTTCGAATCCCACTCCCGGCGCCAATCCTCATCGGATAGACATCCGTTCTCGGACTCGGTAGCGACTAACTAATGCTCTTCCTGAAATCTTTGATCAGAGCCGTGGGAGTCGGATCTACCCCGCGTAGGAATGCGAGATAGATTGAGACGTAATCGAGGAAGAAAATAGGACAGAGAAGAGCCCCAAGGCGAGACTTGCTCCTAATAAGAACATCTAACGCCTCAGTCTTAGTCGCTTCTTTGATAGTACTCCTGAACCCATCCATAATTTTGCGTTCAAAAGCAGATTCACCAGAGTCACGGATCAAAACAGGGGTTAGGTCGTTGGCCTCATGCCATGCCTCGATCTCATTATGTCCTGATTCTGGGAGTAGGTCGAATTTCGCAGGGATCTTACTATTCTCATTCAATTGATTCTTGAAACGGCGAGCGACACACCCCATGCGTTGCAACGCATACACAACAGGGAGATTATCCTTCAACGAGTAAGCGAACTGTTTGGCCTTGTTTCCGGATGAGTCGTTGATAGAAGTGTAAAGTCGACGCAATACTGAGACTTCTTTTGCCGCCTCGCCTACTGCAGGTAGTAGTCTACCTGCCAAACCTGCCTCCTTCAAAACAATCGAACAAGCCGAGACCATTTGATACAACGCAGATCGAGGGGATACGCTAGGACGAATAGTGAGGAAGGGACGTTCATATCGCCTGCACAAGTCTATCAGGCGACCTCCTGTGCTGATCGCAAAAGCGAGACAGTCACGCGACTTGGCCGCCTTATACAAACTGAGAGTCTCAGTTGTCTCACCCGAGTAGCTCAATGCCACCACCAGAGTGGTCTTGTTTACGAATCTCGGAAGTCTGGCATCACGTACCACGACAGCGGGAATCTTCAACCGGTCAATGAGCCAGTCAATGATAACATCCGCAGCTATAGCGGAGCCCCCCACGCCACCAAAGACAATTTGCTCGATCTCCCGATCGATGGTTATTCTTTGTCGGTTCTCCGTAGACAGAGGGTTCAGGAGAAGTTCGGGGGAGCTGTCAACTGCTCCGAGCATTCCTGAGGGATCAAGGCGAGCAATGACTCTAGGATTGTCGAGTACTCCCTTCTTCATTGTGGACTGCAGAAAAATTCCGCCATAGGAATGTAAGGGTTAGCCGGAAACGAAGAATCGGTTAATCTGTAACAACAGATATCTCCTATTCATCCTCGTCGTTTGGGCATGCTGAAGTTACCACGGGGAAGAAGGAGTTTGACCGTAGCTCTTCCCGGAAGTTTGACCAGAGACATTCCCCATTTGAGAGAGAAGACTGCGAGGATCGGTCTGATTGGTAGGAGCCTAGCGATTTTCAAAGTGAGCCGAGCAATAATCTATCGCGACGAGCCTTCCCAGAAGGGAATCGTGGAGGCAGCATTGCTGGAAAAGATACTCCGATTCCAAGAGACGCCGCAGTACCTCAGGAAACATTTGTTCAAACTCGAGCCTGACCTCCAGTTCACCGGAATATTACCACCGCTAAGAATTCCGAGCCATCCTGACCGGGTTGACCCGAGTCCAGGTCAAATTAGAGAAGCGGTTGTAATTTCCTCAGGTTCAATGTCAAAAGCTGACGCAGGCTACAGTCAACCGATTACGATACGAACGAGACTTCCGATGAAACGGAGGATAACAGTCCGGATCAGTCAGACAAGACCGAATCTGGAAGGGGAATTGGTCGAGGCTGACGAGTCACGTATATATTGGGGGTTTAGGGTCAGTCGAGAAGACGTCACCCTAGCAGAGCTCGTCAAGAGGAAAGATCAAGACTTGACAATATCCACCTCAAGAAAAGGTCAGGACATACGGGAGCTCATGAAAGAATTCAAGCCAAAATGGGCAGAGTCCAAACATCCATTGGTGCTCTTCGGCTCGCCCGACAAAGGAGTCCCGGAGATACTTGCAGAAAGCGATACACGAGTCGAAGATGTTGCGGAATTCAACATGAACACTATTCCGGAGCAAGGTGTCGAGACCGTGAGGACAGAAGAGGCGCTTATGGCAAGCCTCGCAGTTCTAAATATTCTCGATGAAGAGGACATGTAACAAATGGGTCATAGAAAGTGGAGTGCGCCAAGAAGAGGGTCACTAGCGTATCTTCCACGCGGTAGAGCTTCCCACTGGACCCCTCGAATACGTTACTGGCCAGATTACGACGGAGCCCCGCG
>Ga0209235_1001087_pt1 | contig 14533 bp, 13 predicted proteins | sample GraSoi013_1_20cm_4_FD_185817 | JGI IMG/M metagenome (GOLD analysis project Ga0209235, IMG submission 185817) | Grasslands soil microbial communities from the Angelo Coastal Reserve, California, USA - Sample 09_25_2013_1_20cm (SPAdes) (version 2) | ecosystem: Environmental > Terrestrial > Soil >... | reverse complement strand
GTGCTCGGAACCTTCCGTGTGGCTTAGGGTTTCTCCGGATCTGAGGGTTCGACGAACCAGTCACTTACGCCCTGCCGGAACCGTGTTCATGGTCCGCTGCGCGCCGTCGTCGACAAGTCAAGGCGTTGCGCGTCCTTGGCAGGTGCCCCCGCGGCAGCCCGGTGCCGGGTGGCTCGCGGGGGTGGCGGCGCGCAGAGTGGCGACGCACAAGGCACTGACGGCCGGGATCCTCGTCACGCTCCTCGTCTCCAATGACGTCGCGCCGATCTGACCCGTGGGCCCCAGAGTCGTGAAACATGTTAATCTTGCGCCATGAAGACCATCACCGTGCGGGACCTGCGCCAGCGCTGGCCGAGAGCCGAGGCGATGCTGGAGCGCGAGAAGGAGATCACCGTCACACGCGATGGGAAGCCGGTCGCCAAGCTCGTGCGCGTCCGAGAGGTCGAGGCGGCCCGCAAGCGCTTCGATCCCCGACGGCATGCCCGGTGGCAGGCCAAGGTGAGTGGGCGGCGAACCGTCCGGTGGGTGGAGGAGTTCCTCATCGCCGACCGCCAGGCCCGCGAGGTCGGCGCTTCGCGTGGTCTACATCGACAGTAGCGCGCTGCTCAAGCTCCTCTGGCAAGAGCCGGAGAGCGACGCGGTGCGTGACCACGTGGCGAGCGAGGACCTCGTCATCGTCTCCTCGCTGGCGGAACTGGAGACCCACGTCCAGGTCACCGCGGCCTGGCTCGCGGGCCGATACGGGAAGGCCCGACGGGAACGCTTTCGTGCCAAGCTCGCAGAGTTCCGGGCCACCGATCCATTTCGATTTCGCCCGCTCCCAGGCAGCGTGTTCGAGACGGCCTTGCGGCAACATGTCGGCGCCGGCCGGACTCATTGCCGCACACTCGACCGGCTCCACCTGGCTGCCATGACCGAACTCGACGTCGCCCGCCTGATGACCCACGATGCCGTTCAAGCTCAGGCGGCGCGGGCTCTGGGGTTCGTGGTGGTGATTCCGGGGCGCGGAGCCAACCCGCAGGACTGAGGTTCGAGAGAGGAGATCCGGGGCTCCGCGAGTCCGCAAGAACGCGGGGCCCTGCACCCGCGGCGTGATCCCCCTCGCGTTGCCGAGCGAGGTCGTTTGCCGCTAGGATGCGTGGGCTGCCGCACGGCTTCGGCAGCGCACCTCCAGCATGGAGAGAACCGAGCCCCGTAATCGGATCCGACAACGGCGACCGCCCACCGCGGGCGCGAGACTAGCCGTCGTGCCCAAGAAGCTGTCGCGTCTCCATCGGCCAGAGGGGATGTCGCTGGAGGCGTGGCAGACGACGTTGCGCCGCCAGTTCGGCCGCGAGCAGCGGTTCCTCCTGAAGAATAGCGGCGGTCATCCGATCTTCTCCGAGTTCGAGGTCACCAACCCCGAGAGCCGGAACGTCTATCGGGTCGCGATCCGCGGCAGCGAGCCCGGGAACAACTTCTGCTCTTGCCCGGACTTCGCCACGAACACGCTGGGGACGTGCAAGCACATCGAGTTCGCGCTCGCCCGTCTCGGGCGGAACTCTGAGAACCGCAAGGCGTTGGCGCGAGCCTTCGAGCCGCCGTTCAGCGAGGTCTATCTGCATTACGGCGCCCAGCGTCAGGTGCGATTCCGGCCACGCGCCGGCGCGTCGGCCGCGCTAACCCGTCTGGCGGCGCAGTACTTCGACGGCGGCGGGACGCTGCGGGCGGAGGCGTTCGCGCAGTTCGAGACGTTCCTGTCGGCGGCGGCGCGCCTCGATCCCGACCTGCGCTGCTACGATGACGCGCTTGGCTTCGTCGCTCAGGTGCGCGACGCCGAGCGCCGGGAGAAAGTGCTCGCCGAAGCCCTTCCGCGCGGCATCCGGAGCGCCGCCTTCAAGAATCTCCTCCGGGTGCCCCTCTACGACTACCAGCGCGAGGCTGCGCTCTTCGCCACCCGCGCGGGTCGCTGCCTCATCGGCGACGACATGGGGCTGGGGAAAACCATCGAGGCCATCGCGGTGGCCGAGATCATGGCCCACCACTTCGGCGTCGAGCGCGTGCTCGTCGTATGTCCGACCTCTCTCAAGCATCAGTGGGAGCGCGAGATCGCCCGCGTCGTCGACCGGCGAGTGCGCGTCATCGGCGGCTTCCGAGGGAGCCGTGAAGAGGGATTCCGGGCGGCGAGCTTCTACAAGGTCACGAACTACGACACGGTGCACCGGGACCTCGACCTGATCGCGGCCTGGTCGCCGGACCTCGTGATCCTCGACGAGGCGCAGCGCATCAAGAATTGGAACACGCGCACCGCCCGCAGCGTGAAGAAGATCGCCTCGCCCTACGCTCTCGTGCTCACCGGCACCCCGCTCGAGAACCGGCTGGAGGAGCTCGTCTCCATCGTGCAGTTTGTCGACCAGCACCGGCTCGGACCCACGTTCCGCTTCCTGCACGAGCACCAGATCCTCGATGAATTCGGCAAGGTCGTGGGCTATCGCAACCTCGACCGCATCGGCAAGACGCTGGCGCCGGTGCTCATCCGCCGGCGGAAGGAGGACGTCCTCCACCAGCTTCCCGAGCGCCTGGAAAAGCGGTTCTTCGTCCCGATGACACCCCAGCAGATGGAGCACCACGAGGAGAACCGCGAGATCGTGGGAAGGCTCGTGGCGAAGTGGCGACGCTTCCGGTTCCTTTCCGAGGCGGACCAGCGGCGGCTCCTGGTCGCGCTCCAGAACATGCGGATGGCGTGCGACAGCACGTATCTGCTCGACCAGCGGACCGACCACGGCGCGAAGGCCGACGAGCTGGCGACGCTGCTGGACGAGATCTTCGAGCGCCCGGATACCAAGGCGGTCGTCTTCAGCCAGTGGCTCAGGATGCACGAGGTCCTCGTGCGCCGACTCGAGCGACGGAAGTGGAGCCACGTACTCTTTCACGGCGGCGTCGAGAGCGCCAAGCGCAAGGACCTGATCGACCGGTTTCGTGAAGACCCGCGCTGCCGCGCGTTCCTCTCGACCGACGCCGGCGGCGTCGGTCTCAACCTCCAGCACGCGACGGTCGTGGTGAACATCGACCTGCCCTGGAATCCAGCCGTCCTGGAGCAGCGGATCGGCCGTGTTCATCGCCTCGGCCAGACACGGCCCGTGCAGGTGGTGAACTTCGTGGCCAAGGGCACGATCGAGGAGGGGATGCTGTCAGTCCTGGGATTCAAGCGCTCGCTCTTCGCCGGTGTCCTCGATGGCGGCGACCGCGAGGTGTTTCTCGGCGGCAGCCGGCTCAAGCGCTTCATGGAGAGTGTCGAGAACGTCACGGCCGGTATTCCGACGCCGATCGTGGAGGAGGCTGCCGAGCCAGCCGCGACCGAACCACCAGTCGTCGAGGACAGCGTCGATGACGACCGCGAAGTGGCGGTGGCCTCTGCCTCGCTCCGCCCGGCCGCTGACCCTCTGAGCAATCTGCTCCGGACTGGTCTCGAACTGCTCAGCCAGTTCGCGTCCGCGGCTGGAACGGGTCAGGCGGCGGCCGGAGCGACGCCGTCACGACTGTTCGAGCGCATCCGTGACGAGCGCTCGGGCCAGAGCTATCTCAAGATCCGGATGCCCGAGCCCGAGGTCGTGGACCGCGTCGCGCAAGCATTGCAGGTGCTCCTGGAAAGCTTCAGGCGCTAAGCACCATCGCTTCAGCGAGCGTGCCGACGCACTTCGCGGGTTCTAAACCAAGAACGATCCCCGAAGAATCACGAAGTTATCTGGTGACCCCGGCGGGATTCGAACCCGCGATCTCGACCTTGAAAGGGTCGCGTCCTGGGCCAGGCTAGACGACGGGGTCGCGACGGCTAGTATACCGCGCGCCGCGCCCCGGAGCCGCGGCGCGACGCGCGGCGCGCTCCGCGACTACTGGGCCTTCGAGACGTTCGTGTGCACCTGGACCGTCTGCGACAGCGTGTAGCGCGGCGACTCGCCGATCCAGACCTGGATCGGGCCGGACGGCGACTCCACCACGATCATGCCGCGGTCCACGCCCATCACGCGGCCGGTCACCACGGCCGAGTCGCCGGGCTGGCTCGACATCGACGCCGAGGGATCGGTCGACGCCGACGCGCCCACGCGCGTGGCGGGCACCATGTCGACCGCCTGCACGGAGATCATCACCTGGACGCGGTCACCCGGGGCGAAGCGCTCGTTCGCGCCGGAGGCGGCCCAGACGTGCAGCGGGCCGCGCTCGGAGTCGATCGAGATCCGGCCGGATGGATCGACGGCGGTCACCGTTCCCGTCACCGTCTGCTGATCCACAGGGCCGCGCGGCACCGGCGTCATGGCGACCGCCGGCGTGATCGTGCGTGGGATCTCGGCCGGCGGCGCGATCTGGCCGCGAATCGTCGCGATCTGGTGCAGCTGCAGACCTCTGATCTGCTCCGGTGTCGTCTTCACCCGGAACGTCTCCGCGCCGCGGCGGAGCGTCACGGTGTTCTCGCGCTCATCCCAGGTCCAGACCTCTCCGGTGAACGTGTCGCCGGAAGCCTGGGCGGCCGGACCGGTCCGGGAGGCGCAGCCGACGAGAGGAAGGAGGACGAGCGAAGCGACGGCGAGCCGAATCATGGTTTTCATGCGGCGGGAAATCTTACAAACGCGGTGCCAGCCACGGGTCGACAATCTTTCGCGCGCATGCGGCCGGCGGCCCGCCGCGGCCTGTGGACGACTTTTCCACGTTTGTAGACGCGGGGGGAGCCCCGGGCTAAGGTATGCCCCGTGGACGACGTCAGGCGGGCGTACGCGGCGGCCGGCATCACCGTGGATCAGCCCACGGCGTACGGCACCTACTACCGCCTGCGCTGCACGGCGTGCGGCGCGAACGTCGGGAACGTCGGCGATCGCCTGCTGCCCGGCATGGCCGAGGCGCTCGTCGCGGGGCAGGCCGACCTCTACGCAGCGGGACTGCTCGGCTGCGCCTGCGGCCATCAGCGCGTGACCGCCGCCGCGCGCGGCGCGCGCGCCGCCGACAGCAACGACGGCACCGTGACCACGCCGTCCCGCCTACCCGGTGACGGCTGGCCGTTCTGGCGGCGCGTCTACGCCGCGGGCGATCCCCTGCCGCGCTTCACGCGCGCGACCGCCCCCGCGCAGCGCTTCGACGAGGGCGACGCGCTGCCGCCCGAGTATCGCGACCTGCTCCTCAAGATGCTGCGCCACGAGGGCGAGCGCGCCGGCAACAAGTCGTTCCTGGGCTTCATGGCCACGTGCGCCGACGTCGCCGAGACGCTCTATCCGACCGCCGCCGCGCGGCTGATCAAGGCCGAGTACCTCGCCGAGGAGCTCAAGCACGCGATCATGTTCCACCGTCTCGCCGTCGGCCTCGATCCGGACTTCGCGCTCAAGGACGTGCCGTACGCGCACTACACCTTCCACCTGCCCCGCGAGTCGTGGGCGGACGACGCCCTGTTCCACTTCCTCGTGGACCTCAACGGCGCCTTCCACGCGCGCGACTGGCGCGACTCGAGCTATGCGCCGCTGGCCGAGATGTCGAGCACCGTCGAGCGCGACGAGCTCGGCCACTCCGAGATGGGCTATCGCTTCCTGGGCGAGATCGTGAGCGACGCGCGCGGGCGCGCGCTGGCGCAGCGGCTGCTCGCGAAGTGGTACCCGGCGGCGCTCGACATGTTCGGTCGCTCGGACTCGAAGAACGCGCCGAAGTTCATCGGCTGGGGGCTCAAGTCCGTGGGCAACGCGGAGATCCGCGCCGCGTACAAGACCTACGTCGACGCCAAGCTCGTCGCCCTCGGCCTCGAGCCTCCGAACGAGCGCGCGAACCGTCGCTTTCTGTAGAAATGGGGCGCCCCGGCAAAGCCGTCACGCCCCTCGGCCCTACAGGCTACTGCAGCGGCGAGAACGAGGTCGGCCGCCAGATCTTGTTGACGACGCGCTCGACGAGCGGCCCGTTCGCTTCGCTCGCCTTGCGCGCGGCCAGCCACTCGGGATCGGCCATGAACGTCTTCCACACGCGCTCGCGGTGTGCGAGGTCGTCGTACGAGCAGATGTAGACCATCTCGTTCGACTCGCCGACCACCGTCTCCCAGAAGCCGACCACCGTGATGCCGTGCTTCTTGAAGAGCTTCATCGTGATGTCGGCGAAGCGGCGCTGCAGGTCCGGCATGCGGCCGGGCATGACGTAGTACGCGCGGTATTCGTAGATCATCGCGCCTCCCTGGCGGCGGCACTCCCGCGCGGCGGTGCGCGGGGCGACGTGATGGTGGCAGAGCCCGCCGTCCGGCGCAACCGCTCAGGCGGCGAAAAGCTTGGTGAGCCGTCCGGGACTCGAACCCGGGACCCCCTGATTAAAAGACGAGGCCGGTGATGAGCCGGCCCTCTCCTCTTTCCGCGCCCTTGCGCGTAACCGCGCGACTCGTCTGCGCGTTCGCCGCCTGATCGCTCGCGACATAGGCGTACTCTCGCGACAGGCGCGGACGCGAAGTCACAGCGAATTCGCGGGTTCGTTTAGCGCAAGACAGCGCACGTGAGGGGATAGGCGTCAGTCCAGCCGCGGTCGTGGTGCGGCACCAAGACCGGATACATCCTAGTGCATATGGGCGACATGGAGATACGCGTCGTGTTCGTGCGCGAAGCCTTCAAGCAGGTCGCGCCGCCTATCCCCGCGAGGCGTGGCACGGGACGAGGGAGGACAGCGGATGGAGCGCTCGGCCGGATCACCGAAGTCAACCTCCGGGGCGAGCCGTAGCGCCTGAAGGAGAAGGTCACGGTCCGGAGGCACGTTGCGTGGTCACGCTCGCGTCTACCGTGATATCGAATCGATCGACGATTTGCCCGTTGATGTTCTTGAAGTAACCTTGCGCCTTGGTGGGATCGCCGTTGATATAGAAGGTGATGAAGAGCGCGCCGAACGTGGCCCCCTGGTTGCTGGTGTAGATCTTGGCCCACTCCCCTTTGCAGCCGTAAGGGAACGTGGTAGGACGGCAACGCTCCTGATCCCTGACGCTCCCTCCTCCCAAGCCTGAGACGAAGACAAAGGATTTCCCCCTGGCGACGCAGAGAGTGTTGGGGTCGGAACACGACGCATCAACTACTTGATCCTTCATGCTCGTCAGCGTCTTGGTCCGGTGATAGCTGTGCTCATGGGCGGTGGCGATGATGGCGCCGAGGTCCTTGCAGGTTTCGTAGACCTTCCACCCCATCTTGTCGTCCTTGTCCCCGACCTGCATCGCTCGCTGGTTCTCGTGCCAGCTGCAGATTCTCCAGATGTGATCGTCGGAAGCCAGTTGCTCCTGAATATACGGGGCGTAGATGCTGTCCCCGTCGCGTGTTTTCCCGTCGCCGACGAACACCACCTTCAGCCCTCTGTATGTCACGGCGTACATCTGATCGTCGAGATTAGGATCGTCAGGTGTAACGCCAAGGCGGGCCAGGCGAGTCTTCAAGAACGTGGCATAGCATCCATCCGCGCGACGCAAATGAAACAACGACATCAACGACCGCCGCGCACCGGAAGCCGAGCAATCCTCCCTCCAGCTTTCTACGTCATGATTTCCAACGGATGCGAGGTAAGGGAAATCCGGTCCGAGCACGTTGTCGATCGTCGCAAAGAACGCACCCGGGCTATCGGCATAGTCAAAGTCGCCCTGGTGCAGGACCATATGAGCACCTTCGGATTTGATGAGTTCGAGGACGCGTCTGAAATCCGCGCCGTTCCCGCTATCGCCGATGAAGGCTACTTTCAAGTTCGGCTCGGTGGGGATCGTCCCAGGCCCTCCCTGGGCATGCCCCCGTGCGGGCCCCAGGGCGATCGCGAGGAGGGTCGTCAGAATCCCTCCGACAATGAGGCCCGAGACTCGGTGGGCGTGCCGCGCGTTGCCACGAATGGTGATCATCTCGGGCCTCCCACTGAGGAACGGCAGCGGCAAACGTCACCGACGAGGGGTTGGGCGTGTCCGCGCGCCACGGTGGAGCACAGCGCACTGGCGACGAGCAAGGCGCCCAGGAGGACACGACGCGAACCACGTGCGTCGATGATGCTCACCGGAGGAGGACACCGCATCTCCGTCGCCGCTCCTTTCCTTCTCCGAAGACCGTTGGGTACTGCGCTTGAAAACGCAGCACCACCAACAGCTGTTGGTACGTGACTCTGGCCACATCTCTGCCGTACCAGATGAGAGAGTCTCCGGCAGAGCCGCTGGACCGGACTGGATAATCTCCGGAGGCTGGAAGCAGCTCACCGGGGTGGGCGGGTCCCTTCGGGAGCGTCACGATGCCACAATGGTTGTCGGCGCCCAGGACCTCGTCCATGACCCTTCGCACGCCGGGAAGGCTTGCATCGCTGACTCGAACGAAGACGCTTCCAGACTCGTGCAAGAGGTCGCGGCACAGGCTGAGGCGATCTCGAAGATACGCGAGGGAGGACTCAGCCTCGTCTGTTGGGTCGTCGTCCGTCCCGTCGCTCGGGGGCGGGTCGATATAGATCATCTCGACCTTACCCGTCAGGAGGTCAGACTCCAGGACGGAATCCATGACGATGCGCGAGTCTCCGACGATGAGCCGATCGGTCCAGTCCACGCCGTGCTCGTAGAACGCCTCCCGCTGGGCCAACGAGAGCCGAGGGGCCACGAGGCGCTTGACCGTGCTTCGTGCTACCTCCGCCTGGAGGGCCGCAATGATGGTCTTCGTAGAGGCTCGTTCGGGGATGTGGAGCGTGTCCATCCGGTTCTTCATGGCTGGCGTCAACACAATGCTCATCGCCCACGCGCCTCCTGAATACGGGTCGAGAACCACCCTTTAGCCATTAGGCGGGCGACCGACGAGATGGTTACAAAAAAAGGTCGATGCCGATCCGGGCGGCGGCTACCTCTCTCGGCGCGGCCTCTCCCCTCGCTGCCCTGGGGCGGCCTCGACCTCATTCTTCTTGAGGACGCCGTCCCGGATCTCCACTCGGAACTGGGTCCCGGTGGTGGGATCGATTCCCCGGGCCTCGAAACGACCTAGGTTCGAAAAGGTTCCGGCCAGGTCCTGTCGGGCCTTGGCATCCAACTGCACCCCGTCAATGCTCACTCGAACCTGACCGTCCTCCCTCTTGACCGTAAATCGCTCGGACCCAGCCCAGAAATCCACCTTTTGCCCATCTGTCAATCGGTTCCCGATATCGACGAGAGGGTTATTCGCCTTGGACAGGAAGGCATCGTTCACCTGCTGGGTGTCGAGACCCCTGAACTGCACCTCCCGCACCCCCGGGGTGAACTTCGCCAGCACGTCCGCCGCGGTGGGCACAGTGGCTTGGTTGATCTTCACCTCACGAGCCGCGGCAGGCTTCCCGCGATCTCCGTCGTGATCCTGGCCGAGACGATCTTCCTGCCGTCCGGATCGGATCTCCTCGCGGAGCCGCCGCGCCCCCTCCTCCGGAGAGGCTCCGCGCTTCAGCTCGCGAGCCAGGCCCTTGCGGAGCCTCTTGATGTCGTGCCTGCCCAGACCCTGGGAGATGGCGGCCGCGACCGTCTCGGTGGCGTCCTGGGGGGACAGTCCCATCGAGACGAGGTCGGCGGTGACCTCGATCCCCTCATCGAGAAGGGACATGGCTCCCTCTCGACGAGCAGAGCTGGCGACCTGTCGCGAGAGCTTCGCCACCTCGCTCGGAGGGACGCCTCGCCCGAGCGCATCCGCGACCGCCTCGATCGCCTTCTCGCGCTTTCGCGCTTTCTCCGCCCGGACCCCTTCCCGCTCAGCCTGACGGATCAGATCGCGCGCGGTCGCGAGCTCGCTCGAGATGTGTGAGGCCGCCCTCACGATCCGCTCGGCAGGAACTCGCTTGGCGAGACCCTCTTTCACCTTGTCCAGGACGGGCCCGACCGGGAGATCGTTGCGCTTCACCTCGGCCACGACCTCGAGGAGACGGGCCAGGTCCCCGGCCTGCAGGCCGCGGCCGACGCCTCGCTGAACGAGCTCTGCGACCTCGCCTTCCGCAACTCCGAGTCGTACGGCTTCGAGCGCCTTGTCCCGGACGAGCGCCTTCGCCTCGGACGAGAGATCGGCAGTCTCGAGAGTCCGTGAGAGTTGTCCCCGCTGATCCGCCCCGTGAGCGATCGCCCAGCCGTTGAGCGCGAGTCCGACGACAAGGGCCGTCAGCACAGCCCGGGGCCCGTGCTTACGTGTTGTCATTCTCTTGGTCGGTTTCGGCGATGGTCACGACGGCGTTCCTGTTCCCGAAGCCGTCATCGCGGTGGCCCTCTGCCCCGGGATCCGTGACCCACCTGGTGCCGTCGATGACGAACATGTAGGCGTAGCGGCCCGGCTTCAAAGGAAGCGCTCCTGAAAAATATCCGTGCCCCGTCGTGTCAGCGAGGAAGGTCTCGTCGATCCTCCAGCCGTTGAAGTCGCCCACCAGGGAGACCCGCTCGGCCCCGGGGGCATGCAGCGTAAAGCGAATGACCGTCACCGCGGGATGACGCCCCGTGAGGATCGCGCTCGGGCCAGTGAACGCCCTCCACACGAGCGGCGTCGCCGCGAGCACGAGGCTCAACGCGAGGGCCGAGGCCAGATTCCAGCGAAGGGTCTGGGGGACCCAGAGGCTGCGCCACACCGTCGCCCACCGCGGGGACCTCTTCTCGGGAAGACTGGCGAGAACCTCCTCCGTGAAGGAAGGGGAGAGCGGGAGACGCCCTACGCCTTGCAGCAAGACCGCCGTCGTCTGGTGCGCAGTGAGCGTCCGGCGATTCCCCTCCTGAGCGAGAAGCGCGGTGAATTCCCGCTCTTCTTCCGGACCGAGCTCCCCGGCCAGATGGCCCTCGAGCAACTCTTCAAATCGCGTCATCGCGGAACCCCTCCCGCTCGAGAAGTCTCCTGAGCATCTCGCGGCCCCGAAAGGTTCGCACCTTGGCCGCCCCGGCGGCAATGCCCAAGAGCCTCCCGACCTCCTCGAAATCCATCCCCTCTATATGACGGAGAACGACCGCCTCGCGGTACTTCACCGGAAGCTGCGCAAGCGCCCGATGGAGAGCCTCCTCTCTTTCGCGTCGTTCGAGGGTGGCTGCCGGGGTCTCCGCCTCATCCACGGAATCGGGAACGGCAGGCTGCCCGTCCGGCCCCCCGGGCATCAAGACCTCTCGGCGCGCCCTTCGGAGCACGTCCTTACATCGGTTCATCGCAATGCGACACAGCCAGGTGGAGAACCGAGACTCTCCTCGGAAATCCCTGAGGGACAAGTAGGCTTTGACAAAGGCCTCCTGAGCAATATCCTCGGCTCTCACGGCGTCCCCGATCATTCGGTACACGAGGTCATGAACCAGACTCTTGTACCGCTCGACCAGGACGGCGTAGGCCTTCCGGTCGCCGGCGAGACACTGCGCGATAATTCCATTCTCGTCTGCGTGATCGGGACCTAGCCCCCGCTCTGTTGGCACATCGCCTCCACGTCCCCTACCATTTCGACGGTCTGGACGCTCTTTTGTTACACGGAAGAGGGCTTCTCGGGAATGTGTGGCAGGACGTCCCAGAAGGGCGGCACATCCTCCGGAGGCAAGAGCCTGTCGCGGTCAGTGGGGTGTCGGCGAACTGACTGAAGTTGCTGGTGAGCCGTCCGGGACTCGAACCCGGGACCCCCTGATTAAAAGTCAGGAGCTCTACCAACTGAGCTAACGGCTCCCGGCCTGAGATTCTACGCGGTCGCCGCGGAGAGAGCGAGAAGGTCAGCGCGACTCGAGCCGCGCGCTACACGATGCTCGAGCGGACGCTCGGGTACCAGTGCAACAGCGGCGAGTCCTCGCACAGGATCGTCTCGTCGCGCTGGGCGCCGGTGGAGATCAGGCAGAACGGAACGCCGATCAGCTCCTCGAGGCGCTCGAGATAGCGCCGCGCCTTCGCCGGCAGGTCCGCCTCGTTCTTCGCGCCGGCGGTCGAGGTCATCCAGCCCTCGACGTCCTCGTACACGGGCTCGAGCTCCGCCAGCGCCGTCTCCTCCCCGGGGAAGTCGGTGATGATGTCGCCCCGCCAGCGGTACCCCGTGCAGACCTTCAGCGTCTCGCACTGGTCGAGCACGTCGAGCTTCGTGAGCGCCACCGTGTCGAAGCCGTTGATCCGCACGGCGTAGCGCAGGACGACGCCGTCGAACCAGCCGCAGCGCCGCGGCCGCCCCGTGGTGGCGCCGTACTCCTTGCCGCGCGCGCGGATCGTCTCGGCGAGCTTGCCCGTCATTTCCGTGGGGAAGGGTCCGCCGCCCACGCGCGTCGAGTACGCCTTGGCCACGCCGAGCACGCCGTGGATCTTCGTCGGCGGCACGCCGGTGCCGGTGACGGCGCCGCCGGCCGTGGTCGACGACGACGTGATGTACGGGTAGGTGCCGTGGTCGATGTCGAGCATGGTGGCCTGGGCGCCCTCGAAGAGCACGGAGTAGCCGCTCTCGATCCACTTGCTGAGCAGCAGCGCGGTGTCCGTGATGTATGGCGCGAGCCAGCCGGCGTATCGCAGGTACTGGTTGAGGATCGCCTCCACCCCGAACGTCTCGGCGTCGTAGAAGTCGCGCAGCAGGCGGTTCTTCTGGGCCAGGTTGAACTCGAGCTTCTCGCGGAAGAGCCGCTCGTCGAGCAGGTCGGCCATGCGGATGCCCACCCGCGCGGCCTTGTCCACGTAGGCGGGGCCGACGCCCTTGCCCGTGGTGCCGATGCGCCGCTTGCCGAGCTTGGCCTCCGACGCGCGGTCGAGCGCCGGGTGATACGGCATGATCAGGTGCGCGTTCCTCGAGATGTAGAGGTTGCCGTCGAGGCTGACACCGCGCTGGACGAGCGACTCCATCTCCTCGATGAGCGAGCCCGGATCGATGACCACGCCGCAGCCGATGATGCAGCGGCGGCCGTTGTGGAGGATGCCGGACGGGATCGTGTGCAGCACGTACTTCTCGCGGCCGACGACGACGGTGTGGCCGGCGTTGTTGCCGCCCGAGAAGCGCACGACGACGTCGACGTGCGGGGTGATGACATCCACCACCTTGCCCTTGCCCTCGTCGCCCCACTGCGCGCCGATCACCACGATGTTCTTAGACATGTCCTGCCCCTCCCACTCCCTCGAAGCACTTGGCCGGATCCGCGAGGACCTCGGCCACCGTCAGCGTGCGCTCGCCGCCGCGGCGGAGATCGAGCGTCAGCAGCTCGCCGGCCGCCGTGCGCGGACTGCCGGCGACGAGCACGTGGTGCACGCGCTGGGCGCGCGCATATTCGACCGATTCTTCGAGTCCACGACTGATGATGTCACGCGCCACCGACGCCCCGAGATCACGAAGGCGTCGAGCCAGGGACAGCGCCGCCGTTTTTTCCGCCGTGAAGTCGATGATGAAGAAGTCGGGTCCCGGCAGCTCCACCGGCACTTGCTGGTGCTCCATGATGGCCAGCGCCCGCGCGATGTCGAAGGCGAAGCCGACGGCCGGGCAGTCGTAGCCGAACCGTCCGAGCATGTCGTCGTAGCGGCCGCCGCCCGCCAGCGCGGCGCCGAAGCCGGAGACGTAGGCCTCGAAGTAGAGGCCGGAATAGTAGTCGAAGCCGCGCACCTCGCCGAGGTCGAGCAGCACCGAGTCGGCGAGCCCGTAGATGCGCAGCAGCCGGTAGACCTCGGCCAGGTTGGCGAGCGCGCGCGTGGAGCGCGGGTTCTGGGCGTAGCGGCCGGCGCGCTCCAGCACGATCTCGCGCCCGAACAGCGTCGGCAGCGCCAGGAGCGCCTCCGCCACGTGCGGCGGCGGCGCCAGCTCGCGCACCAGGCGCTCGAGCGTCGAGGCGTCCTTGCGCGCGAGCGCGTCGCGCAGGGCGCGGCGGCGCGCCGTGTCGGCCGAGGCCTCCTCGAGCAGGCCCCGGAAGAAGTCGGGGTGCCCGAGGTCGATCTGGAAGCGGTCGAGGCCGAGCGCGCGCAGGCCCTCGATGGTCATCGCGATGACCTCGACCTCGGCCTCCGGCTTCTCGAGCCCGATCAGCTCCACGCCGGCCTGGTAGAACTCGCGGTAGTGCGACATCTGCGGCTCGTCGTGGCGGAACACGTTGGTGACGTACGCCAGCCGCACGGGCTTGGGCTCGTCACGCAGCCGCGTGGCCACCACGCGCGCGATCTGCGGCGTGATGTCCGCGCGCAGCGCGAGCATGCGGCCCGTCTCGCGGTCGACGAACTTGAACATGCTCTCCTGCACGCCGAGGTCGGTGCCCATCGCGAGGACATCCGCGAACTCGAACGTGGACGTGACGATCTCGCGGTAGCCCCAGCGCGCAAAGACGTCGAGCAGCCGCCCCTCGACGTAGCGCTTGCGCGCCGCCTCGTCGGGCAGGTAGATGCGCGCGCCCTTCGGCAGCTGCGAGTGCACGGGCTTCACGAGCCCGCCTCCGGCAGGTCGTCGAGGTGGGCCAGCGTGTTCATCCGATGCACGGTGGCCCAGTCGCCGAGGTACTCGATCTCCGTGATCCCCGCCGGCGAGGCGTCCACCGCCCACAGGCGCTCAGGGCCGAGACCCAGCGCGGCCAGCACGATCAGCCGCACGACGATCGCGTGCGAGACCAGCACGGCCGTCTCACCCGCGTGGGCGGCGATCAGCC
>Ga0209235_1001082_pt1 | contig 14541 bp, 9 predicted proteins | sample GraSoi013_1_20cm_4_FD_185817 | JGI IMG/M metagenome (GOLD analysis project Ga0209235, IMG submission 185817) | Grasslands soil microbial communities from the Angelo Coastal Reserve, California, USA - Sample 09_25_2013_1_20cm (SPAdes) (version 2) | ecosystem: Environmental > Terrestrial > Soil >... | reverse complement strand
GAAGCCCTGGCGCACCACGTGGCCCGGGGCGGGGAACTCGTGGGGATCTGCGGCGGCTATCAGATGCTGGGGCAGGAGGTGTCCGATCCAGACGGTGTTGAAGCTGGAGGGCAGACACCCGGCATGGGGTTCCTGGATGTGGTGACCGAATTGCTGCCTGACAAGAGGACGACCCAGGTTGAGGCACGGCCTTTGCTTGGAAACGTGGCGCCCGACAGCACGGTATCCGGGTACGAAATCCACATGGGCCGCACCCGCCGCGGCTCTGTTGCTCCCAGCTTTCGGATTCTGCGTCGTTCTGGCAAGGATCTCTCACAGGGAGGACCGCACGCTGGGGATGAGGACGATGCGGCGGACGGCGCGTGTCGCGAAGACGGGTTGGTCTGGGGGACTTATATCCACGGTGTCTTCGACCAGCCAGGGTTCCGCCGTCAGTGGTTGAACCGGCTGCGTCAGAGAAAAGGGCTCCACCCATTAGATCGGTCGATCTCTGAAGCAGTCACGGCACGACTGCGGTTTTCGCTGGACCGCTGGGCCGACCATCTGCAGCAGCACGTGCAAGTTGATCGTCTCTTTAAGGATGTCGGTGTGAGATGAGCGGTGAATGACCACATGATGAGTGTCTCGTTATGACAATTGTGTTGAAGAATGCTTCGGCATCGTTACTGCATAGGTGTCGTGAGTCTGAGTGCTCTACTGAGTCAACTTTTCGGATGCGTCTACAAATACCTTTGTCTAACTCATTGGTTCGGTAGCGGACTTTTCGATTAAAATTTATGCATGAGGGTTGTGCAGCCTGATGGGAGTGATGGCTCCTCGACGTGCACAAGGCTATCCCCAGGGTATCCCCAGAAATTGTGGACAGACGGCAGTGCAAGAATCCTCTGTTACGTGACGAGGCTCCGCGCCTAGCGATGGATTGGTGAACCCTGTTACGGGATGTTCAAGACAGATGCGGCATCAGAAGGCCGGAGGCTCGAAAGCGGGCCTATGTGAAGGTCCCATGATGTCCAGGTGTGGAATGATCGCACAGGGAGCCCAGACGCACATGCGTCACGAACCATGTCGGCATTCTGGCAGACTGAATGTGTGCACGGCGCCCTCGCCCATGTTTCAAACGCGGGCCGCCACGTAGCGACGATCCTCACTACAGGATATAGGGGGGCAACCGAACCGGACCACCGATTTCTTGGGAAGGCAGGGGGAACTGAGAGCATGCCCAAGATCCTGACCGCTCGTCGGCGTGAAGATGAACGGGAACGCGCCCGGTTGTACCTGAAGAGCCGATTGATGCTGCCGACCATCCCGTTAGGGATGGTCACGCTGTTGGCCGGCTACGGGGATATCGTGCTGATGTGGGTCCAAAATCAACTGACCCCTCAGGCATTGCTGGGGAGCACGATCCTGTTCCTGTGCGGCGCCGTCTGGGGATGGGGGCATGCCCGGTACGAGCGGTACCTGCTGGGAACCTGTCCGGAATATTTCGCGCGAAAGCAGAAACTGTTGGAAGCCGCCAAGGAGTACAAGCGGATGAAGCGGGACCTGCCGGCCGCTGGGCCACTTCATCCGGGCCGGCGGTTCGTGCTGGCGATGTACGTCGTGGGGATCGCGTCCCAGGCCGGGATCAGCCTGTATTATCTGGGGCACCTGGGGGTTTATGCGGCGATCTTTCTCCCTTGGGCCGGCTATTTTAACGCCAAGGTCATCTTCTGGAGGAGTTTGTTTACCTCGTAAGGTGAAGGGCCTGTCCCCTGTCGCCCTGAGCGCAGCGAAGGGTCTCCCTTCGCCTGAGATGCTTCGCGTTGCTCAGCATGACAGGATGACGCCTATTGCCGAACCCGCAGGAACAAGTACCCGGCAAAACACAGGAATAATATGTTGGCCGTCCACCCGGCCAGCAGCGGGGGCACCACGTTGCTCCGACCCAGGGCCAAGGAGACCGAGTGGGCCGACCAGTACAGGAACCCGACCAGCAGGCTATAGCCGACTCCCCTGACCAAGCCCGTCCCGCGCGAGCCGGTTTCCATGAGGCTCATGGTGAGGCCGATCAGGGCCATGATCAGACATACAAAAGGAAAGGCCGTGCGCCCGAACAGATCGGTCGCGTACCGGGCCGGGTTGTACCCGTCTTGTCGGAGCCGCTCGACATAGGCGGCCAACTCCCGCAGGCTCAACGCGTCTGAGTCGATACGGATGGCGCGACGGAAATCTTCGGGCTTTTGGTTCAACTGAATGGGGAGACGGTCGAAAGGCTGAGACCGGACGGCCTGGTTGCCCTGGAACGTCCGGCTGAGGCCGGAGACCAAGACCCAGCCCTCGTGTTCGTACAGCAGTTCCCTCGCGAAGACGAGTTGCCGGAGCGCGAAGTCCTTTCCCAAGTGGTACAGGCTGACGCCGTAGATGCGTGGCGCGTTGTCGTCGGGCAGGTCGCCCCGCATGAGCGTTTGATCGCCCAGCCGTACCCAGATCTCATTGCCTTGGAAGACGGCGCGCGGATTGCGTTTTTCGATTTTGATCTCGCGCAGCGCTTCTGCCTGCTGATTGGCGCCCGGGATCACGGCGTCGCTGGCCCAGAGCATCAGGAGGCTCAGGGCCTGGGCGATGACGAGAAACGGGACGGAGACCCAGTACAGGCTGATGCCGCTGCTGCGCATCGCGGTGATCTCGTTGTTCCGAGACAGGATCGAGGCTGTCAGCAGGGTGGACATCAGGACGGCAAGCGGTGTGATCTGGAAGAGGATGCCGGGACACTTCAGCACAAAGTACCAAAGGATGTGGCGAAGTTCGGCTTGGTAGCCCACGAACTTCCGGACCTTCTCGACAAAGTCGACGACCAGGTACACGACCGCCAGGCCGCCCAGGCAGGTCGCAAACACTCGGAGGTGCTCGCGCAGGAGATACGACATGAGGAGCGTCATCGGTTCCCTCGTATGAATTACAGGCGCATGCGGCGGTGAAACAGCCAGACGATGCCCAGGGCAAAGGCGATATCAGGGAACCAGGCGGCGGCAAAGGGGCTGAGGATGCGGGCTGAGACCCAGAAGTCGCCCATGACGCTCAGGACATAGAAGAGGACGATGACCAGAATCCCCACGGCGAAGCCACCGGCCCGGCCGGACCGTTTCACGACCATCCCGAGCGGCATCCCAAGTAGGCCGAAGAGGATGGTGGAGACTGGGAAGGATAAATTCTTGTAGTGGTCTTCCAGGAGCCGGAGGTAGCGAGGATCTTGCCCCTGGGACTCGGCGATCTTCTGGCGGATTTCGAACAGCGAGGGGCGTTCTTCGGGTTCCGGAGCGAGGCTTTCGGTGAGGTCCAGCTTAAAATCGTAGGTGGTGAAGCGGATCGTCTGATACTGGCCGGGGGCCTTTGGATTCACATAGATGGTGCCGTCCTGCAGCGTCAGACCGAGGCGGTTGTGGAGGGGATCGTTGATGACAGTCCAGTCGCGGGCCACGATGAGCCGAGGCTCCCCGCTGGTCCGGGTATCTGAAATAAAGATTCCGGAGGGCCCGTCCGGCAAGCTGCGCTCGCCGATGTACATGACCACCTTGTTCGTCGGGGTGTTGAAGACCCCTTCATCGAGTGCCAGCGACAGTTGGTCGCGCAGCATGACCAGTGCCATCTTCTTAAGGGACTGGCCCGTCCAGGGCTGGGCGAATTGGGCCAGCGTGAGGGTCATCAGGAAAACCGCAAGCGAAAACAGCAGGACGGAGGGGAAGAGGCGCCACGGGCTGACTCCCGTCGCGTGCAATGCGGTGAGTTCGCGGTCCGAGGACAGCCGGCTGAACGCACTGATGGACGCGATCAGACAGCCCATCGGCAGGGTCAGGACGAAGAAGGACGGCAGCAGCAGGAGGAAGGTCTTCAGCAGAGGCAGGAGCCCCACGCCTTTGTTGATCAGAAGCTCGACGAGCCGGAGGATCTCCCGGGTCATCAGGATAAACGTCAGGGCGCCGAGGCTCTGCGCAAACGGCATGCCGAGTTCTTGCAGGATGTACCGGTCGATCGTCTGCACGCGAAAACAGCGCTCCCGGCGACAGTTATACTGGAAGGCTCGGGGCAAAGCAAATTGCGGCGAAGACCCACTTGACACTCCTGAGGGCCTGTGATAGATGCACACCCGCAATTGTCCCGCTGATTTCTAGGGAGCTTTCTAAGGTCGGGAGGCCTGGCACGGTGGGTCTTGGGACCGTGGGGCTGGTGTGACGAAAGGAGGGCGGTGTGAAGAGCAAAGGCACTGTCAAGTGGTTTAATGATCGCAAGGGGTTTGGGTTTATTCGCATGGAAAGCGGACAGGACGTCTTTGTCCATTATTCAGCCTTACAGGGGGAAGGGTTCAAGAGCCTCAAGGAAGGCGAAAACGTCGAATTTGAGGTCGTGGAGGGTGCCAAAGGGCCTCAAGCCTCGAACGTGGTGAAGGTCGTTTAAGCCCCCGCAGGGCGTGGCAAAGCCACGCCTTGCCACCATATCTGCTCTGCAAGGGCCCATCCCATCCCGGGGGTGGGCTCTTGTCGTTTCAGGCCGGGTGCAATTCTTGACTTCATGGGCAGAGCCGCGCTAGGTTACGCTAGGCTGCTAGCTGTGAGGGAATGAGCGTGGCTCCTGACAAAAAGGATGCGACGGCGGAGCGCGCTCGTCAGCTCGCGGACGCCGGCCAGTATGCCCAGGCCATCAAGGTCTGGCGCCAACTTCTCGACGGTTCCCCCAATGATGCGAATGTGTACAACACCATCGGAGACCTCGCGCTCAAGATCAAGAACAACCCGGGAGCGATCGACGCCTACCACAAGGCTGCCCGGTTGTTCGTTCAGGAAGGCTTTCACCTGAAAGCCATTGCCGTCTACAAGAAAATCCGCAAACTCGACCCCGAACGTGCTGAGGTTTACACGCTGCTTGGCGACTTGAATGTCGTCCGTGGCCTGATGCACAACGCCGTTGCTGACTACTTGTCCAGCGCCAAGCTTTTCCTGAAAGCCGGAAAAACCATGAACGCGCTGACGCTGTTGCGCAAGATTGCCAAGATCGACCCCCAGAACACGGATGTGCGCATGCGCATGGCGGAACTCTGCCTGAAGGAGAAGCTCAAGGACGTGGCCATCACGGAGTTCCTGTACGTCGGCAAGGCCTATCAGCGTCAAGGCCGTGCGGCTGAGGCCCGCACGGCCTTTGAAAAGATCCTCAAGATCGCGCCAGACCATGCGGAGGCTCGCCGTCGGTTGGACTCTCCCTATCAGCCTGAATTAGATGAGCCCGAGCCCTCCGCAACGGAGGCCGCTGGGATGACCGTCGCCGACGTCGTGCAGGGCGAGATGGTGGAAGGAGGCATCGAATTGAGCCTTCCGGAATCGACGCTGTCGACCCCCTTACAGCCCGCGCCTGAGGCCGAGGGAGCACCAGCCACCCTGCCGGAGGCCCGCTCCTTGCTTGCGAGAGGCAATCTCGCCAAAGCCGAGCGGATGGTCCGGGCCCTCCTGCTTGAAGATGCGGATCAACTCGAGTACCAGGCGATCCTGGGGCTCGTCTATTTGAAGAAAGGCCAAATAGCCGCTGCCTACGACACCTTGTACCGTATCGCCCAGGCGTGGCACGCCCAAGGGCGGCGTGACGAGGCATCGGAGCTGATCGACGCTTATCTCATGGCGGAACCAGACGACAGCGATTTTCTCCAACTCAAGGTGCGCGTGACCCAGGAACCAGCCGCGGCCACGGCTGAAACCCCGGACTTACCGGTGATACCGGCGGGGGTGGAGAAGCCGGCCTTCCTCGAAGTGGAGCCCGCGGCGGCTCTGGCTGAGACGGTCGTGCCCCCGGCGACGGCGGGGATACCCGCCGGGGGCCTCGAGCCGGACGTCGAAGCCCTCTTTCAGGAGTCCCGTAAAGGGGGCAAGGCGCCAGTGGGCGGCGACAAGTATGAGACGCATTACGATCTCGGTGTCGCCTACAAGGAAATGGGCCTCTTGACCGAAGCCATCGAAGAATTCCAACTGGCCGCTCGCGGGCCGACGCGATTCGTCGATGCGTGCACCATGATTGCGGCGTGCTACAAAGCCCAGCGTCTCAACACGACGGCGGTCGGGTTGCTGGAGCGCGTCTTGGCTGATCCCCGGTGCGCGGGGCCTGGGGGACCTTACGTCAAGTACGATCTCGCCGTCCTGTACGAGGAGGGAGGCTTGACCGACAAGGCCGCCCACCTCTTTGCGGATATCCCCTCCGTTTTTGACGCGCAGGACCGTCTCGTTCGGCTCCAACGCGGGCTTCTGCCTGCGGGGTATTCTCCTGCCCAGACCACGCGTCCAGCCTCGCTTCTGTAAGCCTCCACGGCCGCGCTGGCTTCCTTGACTTCATCGAGAAACGGATGCTAGAGTCTGTGCCATGACAAGGCATGACGGCGACGAGCATCCACGTCTCCGGTTTGCGCTGACCGCCGATGGTTCCGCGCAACCGGGCGGCGGCACGACGGCGGAGCAATCTGACGTGCCACGGGCGCCGCGCAACGTCACGGTCAAGATCGGGGATGGCAAGCTGACGCTCGATTGGGAGCCCGTTCCCGACGCCCTCTTCTACAACATCTACTATAAGACCACCCGAGGCGTCACCAAGGAAGGCAAGGAATTCGACCGGTTCCAATACGATGCCGTCGGCGCGGAACGGTTCAAGACCAAGATCGGGGTGACCAAGGAGAACGGAACCCTGATCGACACGGCCGCGCCGCCGTACATCCATACCGACCTGGCCAACGGCATGTGCTACCACTATGTCGTCACGGCGGTCACGAAGAACGGAGAGAGCCCTGAATCTGAAGAAGTCATGGGGATCCCCGCTTCGTACGTGTGCGTCATGCACTTCGGGACCGAAGGCTATGATGACGGGGAGTTCAAGTCGCCCACCGGGATTGCGCTGGACCGGGAGGGCCATATTTACGTGGCCGACACCGACACGCATACGATCCAAAAGTTCGACAAGGATGGGACGTTCCTTATGCGCCTGGGGGACGAGGCGGGCGACGCCGAAGGCCAGTTCTATTATCCCCGCGGCCTGGCCTGCACCTCCCAGGGCGACCTGATCGTTATTGACGCCAATAACCACCGCGTCCAGAAGTTCGACAAGGACGGGAACTTCCTGACCATCTGGGGCAAGTTCGGCTTCGCCTGGAAGGGCGCCTCGCAGGGAGTCTTCGACAATCCGTGGGGCGTGGGCGTCGACAAGGACGACAACGTCTACATCGCCGACACCCTCAATAACCGGATCCAGAAGTACACGGTCGACGGGGAGCCGATCCTCATGTGGGGCAAGGAAGGCGCCTTTGAAGGGGCGTTCTTCTACTGCCGGGATGTCGCCGTCGATTTCGCCGGGAACGTCTACATCACGGACGAGATCAATAACCGCGTCCAGAAGTTCGACAGCCGGGGAAATTTCCTTGCCAAGTGGGGCAAGGAAGGTAATGGCCCGGGGCAGTTCAACGGCCCATGGGGGATCGCGGTCGACGCGCTGGGCAACGTCTATGTGACAGACACCGGCAACCACCGGATCCAGAAGTTCACGAGCCATGGCGCCTTCATCTGCCAATGGGGCAACCGCGGCAACACCGTGGGCCAGGTGAACTTCCCTTACGGGATCGCGGTCGACCGGGAAGGCTTCGTCTATGTCGTGGATAGCGGCAATGCCCGCGTCCTGAAGTTCGCGCCGGTGGAAGGCACCCAGGCCCCCGCGCAGCTACCGGCGGAGAAGGGTACGACGGAATTGGCGGCGCCCGCCGAACTGATCGCCAAGGAAGCTGACACCGAAGTGACCCTCAGCTGGATGGACGCGCCGGGCGCGGCCTCCTACAACCTCTACTACCACACCGAACCGAGCGTGACGCCCCAGACAGGGACCTGCGTCGAAGGCGTGGCTTCGCCGTACACCCACGGCGGGCTGGCCAACGGCACCACCTACTATTTCATGCTGACGGCGGTCAGCGCGGAGGGCACGCAGAGCCCGCCGTCGCCTGTCGTCGAGGCGACGCCGACGATGGTCGACCTGGCCGCGCCGCAGAACCCCTACATGATCATCAACCACGGGGCGTTCATGACGAACCTCCCCGACGTGGTCCTGACGGTCTCGGCCCACGACGTGGATTCGGGGGTCGCGGGCTACTTCATCTCGGAAGCGCCCAGCACGCCGACGGCGTCGACGCCAGGGTGGGTCGACGTGGAGCCGGTCGGCAAGTTCGGCGCCACGGCACCCTACACCCTCTCGCCAGGCGACGGCAAAAAGACCGTCTATGTCTGGTTCAAAGACGGGAGCGGGAACATCTCCGCCCCGGCGACCAACTCCATCCTGCTCAACACGTCCGGCTATGTCTGCGTGAACGTCTGGGGGAAGGCCGGCAGCGGTGCCCATCTCCTGCACGGCGGGGAATTCGGCACGCCCTCGTTCGGCCTGTCGTGCGACCAGAACGGCAACGTGTACGTCGTGGACACCGGCAACTGCCGGGTCCAGAAATTCGACAACGCGGGGAATTTCGTCCACCTCTGGGGCATGTTTGGCACCGCGCCCGCGAACTTCCACAATCCCACCGGCATTGCCGTGGACGAGAAAGGGGTCGTCTACGTCTGCGACACCAACAACCATCGGATCCAGCGGTTCGATGCCAAGATGGGCAGCTATCTCTCCAAGTGGGGGCGGCAAGGTGGGGGCGAGGGGCAGTTCAACGCGCCGTGGGGCGTGGCGGTCGATAACACCCGGGGCTACGTCTACGTCGTGGACAGCGCCAATTTCCGCATCCAGAAGTTCGACCGCAGCGGCGAGTACGTCATGTCCTGGGGTAGCTTCGGCAACGCGGACGGCCAGTTGTATTTCGCCCGCGGCATCGCGGTGGACGAAAACGACGGAGCGGTGTACGTCGTGGACATGGGCAACCATCGGGTCCAGAAGTTCGACACCAGCACGAACTTCCTTCCGCAGCTTCTCGTGAAGTGGGGCACCAAGGGGCAGGAGCCCGGCCAGTTCTGGAATCCGTGGGGGATCACCGTCGATCGGGACGGCTTCGTGTATGTGACGGACACCGGCAACCACCGAGTCCAGAAGTTCGATCGGGACGGGAACTTCGAAACGCAGTGGGGCGGTTTCGGCGGCGCACGGGGGCAGTTTAACTTTCCCTATGGCCTCGCGGTGGACCGGCGCGGCGCGATCTTCGTGCTTGACAGCTCCAATTTCCGGGTGCAGCAATTCATGACGGCCGACGAAGGGGAGTTACAGTTGCGCGAGCAGGCCGAAGTGGCCGAGTCCGAGGCCTCCGCGTTGGAGGAGAAGAAGACGATCCAACAAGAAACGCCGGGCACGCATCTCTTGTCGACGCCGAAACCATAACGACATGCTGCTACCTTCCTTGCCGGTGGGACTGACCTTCGACGATGTGGCGTTGGTTCCTGCCAAGTCCTCCGTGGTGCCGGCCGAAACGGAAACCCGCACGCAGTTGTCCCGCCGCATCACGATCAACATCCCCGTCATCAGCGCCGCCATGGACACGGTCACCGAGGCCCGGCTGGCCATCGCGATCGCCCGTGAGGGCGGCATCGGGATCATCCATCGGGTGCTCTCGGCGGCAGACCAGGCCGCCGAAGTGGACAAGGTCAAGAAGTCCGAGAGCGGCATGATCCTGAATCCGGTGACGATCTCTCCGGACCACACGATCCGCGACGCGCACAAGATCATGGAGCTGTACCGGATTTCCGGCATTCCGGTGACCAAGAACGGCAAGCTCGTCGGCATCGTGACCAACCGGGACCTGCGCTTCGAGACGCGCATGGATCTCAAGATTTCCCAGGTCATGACCCGGGAGAACCTTATCACGGCGCCGGAAGGCACGACGCTGGACAAGGCCCGGGAGATTCTGCACCAGCACCGGATTGAAAAGCTCCTGGTGGTCAACGACCGCTTCGAGCTCAAGGGCCTGATCACGATCAAGGACATCGCCAAGCGGATCCAGTACCCCGATGCGTGCAAGGATGAGCACGGATGCCTGCGCGTGGGGGCGGCGGTTGGAGTCGGGGAGGATGCCGAGGAACGTGTGGCGCTGCTCGTCAAGGCCGGGGCCGACGTGGTCGTAGTGGACACCGCGCATGGCCATAGCCAGGCGGTGCTGGACACCGTGCGCGCGTTGAAGGGCCGCTTTCCCGAGACCGACATCGTGGCCGGCAACGTGGCCACGCAGGAGGCAGTCCGGGACCTGATCGAGGCCGGGGCGGACGCTATCAAAGTGGGCGTCGGGCCGGGCTCCATCTGCACGACGCGGATGGTGGCGGGCGCCGGCGTGCCGCAGTTGACTGCGGTGGCGGAGTGCGCGGCAGCGGCTGCCAACGCGGAGGTGCCGATCATCTCCGACGGCGGGATCAAGTACTCCGGCGATGTGACCAAGGCGATCGCGGCGGGCGCTTCGTCGGTCATGATCGGCGGGCTCTTCGCCGGAACCGAGGAAAGCCCGGGCGAAACGGTCCTCTTTCAAGGCCGCACCTATAAGGTCTACCGGGGCATGGGCTCGCTCGGCGCGATGGAGCGCGGCGGGCGCGACCGGTACGCGCAGAGGGATGAGCCGGCGCAAAAGCTGGTGCCGGAAGGCATCGAAGGGCGGGTCCCGTACCGCGGCACGCTCTCGGGAGTAGTGTACCAACTGGTCGGCGGGTTGCGCGCCGGCATGGGATACTGTGGGTGCCGCACCATCGCCGAGATGCAGCAGAAGGCCCGCTTCATTCAGATCACCCAGGCCGGTCTGCGGGAGAGCCACGTCCACGACGTGATCATCACCAAGGAAGCCCCCAACTACCGGACCGAGGTTGAACCCTAGCCTGCCTCCAAATGCGATGGGGTCCGCGCACGAGAGAATCCTGGTCCTGGACTTCGGCTCCCAGTACACGCAGCTGATCGCCCGCCGCATCCGCGAAGCCCACGTCTACTCCGAGATCCTGCCATACAACGTCCCGCTGGCTCGCATCCTGGAACGCCGCCCGGCTGGTCTGATTCTCTCCGGCGGCCCCGCCAGCGTCTACGATCGAAAGGCGCCGAGCATCCCGGCCCCGTTGCTGGAGGCGGGGATCCCGCTTCTGGGTATCTGCTATGGGATGCAACTGGTGACGCAGGTGCTGGGCGGGAAGGTGGCGCGGGCTGCGCATCGCGAGTACGGGCCGGCCACGCTGCAGATCGACGACATCACGGACCTGTTCAAAGGGTTCGAGGGGGAGCGGGCGCACCCGACCGTCTGGATGTCACACGGGGACCGGATCGAAGAGATGCCTCCGGGTTTCCGCTCCATCGCACGGACGCCGAACTCGCCGGTGGCGGCGATGAAGGCGACGTCGCCCGGACGTCGGATCTACTGCCTCCAGTTCCACCCGGAAGTCGCGCACACCGAGGGCGGAACGGCGATCCTGAAGAACTTTGTCCATGACATCTGCGGGTTGAAGCCGGATTGGACCATGCGGTCCTTCATGACGGATGCCGTGACGGCCATCCGGGATCAGGTGCGGACCGGGCGGGTGTTCTGCGCGCTCAGCGGAGGCGTGGATTCGTCGGTGGCCGCGGTGCTGACCTACCGCGCCGTCGGGGATCGCCTGACCTGCCTGTTCGTCGATCACGGGCTCTTGCGGCAAGGGGAAGCGCAGTTGGTCCGCGAGACCTTCGCCAAGCACTTCAAGATGAAGTTGAAGTTCATTGACGCATCCGCTCGATTTGTCAGAGCTCTCCATGGCGTCAGCCATCCCGAGCGCAAGCGGAAGCTCATCGGCCGGTTGTTCATCAAGGAGTTCGAGGCTTTTTCTCGCAAGGCAGGCGAAGCCGACTGGTTGGTCCAGGGCACGCTCTATCCCGACGTGATCGAGAGCGTGAGCTTCAAGGGCCCGTCCGCGACGATCAAAACCCACCACAATGTCGGGGGGCTGCCGTCGCGCATGCGGTTCAAGCTGATCGAGCCCTTGCGGGAACTGTTCAAAGATGAAGTCCGGGAACTGGGGCGGGAGCTGGGGCTCCCCGACGAGATCATCTGGCGCCAGCCCTTCCCGGGACCGGGCTTGGCGATCCGCATCCTCGGGCCGGTCACCCAGGAACGGCTGGCGACGGTGCGGGCGGCGGACGCCATCGTCGAGCAGGAAATTCGCAAGGCGGGCTATTACCGGAAGATCTGGCAGGCCTTTGCGGTCCTGCTCCCGGTGAGAACCGTCGGCGTCATGGGCGATCAGCGGACCTATGAGAACGTCGTGGCCGTGCGCGCGGTGAGCAGCGTGGACGGCATGACGGCCGACTGGGCGCGGCTGCCCGACGAGGTGCTGGCGTCCATGTCGACGCGGATCATTAATGAAGTGAAAGGTGTGAATCGTGTGGTGTTCGACATCAGCTCGAAGCCACCATCCACTATAGAATGGGAATAGGACGTTATTCGTTATACGTTAAACGTGGCAGGATCGATTCTCACGATTAACGAATAACGTTTAACGATTAACGATCATGGAAGTTAGGCTGCAAAAGGCAATCGCGGCGGCGGGGGTGGCCTCACGGCGCAAGGCGGAAGAGCTGATCCGCCAGGGGCGCGTGACCATCAACGGCCGGGTTGCTACGGAGATGGGCCTCAAGGTGGACCCTGTCCACGACCATGTGAAGGTGGACGGGAGTCACCTCAAGCCCGCTGCGCCCAAGGCCTATGTGATGCTCAACAAGCCCGGGGGTGTGCTGACCACGCTCGAAGGTCCGGGGGAGGAGGGCCGTCTCACGGTGCGGCAGTTTCTGCGCGGGATCAAGCCGCGCGTCGTTCCGGTGGGCCGGCTGGATTACGATACCGAGGGGCTGCTCCTGCTCACCAACGATGGGGCGCTGGCGCAACGGCTCCTGCATCCCCGCTATCACGTCCCGAAGACCTATCTGGTGAAGGTGAGCGGGGTCCTCGATGACGCGCAGATCCGGACGTTGGAATCGGGCGTCCGGCTGGAAGATGGCCTCACGCGCCCGGCTCAGGTCAGGAAAGTCAGGAAGACCGAGGAGAATTCCTGGATCGAACTGACGATCTCCGAGGGGCGCACCCACCAGGTCAAGCGGATGCTGCAAGCCGTGGGGCATCCAGTCCTGAAGCTCAAGCGGCTCCGGTTCGGGCCGTTGAAGCTGGGAAACCTGCCGATCGGGGAGTATCGCTTTCTCACCGATCCCGAAATCCACCGGCTCAAGACTGTGGCTGCAAAGTATTCTCCGTCAATTCCTTCCCCTCCCCCCTCGAGGGGGAGGGTGAGGGTAGGGGGGAGAGTGGCGTCGTGAAACCGCGAACGCATATGTGCGGGCAGCTTCGCGCGACCGACATAGGCCGGTCCGTGCATGTGATGGGATGGGTGCAGCGGCGCCGGGATCTTGGAGGAGTGGTCTTTGTGGACCTGCGCGACCGTACGGGACTGACCCAGATCGTGTTCAAATCGGATGTGAATGCCGCCGCCCATGAGCAGGCCCAGCGGCTCCGCCATGAATACGTCGTTGCCGTCACCGGCACGGTCTCGGCCAGGCCAGCGGGCATGGCAAATCCCAACCTGGCGACCGGTGAGATCGAAGTGATGGTGCAGCAGTTGGAGATCCTCAACGAGGCCAAGACCCCGCCGTTTCTCATCGAGGATGAGGTCGATGTCACGGAAGCGATCCGGATGAAACACCGGTATCTTGATTTGCGTCGGCCGCAGATGCAGCAGCTCTTACGCTTGCGCCACGAAGTGACGCAGCAGGTCCGGGCGTTTTTGAACAGCCGCGGGTTTCTCGAAATCGAGACCCCGATGCTCACGAAGAGCACCCCGGAAGGCGCACGTGACTATCTGGTGCCCAGCCGCATCAACCCTGGGGCCTTCTACGCGCTGCCGCAGTCACCCCAACTGTTCAAGCAGATCCTGATGGTCGCAGGGGCGGACCGCTACTACCAGATTGCCCGGTGCTTCCGGGATGAAGACCTGCGGAACGACCGGCAGCCCGAGTTCACACAGATCGATCTGGAGATGTCCTTCGCGGACCGGGAGCAGGTCATGACGCTCGCGGAGGAGATGCTCACCAGGGTCTTCAAGACCGCCGCCGGTATTGACTTGCCGACCCCGTTCCCGCGGCTGAGCTACGCGGAGGCGATAGGCCGGTACGGGTCGGATAAACCCGATCTCCGCTTTGAGATGCCGCTCCATGACGTGAGTGACTTTGCGACCCAGAGTGAGTTCAAGGTTTTCAAGGATGCGGTCGCCAAGGGCGGGATCGTGAAAGCCCTGATCGTGAAAGGGGGTGCGTCAATCCCTAGGAGCAGGATTGACGCGCTGGGCGAGACAGCCAAGACCTTCGGAGCGAAGGGGCTTGCCTGGGTGAAGATCACGGGAGAGGGACAACTCGAATCCGTGATCGCGAAGTTCTTGATCCCAGCTAGACTGCTCGGTGCCTTGCCAGGTGCGGCTGCCGGGGATCTGCTCCTGTTCGGGGCGGATAAGCCGGCCATCGTCCACGACGTACTCGGGCGATTGCGCCTTCTCCTCGGTGAAGAATTACACCTGATCGACAAGGCGG
>Ga0209235_1001079_pt1 | contig 14561 bp, 25 predicted proteins | sample GraSoi013_1_20cm_4_FD_185817 | JGI IMG/M metagenome (GOLD analysis project Ga0209235, IMG submission 185817) | Grasslands soil microbial communities from the Angelo Coastal Reserve, California, USA - Sample 09_25_2013_1_20cm (SPAdes) (version 2) | ecosystem: Environmental > Terrestrial > Soil >... | reverse complement strand
GCTCGCCCTATAGCATCTTCTGGTACTGGTTCTACACACCCCTAGCCCAGTGGGGAATGGGCGGGCTACTGGCAAGCCTCTGGCTGATCGACAAGGCTGTCCTGGGTCTAGTCAGGAAATTCCGGCGGCGAATGCTGTTTCCCTATATTGTCGGGAGTATGTTGTTCTTCAAGCTCTGGCCACATGACATGCTCATCTTCTGGCTCCTGATAGGAGCCTACTACTACTGGCCATTATTGATAGTCGCGCCACTGGTGAAACTGCCCGTCGGTGCCCCATGGTCTGTCTGGCAATATATCATCAGCTCGCCCTTGTCGATTCATGATCCGCAGAACTGGCTATCCTATGGGGCTATGGGATTGTTCTGGACTGGTGCTTTAATAGTCAATATTCGCCGATGGCGGAAGTATGAGCAGTAGCCTAGCGACTGGCTTGGCAGTCTTCGCCATAATCATCAGCATCGTCGGCACTGTTATCGGCATGGGAAGTCCAGCAATATCCAGCGGTACAGGCGCCCATTTTCACAATCTTGTTACGGGAATATGGACGGCGACTAATGGGACACAGAATTGTACAGCCTCTGGGACAACCTTTGTGCTATGTTCGGATCTGGCTCCGAGCCAGTGGTTCTGTACTGGTATAAGCTGCGGGTTTAGCATGAATACTAATTCTACTCAAGGATTCCCGGATACTCTCTATTGTATTGCCACATTCGTCTACTCGTTCAGCGCGGCTGTTGCCGATACTGCTACCATTGCATTGTATAACTTGTCAAACAATTTCCTCATTTCGTCTGTACAGCCTACCCAGACATCATTAGGAGTAGCTACAGAGAAGTATGTTGGTGCTCTAAGTGGACAGATTGGTATGGTGACTCCCGGTCCAACTACTCAGGGTGATTTGATCGCTGTTAGACTAAAACAGTCTGTGACTGTCGGCATCAGCGTCACTGTCAACATGGCGAATCTTCAATGCTATGATATGCAGATTAGTGGCTCAACAACAGAGCCGATACTGGGATGACAGACACGCTTGAGAACCCATCAGCCGAGGACTGGAAGGCCTGCTACCTGGCCAGTCTCTGGCTCCAGCAACACTATCATCAGGAAGCAGTCCGGATGACAGTCCGGTATGTCGCATTGCGGAAGACACTGGATAGGATATTGAGGCTCACCTTTGTCTGAGGAAGAACCTAAGACACTGCGGGTCCTGGACCCTGACAGCGGCCGAGTCCTGATAATGACTGTGAAGAATGGCCGGATTCTCAGGATAGAATATACGGAATGAGATTTCAGATAGTAGACCTCGAACAGGCTTGGTGGGGCAAGATAGAGGACTTCTCAGTCGTGCGGAACAGGTTCTTGGAGACTCTCCATGATGAGGATTATATCCTCTGGAAGAGCGGGGATGAGGAGATGCCTGAGAGTCTACTGGATTATATCCGGAGGCTGAAGCCGGAATATCCGTACTATGACATCTTGAGGATTAATCTTGTGGATGATCGCTGGGTGGAATGGGCGAACCCGCGATACTCTGGGAGCCTTGTCAGCAACCGCGTCCGATACAAGGGAAGGCTACATGAACAGCTTGTTCCATCAAAGCCCTATGGTAAGATTGACATTCCCATCATCCACAACCAGCATGGTCCGCGTCCGTATAACAGCGGCTGGAAGCAGAGTCTCGCCTATCGTCCAGTGTTAGCTTATAAGAAGTTCATGGATGTAATGATAGGACGATGATTCTCCTCAAGAAACCCTGGATCCTAGTCATTGGAACAGTCTTCGCCTTCCTGTTACGACTGGCGGCTATCGAAGAACGGAAATATAGCCGTCGAGAAGAGTGGATTAGGCATAGGCGATGAGAGGCTTCTTCTCGCGCAATCGTTGAATAGCTTTCTCCATCATCTTTTTGAACTCCTTATCACTTAGCTGTTTCGCCGCCTCGTCACAGTCTTTGCCAGTCTCACTTTCGAAAGCCCTATCCAGATCTTTCTCGCTCACATCTTTTGGAATGTTTAGTTTCAGCTTGTGAACACGGTTCCACATGATATTGCTCATTCCTGACTATCACCATCCTCTTTTCTCTTCTTCTTTTTACGATAGAAGAGCCGATGCACGAATCCATTGTCATCATCATCAGTATCATCGCGGTGAGTTGAAGAAGATGATTCGGGCCTATCCATCAATAAGCTGAGTATTCGAAGAAGAACCAGTATTGACACAAGTGCAAAGATGACTGGTAAAATTGAGTTGAACTGTGAACATATTCTGTCGTTGATAGTCTGGTTTGTAATGATACCACCACCTAGACAGCCTGTAGGCTCTGAATTTGGACTTGGCCCTAGTCTCGACACGAGCCAGAATATTTCAATCATAGTCTCAAGATTCATTCTTCACGCGTCACCGCGAAGATGTCTATTGAGACAGCAAACCCTAGGAGGAAGCTTCCCAACGCCATATAGGGCCGCATCCAGTCCTTCCACTCACGCCACTCAGACCTGACTAGCAGCGAGACTGCGAACAGGATTGTTCCAACTCCTATCGCAATAAACGACTTCTTCACGATAATCATGCCTACTAGGACCCCGGTGAGGAATCCTAGCAGGGCGAAGATTATGCCTACAAAAAGGCGGAGGTTTGAGACTCGGGGGCGTGGGTTGAAGGTCTTCAAGGCTTCTGTGTTACTGGAAGCTCGAAGATGGTTCCTGTGGATGGGCTACCGATGAACATTATCATGTTCTGGCATGGATTGTTCGTCTGTATGCAGAGAGCCTGCAACTGTTGCATGAACACATAAGTCTGTGTAAGCGTGGCTGTCTGGGTCAAGTTGAGATGTAACTGGCTGGCAATGTTCAATATTGACGTGGCTGTACCATTTGCGACTATGATAGTCGCATTCCGTGTACCCATAGCCTGGATAATCTGTGCCTCCGCCAGTCCCTGGGCTTGAGCGATAGTCGCGTTCGCCTGTCCCTGTGCCAGTGTGATAAGCTTCTGAGCATCGAACTGTGACTGTAACAGTGCCTGTTGAGCATTAAGCTTGGCCTGAATCGCGTTGAGGAAGCTGTTAGGGAGTGTGATATCAGTGATTTGGGTTGCAACGACTGTGAGAGAGTCTTTGAGTGATGTATCATTGTTCAATCGGAAGGCAAGCTCTGTTTCTACACCCGCCTGTATCTGGTCCCGTACAATCTGTATCTGGTCGGCTGGATAGCCTGCTACGATGTCCCGGAACGCCGCCCGAATATGGGGAATGATGGCGCTATCCTGCCAGTTGACTGACGGGTATTTCCTGTATAGGTCAATGGCATGGTTCGCGTTGACTTGGTAGCGAAAGTTGACATCGAACTCTATCTCAAGATTGTCTTTCGAGAGGACGAATACTCCTGTCCCATTGCCTTCAAGGACTACTGTCTGAACTGAGGTCGAGAGTGTTATGAGATTGACCCATGGTGCTTTTGCGAAGAACTGAGTTGTAGGTCCTGTGATTGGGCCGCTGACTTCGCCGCTGTATGTGTTGACTAGTATGCCGACTTGGCTTATGCCGATGCTATAGGTGGTTGTGACCGCGATGATAGAGACCGCGATAAGCGTGATTACGAGTAGGACTAGTATGCCTAGTGCTCTTGACGGGAGTCTCAGCTCTTCTTCAGTTCTGCGGCTCATGGCTTTCTTCCTTCCAATAGATGCTTGATTACACCATCAAGATCCGTCCGTCTGCCGATTCGTCGTTGTAGTTCGCCTTGGACTTTCAACAATTGTTCGTGAGTCTCATCTGATACGCTGATAGTTTTCATAGTAACTAATGCTGATACTGTTACACTTATAACGGTTGTGATGAAAGTAATAGGTTTAAATCATGAAAGAATGAGATTCGAACCCGCGATGATTCTGGATGTGGGATGCGGCTCAAAGCCTAGAGGCGACGTTAACCTTGACCTGGGCCCGACTGTCCTAGCTAGAGACTCGGGAAAACATACGAGGGCCAATATCTACGCCTCCTCTACTATGCTCCCGTTCAGAGATGACAGCTTCAGCATAGTCCACTTCGTAGGACTCCTACACCATATCAAGAACCCTCTCGTCGCATGGAGAGAAATGGTCAGAGTATGCTCCGGGATCATCGTCGGCGAGGAGCCTTCAAAGTTCAACATTCACGCCTACCTTGACAAGTACCATGCATTCCATGGCTTTAGCAAGCGTCAGATGATACGACTATGCAGAGATCCTCGTCTCATGGAATACCGTGTGCTTTATTACTTCAACAGGCTCGACCGAGTGAACCTTCACATTACAGCAATAAAGAAACATGTGCACACCTGACAACTACAAGCATCTCTGGCTTGAGCCCACCCATCACGCCCGATACGTCGACCCGCAGGACAAGAACTATGAGCTGGACCTCTGGCACCGCTACTATCTCCCACCAGATGGGGTAGAAGGCAAGACGGTGGTGGACATGGGCGCTGGCTGCGGCGAGACCGCCCAGTTCTACCTCTTACACGGAGCCAAACATGTGATCGCCATAGAATCAGAGACCCACTTTGTAGACTTCCTCAAACACAACTTCGCAGAGGATCCCCGGGTCACAATCGTCCAAGCCCATATCGACATGGTCAAGATGGACATTGAGGGAGGCGAGAAGAATATGCTCGTTGAGACCCACTTTGTTCCTTTCTGGAAGCCAGTGGGAATAGTAGGCCGTGGAAGGGCAGGTCCGGCTGAGCTCTGGCGCTTGGAGAAGCACCGGCATATGTCACGGTTCAGCGGCTGGATCCATATGCGACGCATAGGCTTCTTCCATAGCATCAAGCTTTTATTCCGTAACATATAGGCGGACGGAAATGGTCATCAGGCTAAGATTCCTAGGGATACTCATAGGATCTCTACTGTTAATCCCGGCAGTCCACGCCACCACAGTCACATGGAGCAGCTATATCTGGAATCTGAATGCTCACAGCCAAACCTGTCCGGGTGGAAACAACTGTCCAACGGTCAGGAATGGAATACTCAACACGACCATGGCTAATATTGCCCTCTCCTATACTGGAACATACAACTCGAACATCTACCAGGGACAGGAGGACTGGTGCAACTGCGTCCCGCCCATCCTCTATCACCATTTCTTCTCAGTCTCGGGCCAGTTCATCAGCCTCAGCTATAGCAGCACGAGCCACGATTATACGGTCGAGACATCATTCTACGTCTATCTCCCAATCCCCGTCTCTGGAACCAACTGCGGCGCGAATGTTCCCTCGACAAACTGGCTTGACATAGAAATCTTCTACTCAGGACGGTCCGGAACACCATACATAGGCTGCTCGTCTGCTGGCACGATTAACTATCGAGAAGTCATAAACCAGACCGGCCAAGGCGACAGTTTCAGCCTGAGAGACTTGGCAATCAATGACTTGGTTACACGAGCCCTAGTAAAACAGGGACTGGCAACGACGACTCAAAACTATCTTTCAGGGGTCGAGATAGGAGTCGAGGGCTTTGGCCTTAGCAATTTAAGCGTTGTCTGGAACAATGTCACTTTCGCCTTGCCGCCGGGCGGTGGCGGCGGTGCGATTCCCAGATAGTCTTATCTTCCTGAAGCAATAGTGTTAAGTACGGTGTGACTCGCCGCTTCTAGCGGTCGACCACGAGGATGAGCACCACAATCTGCCCCTCCCGCCATGATGTTTTGTTCGAGAACCATATGCATGACCATGTTCGCTACTGCATGTGCTACTGCGAATACTGCACCATAGAGAAGGGGAAGAAGACCCCTAGTGTTCCAGTGCAACAGGTGGAAGGCAAATGACTGAGACAGCACTCGCAAAACTCGATCAATGGTTCGAGCTCCTAGTCGAAGATTGCCAGACAATTCTAGACAGAACGAAAGGGCAGGTTGGAGAAGCCCTCTATCGAGGAAAACATGCCCTCGGCATCCGGGTCCTAGATGAGAAGAGACTAGATGGCCGAACTCAAGCTGAATTGGCGAAAAGGCTTGGGATCAGTCAGCAGACAATCAGTGATGCGAAGCGGTTCGCCGAACAGAATCCCGATATTACTCTATATATTTCTAGCCGCTTTACCAACGGCGTTGGTAAACTTCCTTCTTGGCGCAGAGAAGTGGCCCAGCTTCTTCCAAGAGGACAGCCATCCTTCGTCCCAGTCGCCAAAAACTCCATCAGAAACGAAGGAGTCCTAGAAGGAGACTTCCGAGAAGCAGATCATGAAGAAGAATCTGTCCATCTCATCCTTACGGACCCGCCTTATAGCAACCTCGAGCTCTGGCATGATCTTGGCAGCCTCGCGCAAAGGGTCCTAGTTGATGGAGGCTGGCTAGTCGCCTATACGGGGCATGTCTTTCTCCCTGATGTCTTAGACATTCTCCGACAATATCTGAATTATCACTGGATTCTCGCCTTGAAGTTTGGAACCAAGGGTCCACTCATGTTTCAGCGCCATGTCTTCGTCTCATGGCGGCCCATAGTCGTCTTCTACAAACCGCCACTTCAAGACATGTGGATTCAAGATTTCTTCCAAGGACCCGGCACTGAGAAGACACATCATCCTTGGCAACAGGATTTGCAGACTTTCCGAACTTTGATCGATCAATTTTCGCAGCCTGGCCAAATTGTCATGGACCCTATGGCTGGAGCTGGAACAGTTGCCGAAGCATGCAATCTCGAGCCAAAGCGACGTTGTATAGCCTATGAAGTGAACAAGCTTGCTAGCTGCTGAACAATCAAGTCATTCTGCCCAGAGAAGATTCGGCAGAGACGAACCATTCGAAGCATGGGCTAGAAAAGAACCTCTTCTCGACAGTCGGCAATATAATATTTCCCGAACAGACTTGGATGTGATGTGGTCACGGTGGAATCGCTGGATGCTTATTGAGAAGAAGCTTCCAAATGGCTACATTCGAATAGCCCAGAAAATCCTTCTAACAACTCTAGATAATATCGCCCAGAAGGACCCTAATTATTCTGGTCTCCATCTCCTAGTTATAGAACCTAAGTTTCCTCTTGGTAAAATCTTCCTCGATCATAGACCAGTTACTCGCGAAGATCTCACCAAGTTCCTACGCTGGGAAATGCCGGACGACTGGTACAAGAGTTGTCAGCTCGCTTAGTTTGCGAGAGTCCTTCCACCGGGGGTAACGGCTAAACATACGAGAATGATCCTCATAGCCGGGGCCAAGAAGCGCAGCCTTTCCAGCCGAAACTAATCGGCTGGTCGGGGGAAGTACCAATGGGGCGAGTCCCACCTCACGCGCGATGAGCGGTGTAGGCAAAGCACCCGTGTATTGTAGACGGGAAAGCCAGGGTCGGGTGGTGCGTGCGGCCACGTCTATCATTGTGAGGGTCCTTCTCTTGAAGAACTCAGCGCTCCGGTCAATACTTACTGCTCTCTCTAAGATTCTTAAGATAAGCCGATGAGAACTAGCAACTATGTCAATGGTTGTTCCGGAGGAGATCTATCTCGTCGAGAAGAAGGACGAGGAGCAGATACTGAAGACGATGCGGGGTGAGATTGTGAAGGACTGGGTCTACCAGTTTGTCCAGAACGGGCGGCAGATTACGGCCTTGTCGTATGCTGGTGTGAAGGAGGCTATCCGGCAGCGGGGAAACATTAGCTGGTATCCCTGTGAATGCTGCCATAAAGCTGTCCATTACGAGATTGACGAGTCTGAGATACGGGTCCAGGTGACAGCCTGGGATCTGGAACGGAATGTGAAGTTTCTCGGCGCCGCCTCGGCGAACCGGAAGCTTCCCTTCTCATGGGTCCTGGCGGTGAATAAGGCTGAGAGAAACGCCTTGAGAAAGTTCTTGCCTGAGAAGCAGATTGCTCTTCTTATCGACGAGTGGCTTCGGAGGCAGGATTCGAAGCCGGTATCAGTGCCGCCCGGCAAGTTACAATAATGTTATATACTCTCGCGTAATACTCTACGTATTATGGGAGAGCTTCTGAGAGTGACAATTGATCTTTCGGTGGAAGAGCTTGAGGTTCTTCAGCGTGAGGCGGATAAGCAGCACCGGCCAAGGAAGGATCAGATTGAGTATATTGTTGAGCGCTGGGTTGAGGATCATTCGAGGGAGAAGCGTTGATGATCATCATCGTCCCGCGCGACCAGACTGCTAGGATTATCCTGGCGGTTCTTGGGGGGAGGTTCCGTAAATGAGCTGGCAGAGTCCGTATTGCCAGATGAAAGAGGCACGACGGGCTAGGAGGATAGAGGCGAAGCCTGTCTGTCCGAGCTGTGGCTGTGCTTGTGATGTCTGTATCAGAGAGAGAGCCTGCTGTCTCATTGTTGCGGGAAAACCAGAATGAAGTTCCAGATAGTTGTCGGTAGAATCTACTTCTGGTTAGGTGTCGCCATATTCGCATACTCTATGCTGACTCATGCTCTCTCGTTCCCTAGTGGCTTTGATACAATACCCCCATTCATTGGCAGTGTTTTCATGGGGACGACCATAATGCTAATTGGTACAAACATCCTGAAGAATTCCGAGAATTGAAAGAAGTCTTAGCGAGAAACCATGCCCAAACTAGACTACCGAACAACATATTCATCTGATTCGCCCTTCTTCTCTAAGAGACAACTCATGCCAGAATGTACCGAGTTTTGCATCAAACAATGTTGTGGGCCGCATGCTTTTGATGGTCAGCGAGCCGATACTAGCTGTGGATGCGAGTGTCCATGTCATCCTCGCAAAGGGCCTAATCGCCTTGCTAAGTCGACAATTTCTGCCGAGGCTAGGAGGAACAGATCTGTTTGAAAACCAGAAAGATAGATTTTCTCTCAGAAGTAGACTTTCTTTTCTGGGCAACCGAGTTCGATTGGGACAGTCCTCAACTCACGCCTGAACAATGGATTGAGGTTCTTACCGAGGAGCCAGAGAAACCATGAATGGCATCTACATAGAGGGCAATCATGTGTTAATTGTCGATAATCAAGGTATCTGGCTTGATGGTTTCAAGATAGCGGAACGGCAAGAAGCAGGCCTATATTTGTCTAACAATCTGGAGCCGGAGAAATGAGCAATTGCCGCAACTGTCGATTGAGCTATCGTTCCTGTAGCGAGTTATCAGCCAAATTCTACCGTGCTTGTTGTGCAAAATGTGAACATGCAATCAAAGAAGAACTAGTTCCATCCGAAATCTGCGAAGCATGTTCTTTTCCAAGACTTAGACCTGATTGGTTGGAGCCAGAGGACAAAAAATGAAGCCTATAACTTGGTGCGATATCTGCGAATGCGACTGCCCCTCGGAAGAATGCGAATGCGAAGAATACGAGCTCAACTCTCCCGGCTGTCCCTGGTGTAATCACTGGATCCACTGAAATGAACTGTTTCAAGTGTGGTAGAAGAATGCATAACTTAGAGAAAGACAGGATAACATGGTGCTGTAGGAACAATTTCTGTCCTATTTCCCTAGTAATCCTAGCCAGTTCTTACGATCGCCCAAAACACCGGAGTCCGAACCGTGCTAGGAGGGGACAATCCTGATGAATGATCGCTGTAGGATTCCGGTGCATTAAGCGATAATTGTCAATGCAAAATCATGAGCGACTATCTAGAATGCTCAGAGTGCAAGACTCGAAGCCTGTTCAAACAGTTCTTCCCAGTCGAGATTCAGGCTTTACAGTGTCCAGTATGCAAGTCCCGAACGGCCGTGTTTACACTAGTACCTCCTAGTCCTGTCGAGCAATAACCTCAACAGCATGCCTCAACTCCTCCAAAGTCCTTCTCCTCCGTAAGATCATCCGTCTCGGACGCCCGTTTCTAACCAAGATACCCCTACCCTATTAGCTAGAATTGGTCGGACGGAAAGAGCACAGCACAGGAAAAACGCCTGTTTGCTTTCTTGTGTAGAAAGCAAAGTCAAGCGTGAAATCGCGCGGTCTGAGCCTATTATGTCTCTTTTGGACACACACATTCTGACACTAGCATTCAATCACTCTTTCACCGTGATACTCTGATTCTTATCAAGCTCATAGTCGCCATGAGTCTTAAGGTCATAGCTCTTCCTCTGTGAAAGCTTGAATGCTCCCATCAGCTTCTTGGCACTGAGCTTCCCATCTACTCCTATGTAGGGCTGAGGGTTGGCTAGGACTATCTGAAGTGCATCCTCTTTGGCTTCTTTCTTGACCTCTCCGTCGATTCTCGTAAGCTGTGTCTCTACCCAGCGGTCATGCCATGCCCTCCGTTTAGCCTCATAAGCATCTATCAGCTTCTTGCTCGGCATACCAGTATAGATCTCTCCCTTCTTCGGGGTCCTATAGGGAGGATTCTTTCCATAATAGTTAGGCTCGATAGTATGGACGCTACTCCAGCCCCGGTCCTTCATGACTAGCAGGATGTGGCTAATCTTGAACGCTACAGAATCCAATAGCGAGCCTATTGGGAGACAGAAGAATGTATCCTGTTTCTTGAACCTGAATGACTGGAGCTCTCCGATTATTACCTTGTTCATGTTAGACATGAAGTCGCGGTGCCCTAAGCCTAGGCCAGGCTCGTCCCAGATCCGTATCCTTCCAGGACTGTCCTTCTCGACTAGGTTGAGATAGTCTTTAGGCTCGAAGACTACGCTTTCAACTGTGAACTCCGGATCAAGTTCTTCAGCGAGTCTTAAGGCATGATAGCTCTTCCCTATGCCCTGCTGGCCTACAATAACACCCAGAGTATTCTTATCACGCTTGACCCGGCTCTGGTAGGACTCGCTGAACCATCCGTTCAATCGAACCTTTCAACCTGAGTCTTTGTCATCCAGAAACTATGCCGATTAAGCAGCTCGACGAGGACTCCATATATTTCGAGGCTCCAGTCAAACAACTGTTCGATACTCCCTTTGGGCCGCGCATATTTCGCGATCTCGTTCTCATAGTCGAGATCCCGCCATTTCTGGAGGATTGTCTTCTGCAATATCATGACATACGCTGAGAACCGTTCGAAGGGTATGATTGGGCTACTTGTTCCTATCGTTGTCCCATGTGTGCCCCGGTTCTCTGATTCGAAGCCCATACTGTTGAGAGAATTGGCTATGTTCAAGAGTAGGGTCCAGACAAGCTCGTTATAATCTATCTTTGGCCGTAATGCTTCGAATGGATAGGGACGCTGGCTCATTCCGAAACTGCTATATGCTGACTGCTTTTAAGACTGTGGCTAATCAACGCTGAGACTGAACATGAACTGATGTCCATCTCAAAACGGAAACTTCTTGCTAGTTTGATCATTCTCATTGTTGCTTCAGCCTCATTCTACCTTGGAACAGTCTTTGCGATTCCTGCAGCAAATATCAATGCAGTCTGTGAGCCTGGTGGATGTGGCTCGCAGGATTGTAGTTATTACATCTACAAAGACACGATAACGATGGGTTCGAATACAAACGTCACATTTGCCAAGAATTGTGTGACTGGAGGCAACGATTATCGTGAAACCACTAGCGGCCCATTGATCCAAGATGTACTAAATGCTATTGCCGCAACGCCTACTCCAAGTCTTCCTCCACCTGGAGGAGTGGGACAGGGTGCGCAGTTCAGCATAGTGTTCGGAATAGGATTCTTCTATATTGGTGCGTCTCTAACAGTCAATTTTCCCGGGACAGGTGCAACTGCCAATGCTATGCATTGGAGAGGCCAAGGCGAAGACAAGACAGCTCTGATTCTGGACAACAATGTAAACGGGAACATGACGAATGTGGTCAACATGGGCGACAAGTTCGAGATTACGGATATGAAATTTTCTGGCAATAAGGTAAAACAGACAGGGATAAGCAGTATTTTTTGGTTTGAACCAAGCAACCTTGGTAGTGAGTACATCATCACAAACACGGAATTTCGTGATTGTTTGACAAACTGTATCTACTTCCAGAATGTAAACGTCGCATGGAACGACTTCAGCCACGTCTGGTTCCTGAACAGTCCAATTGGAATAGATTACAAAACAGCCAAAACTGACATCCGCATAACAGGGTGCAAGTTTGGACTTGGCTCAGGGACACCTATCGAAGGCATAAAGTTTGAGGCAGGGAATGTTAAGAATGTCGCAATTGTAGGAAACGTCTTTGACGATGCACAGATCACGTCCGTAACTGGTAATACCGTGGCTGTATCGATTGTCGGCAACGTATTCAGTAACGCACCTAATAATGCCATATATTATACTGGCACAGGTTTAGGCGCTTATCTGAATACTAAAAGCATCATCACGGGGAATGTTTTCAGTACGACCACGGGAACAAATGTTGCAATCTATCTTGCTAGATATGTCGATGGCATGACGATAACCGCCAACCAATTCGCAGGCTATACAAGCAGTTCGACAGTACCTATCACTCTGATTCAGACGACTCAGAAAAATAATACATTGGTCAATGGTAATTCTGGCATGGGAAGTGCATGGGTAGGATTCGGTATTCCTGAGCCTGCTTTTCCCGGAACTGGGGTTGACCAATTGAACACTAATCCATTCCCGGTTAGAGCGTATATCACAGGGGTAGGTACGGGAATAACAGCTTATCAAGTAACGGACCCTCTTGGGACAGTCCAAGCCTTCACGACAACGGTTTCAGTTGGTGACAGCTTCGCCCTAGACCCATATGCAAAAATCCGGTTCACATTTACTGGCACTCCTACATGGAACTGGTATGGAGAAGCAAACCTTCTATGAATTTGGGAGGAATATCTGAGGGATACTAGTGTGGAAAGCCCTAATCATAGTCGTCCTCGTCCTATTCCTAGTTCCTGAAGGTCATTCAGCATCTGTCCTTGTCGCCCAGAATGTCATTCTGCATAATCAATATGGCCAACTCACAACTAAGCCGCCTAACCAGCAGTACGGCAACTTCACACTCTACGCGAATGGCACAATGTTCTTCGACTATCGGACCTGGGAGGGTCCTGTGAACATATTCAGCTTCACAGCACAATCCTATGGAAACGGGACATTACAGTTGCGCTTCAAAGGAATCCAGCCGACACAGGTAACACAGTCAGCTACAACATCGGCATACTCAGTCCAGAACGGCTGGCAACAATTGACCTATACGGCCAGTCAGACTTCGCCACTGATCATCGTCTTCGGAGCGGGACCTTCATTCCCAGGCTTTGGAGGACTCGGACTTGCCTTCGTGATAGGCTTCATCCTTATCCTACTGTTCATAATTGTGTCACAGGTGACTAGGAAGGCGAAGGATGAGAATAGGGACCTCCGCAAGTTTATCGATAAGGGTCCTGCCGGGAACCAGCCCTCTACCAATTGTTTTATATAGACAGCACCTGACAGTTCGGCTAATCAGCTTCGAGGTCAAGCATATCCAGACAACCAACCAGACCAGTTCGATGAACTTCCTCGACATGCTCATGACAGCATTCAGAATGGGCATGGCCGGATTCAAGCTTGAAGATGTTCTCACCTTCCTCAAAGGAACAAACGCTTTCGGAGCCATCGCAGGCGCAGGAATCGCCCTAATCATGATCGTCATCTTCTACGCGCTCGGAGCACTACTGTTGACAATCATGGGCGGAATCTTCACCAACGCAACGATCGGAAAGCAGTTCAACGTTGCAGCCTACAACATGGGTCAAGTCGCGCCAGTAGTCGGCATACTCGGAGGCGTGGGAGTCGTGCTGGTCCTCGTCAACTCGTTCCTAAGCCACGACTAGAGGCGACCAATCCACGCCTCTAGCCGAGTCTGGGAAGAACCACCCTATCAACGATAGGGGACCCGCGAAGGGCTACCAGAATGACGCCTTGAAAGGCGTCAAAATCCCCAATTTCCAGCAGAAGATAAAGAAGGCAGGCAGTGGACAGATGGCTCGCCAGATGAAGAAGGGAGCCTACGAGTTTGTGAACGAGATGCTGTTTGGCGAGAAGAAGAAGCATAAGAAGCTGAGATTTTGAAGTATGGAGATCCCATCTTCGGCAAGCCGGGGCACAAGTTCAAGCCGAGGAAAGCCCGGGTCTACAACCGCTATGGACTCAGGGCGATACATGCCTCGCGTGGGCATGGCTTGGCCCAGCCTGGACCCTATGTCAAGAAGCACTATCGAGAAAGTATTCTGGGACTGTTCGGCAGGAAGAAGTTCGTCCTCGGAATAATTGTTCTCGTTGTCATTCTCGGAGGCATAGGATTCTATCTAGACCCGAACAATCCAGCCTTCCATAGCTATGATACAACGAGGACTGGGGGAACGACCAGCCCGGGCGATCCAGACCTTACACTCTGGCTTGCAAACGCGCCTGACAATGCTATTAACGAGTTCAACTCTGTCCTAGCCAGCTACTCGACAACCTGCACTTTCGGAGTTGCCGGAGCGTGTATCGCGCTCACCGCAAACAGTACTACGGCAGCAGTCGCGATATCGAGGAGTCCAGTAGACCTGAGCACTATTGCCGGTAAGGAGCTCTATGTCTCAATGTACTGGCAGTATGGAGCAGCCTGCTGTAATGCTTTCACCTGGGGCTGGTTCCTAACCACCAACAATACAGCGCCGCTAACACATGGCTGGACGCCAAACAATGACATCAATGTAGCATGGAACACGAAGACGTTCTATATAAGCGCGGA